>ENA-OUVC01001395-OUVC01001395.1-marine-metagenome-genome-assembly--contig:-NODE-1395-length-14456-cov-4.262397_pt1 | contig 14456 bp, 15 predicted proteins | sample MGYA00248622_ERZ508571 | MGnify/ENA primary metagenome ERZ508571 (study PRJEB26236, sample SAMN06267175) | marine metagenome | isolation source: Columbia River Estuary | place: USA:Columbia River... | reverse complement strand
TAGAAATCCAAAGAGAAAGGGGATTGGACGTATCTGTTAATACTAACTAATTTAAAAATGGTAAAAAAAATCACAACACATAAATGAAGAAGAGTTATTTTTATTATTTTAAGAATATTGTGTAAGTTTAGTTACTAAAATAAAATAGTATGAAACTACTTATTCGCTCCATTCAATTATTGGCCTTCACCTTATTGTTACAAACAGCCAATGCGCAAATAACTCCTGCCCCAGATCGCAATGAAGGTGGAGGTCCTTACACACAATTAATTATAAGAGGAGTAACCTTAATCAATGGAACTGGATCTCCTGCCGTAGGTCCAGTGGATATAGTTATTGAAAATAATAGGATTGTAAAAATTGTCATTGTAGCCAATGAAGGAATGCCAATTAAAGCGGAGCGCAGACCGGTATTAGCAAAAAATGGAAAAGAAGTGGATGCCAATGGTATGTTTGCCATGCCTGGATTAATTGATATGCACGTACATATAGGTGGAACAGAACAAGGCACACCAGCTGAATATGTTTATAAATTATGGATGGCACATGGTATTACCACCGTTAGAGATGTAATGGCAGGCAATGGTCTAGATTGGGTATTAAGCGAAAAGAAAAGAAGGGCCGAAAATAAAATTGTTGCACCCCGTATTTACGCCTACACCGGGTTTGGCCAAGGAAGTAAAAAGCCAATTATTTCTGCACCAGATCAGTACATGGTCTCTGGTGCGGCACCGAACCTCACCAATTTGATGACCCGCAATACATTTGCTGGAGCTTCGTGGGATCTCTTGACTCCTGAGTGTCGTGACGATGTCTGGAAATCTGACTCTGCAACTTTCGGTGCGAAGTACCTGAAAGGCGTGGCGACTGATTGTTTGAATCAGAAAGATCTACGCGAATGGTTGCGTAACGCTCCGTTGAAGAAGCCAATGTATGCAAATCCTGAAAACTTGGCTGCGACCGACGGCAAATATCGCGGCATGCCAGCCCTCGGATTAACAGAAGATCAAATTAATTCAATCGTGGCTTATTTACTTGAGCGGAAATAACGGAGAACAATCAGATGACCATCATCGAACGTCCCTCCACCGAGGTTGCTATTGCGGGTGCTGTGCCCGTGGGCGTAAAGCCAAGTGAAGCACTCGGTGTTTTTAAGCGCCCTGCCGCGTCATCAAGTTGGCGCGACTGGGTAGTGACTGTTGACCATAAGAAACTCGGCATCATGTACGGAGTCGCGGCTTTCGTCTTCTTCTTGATTGGTGGAGTCGAAGCCCTTTTAATTCGTCTGCAACTTATTGCCCCCGACGGAAAAGTTCTCAACGCTGATCAGTACAACCAAATGTTCACGATGCATGCCACGACGATGGTGTTCTTGTTCGTGATGCCGATGGCTGCAGGCCTTGCCAACTATTTCATTCCGCTGCAAATCGGCGCTCGCGACGTTGCCTTCCCTCGCATCAACGCGTTCAGTTTCTGGGCGCTGCTGTTTGGTGGCATTTTCATCAACCTCTCGTGGTTCTTGGGTGGCGCAGCCGACGGCGGTTGGTTCATGTACGCGCCAAACTCTGGCCCTGTGTTTTCGCCAAGTCACGGAATTGACTTCTGGGCACTTGGTTTGCAGATCACCGGCATCTCATCGTTGGCTGGTGCGGTCAACTTGATCACCACGGTGCTCAACATGAGGGCACCTGGCATGAAACTCATGCGCATGCCTGTATTCACTTGGCTGCAGCTTGTTGTGCAGTTCTTGTTGTTGTTCGCAGTGCCAGTTATCACCGTCGCACTCTTCTTGCTTTCATTCCAACGCAACTTCGGCGCAACATTCTTCGATGTCGCTGCCGGCGCCGACCCGCTCTTGTGGCAGCACTTGTTCTGGATCTTCGGTCACCCCGAGGTGTACATCCTCATCCTTCCAAGCTTCGGCATCATCTCTGAAGTTCTTCCCGTATTTGCGCGCAAGCCATTGTTTGGTTATCCATTCGTGGTGTTCTCGGGCGCGGCAATTGGTTTCGTGGGCTGGGGAGTGTGGGCCCACCACATGTTCGCATCGGGCCTTGGTCCCGTATCTGTTGCAGTGTTCTCAATTGCAACCATGGCAATCGCGGTTCCAACCGGAGTAAAAATCGTCAACTGGACGCTCACATTGTGGGGCGGAAAGCTGGTCTACACGGCGGCCATGAAATTCGCGATTGGTCTCATCGTGCTGTTCACCATTGGTGGGCTTTCAGGTGTCACTCACTCGGTTGCGCCGTCCGATACACAACAAACGGACACGTACTACATCGTGGCTCATTTCCATTACGTGTTGTTCGGTGGTGCAATCTTTGGTTTGTTCTCCGGTTTTTACTACTGGTGGCCGAAGGTGTTCGGCAAGTTGCTCAACGAACGTCTTGGTTCCTGGAACTTCTGGTTCATGGTCATTGGTATGAACATGACATTCGGACCAATGCACATTCTTGGATTGCAAGGCCAACCTCGCCGTATGTACCAGTGGACTGAAGCGCGCGCAGGTGAAGGCTTCTTCAACTTGGGTTTCTGGAACCTCATTGCGTCCATCGGCTCACTGGTGTTGACATTCGGAATTCTGTTGTTCCTAATCAACGTGGTCATCACAACGCGCAAGGGCCAAGTTGCACCGCTTGATCCATGGAATGCGCGCAGCCTCGAGTGGATGACCTCCAACCCGCCGAAAGAACACAACTTCGACAGCATTCCTACCGTGCACCACCTAGACGAATTCTTCCACCGCAAATATCAGGAAGATGCCAACGGTGTGATGCAACAAGTGAAGACTGCTGAAGAAGTGCTGAAGGAATTGGAAGACAATGCCGACGCGCATATCCATATGCCATCGCCTTCATACTGGCCAATTGTGCTTGCACTTGGTATGCCAGTTCTTGCCTTCGGAGTGATCTATTCAATTCCTGTTGCCATCTTCGGCGCCGTGGTTATTTTGTTCGGTGCGTATGGTTGGGCAATCGAGCCATCAACTGCACCCGATGACGACATCGACCCACCAACCGAATCCGGTACATCAATGGGGGTTGCTCATGTCAGCTGATCACGCAGTGGCTTCACACGACGCACACGTCACGTCAACTGGCCTATCCAACGTCAAGTTGGGCATGTGGTTATTCCTAGGTTCAGAGTGCTTGTTGTTCGGTGGCCTGATCTCTACATACATGCTGTATCGCGGACGCGTGGGCACCGGCCCAACTCCAATGCAGGTGTTTGATATTCCATTCACCTCTGTCAGCAGCTTCGTGCTGCTCATGAGCTCACTCACAATGGTGCTCGGCGTGTCGGCAGCACACAAGGGCGATGATCGCAATACCTACCTATGGGTTGCTGTCACTGCGCTACTTGGCGCAACATTCGTTGGTGGGCAGGTATACGAATTCACAGCGTTTTATAACGAAGGAATGGGCTTCACTACCAGCCTTTTCACCTCAAGCTTCTACGTACTCACGGGTTTCCACGGAGTGCACGTAACTGTGGGCATCATCATGTTGATGTCGACGCTTGGCATCATGAAGCGAAGCAAGGTGCCGGGCAGCAAGTCGGAAACCATCGAGATGCTCGGTTTGTATTGGCACTTCGTCGACATCGTGTGGATCATTATCTTCACGCTTATCTATCTGATTCCGGTCTGATCATGAGCACAGAAACCACCACCCACACCGAAGAGCACGGCATGTCCAACGCCGGATATGTGCGAATCGCGCTTATTTTGGCCGCGATTACTGCGCTCGAAGTTTCAACGTACTACGTCGACTTTGGTCGTCTTTTCATGCCAGCACTGATGATCATGATGGTCGTCAAGTTCATCATGGTGGTGAGTTACTTCATGCACCTCAAGTTCGATAACAAATTGTTCAGCTGGATTTTCTACGCTGGCCTCATCCTTGCAATCGGCGTGTATTGCGTGGCTCTAGCAACCTTCCACTTCTTTTCGTAACAACCCGAAAGAAATAGTGGGGCAGGCCGAACATGCTGGCTGAAGTCACCGAGTTTGCAAGCCCGTGGCGCTTTCAGCGCCATGTCGAAGTGTGGTTGGTCATGTCAGTGATCATTGGCAGCTATGTCTACGCCATCAGAGTTATTGGCCCCCGAGCAGTTGGTAAGGGCGTCATTGTTACTCGCCGACAAATAACGGCCTTCACGGCGGGCGCAGCATTGATGTGGATTGCAACCGACTGGCCGATACACGATATTTCCGAGGAGTATCTGTACTCGGTGCACATGGTGCAACACATGATGCTTGCGTATTTTGTTCCACCTCTGATGTTGATTGCCACACCCCAGTGGTTGTTCCGCGCAATCTTCGGAGACGGTGCTGGTCGCAAAGTCATGCGCTATTTCGCTTGGGCTCCTGTTGCAGGAGTGTTGTTCAACTTGGTCGTGATGGTCACGCACATTCCAGCACTTGTTAACCAAAGCGTTTCCAATGGGCCGCTGCATTACGGACTGCATGTGATTCTTGTAGTGACGGCGCTTCTGATGTGGATGCCCGTGTGTTCACCAGATCCATCGCTGCGTATTGGCTACGGCGGGAAGATGATCTATCTATTCCTGATGTCGGTGATTCCCACTGTGCCTGCTGCCTGGCTTACGTTTGCCGACGATGCCGTCTATAAGCACTACGACATCGCGGTTCGAGTATGGGGGCTTTCAGTCCAAACCGATCAGCAATTGGGTGGGGCAGTGATGAAAACATTTGGGGGAATGTACCTCTGGTCGATCATCGTGGTCATCTTCTTTCGCCGTTTCATTCGAGGTTTCTTCTCGGAGGCGGGCTACACGGAACAACCGTTAACGTTCGGCGATGTTGAAGAGGTGTTCGACAAAACCACGCCACCGGCCGAGCCGAGTCAGTCAATCAACGAGTAGTTACTGCCAGCGAAAGAGCTTCGCGGCAGTTGCTGGGGCAACCAGCGCCCACACTGCCAACACAATCCACGCGGCACCGCCGTTGAGAGATGTTTGGGTGAGCGCACCACGCATCACATCGGCGAGTGCACTAGATGGCAGAAGTTCTGCGGGGGCCTGCAACCAACTGGGCAGCGAGTCGAGCGGGAACATGATCCCGCCAATCAACAGCAGCACTAAATACAAGCCGTTTTGCGCCGCCAAGTTGACCTCGCCGCGCAGCGTTCCGGCGAGAGTAAGGCCAATGCCTGCAAAGGCAAGGGTGCCAAGCAGGACCGCGCCCACTACAGGCGCAACAGCGCCTAAATCGCCGCGCCAGCCAAGGATCAATCCCACGCCAACCAAGACCAGCAACTGCACCACTTCGACCAACACGACGGCGAGGCTTTTTGCAAGCACAAGGCGTTGAGTGCCAAGCGGGGTAGCACCCAATCGCTTCAGCACTCCATAGGACCGCTCAAACCCAGTTGCAATTCCAAGACTGACCATCGCGGTCGACATCACCGCTAGCGCAAGTATCCCCGGCAACAAGAAGTCAACCGCGTTCTGATCGCCACGTGGAAGCACATCTACCTGACTAAAAAAGATGAGAAGAATTGTTGGGATGCCAATGATCACCAGCAACTGTTCGCCGTTCCTCGCAATAACACGCAATTCAGACTTCAGCTGTGCAAGTAGGACGCTCACGATTTGCTCCGCTGTGTCAGACGACGGAAAATTTCCTCGAGGCGTTGTGAACCCGCGCGCAGATTGTCCAAGCCTTGATGTTGCTCGGCAAGCCAATCGGAAATCAATCCAATGATCCTTGCGTCGCTTGTTCCCGCGACCACATAGTCGGGTCCGTCCTGCACCACTGTTGTTCCGATGTGGGCAGAAAGCGCAACGGGGTCTATGCCGCGTTCCGTTGTAAAACGAATTTCGTCATGCCCCTGGCGCAACGATTGCAAAGTGCCGCTAGCGACGATTGCTGCTTGATGAAAAACAATTACATCGTCGGCGCAGCGCTCGGCCTCGTCTAGTTCGTGTGTTGCCATGATTACAGTGCAACCGCTTGACGAGAGTTCGCGCACAACATCCCTAATCATTTCCCGTCCCTCAACATCGACACCCGCTGTCGGTTCATCAAGGAATGCAATGTCGGGTTTCGCGGCAAGCGCCAGGGCAAGAGACAAGCGCTGCTTCTCTCCGCCAGAGAGCCGCCTCCAGGTGCTCGATTGACGATGTGTCAATCCCACGCGCTCAACTAGATCCTTCCCCACCATTCGGTTGCCGTGCAACGCGCAGTAATGATCAATTACTTCACCCACGCGCGCACTGGGGTAGACGCCACCGTCTTGCAGCATCACGCCCATGTGTTGGTTCAGCGCGGCACGTTCGTGCAGGGGGTCGAAACCAAGCACCCGCACCGAGCCCGAAGTTGGACGACGGAAGCCCTCGCACACCTCGAGCGTGGACGTTTTGCCGGCGCCATTGGAGCCGAGAATTACCGTGACCTTTCCCGTTCTAGCGGCAAAGGAGACGCTGTTTACTGCAGTGATCTGGTCGTACTGCACAACGAGCCCTTCCACTTCAACTGCGTATGGGTGGCTCGAGGCGTTGGTGCGCACAGAGCAACAGTAGGCAAACCACACCCCTCGTGGCGTACTCCACCGCTAGCCTCAATGTTCAGTGATCGACGTACGACTTCTGCGCAACGACCCCGAGATGGTCCGCAATCTGATGGCTCGTCGGCACAAACCCGAACTGTTAACCCAGTTGGACGAGGCACATCGTTTGGATGCTCGCCTGCGCGAAATCACGAGCGAACGCGACGCCACCAGGGCTCAGGTCAACGACATTTCTAAGCAAGTTGGTGCATTGCGCAAGGCCGGCGACACTGCTGCAGCCGAGGCGGCCATGGCCCAAAGCCGGTCACTTGGCGACACCGAACAGTCGCTTGCTGCCGAGTACGACACCGTGAACGCAAGCCTGCGCGATGTGCTCTTACGCCTGCCAAACGTTGTGCACTCGGACGTGGTCGACGGAGCCAGCGACGCCGAAAACCCGGTGATCAAAGGCCCTATCAACATGCCAGCCTCATTTGGTGAGCATCACCGCGTTCCGCATTGGGAAACGGCAACAGCGTTAGGGATTCTCGACAACGAACGCGCTGTAAAAATCAGCGGCGCCATGTTCACCATGCAGCGCGGCGCTGGTGCGACCATGGCACGTGCTCTTTGTCAGTACGCGCTCGACCACAACGCCGATGCATTTGAGGAAATACGCCCGCCATCACTTGTTACTTCCGCAACGCTTACAGCAACCGGCCAATTACCAAAGTTTGCCGAAGATGCATACGCAATCGAACGTGACGACTTGTGGTGCATCCCCACCGCCGAGTCCTCACTCACTTCAATCCATGCTGGCGAAGTACTCGACGAAGCTCAGTTGCCCGTGCGTTACATGGCCCACACATCGTGTTACCGACGCGAGGCAGGCTCGGCCGGCCGAGACACACGCGGCATGTTGCGCAGTCACGAGTTTGACAAGGTAGAAATTCTCTCCGTCGCAACACCAGAGCAGGCACCCGAAATGTTGCAAGAACTGCTTGGTCGAGTCGAATCCGCAATTGCGGGGCTTGGCTTGCCGTATCGGATCATCGAAATTTGCACGGGCGACTTAGGCCAAAGCCATCACCGCAGTTTCGACGTCGAGGTCTACGTTCCTGGCTGCGATTCGTGGCTAGAAGTAAGTTCGGTCAGTTGGTTCAGCGACTATCAGGCTCGTCGTGCAGATATTCGCTTCAAGCGCACTGGGCAAAAAGGCACCGAGATTGCACACACGCTCAACGCTTCGGCATTGGCCGTGCCTCGAGTGTGGGCCGCAATCGTTGAAAACTATCGCCAACCAGATGGTTCGGTAAAAGTCCCCGACGCGTTGCACAAGTACATGCGCGGCATCACACACATCACGGCCAAATAGTTTCGTCGGCCATGTCTCTTCGGGATCGCCGCATTCAATACGAAACTGCCGGGCTCGAGCGCAGCGATCTGCACGACAATCCGTTTACTCAATGGCATGCGTGGTACGACCAGGCAGCCGAGGCGGGCGTAACCGAGCCAAACGCAATGACTGTTTCAACTATCGGTCTCGACGGCGTGCCCGACTCACGCATCGTGTTGGCGCGCGGTGTCGACGACACAGGGATCGTTTTTTACACAAATTATGCAAGCGAGAAGAGCGAACAACTGCAAAAGAAACCCGTTGCTTCCGCAGTTTTTGCATGGCTCGATTTGCACCGCCAAGTTCGAGTCCGAGGGCAAGTGATTCAAGTGCCCCAGCAGCAAAGTGATGAGTACTTTGCCTCGCGTCCTCGCGAATCTCAGCTGGGCGCATGGGCTTCTCCGCAGTCGCAGGTCATTAGCGATCGCTCGGTGCTCACCGAACGGCTCGAGCAATTTCGCAAACAGTTTGACGGCTCCGATGTCCCGCGCCCGCCCTCGTGGGGCGGTTGGTTAATTGCACCAACGATGTTCGAGTTTTGGCAGGGACGCCCAAGCCGATTGCACGACCGCTTTAGATATTCACGCCCAAATGCCAGCGCTACTGCGTGGACAATCGAGCGCCTCGCTCCCTAGATCGGCCAGCTTTGAGCGGCCGCAGATAGCCCACGCACGAGAGCAGTGGTGTGTGGTGTGAGGTGAGGGCCCTCCCAATCCCACCACAAGGGGCTCGAACCACGCACACGTGGCGGCAGTTCTATTTGAACACCACTATTGCGCACCCGATTGACGGGGTTGTCGGCGTGTTGTCCCGCTAAGTCGGACGGGATGTTGGCGAGGTCGTCTTCTATCTCGTAGGCGGGTAGTTCGTTGCGCAAATGTTGGCCAACGTGGCGAGCAAGTGCGCGGTTTCTTCCGCCAAGGAGAAGTGTGGTGAATAACCCGCGGCGGCCATATCCGTGCACAGTGATGACGGTGTGCACGTGGGTGAGGAAAGTGTCCAACAGTGGAGAATGAGCCGGGTCAATTTGGTGTGATGGGATGTGCCACTTGAGGTCGGCTGGTTGATGAATGCCGTAATAGGAGGAACCAGATTGTTCGGCTGCCGCACGGGCAATGACGTCGGTTTGTTCTTCGAGGCCACCACCATGAAATGCCATGAAACCAAACGTGCTGCGCAACTCCGAAACTTCTTCAACATCGGGGTGCGCGAGCAAGCGGTCAAGCATTGTGTCGAACGCGCTTTGCAACAACCGCTGCTAAACCAATGACCGCTGCGAACACAAAGGCAAGCCGCCATGCGCCTTGGCGCTGCAAGAACGAGGCAACATCGGATTGCCAGTTTTCAACATTGCTTGTGACATTTCCCGCGGAGGATCGTTCGCTAATCGCAACGTACCAATACCAAGAAAGATACAAACCGGTAAGCACAATGAAACCTGCTGCAAGTTTGTCCATATAGCGAAGACCATTTCGCAGCACGCGAAGTAGGCCACCTTTGGCGACGGCAAGCGTGACAGTGAGGGTGCTGACCAGAAGCGCCATTCCCGCGCCGTAGAGAACAATGCTGATTACACCAGATGCGAAACCATGAACACCGATGGACCCAAAGATTGCTGTGGTGAGAAAACCAATTGTGCAACCGATACTGGCGACGGCATAGGCAATGCCAAATACAAACATTGCACGCAGTGAACGATCGCGTTGTCCTGCAATGGTTGGTGTGATGAACGACGGTTTCCAACCGGCAAGCATGGCAACGCCCATCACCACTAAAGCCAAACCAATGAGCAAGCCGGCGTATTTCGCATTCAGTTCAATCCATTGAGTGAAAAGCCTCGAGATGGTGCCGATGATGACGAATACCAACAGAAAGCCCGATGAGACAGCGGCACTGACAACGAGGGCTCGGCGAACGGGGGCTTGTTTGTTGTCGGAGTCGATGCCCAAGAAGTACAGCAAATAGGCGGGGAGTAATACAAAGCCGCAAGGGTTTACTGCTGCAAGCACGCCGAGCATGAAGCTGTACGCAAAGTTTCCTTCAAGCGCAAAGATCATGAAGGAAACCACTCTGCGATGAGGGCATCAAGTTTTTCCGTCGTAAGTTCTCCAGCAACCTGGTCAAGCACCACGCCATCTTTTGAGACAAACAAGGTTGTTGGTGCAGTGGCTATGCCAAGGCCGCTGATAAATGAACCGCTTGGGTCGAATGCGATTTCATACTTGACGTTGTACTTCTCGGCGAATTCCTTGGCAACGCTGGCCGAATCATTCATATTGAGCCCAAGGAAGGAGATTTTTGAACCGTATTTTTCATGAGCGTCTGCCAGCACGGGCATCTCGCGTCTGCAAGGTTCGCATGTGGAGTACCAGAAGTTAATGATGAGCGGCGCGCCTAGTAAAGAGTTGGAAGACTGCGCTTTTCCGTCAATTGTTTGCAGTTCAACATCGGGAAGCTGCTGTCCTTCGATGTCGTCATTGGTGTTCAGATTCGGGTAGGGCACTTCGCCCGGCGTGGTGAGCACCATGGTCGACTCGGTGACGGCAAGGCTGCTCCAGAGCCATCCGCCGCCAATACTGACCACCAGCACCAGGAGCGACAACAGCGCTATTCGGCGGCGTAATGAACGAAGGGGCACAACAGCACTGTACTTTGCGCTGTTGTGCCCCTTTCGGTGGTTCATGCCACAAGGTGAGCGGGGATTGGCACCTCCTCTACTGCTGTGACACGAATATTGCGAGTGACCGGGCGGCCACGCGGACGCTTGGTGGAACAAATGCGTCCCTCTTCAAGTAGTTCGCCACCCCAAACACCCCAGGGCTCGGTGCGGTCGAGTGCGCCTTGCAGGCATTCGTTGCGCGAGGAGCAGCGAGAGCAAATCACCTTGGCGCGTTGAATGTCCACAAATTCATCCGAAAAGAAGAGGTACGACAACGTTCCGTTGCCGTCGCTGCATCGTTTGGCCGACAGAACCATCGTTTCCGAGTAGTCCTGTGTTGCGGTGAGTGTGCTCATATTTGTTCCTTTCTTGTTGTGGGATTGGCTTCACGCCGGAGATCGGCTTTCGGGGGGAAAACAAAAAAGCCACTGGGATTTTCCCAGTGGCCTCTTTCGCGATCTCCGACGTGAAATCTGTTAAGTCGTGAGTGCTAAGAGGCCTTTGGCCGGACGCTTAGTGAAATTCTTGGAATATTTCACCGCTCCGGCCTGCATATCGAACCAACGCGATGTGCGGGTGGTGGCTACAAATGCCGCATAGGCGAACGCGCGCGCGCCAGCAATTGCTGACTGACGTGAACGGGCGATGGCTGTATGCAACATGGACTCTGTAGCAAACCACCTTCGCAGGTGAATTGCAAGCGATTTATGACAAAGGCCATGAGAGCCAATACTGGATAGGGTTCGAGGGGTATGTGGCGCCCAGAAGAACCCGTCGATTTACCCGTTTCGGGCAGGGTATTTACCGCATCGAGGCGAGTGCGGCTGGGCGACGTGACACCAAAGGGCCGCTTGCGCCTAGACGCGACGGCGCGATATTTGCAAGACATTGCCAACGACGATGCAGTCGATGGAACCTTTTCCGACATTCACGGATGGGTGGTGCGACGAACAGAACTTTGGGTGCATCAGTTTCCTGTGTACATGCACGATGTTCAATTGCAAACTTGGTGCGGTGGTTACGGCTCGCACTGGGCCGAACGACGTACCCGCATCACATCCGACGATGGTGGATTGATCGAGGCCGCCGCGCTGTGGGTGCATGTTGACATGCAGACGATGAAGCCGACACCATTGCCCGAAGACTTCTTTGCTCTCGTTCACGAATCAAGTGGTGGAAGAAAGATTCGTGCAAATTTGGCAATTGGTAAATCGCTTCCACCACTGGATGACCCCGGCGCGGTTTCGGAAGAGTGGCAGGTTCGTTTCGCCGACATGGACGCAGTCGGACATCTCAACAACGCCTCATATTGGATAGCGCTTGAAGAGTATTTGTCGCAGCACTCGGGAAGACGTGCACCGATGCACGCAACGGTGGAGCATCATCTTCCTATCGACCCGGGCCAACGCGTGCGAATCGTTACGCAGGAACTGCCGGAACGAACAGTGTTGCGCCATGTGATTAATGCAACGGACGTTGCGGCCGTCACCCAAATCGTCGCGCTGTAAATCGTTTACTGCACTCGAACGTATTCGCGCACACCGTCGACAACGCGGTAATCAAACTCTCCAGCAATGCGAAGGTGCTCGAGGTGCGCGAAGGTTTCACTGTCGGCCATCGTTCCTTGCGCGCGCGGCGAAAACAAATGACCCGAAAACTCGGTGACCGTTGCCGGCTTATCGAATGCGGCTGCAGTCGTGCGCAGTTTGTCTAACCGACCGATGTGATGAGTCTTTATTTCCTCACACCGTTGAGCAAGGTTGGTAAACGGTTTTCCGTGTGCAGGAAGCGAAACCTTCACTTGAGAACCAAAAGCACCAACTTTGTCGAGCGATTCGAAGAAGCCATTGAGTGGGTCCGGTTGCGAAGACATTCCAGAAATATGGGGGGTGATGGTTGGCAGCACGTGATCGCCGCACAGCATGACGCCCGCTTCTGGGTCGAAGAGACACAGGTGATCTTCGGTGTGTCCGGGTGTGTGAATAGCCATCCACTCGCGCCCGGCTAACGAAATGTGTTCACCCTCAGCAAGGCGCATGGTGGGTTTAGGCGCCCGAAATAGCGTTGGCATGCGTCGGATTCCCTTGTAATACAGCTTTCGTTTCCACGGCAACGAGTGGCCAGGCCCGCCCCACGGGGTTGCACCAAAGGGCGTGCGATGCGCTGCAACAGTTTCGACGTCTACGTCATCTGGTTCGGTTGGGTCGTAAAACAAGCGGAAACTTTTGTGCGTAATGATCTCGGCACCGGTTTCGGCCCGAAGCCGACCTGCGCCGCCAAAGTGATCGGGGTGGCTGTGCGTGACGATGATGGAATGTACGCGGCGTATTGGCACACCAATCTCACGCAGGCGCTGGTTGATTGCCGTCCACGTTGCCTTGCCGGGAAGGCCGGGGTCGACAACCGCGACGCCTCGACTGTCTTCCAAAACATACATATTGACGTGCCCGAGCCCAGGAAGGTTGATGGGTAACTGGGTGCGCAAAATGTTTGGTGCAACCTCGGTGATTTCGGTTGTGGCCGGCACTTGCTCCTGTTTGGTGTAAGTCGGTTCGGCCACGCAAACAACAGTACTGGCATAGTTTCCTTCGCGGCGATGCGGAGGCGTTCGTTGGTGAGATTTACGATGGAGCAGTGATACTTGGGCTCGCAATATTCGGTGTGTGCTGGATGTGCGGGTGGGTGCTGATGCGCTCGGTGCAACATTTGGTTGTGCAATCACAAGACGTGCAGCCACCTGCAATCAGTGTGATTATCCCCGCTAGGAACGAAGCACACAACATTGTGTTGTTGATAGAAGAGTTGCGACAACAGATTCGAACCATTGACGAAATTATTGTTGTGGACGACGGATCGACAGACAACACACTGCAACTCGCACAAGAGGCGGGCGCAAAAGTGATTTCTGCGGGAGTGCTTCCGGAAGGGTGGGCCGGAAAGGCACACGCATGTTGGGTTGGAGCCGAAGCAGCACTGAATAATGTGTTGGTGTTTGTTGATGCCGACGTTCGATTCAACACCGCGAACAAGCACATCGTGAGAGGTTTGGCGTCCAGTGTGGTTTCCCAGCCAACAGCGTTGTTCAGCGTGCAGCCTTGGCACAAAACTGTGCAAATAGGCGAACAAGCAAGCATGCTCTTCAACATCGTGAGCGTCATGGGAAGTGGAATGAAGACATCAGAACCACTGGTGTTTGGGCCAATGCTCGCTTGTATGCGAGAGGTGTATGTTGCAAACCAGGGGCACTCGCACGCAAGCGTGCGCGCTCAAGTGGTGGAAGACATTGCCCTTGGGCGATTATTCAAACAAACCAGGGTGTATTTGGGTACGCCATTAACGTGCACATTTCGCATGTATCCCAAGGGGTTCTCTGCGGTGTTTTCTGGGTTTGCAAAGAATATTGCGGCCGGCGCTGCATCGGTGCCTATCGGGCGCAGAGTGTTGATTGCTGCCTGGTGCGCGTCGCTTGTGGGTGGTGCCATTACATCGCCATGGATGTATCTGGCATCGCTTGTTCAGGTAGCAATGTTCGCAAAAAGGGTAGGACGCTTTCACCCACTTGTCGTTGCACTTTTCCCCGTGCACATGCTGTTCTTCACCGTTGTGGTGATCAAGAGTTTCTGGGACGGTGTTTTACGAGGTGGGGTTCGATGGAGTGGCAGAACCATTCGAACCCGGTAACTCACTAACAAAAAACTTTTCGCGGTAGTACTGCAACTCGCGGACGCTTTCCCTTACGTCGTCCATTGCTCGGTGCATGCCACCTTTGTTTGGACGATCAATGCCGGACTTTGGAAACCAACGCTTCGCCAATTCCTTAACGCTGGAGACATCAACACTTCGGTAATGCAAGTAGTTTTCAATCTCGGGCAGATACTTAGCGAGA
>ENA-OUVC01001394-OUVC01001394.1-marine-metagenome-genome-assembly--contig:-NODE-1394-length-14459-cov-3.013767_pt1 | contig 14459 bp, 11 predicted proteins | sample MGYA00248622_ERZ508571 | MGnify/ENA primary metagenome ERZ508571 (study PRJEB26236, sample SAMN06267175) | marine metagenome | isolation source: Columbia River Estuary | place: USA:Columbia River... | reverse complement strand
AAGGCGGTCTGGCTGCAGCCAAATACGCATCGATGGTCGGGCTTCGCCGCCAACAAATATACGCGCCACACCATCGAGGGCGGAGAACCGGTCCACCAGATTGCGGTCGACATAGTCGCTGAGTTCAAGCCGCGACCAACCCGGTTTCGACACCACGAGAAACAATATGGGCGATGCATCGGCGTCAACCTTGCGCACTTCCGGCGCGAGCACTTCTTCAGGCAAATCATCCGCAACCCCGCCAACACGGTCGCGGACATCGTTCGCTGCGCTGTCTACGGTTCGGCCCGGCGCGAATTCGATGGTGATCTCGGACTGCCCGTCGCGCGAACGGGACGTGATGGTCTGAATGCCTTCAATGCCGGCAAGCGCATTTTCCAGCACCTGCGTCACCCGCGTTTCGACCACACTGGCCGCCGCGCCCGTATAGGATGTGCCCACCGACACAATCGGGGGTTCCGTGTCGGGATATTCGCGAACGGGTAAGTTTAAAAAGCCGACAATGCCGACCAGCACCATCAAAATCGCAATTACGGCTGCGAATACGGGTCTGCGGACCGAGATGTCGGAAAGTGTCATCTCAACCTTGCATCATTTGTTTTTTGCGGGGGCTTCGCCAGCTTTGGCTTTTCCGGTGCGCACTTTGGCACCATCCGACAGCTTCACGACGCCTTCGGTTACGATTTTGTCGCCGACTTTAAGTCCGCTGATGATTTCGACCAGATTGCCGTCGCGTGTGCCGGTCTTAACTTCAATACGCTTTGCCTTTTGATCGGCATCCAGCATGTAGACAAAGCTCACATCGCCTTCACGGACGAGCGAGAGTTCAGGGACAGCGGGGGCGGTGCGCGTTTTCGATGTAATTGTGACCGACAGCAACATGCCCGGTTTCAACTGTCCGTTGCGGTTCGGCAATATCGCGCGCAGCGTGGCGGTGCGCGTTTGCGGGTTCACCACGGGATCGATCGCAATGATTTTTCCTGAAGCGACATAATCAGGGAAGGCCGCAGCCTTCGCACTGATGTCTTGCCCGACGCGGACATTTGCCAACATCGTTTCGGGTATCGTGAAATCCAGTTTGATTGCACTCAGGTCGCTCACGGCGGCAATTTCGTCGCCTGCGCTTACAACTGCGCCAACCGATATGCGCCGCAGCGACACTTGCCCGGAAAAGGGGGCCCGCACAACGCGGTCGCCAATCGTTGCGCGCGCTTCATTGGCTGCTGCCTTCGCCGATGCGGCCGATGCGGTTTGTGCCTCAAGATTTGCGTTGGTTGCAAAGCCGCGGCGGTGCAGCTCACTTATCCGCGCCAGTTGCTGATCTGCCTCGCGGGCACGCGCTTGCGCGCTGGCGAGTGATGCCTTTTCCTGCCCTTGCGCCAGAACGGCCAGCATCTGGCCCTGCCGCACATAGTCGCCGTCGGAAAAACCAAGCTGCGTGATGCGTTCGGTGACAGGCGCACGAACCGAAACCTGCTCATTTGCGTTCGCGGTGCCAACGGCAACGTAGCGATCCGAAAATACATGCTCCGTTGCGGCACCCAGTGTGACCAACGGCGCAGGGCGGTCGCGTTTTTCTTCACCGCCGCCACAGGCAGCGACACATAGCATCAACGACAGAATGAGTGGCTTGCGCATTTTTCACCGGTGAGGGGGTTGGGAAATATAATTTCGTGTGTTGGCTGAACTTAACCCACATTAATAGCATATTTCGACAAAAGCACTTCTAAAGGCGAAACATTATCCTGTCGCAGCGAACCGAGAACGCGTGTTCCCCGTCCGCAGCGGCAGTAGCATCAATGCCGGATGATGTGATCGAACGCAGATAGGGCTGCCTTGGTGCCTTCGCCCATCGCGACGATAATTTGCTTGTACGGGACGGTCGTAACGTCGCCCGCAGCGAAAACGCCCGGGATATTCGTTGCGTTATGTGCATCCACCTCGATTTCGCCGCGCGGCGAAAGCTGAAGCGGTCCTTTTAACCATTCGGTGTTCGGAACCAGCCCGATTTGCACGAAGATGCCTTCAAGATCGATGCGATGGGACTCGCCGGTCAGGCGGTCGGTGTAGACCAAAGCCTCAACCTTTTCGCCGTCGCCGAGCACCTCTGTGCTCAATGCGGACGTGATGATGTCGACATTGGGCAGGCTGCGCAGTTTGTTTTGGAGCACCGCGTCCGCACGTAGTTGCGAGTCAAATTCGACGAGCGTCACGTGCGAGACAATGCCTGCAAGGTCGATGGCCGCTTCAACGCCGGAGTTACCACCACCAATGACGGCAGTGCGCTTGCCCTTGTACAATGGACCGTCGCAATGCGGGCAATATGCCACGCCCTTGTTGCGATATTCTTCTTCGCCGGGAACGCCCATTTGCCGCCAACGGGCACCGGTCGACAATATGATCGTCCGCGCCTTTAACGTTGCACCGCTGGCGAGCTTCACTTCATGCAGACCGCCTTCTGCAGCAGGGATAAGCTCCGTCGCGGCCTGAAGGTTCATGATGTCGACGTCATATTCGCGGACATGCTGTTCCAATTGCGCCGCCAGTTTTGGCCCTTCGGTGTGTTGAATGGAAATGAAGTTCTCAATGCCCATCGTATCGAGCACCTGACCACCAAATCGTTCCGCGACAACGCCGGTGCGAATACCCTTGCGCGCCGCATAAATCGCTGCCGCTGCGCCGGCTGGACCGCCGCCAACGACCAAAACTTCAAACGGCTCCTTGGCTGCGATCTTTTCCGCAGCGCGGGCAACGGTGCCGGTGTCCAGCTTGGCCATGATCTGCGCAAGGTCCATCCGGCCTTGGCCAAAGGGTTCACCATTCAGGTAAATGGCGGGGACAGCCATGACCTTGCGGGTCTCAACTTCGTCGCGGAACATCGCGCCATCAATCGCCACATGGCTGACATTTGGATTGAGCGCGGCCATGATGTTGATAGCCTGAATAACGTCAGGGCAATTCTGGCACGACAGCGAAAAGAATGTTTCGAACCGGAAGTCGCCTTCAAGCGCCTTCACCGAATCGAGCAACTCGGCCTCTTCCTTGGGCGGGTGTCCGCCCATGTGGAGCAGCGCGAGGACCAAAGATGTGAATTCATGGCCCAATGGCAGGCCCGCAAAATGGGTTTCAGCGGTGCCATCGGCACGGCGGATGGCGAACGAAGGCACGCGATCCGCATGACCATCAAACCGCGCGGACAGCAGGTCCGACTGTTCGACAACGGTTTCGACCATCGCGCGCATTTCCGCAGATTTGGGGCTGTCGTCGAGGGTCGCGACGAGCTCAACGGGGGTGCGCAGGTTTGCCAGATACGTTTTCAACTGGGCAGTGGTAGCAGCATCAAGCATCGGGGATCTCTTTCAAACAAGCACGGTCACGCCGCGACGGATGGCGGCTAAATGGATCGAATATGGGGTGGGTGCCGCGCCAGAGAACGCCACACCCGAATGTATGTTAGATCTTGCCGACGAGGTCGATCGAAGGTGCAAGCGTTTCGCCGCCTTCTTCCCACTTCGCAGGGCAAACCTGACCGGGGTGCTCGCGCACGTAGATCGCAGCCTTGATCTTGCGGACGAGTTCAACCGCGTTGCGGCCAACGCCTTCACAGGTGATTTCCATGACCTGGATGACGCCGTCTGGATCGACTACGAAGGTCGCACGGTCGGCAAGGCCTTGGCCTTCGCGCAATACGCCGAAATTGTTGCTGATGACGTGGTTCTGGTCGCCAAGCATGTGGTAGTTGATCTTGCTGATCGCTGGCGAGCTGTCATGCCATGACTTGTGGCTGAAATGCGTGTCGGTCGACACTGCGAATACTTCAACGCCCATGGCTTGCAGGTCAGCATATTGGTCAGCAAGGTCTTCCAGCTCGGTTGGGCATACAAATGTCCAGTCGGCAGGGTAAAAGAAGAATACGCCCCACTTGCCCTTTACGTCCGCGTCGGAAACTTCAACGAACTTGCCAGCCTTGTACGACTGCGTTGTGAACGGCTTAATGCTTGAACCGATGATACCCATGTGAAATCCTTTCGATGGTGGTTTTTGAAATTCTGACGCTCCCCAACACGAATTCTATCATTTAGTCCAGCAACCGTTTTTGCAATGACTAATCGTTTTTTCCGATAATTCGATATGTGGGGTCGTGGAGCATTATATATGGCATTTGTTACACATATTTATCCAACATGCTGCGCACATCAACACGGGCCTTTAACCGGCTTGCCAGCAAAAACACGCCGCCTAGCTTGCGTTGCACAAATAGCATTTCAGACGGCGGGATATGCCAGTTGCGGCGGTCGGCGGCGATGTTCATGCCTTCGTCGCGCATGTCACCCACGAACCCTGTCTGGCCGAAATCAAACGGGCCTTGCTGCTGCACCATGTTGATTGCCGTCGCTACGATGTTTGTGATTTCGCGGCTATTCAGCTTCGCCGTCTGGGCGTTCATAAAGCCCATATCGATGACCGCCGCCAAAACGCCATCATGGTCACCGGCCAACCCCATCTGAAGCAGATGGCGATATTGGTCGACGACAGCTTTCGGTAATGGCCGGCTTGCACCAAAATCGAGAAGCACGACTTTCCCTGTTGCCGGGTCGTAACGGTAGTTGGCGAAATTCGGATCGGTTTGCATTACATTGAATTCAAACAGTTCACGCAAAACCAGTTCAATCAGCAAGGTCATGATCCGGTCGCGTTCTTCTTGTGGCGCAGTCACCGTCGATTCTATCGCGACACTTTCCATGTACGACATGACCAGCACGTTTTTGCCGCTTAAGGCCGGATGCAGCGCGGGAACTGTGTAGGCCGCGTCATCGGCCAAAAGCGCCCCAAACTGTGCCAGATATTCGCCCTCGCGGATATAATCGGCTTCCTCATGTAATTGGCGCTTTGCCTCGACCAGCAATGGCGCGATGTCGAGTGTGCTCGGCAATAGGTGCGACAGTTTCAACAGCGTGGCGACATTATCGACATCGCTATCAATGCTGCGCCGGACGCCGGGATATTGGATTTTGATTGCCACATCTTCATTGTCGAGGGTCAGCGCGCGGTGGACTTGCCCGATGGAGGCTGCCGCAATGGGGCGGTCATCAAAGCGAATGAATTGTTCGCGCCAATTCCGACCCCAATGACCTGCGAGCACCGCGTTCAACTGGGCAGGCGGCATGTGCTGCGCATCCGCACGTAGTCGCGCGAATATATCCGCAAGCTCCGGCGGAAGGAAATCGCCGGTATCCATGGATACAAGCTGCCCCAATTTCATCGCCGCGCCGCGCATTTGCCCTAACTGCAGGGTAACTTTTAATGCGTTTGCCGGTGTCAGAAGTAAATCGGCCACCGTCTGCCGTCGTCCCGATGCGAACTGCTTGGCACCATCCAGCAACATGCTTCCGGCAATGCCCGTCGCCATATTGCCAAAACGGGCGATGCGCGAGAGCCGTCCGCTGGGTACACGCAGTCCTTTGGACCGAAATTCTTCAAGTGGCATGGGTGATGGTCTCGATGAAGTAAGACGTCAATATGAGGGGCGTGACGATTTAGACAAGGCAAGCAAACCAAATTATCTCTTGGCCCGACGAATACGCCGACCAAGAATGACGTGCGAACATTTTACATGAAATTACGTCGGGATGCGAAATCTTGCTTGTCGGTGGCCGCCTTCCGGTGCACCTATTACGGCATAAATGGATCTTAGAGAGAGATAGGATGGCATGAAAAACGGCGCGTTGAAGAACGTCATTGTCATTTTGGCTGCGGCCCTAACGGCTTGCGGCGGTGGCGGTAGCAGTTCCGGCGGCGGAACCGTGACCGTTCCGCAGACGCCCCCCACTTCACCGCCCACATCGTCGACGTGCAGCCTGAGCAGCCGGCAAGATTTTGCCTTTTCGGTTTTGAATGAATGGTATTTGTTTCCCGAAACCCTTCCGGGGTCATTGGCCACGGCACCTTATACATCCGTGCAATCCTATATTGATGCGCTCACCGCCAATGCGCGTGCACAGGGACGCGATCGAAACTTTACCTATGTCACGTCCATTCGGGAAGAAAACGCCTATTACGCATCGGGTTCGACGGCGGGCCTGGGCGTGCGTCTCGTCTATCAGGGCAACCGCGTTTTCGTGATTGAAGCGTTTGAGGGTGCACCCGCGCTTGCGGCGGGCATCGATCGCGGCACGGAAATTCTGGCGATTGGAACCGACGCTGCAAATCTAACGCCCGTCGCTGATATCATCACCGCGCAGGGAACAAGTGGCATCACGAGCGCGCTTGGACCAAGCACGGTTGGCACAAGCCGGGTGTTGCGCATTACCGACGCGGGCGGCGCGCGGAATGTGACGGTGGCGAAGGCGGATTATAATATCACGCCATTGTCGCCGCGTTATGGCGTGAGGGTCATCGACAATGGTGGTCAGCGCGTTGGTTACATCAACATGCGCACCTTCATTTCAACGGCAGATAATCAGTTGCGAACGGCGTTTGCCGATTTCCGGGCTCAGGGTATCACGCATTTTGTTATCGATTTCCGGTACAATGGCGGCGGGCTGGTTTCGACCGCCGAGCTGATGGGCGACCTGATGGCGGGCAACCGCTTTTCCAGCGACATCTTTACGGTCACGCGTTTTCGCCCATCCAAATCATCCAACAACGAAACCCGTCGCTTTGCGCCATCAACACAGTCGGTTTCGCCCGTTAAAATTGCCTTTATTGCAACCGGTGCCACCGCTTCGGCCAGCGAGTTGGTGATGAACAGTTTTGTGCCCTATTTGGGTGTGAATGCCGCACTGATTGGCAGCAACAGTTTCGGCAAACCCATCGGACAAATCGCGCTGGACCAGTCCGCATGCGATGACCGAATTCGTGTTGTTGCCTTTGCCAAGGAAAATGCAGCCGGACAGGGCGACTATTATTCCGGACTGGCGGGTACGATGCGCGCCACATGCGCGGCAGCGGACGATATTAGCCGGCCATTGGGCGACCCGCTTGAGGCATCATTGCGCACAGCGTTGGACTTTGTGGCTGGCCGCAGTTGCACACCGGTGGTCGTTGCCCAAAGCGCGCAAAGCACATCCACCCGCACCGAACGCCGGGTGCTTCCGGTGCCAGTTGATGCACGCGCCGCCCAACGTGACGTGCCAGGTTTGTTTTAAGGGTAACAAAAAACAGCGCGGCTAATGTTTTGCGAAAGGGTAATAACGACTTGGGCGCGGTGCGTCAGTTCTTTTCAGCCGATAATTGCACCAGCGCCAGCACATGCGGAGCATGTTCTTTGCGGCAAATGAGCAGGTCGGGCATGTACACATCACGCTGGTTATAGACCAACGGACTGCCGTCGACGCGGCTAACGTGCAGGCCATATGCAGCCGCGACCGCGACAGGTGCGCAGCTATCCCATTCATATTGCCCGCCGGTGTGCAGATAGATATCGGCTTCGCCGCGGACCACGGCCATCGCTTTGGCGCCCGCAGATCCCATGGGGATGAGTTCAGCCCCCAATGCTTCGGCAACGGCGACAGCCTCCGGTGCCGGGCGCGTCCGGCTGACCACCATGCGGAGTTTGTCCGGAGCAGGGGGGATAATGGCCGGCTGATCCGTGCGCAGAACCAAATCCAAGGCCGGAAGCGCAACGGCGCCAATGACGGGCGCACCGTCGATTGCCAGCGCGACATGGACCGCCCAATCGGACCTGCCTTCGCTATATTCGCGGGTTCCATCGACCGGGTCGATAATCCACACGCGCGATTTTGAAAGACGGGCGTCGGTGTCTTTGCTTTCTTCGGACAAAAGACCGTCATCAGGGCGTTGTGCGCCAAGCGCATGGATCAGGAACTGGTTGGCGGTTCGATCGCCTGCATTTCCCAATTCCTTCGCGACCAGCCCACTGGTGTCACGCATTTCGAGAACCAGCGCGCCTGCGCCCTTTGCCAAATATGCGGCAAGCTCTGTATCGTCAGCGATGATAGTCATTTGAGCGGCATCAACTGGCGCACGATATATTCTGCGGCTTCCTCCGGGCTCATTTCGACGGTGTTCACGCGAATGTCGGGATGTTCCGGCGGTTCATAGGGGCTGTCGATACCGGTGAAGTTTTTAAGTTGGCCGGCGCGCGCCTTTTTATACAGGCCCTTCACATCGCGTGCTTCGGCGACCTCCAGCGGCGTATCAACAAAGATTTCGACAAACTCGCCCTCGGGTAGCATCGCCCGCACCATGTCGCGCTCGGCGCGGAATGGCGAAATGAACGCGGTCAGGACAATCAGCCCCGCATCCGCCATCAATTTGGCGACTTCGCCGACGCGGCGGATATTCTCGATCCGGTCGGTTTCGGTGAAGCCCAAATCCTTGTTCAACCCGTGCCGGACATTGTCACCGTCGAGCAAGAAGGTGTGCCGGTTCATCAAGTGAAGCGCCTTTTCCACCTCGTTCGCGATGGTGGATTTTCCAGAGCCCGACAGGCCCGTGAACCACAAAATCCTCGGCTTTTGGTTCTTTAACATGGCGTGCGCATCGCGACCGATGTCGGTGGCCTGCCAATGGACATTTTGTGCGCGGCGCAGCGAAAAGTGCAACATTCCAGCGGCAACGGTCGCGTTGCTGATCTTGTCGATCAGGATGAAACCGCCGAGTGCGTGGTTGTCGGCATAAGGCGCGAACACAATGGGCTTGTCTGTCGAAATCTCCGCAACGCCGATCGCGTTAAGCTCCAGCGTTTTGGCCGCCATATGCTCCATGCTGTTGACATTGACGGTATATTTCGGCGCTTGCACCGTCGCTGAAACCATCTGCGTGCCAAGCTTCAACCAATAAGAACGGCCGGGGATGAGCGCGTCATCGGCCATCCACACAATGGTGCTTTCGAACTGGTCGGCTACCTCTGGCGGATTGTCAGCAGCCGCGATAACATCACCGCGCGAACAGTCGATTTCGTCGTCAAAGCACAGGGTGACTGATTGGCCGGCCACAGCTTCCTGAAGTGCACCATCAAGTGTCACGATTTTTTTGATCGTTGTTGTCTTACCCGATGGCAGAACGCGAATGGCGTCGCCGGGGTGCACAGCACCGGTTGCAATTTGACCCGAAAATCCCCGGAAATCGAGATTTGGCCGATTGACCCATTGGACGGCCATGCGCAGCGGCTTGGCCTGATCAGCGTCATTATCGAGCGCAACCGTCTCCAGATGCGCCATCAGCGGTAGGCCATTGTACCAAGGGGTGTTTGCCGAGATTTCCGTGATGTTGTCGCCCTTGAAACCCGAAATGGGCATCGGCGTGAAATCGCTGATGCCGATACTGGCCGCAAATGCGGTATATTCGGCAACGATGGCGTCATATTTTGCCTGATCATAATCGATCAGGTCCATTTTGTTCACCGCGAGCACGATGTTCCGAATACCCAGCAGCTTCGCAAGATAGCTATGCCGGCGCGTCTGAACGAGGACACCCTTGCGCGCATCAATCAGGATAACCGCAAGGTCAGCCGTCGATGCTCCAGTGACCATATTGCGGGTATATTGTTCATGCCCCGGGCAATCGGCGACGATGAATTTGCGTTTCTCCGTGGCGAAGAAGCGATAGGCGACGTCAATCGTAATGCCCTGTTCGCGTTCGGCGGCCAGCCCATCCACAAGCAGCGCAAAGTCAATGTCCTGACCTTGGGTGCCCATGCGCTTGGAATCGGACTCCAGCGTCGCCAGCTGATCTTCAAAGATCATTTTTGAATCGTACAGCAGCCTACCGATAAGCGTGGACTTGCCATCATCAACCGAACCGCATGTGATAAAGCGCAGCAGCGATTTATGCTGATGCACATCCAAATAAGCATCGATATCCGACGCAATGAGATCGTCGGTTTTATAAATGACCGGGTTGTCTAGGGAAGCAGTCATTAGAAATATCCTTCCTGCTTCTTCTTTTCCATGCTTGCGGCCTGATCATGGTCAATGGCCCGCCCTTGGCGTTCGGAGGTGGTGGTCAGCAGCATTTCTTGAATGACTTCGGGTAATGTCGATGCCGTGCTTTCGACCGCGCCGGTCAGCGGGTAGCAACCCAGCGTTCGGAACCGGATGGACCGTTCCACCGGCACTTCGCCATCCTGTAATGGAAAGCGTTCGTCATCAATCATCAGCAGCATGCCATCGCGTGTTACCGTCGGGCGCGGCGCGCTGAAATAGAGCGGCACAATCTCGATATTTTCGAGATGGATATATTGCCAGATGTCCAGCTCCGTCCAGTTTGAGATGGGAAATACCCGGATGCTTTCGGACTTCGCCTTGCGGGCATTGTACAGATTCCAGAGTTCCGGGCGCTGGTTCTTGGGGTCCCAACCATGCGTCGCTGTCCGGAATGAAAAGATGCGTTCCTTGGCACGGCTTTTTTCTTCATCGCGGCGCGCACCGCCGAATGCGACATCAAAACCATGTGTATCGAGCGCTTGCTTCAGGCCCTCTGTCTTCCACATATCGGTATGCAGCGATCCATGATCGAACGGATTGATCCCGCGCGCAATCGCATCGGGATTTTGGTGAACGATTAACTCCATGCCTGCATCGCGCGCGGCTTTTTCGCGCAACGCATACATCGCCTTAAACTTCCACGTCGTATCGACATGCAGCAACGGGAATGGCGGCGGCGATGGGTAAAATGCCTTGCGCGCCAGATGCAGCATGACGGCGCTGTCTTTTCCGACGCTATACAGCATCACGGGCTTTTCCGCCTCGGCCACAACCTCGCGCATGATGTGGATCGCCTCAGCCTCAAGGCGCTCAAGATGGGTCAGCGTTTTCGTCATAGTCTGGTCACTTCCTGCAGACGCTACTGTCAGAACTGGACGCCGCCCGCAAACAAGACATTCTTGCCCCGTCGATTATCCCGGTTTCAAGATATGCTTAGCAAGTCATAAGAGCTTTTCCTACGCCCAGTTTGTGATGTCCCGATTGTGTGCAACAAAAGCCAAAGGCAACGGCCGCTCCATTTGCCTTTTCCGGTCGATAGACGCGCATAGGCGGGACCGAGATGTTTGACAGAGCGCCCAATACTGCGCCAATGTGCGAAGCGGGCATCTAACATTATCGATGATGGGCAATTATCCAAAGTTGCTTTGCGCAGGGGGAATAAAAATGGCCGAAAAGAAATTTGATATCATCGTATATGGGGCCACCAGCTTTGTCGGCCAGATCATCACACGCTACATGCACGAACAGTTCGCCGATGGATCGGTTAAATGGGCCATCGCTGGGCGTTCGCTCAGCAAGCTTCAGCAGGTCCGCGATACGATTGGACTGTCGGGCATAGAGATGATCGTTGCTGATGCTGCGGATGAAGATGCGCTGAAGCAAATGTGCGCGCAGACCACTGTCGTCATGTCAACGGTCGGCCCCTATGCGCTATATGGTGACTTGCTTGTTGAGGTCTGCGCCACCACCGGGACCCATTATTGCGATTTAACAGGCGAGCCGCAGTGGATCCGCAAAATGCAATTGCGGCATGAAGCTGACGCAATCAAAAGCGGTGCGCGGATTGTGCATTGTTGTGGCTTTGACAGCATCCCGTCCGATCTGGGCGTCCACTTCCTGCAACGCGGCGCATTGGAACAATTCGGGCATAGTTGTGACCGGATTAACATGCGGGTTGTCAGCATGAAAGGCGGCGCGTCCGGCGGCACCATCGCAAGCATGATTAACATGGTCAAGGAAGCGGTAAGCGACGCCGATCTGCGGCGCGAACTTAAAGACCCTTATAGCCTTTGCCCACAAAATCATGGGTTCACTATCGCGCAGCCGGATGTGCAGATCGCATATGATAATGTCTATGGCGCTTGGATTGCGCCGTTTATCATGGCGGGTATCAACACACGGGTTGTGCATCGGTCAAACGCGCTGAGCAACAACAGCTATGGCATTGAATTCAAATATGAGGAAGCCGTGGTGACGGGGCAGGGCGGTTCCGGCAAGCAAAAGGCGCGCGCGGCGCATTGGGGCGCCAATGCCCTTATGATCGGTCTGGCCGTGCCCCCAATCCGCTGGCTGCTGGAAACGATGGTCTTGCCAAAGCCGGGTGAGGGGCCAAGCGAAAAAGCGCAGCTTGAGGGGAATTTTGACATTGTTTTCCTCGGGTCAACTTCCACGGGAGAAACGATCCGTTGCCGCGTCACGGGAGACAGAGATCCAGGCTATGGATCAACGGCAAAGATGCTGTCTCAGGCTGCTGCCTGCCTTGCCAAAGACGTGGCTGCGGATGTTCCGGGCGGCTTTTGGACGCCAGCAACGATTTTGGGCGATAAGCTGATCAAACGGCTTGAGGCGCATGCGGGGCTGACGTTCGAGAAACTGCCTTAGTCTCACAGCGTGAACGTCTAGCTTGTGCCTGATGCGACAGGCGCGTGCGACGCGTGGGGCCTATTCGCCTGCGGCCAATAGATCCGCGCGACGCGCCCCATTGAGCACCAGTAAATGTCGTTGTTCCAACCGGGCGATGGAAAGACGACGCCTTGCGTTATCCCACCGACGACAGCCCGCGCGCGCATGTCGCCTGTCTCAATGTCGAGAATGATGACCGCTTCGGATCGGCGGTCATAGTCATTGGTGACGATTAGCCCTCGGTCAGTATCAAGCAACATATGGCTGGCACAGCCAATCGGCGTGCGCTGCCACAGCATCTCCATCCCGCCTTCACCATAGCGCCAGGCCGTCATGTGCCTGTTTGCGGAATCATAGCCAATCACAATCTTGCGCGACGGATCGACCAGCGGGGGATTGGTGATGCTGCCGCCCGGGCGTCCGCAGATTTCATGGGCTTCGGCATCGGCGCTGTTGGCGAGTGACACGCGGATCAGGCGATTGGCGCCCGGGTTGACCCCGCGGCCAATCATGTTGATCGCGTAACGGTGTCTGCCATTGTCCATGAACCACGCATTCTCGCCATCAATCACGGCATCCCAGCCATAGCTGTTGGTGCTATCCGACAGATAGGCATGTCGCCAATCAGCGTCGCGAACGAGGGTTTTGCCATCCCAGTGAAAGCGCATAATTGATGCGGTCCCGACCACATAAACTGTTCCGCCGACCGCGCTCAGGCGGGCAATGGATGGCTCTGGACATTGCACAGCTTCGGTTACGGGTCGCAACGACACCGGATCGAGCACCGACAGCCTTGCCGGCACGCGGTCGGAAATCTGCTTGGTGACGATCAATCCATTATCCAGCACGACGAAGCTGTTATAGGCGAGGGGCTCCGGCAATTGGCGTGCTGCCTTGATCCGGCATTCGCGATCAAGGCGGTGGATCCAGCGACCGTAGACGACAATGATGTCACCATTGGCATGGATCGCCATTCCGCCCGGCCACATCGGTCCGCCCGGAAGCTTTGGCGATCGCGCAAGCGGTTTCAGCGTCTCAGGATCAATGCGTTCGACCCGCGCTGCCGTTGGGAGCCCAAATCTAGACCGAATTGCGCTGTGCGTCAGCAAGTAGACCTCGCCAGGCGCACCCAACACGGTCATCGTCGTCATGCTGGTTTTGCGCGCGGTGCAGCGGGGTTCTATGTCCTCGTCAAGCGCAAGGCGGCACTGCGGCGGCAAAGCCTGCAAGCGCATCGGGCCGCCATCCTCCGCGGGCCACGGACTGTGCAGATATGCGCTCATCCAGAACCCAACATTATCTTGTGGTTTGTGCGCATAACCGTTTATTCCCATTGGACTTGCCATTCTGTTTGGCGCAACATAATGACATTATCAATGTCATATTATAGAAAGGCAAGGCAACGCTGCACGCGGCACCTTCGCTAACTTTGGGGAGTTCAAAACATGAAAAGAACAATGCAAATTCTTGTCGGAATGGTCGGACTGTTAAACTTCCTGATTGGTTTGGGCTTTCTGTTCAATCCGTCGAAAATGGCAACCGAATTTGCGCTTTCTCCGTTGGGGACGCAAGGAATGGCGACGATGCGTGCCGACTTTCCGGCGTTCTTCCTCACCGGCGCTATCTTTTCGCTGATCGGTGCCTGGCGCGCAGACCGCACGCCTTTGTTGGTGCCGCTGATGCTGCTGACATTTGCACTGCTCGGCCGCTTCGTGAGCATCGCATTGGACGGGACCGCGCCGACCACAGTTCCACCAATGATTATTGAAGCAGCTATGATTGGGCTGCTGGGCCTTGCGTATCGCACTTTTGGAAAGCAGGCGTAGCCGATACCGCGCTAAGGTATCGCCGGGCGGCGTTTGCAAGTTGCCGCATCGACATGAGGATTGGCGCAATCGAGGGGAAGCAGAGATGTTCCAAAGCACCCTCTCGACATCGCGCTACCATGCGTCCGACGGTGTTGCGCGTGTATGATGCCAAGGTGATGCCTAGCGCCACCATATTGACAATAAGTAACCCGGACTATTGGAATAAACCATTGAAATATATGGTGAGCCCTGCTGGGTTCGAACCAGCGACCTACTGATTAAAAGTCAGTTGCTCTAC
>ENA-OUVC01001393-OUVC01001393.1-marine-metagenome-genome-assembly--contig:-NODE-1393-length-14466-cov-7.062548_pt1 | contig 14466 bp, 20 predicted proteins | sample MGYA00248622_ERZ508571 | MGnify/ENA primary metagenome ERZ508571 (study PRJEB26236, sample SAMN06267175) | marine metagenome | isolation source: Columbia River Estuary | place: USA:Columbia River... | reverse complement strand
AAGTAAATGGCTAAAGAATACGAGCTTTCCTTAGACCCTAACAAAAAGCAGCCAAAAGTAGATGTTAAGAAGTCTGCCAAGAAAGCTGCTGCCAATGAAGCTGCACGCCTACAGGAAATGCGTGACAACCCTAGAGACACCAGCAAAGATTTTAGATTTAGGTACGATGGCAATAACGCAGACCACAAGGCTATTTTAGGCCACCTAATGAACAACGGTTTGGCTGACGATATCGTTATCCACCCAAATGGTGATGCTTCATTCCCACGCCGTACTTTTATACAAAACGAGGACGCCAAGGGCAAGCGAACAGAGGTTTTGCAACCACTTATGCAAAAGGTTATGGCAGCTAATCTAGCCAAACGCCCCTCAAATAAAACTGCTCCAGTTGGCACACGTCCAACCGCTCCTGGTATGCGACCACCTGCCCCACTTCCCCCACGTGGCGCGGCTAAAAAAGAGAGCAACCCATTGATTGAAGACAAAGCCGAGGTAATGCGTAACCTGTTCGGCAAATAATGTGCTAGTCTTATCTAATGGTACTAGACCTTTCTAAATTAAATCCAAAAGAAGACCCAAAAGACCGCCCTAAGGTACTTCTGTTAGCTTGCTACGACTGCAAGAGCGTAGATGAAATCCCTTATGATGACCGTTACCCTTTTGATGGTAAACCTGGTCACGACCAGAACCAAAACCCTTTCCTACACCAGATGGTAGAGCGTCACCCTAACCACAGAGGTATGCTTGCAGATGCTGACCTACTAGTTTGGCAACATCCAGACGGTAAGAAACAGATTGTTGACCAGTTCCAAAAGGGCGGTTCGCCTGGATTAGACGTATTTGGTACTAATTTTTACGAGACCAAGGCTAACTTTTCAGCCGATGCTATGACGTGCTACGCCCAACACAACCGTCCACAGGGACAATGTAGCGATTACAAGACAGATAAGAAGATATTAACGGCAGGCACATCTGCAGAACGTAAGCAGGCTGGTCTAGACTCTAGCAAGGCGCCAAAGATGCACCTATGCGACTTCTGCCCCGTCAAGTCCTACAACATGATGAGGCATAACAAGGCCAAGGGTCTGTACACCAAATAGGCTTATTAGCCCAAAATTCACTAAAACCCATTCCCATACACTAGACATTAGCCCGTACAGCAGCGGTATACTGTATGTACAAAACTAGGGATAGGTGGCGGTCGTGGCTTTCATCGAAATGACATGCAAGTGTGAGTGTAGTTTCCAGGCTGATGTTGCAGAAGTTGGAAATGAAACACTAGTCATAATGTGGGCAACCCAATTTGTTAATTCACATGCCTCCTGTGGCTTTATGAACACAGTAAAGACTGATGTACCAGAGACCCATCGCATAATTGAGTGGGATACTGATGTTAAGTACAAAGAAAGTCACAAAAAAGATATAGACTAGGAACATGGATTACTACAAGGCACTGGTTGAGAAGGCTAAGCCAGTATCCGTAGAGCCCTCAGAGACATCCTACTTCGCAGCTCCGTCAGCTGGACTAGACCCTAGACTGTTTAGAAATGGGAAGATTATCCCATCTACCAGGGCATCTATATTAAGAATCCTACTTACGCATTTAAAAACACAATTTAAGAACCCAGAAGCCTACTGCCACGTCTGGCTAGCTGGCTCAGCTGTAAGCTACCAGTGGACTGCAGCTCGCAAACCAGCTGACCTAGACTGTTTAATCGGGGTTAATTATTTAATATTTAGGCAATCTAATCCAGAGTACAGAGGGCTTAGCGATAAGGAAATTGCCAAGACCTTCAACGACCTCCTACGAGAGATTCACCCAAACACTGCAAACTTCCTTGACATATTTGAATTGACGTTCTATGTTAACGCTCAGTCAGATATACGGTCAATCAAACCGTATGCTGCCTACTCATTAACCGCGGATGACTGGACAGTACAACCAGAAGTTCGCGGCGTACCAACTAACAAAATGTGGGAACGAAAGGTTGCACAAGATACATCAATGGCTACAGAAATTTTAAGTAGGTATGCAGATGCGTTATCTAGAATAGGTGCGGCTACAACAGATGTTGCACGTAGAAATGCAGAAGCAGCATTAAAATTAGCAGTAGAACAAGGTGCATCACTGTTTGAAGATATACACCAAGGTAGAAAGTATGCGTTTAGTGCAAGCGGGCAAGGCTATGCAGATGTGCATAACTATCGCTGGCAATCTGGTAAGGCAAGTGGTATTGTCCAGGCATTAAAGCAGATGAAAGAAATTGCCGCGGATTCAAAAGCAGAGTTTGAAAAGCAAACCTATGGTATGGAACTACCAACAACAGACGTATTAATTAGGCGGGCCTTAATTAACAAAAAGTAGTAGGAGAACTAAGACGTGGCAATACTTGTATTTATGGATGAGGTTCTGCGTAACCACAAAAAGCATCCAATAGTTGAGGGCCTTAAGTTTTATCGAACACTAAAAGAAAAACACAGAGTTTTAATTTTATGTGAAGATAGAGAAAAGTCAGACCACTGGCTTCGCCAACAACGCATCAATAACTTTGACGACCTCGTACCTTTGGAAGATGTGCCGTTTCCAGGCGATGACCCAAAACTAAGACACGTAGAGTGGGTTCGTTCACAAGGGCCAGTTGATTATGTAGTTACCTCAGACCCAGACTTGGCAGTTAAACTGCTAGTGCGTGGCATAACAACAATTATGTTTATGCACCCTATCTACACCAATGAGAACTTCAGACCCGACGGACTAAAGCGTGGGTTCAAGCCATGGGCAGATATCGAGGCCGAACTAATCAGACAACAGGACGAATACGACAACGACTCCCGTAGAGACCGTCTGTAATGCGTATTGTCTATATGGGATGCGAAGTCCCTAGCAATCGAACCCTTCTAGAAACCACTACGGCTAACCACCTGGGCATCAGTTTCCACGGTTTAGTGCGTCGAGGCCTGCCCAAGACCAAGCCCTATTTAATAGATAACTACTTCCCAAAAGACTCCTATGTATATTTATATCCAGGAATCCCTATGTCTGCCAAGATGGGACGGCTTGAGCTGGAGGAGTTCGCCGCAGCTTACGAGCAGTTTGTAGCCATGAACATCGATAGATTAACTTTATTTGCCGAACTTAATTATGGATTTGTAGACCCAGCCTTCGTTGAGGAACAGCGCCGCACAGCTTGGGCCCAGGTGCCGCCAGGTAAGTTCCTACCCGTCTGGAACCCCGACTTAGGTTTAGATAACCTCAATAGGCTGATAAATAACTATTTAGATATCGGCATACCAGGGGCAGCCATTGAGTCAGAGACCAGGCTGGCCTCCACCACCAGAACCGCCACCAAGCGTCAGGGAACTAGGTTTCATGCGCTAGGATGTGCCAAGCCAGACAACCTTCGCTCAATCCAAGCCGAGACTGCCCATACCCTTTCGTGGCTATCGCCCATGACTCATGGGGAGACAATCGTCTGGGATGGCACTAGGCTTATGCGCTACCCCAAGCGTATGAAAGAGCAATCCCGTTCAAGGTATAACCACGTTTATACCAAGGCTGGAATCGACGCCGACCTTATTGCCGAGGACGACAACAAAGAGGTTTGCCGCTTAGCGGTGTGGTCTTACGAACGTTTCGAAGAGAGGATAAACAAAGTGGGAGAGTCTTATTATCAGGATGAGGCGGGTACGCCAAACACCGAAATCACCCCTACAGATGCTGATAATAAGGGGGTAGATATGCGGAAACTTATGCCACGTAACCCCGATGAAATCATCAATTTACCAGTGTTCGGATACGAGGTTAAGACCGATGTAGATGGCGATGGCGTCATCACCGACAACGTGCATGTTACCTCGCAATCAGGTACGTTGCGCCAGTGCGATACCTGTTTCGTAGCCGCGAACTGCCCTGCTTTCAAGCCTCAATCTATGTGTGCTTTCAAGTTACCAGTTGAGGTAAAGAGCAAAGACCAACTCAAGAGCCTCATCAATGCCATCATCGAAATGCAGGGCCAAAGGGTTGCTTTTATGCGTTTTAGCGAAGAAATGAACGGTGGATACGCTGACCCGAACGTTTCCCAAGAGATAGATAGACTGTTTAAATTAATAAAGACGGTCAAGGAATTGGACGACTCAAGGGAGTTTATTCGCATGACTGTCGAGCGACAAGGCTCGTCTGGAGTCCTATCTTCTATCTTCGGAGACAAGGCTCAAGTGCTAAAAGAACTACCTAACAACGGTCTAAATGAGGCCGAAACTACCAAGGTTATTAAAGATTTAACTGAGGATAAGTAGTTTTACTTATCCTGATAATAGCGCTACCACACAACTAAATATACACAGTCTGAAATAGGCTGTAACTCATCACTAAACTAACACCCCCGCCGATAAAGGAGAATCAAATGCCCCTATCTTTCAGACTAACCGAGGACTTCCTAAAGGAGTATCGAAACAAGAAAGTACCTTGGGGTTATAAAGATGCGGGCGGTAATTCGGTTGGTGAAATCACTTTCCTTCGCACCTACTCCCGACTAAAAGAGGACGGAACAAAGGAGACTTGGGTAGATGTTTGCCAGCGTGTAATTGAGGGCATGTACTCCCTACAAAAAGACCACTGCAAAACAAGTCGACTACCTTGGAACGATACCAGGGCCCAGGCTTCTGCTAAAGAGGCATTTGACCGCCTGTTTAATTTAAAGTGGACCCCACCAGGCCGAGGTCTGTGGGTTATGGGTACTCCGCTTGTCAATGAGCTCAAGAACTCGGCAGCACTGCAGAACTGTGCTTTCGTGTCTACTTCTAGCATGTCTAAATTAGACCCCGCTAAACCATTTGCTTTTCTAATGGAAGCATCAATGTTGGGCGTAGGTGTTGGCTTTGACGACAAGGGTGCGGACAAGGACTTTACAATCTACGACCCTTCCCGCGATGAATCCAATGTTCAGACTTGGGAAATCCCAGATACCCGCGAGGGATGGGTGGACTCGGTGAGCATGCTTATCAACTCCTACTTAAAACCAGACCAACCTAGATGGGTATTTGATTACACGCTTATCCGCCCAGCGGGTGCGCCCATCAAAACCTTCGGCGGCACGTCTGCTGGCCCAGAGCCACTAGCCAAACTACACAACTATATCTATACCTTATTTGAAGGTCGGGCTACTCAAAAGTTAACTCGTAAGGATGTTGCCGATATCGGTAATTTAATAGGCGTCTGTGTGGTCAGTGGCAATGTGCGCCGCTCTGCTGAGCTGCTCATGGGCAGACTGGACGACAAGGACTTCTTAAATTTAAAGAACCCTGCCGTATATCCTGAACGCAACTCCTACGATGCTGCAGCACCTGGTTGGGCCTGGATGTCTAACAACTCTGTTGAGGTATCAGTAGGCTCTAATTTAGAACATATCGTTGAGGGTATCGCTCTCAATGGTGAGCCTGGAGTTATCTGGATGGACGTTACTCGTAAATACGGGCGTCTTATCGACCCACCTAATAATAAAGACCACCGAGCCGCTGGGTACAACCCCTGTGCTGAGCAATCACTTGAATCCTTTGAGTGCTGTACTCTGGTTGAAACTTACCTAAACCGCCACGACTCTAAAGAAGATTACCTACGTACACTCAAGTTTGCATACCTATATGCAAAAACTGTGACATTACTACCTACCCACTGGGAAGAAACAAATGCGATTATGCAACGTAATCGTCGTATTGGAACTTCGATGTCTGGTGTTGCCAACTTCGCTGACCGCGTAGGTATGCCTGTACTTCGTGAGTGGATGGACGCTGGTTACAAGGTTATCCAAGACTACGACCACACATACTCAGAGTGGCTAGGTATCCGCGAGTCTATTAAGACTACTACTGTGAAGCCAAGCGGAACTGTATCTATCCTTGCTGGAGAATCTCCTGGGGTTCACTGGACGCCTGGGGGACAGTACTTCCTTCGTGCAATTCGCTTCTCTAATGAAGACCCAATGCTACCTTTGTTTAAAGCGTCGGGTTATAAAATAGAAAAGGCTTCAGAGTCACCAAAAACTACTAGCGTAGTGTTCTTCCCAATCCAGAGTCAGGCTCTCCGCTCAGAGAAAGATGTTTCTATCTTTGAAAAGATGTCGCTTGCCTCTACTGCCCAACGCCACTGGTCTGATAACTCTGTATCTGTGACTATCTCCTTCAATGCCGAAACTGAAAAGGACGCCGTAGGAACTGTGCTTCACATGTTTGACGGACAACTCAAAACCGTTTCCTTCCTACCAATGGGGAACGCGACTTATCCGCAAATGCCATATACGCAAATAACTAAAGATGAATATGATAAATATACATTTAAATTGCTTCCTATTGACTTTACAGACGTCTATGCAGGAATGGCAGCGGATGCTATCGGTGAGAAATACTGCTCTAACGACAACTGTTTAATACCGTAATCGCTACTTAAATAGTGAAGCCCCCTAGCCAAGTCTAGGGGGCTTCTTTATTTAGTAAGGCGCAGGTCTATCTCAGCCGAAGGGGTTGGCTTCATGGATAGCCTTAGCGGGAGAGTGAACCAATAACCGCTTTGACGCCTGTATTAAGTTTTAGCATGAGGAACACTTGGTATCTACTCTTATGTTTCTCTTATCTACGATAAAAGGACGACCGCAGTGATGGCAATTAATTAGTTTGATACGGCTATTACGCTTATAAAGTTTAACTAGGGTATCTAAGTTTAGTTTAGTCTTCATCGTCGTCGTCGTAAATCTCTTCATCTGGGATGTTTGGGCTAGGGCGCCCCCACTCTGGGTCTGGAACGATAGGGTTAATGAAACTCATATTTAAATCTCCTGCTTATAAATTAGAGTGCCCGAAATCTTAATAGGTTTGCCGTTTTCGTCCTCTGACGTAACCTCGAGCTTTACGCTCTTTCGTGGTGTGAGGCTTTGGACTCTCTCTTTAATCCAACGCTTACCTGCGCTGGCGTTAGACCACGCGGTTGTAATGTTATCAATTTCTACGTCGTCATAACTACCTAGACCGTTCTGTCGGAGTTCGGTAATTGTGTAAGTAACCTTCCACGCGCCACCCTTTTCCATGTTCTTGATAAGGGTCGCCTTGAAGGTGCGCTCTGCTTTTTTAGCCATGTAAGTTCTCCTTTGTAATAGGCCAATGATAGGGCATAGTTTCATCTACTGTGGGAAAGTGTATCTTATAGTGTTCAGGTAACTTTCGCACTAGGTTTGCTTGGTGAGATATATGTATCCGCTCGTCGCCTAGCCACGCTGGCATGTCGGGCGCGGGTTTGTGCTGGAAGTGGGTAATAAGGTTATCTTTATACCCACGACGTATCCACTCTAGGCATATCTCTCTCCCGTAGGACTTGAGTGCGTCGAGGTTATCTCTCCACATGAGGACGGCAGGGTGGTTATGCCATGCGTTGCTCTGTTGAGTTCCGTCTAACACTCTTACTATTTGATAAGCCTCGACTCTCTGCTTGCCTAGTCGTCGGTAATCTAATACGAGTGCAGTTTCTTTAAAGTCTGCATAGGGTAGGAAGGTTTGCACTAACTAACGCCGTCCATTTCTGATACGACTTTCTTTTCTATCTGTAAGCCGTCCTTCTCTCCGCAACCGCAACTACCGCAACCGCAGGTAGGCTCTGTTGTTTCGTCCATAATTCTCTCCTAAACTTGGGCAGGGTTCCCTGCTGGTGGCACGCACATCACGCAGAATCCTAGACCTATCGCGGTGGTTACGTCAATAGCACTCTCGTCGATAGGGGCGATTACCTCTCCGTTATCGTATTCAATAAAACACTTAGCGCACTTCATAGTCACTCTCTTTCGGTTCAATACATAGGTGAGTAGTCCATAAGCCACTCTCGTATTTATCTCCACACCACGTACACATTTATCTCTCTCCTATTTCTCTATTCCATATTTATCAAGGCACTCATCACACATTTTGCCTCGACACCCGCAGACGATTTCTTCGCTGCGGGGTTCTTCTTGGGGGTTACTGTTGGTAGTCATTACTCTCTACTTCTGTATTTGTTTCTGCATTTAACTTTAGTTCTGTGCCATAACCTTGATATACGACCGCGCCTTCAGCGTCCTTAATCGTGACGACCTCGCGCTTGCTGGTTATGAAGTGGTGCAGGTGGTGACTCTCCACGATAGTTTCAACGCTGGCGGTGTTAGCGCCTTTGTATGAAGTTCCTTCGGGGAGTGTAATAATCGTATTAAAGTCGCCGTCGTTGGCGTATTCGATAGCCCTAATACATGTATCGACCATGCTTAGTGGGATACTTGGTTGGTGATTATTTTGTAGGTGGAAGGCTACGAGTTTCCAATAGTCGCTTGGTTCCTCGATTACTCTCCCGTTGTATTCCTCGTCCGTTACTACGCTCTCGCTAATAATCTCCGCGTCGTAGATTTCCTCATTGTTGTCCATTTAAGTCCTTATCTTTATGTTTAACTTGCCTAGTGTAGCGCTTTTTATTGCGAATAGGAACGGAAGCATTACTCCGCCGTAGTTCTAATATACGGCGGAGTTGCTCTCTCGTCTTTGATAGTTTCATAAGCCTATCTTACTCTGCGTAGCCGTTCTCTAAGTCACGCTCATCTAACTCGTCCATGAGTGGCGCTCTTAGACCTAAGGCTTCCATGCGTGGCTCGATACTGTCTATGGCTTCATCTATCTCACCACGCACTTCGTGGTAGTCAAGGTATTCCTCTACACGCTCGTCCTTATGGCTTCGTATGAAGCATAGGTCAAGGCTTGCACCGATAGCGCTATCTAATAGTGCTATTGCGTCGGGGTCGCCATTTATATATTTAAGTGCGAGGTCGTTGTATTGTCCTGTCTTGGGTAGGAAGTTTGTGCTGGTCATTTGCTGGTGTCCTCTAGGTAGAATAGATAGTCGGTGGCGGTATCTAGTAGGTTTATTAGATACTCGTTGGTTGAGTTGTGTGCTTCTACATGACCCTTCGCTTCTGCGAGTAGGGCGCGTAGCCGTTCTTTGTAGTCTAGTTCTTGTTCCATATTTAGTTCCTCTACTTCCGTATTTAAGTCGGTCGCCCTGCCCTTGTATCGGGCAGGGCTTTCGAACACTTGTTCGTAGGTTGTTCAGTTAGTGACGGGCACTCATAGTCGCTTTGACGATATCTTTAGCGACTAGCACCATTTGATTAGGTTCCTCGACCTCGCGGAAGTGCTTAGCACCATGACGATAACGCTTGCAACGGTTCTCGTATTCCTCTCGGTCAAACTCGCCCCAACCCTTGAGGCTACCTAGATAGACTACCGAAGTCTGCACTCCGTCCTTAGTAAGGTCTGCAATAACCTTATTATTTTCCTCGTCCATATCCCACTCGCCGTCGGTTACGATAAATAGCATACGCACTCCACGCTTGCTATTCATTAGGTGGCGACGTGCTTCTAATAGGGCTTTGTAAGGGTTAGTGCCACCGCTACTATTAACGTAGCGATACTCGGTTGGTTGAGCCTTATCAGTTGCAGAGTAGATAAGCCTACTATCGTGGTTAAACTTATAGACGGATACTCGACCGTTGATACGCTCGATACCGCGCTTGATTACCCACGCGCTTTCCATAGTGCGTTGAATCTGCCACGACATACTGCCCGAAGTATCTACTAGGACTATCGCGTCGATATCATTGTTGGAGTTACCTTCACTCCAACGGTCAAACACTTTGTCCATATCGTTGATATCGGCTCTCATGGCACGTCCTATATTTAAGCGACCCATAGGTTGCTCTAACTCCCACGCAGGGTCGTTATCGATACGGACACGCTCTAGGGCTACGCCGAAGGCTCTAGCGCTTGCAGATACCTGTGCAGATACCTGTTGGTTGGAGTAAGCGCCCTGCTTAATAGCACTACGACGTTCATTGTTATCGTTAATAGCCTTACGGACTTCCTTCGTAGTGCGTTGCACTTCGTCGTTCTTGCTAAGGTTATCTAGTCGTTCTTGGATATCTTTGCGTAGCACGTTGTCGTCGGCTTCGTCCTTGCCCTTGCTACCGAAACTGGTGCTACTGCGGTCGTTATCGGTATTTGTGTCGGCAGGGTCGTCTAGTCGCTCGTTACCTGCGCCGTCGCCTGACTCGTTATTGGTAGCCTTATCTTGTTGGGCTTTCTGTTCTTTATCGCCCTTCATGCGACCCTTATCTTGCACTTCGCGGTCGGTATGACCGCCGTTACCGTTAGGGATAATAGGCTTACCATTAACTTCGTTGGTGTTCTCATGCCCGATAATATCGGCGAAGGCACGCAGTAAATCTAGCCCTCTGTTGAAGTCGCGTGGATAGACTAGGGTGCGATACTCATGCACGATAGTCGCAATAGCAACGGCTAAATCTACGCCGAAGTCTTTAATAAACCTATCTGCAATTTCCTGTCGCAATTCTATATCTAAATACTTACGACCCGTAAATAGTGGGAAGTAACTACCAAACTCGGCAGAGTCACCCTTGAGTAGATACTCTAGGCATGACGCTTCCATGAACGGTGCGACCGACGGATACTTTGCGATTAGTAAGCGTTCTATACGAGCGTCCTCTAGGACGTTGAAGGCTTTGCCTAACTGCTCGCGCTTAACTGTCTTACCAAACTCGCTACCGCCTCTAGGGGTATAAAGGATATGACCGACCTCATGGTAGTTGAATCCATTGAGGGAGATAATAGTCTTATCATCTATGTCCTCGATAAGGTGAGCATTGAATACGATATTCTTGCCGTCGTTATAGGCGGTCGTATCCATTTCTTTATCGTCCTCGACCCTTACCTCTACTGGCTCGGCGGTGAGGATACGGTCGGTGCGACCATAGACCGCACCCACCGCCTGTAACTTATTGATATGTTCCTCTAGGCGCTCGGCTTCGAGTTCCTTGTCGTATTCAATATCGTCACGCCAATTAGCCTCGCGTGTCTGTGAGATAAGCCTATCGAGTAGGTCGTCGTGCCCGTCGAAGCGACCCATGTTAGTTATCGCCCTTGAGGATATCGACTAGCGTGTTAAACGCCTTCTGTGTGTCGTTGAGGTCGGGGGTCGCAAACTCTGTTGCTACTTCCATGCCGTCAATTTGAGCGCCTACTTCTGTATTTAATAGGGCTTGTTCGGTATTTGAATTGCCGAAGGTAGCCTTATTAGTAAGTGTAGGTAGTCCGAAGTCACTAGCGATATTGTCGCGGTGCGTGGTGAGTAATAGTCTTACTGCACTACGTTCCTCATCTCCCTCGAAGGAGTTGATATAGCAATAGGTGGCAAACTCCATACCGAGCGCCTTAGCGTTATCTGCGAAGGCTACTAGATTACGGGTAGAGATAGGGGTGGATATAGTGCCCTTATCAAACTCTGTGCGGAGTTGGTTAGCCATATCTAATAGGGCTTTGCTACCGAGTAACTTCTGTTCAATAGCATTATCGTATGGGAATACCAAACGCTCAGGGAAGCGGTCGGCGAGTGCCTGATTAAGTGGGCGTGTGCCTCGGTAGTCAGGGTTCATGTCTGCCACGATAAGTAGGTCAGGGTGCGCCTTGATAACCTCGCCACCATTTTCCATTAGTTGAATCTCACGACGGTAATCTAATAGGCTAAAGATAAAGGTGAGAAAACGCTCAGGTGCGAAGTTAATCTCGTTGAATAGTAGGACTCCACCATTACGGACTATCTCTGTAACTGCGCCGTCCTGCCAACGGAAGTGTCCGTCAGGGGTTGGAATCCAACGACCGATTAGGTGCGAAGCCTCTAATCCAATATGGCAAGCGACGTTAAAATACCGAAATCCGCGTGCGGAAGCGTAGGCTTGCACCATAGCCGTCTTACCCGACCCTGCGTGCCCCTCGATAAGGACGTTCTTATTAGACTTCATAGCGAAGTCCATAATCTCGAAGTCGGTCAGACCGCCTACGACCTTGCGGTTGATATAAGCCTTACTAAACGCCTTATCAGGCACGCTCACCATAGCATTGACGAGTGAGTCACTTATAGCCCTATTAGCGATAGGCTCGCTCGGTAGGACGGGTGCGGTCGCGGTCGCCGAAATTGGTAATACACCCTTCTTGATAGGGTTGATAAAGACTCCATTGGTGCGTCGCTTATCTGCGATAAACTCGGCAAGGGTGGAGTCGCCTTCCTCTAACCTACTAATAAGGCTATCTACTGCCTCATTGTGTGCGAGAGTCGCGGAAGCCGTTGGTGCGGTTTCTAGGGCATAGAGAGCCTTGATACCGACATTGGTAATCTGACCTAATTGAAGCATTACTAGGTCGCGGTCAGATAGGACTACTGCAACGGGTGAGTGTGAGATAGGGCTAGTAGGTAGGTCGGTCATGGGTTGCCATGCCTGTCCTCGACCCTTAGCGCCATTTGATACGCGGTGATACCCTAAGACCTCGGTATCACTTCCAATAAGGAGAGTCTGCGCTTGAGCAGGAATCCCCTCTAGTTCGGTGTTGCTCACTACGAGCAACGCAAGGTTGGTAGTCATAAGACCCCTTCAATAAGTGGGTGGCGTTGTTGCCACTCCCCTAAGCGTAGTGACTCCCTATCTATATTAAAACCGACACGCCGATAGACCCTAAAACTCACAGAGTTACTAGTGAGTAACTTATCTGCCTCTCTCTCGCAATAAGCCTATTATCCGCATACCCCACGCAGATAGGGCTATTAAATCTGGCTGTGAGCGCGGTCACACTCTCGGCTAGGGTGGCAGTAGCCTAATGGCCAAAACTTCCTAGCCTATTCTCTCTCCCCTTCTCTCTCAAGCCGACACGCCGTATTCACAGGAAACTCTTTTGTAATATGCGCCACAGTTTGTGTTGGGCTATATGGCTAAAGCCAATAGCCCAATGGGCAGAATGACCTTTTTTATATTAAAAAAGGTCATAAAGGGTGGGAAAGCGAATAATGTATAATTGAATACATTATGAGCGATGGGTGGGCCAACACAAACTCACAGCTTGGCCGCCAGGCAAAGAGATAGGGCCAGCAAGCTGGTGCTTGCTAGCCCTATTTGGTGGATTAGTTGAAGGGGGTAACCCTAGCAGATACTGAATCCACCACTTTCTGCTAGGAACTCTGCGAACTCTTGTACGTTCTCACGCGAGAATGGGTAGTGAGTTGCCCAGTTTGGCTTCCAACCAAGACCGTTACACCCATTACACCAGCCCGTTTCCCTTCCTAACACGATAGCCTCATCATCTGATAGGGCTTTTACATCCATGCCGTGCTCTTTACCCACCTCGTCGGTGCGTATGCCAGTCTTACCACATATATTGCAGTCCTCATTAGGAAGTTGTGAGACCTCTAGGTTGTACTGCGCCTCATATACAATGCATCTGCCATCTGATAGGGTTTCTAGAAGGATTTTAGAAAGCGCCTTGGCCTTCTCATCATCCAAGCCGTCTCCGTCGTTGTAGTGGGCACTTACATCCTTACAGAGTTCGGGCGCTACGTGCTCACAGTAATCCCATAGTGGGCGCCACCACCACACGTTATTTCTGAAATACTCGCCCTTCTCGCTAGTAGGCTTAGTACCATAGACATCCATACCCATACTATGCTCCCATCTTTACATAGTTGTCGTTATCGTCCTCTTTGAGGCCTGTGTAGATAATCAGTTGCCCGTCATTATCTGTATCTATAGAGTAGTCAGGGCAGATAGTTGCGAGCGCTGTTCGGAAGTCGTAACCTTTCATTGCGCCACCTCAATCATAGTTACCGACCAGTTTTCGTTTATCTCGTCCATACGAGGTTTTAGTACGCCTAATAGGGTTTCTTTACCTGCTTGTGCCATAATGTCTAGTGGGATACCACCAGTTACATATTGTAGGTATTGGTGTTCCTCAATACATAGGTTATAGGTGATTGTGAATGGTACTTCTACCATTTTCTTGCCGTCAATAACTTTAGTCGTCATCACCCAACTCCTCTGCCATATATTTGATGAGGTCTGCCTTTTTCATATCTAATAGGGCTATCGGGTCAAACTGTTGCCCCTTTTCTTTCATCATTCCGTTAGGACGGAAAATGAGTGGCAAGTCCTCAGGCACATCTAGGTCAAGCGCGGATAACATCTTACCCATACCACCTAATAGCATTAGCATAGGGGCTAGTGCGCCGTTCGCCCACGCGACGTGAATTGCTAGGGTTATTGCGGAGAGGTCGTCCTCATTAGGTTCTTGGTCAGCCTCGTTCTTGGCGTGAACGCTCTCAAAGCCTGTATTTGCTAGGGCGTTGATAAGATTACCAACGAAGTCCTCATCACCTCTCATAGCCTGTGCCATAATCGCGGTCTTGAGGTTGCCATCAGATAAGCCTAGTGTTCCCTTAGGAAACTTAGGGTCATAACTTTCATCATCTACATCAGGTAGCAACTCTATCGTTGCCATCAGTTCAGTAAAACGCTCTTTGCGTTCTATACTGTTCATACACACCCCCTTCTATTGGGTAAGCAAAGA
>ENA-OUVC01001392-OUVC01001392.1-marine-metagenome-genome-assembly--contig:-NODE-1392-length-14471-cov-3.386828_pt1 | contig 14471 bp, 15 predicted proteins | sample MGYA00248622_ERZ508571 | MGnify/ENA primary metagenome ERZ508571 (study PRJEB26236, sample SAMN06267175) | marine metagenome | isolation source: Columbia River Estuary | place: USA:Columbia River... | reverse complement strand
ATTGAAATCATTGGAGCGGGCGAAGGTATTCGAACCCTCGACCCCAACCTTGGCAAGATTCAACTCGTTTATAACTATCTGATATTAAGTTATAAAATCACCATATATTCAATCCGTATGCGATCCGTATATCCCAAAATATGGATAAAATATCTTTAAAATCAATATCATAGTGACTTTTTGTGAAGACCTACTCAACCTACCATATTGTGGTTGAATTTTTGTCAGTGGATATAATCACGAGTGGTTGTAGTGTGGGTATCAGAGGTTCTTGGGTCGGCGAGGGGTATATGATTAAAGTTCTGTGGGTTCTACCGACAATGCTGTTTTTAGCAGGGTGTGGTTCAGGTGACCGGATATCGGATGACATCTCACCCACTCCCGAAACGATCCTGTCGAGTTTGTCGAATTCAAACTCGAAGACCCTCAATGACTTGATGGTCAGTGAATTTCACGTTTCCCGTTTCGACAATACGACCATCTACACCATCGAAGAAGGATATGGACCTGATGCTTGTGGATCGTCCGGTTGTAACTGGACCGTTTATGTCAAAACCGGAGAGGGTCCATCAAAGAAGGTGTCTGAGAACCTAGCTTATGATGTGAATGTGTTTCGGACGAGTGAGGATCGGTTTCGTCTTGTGATGACATCCTCAGGGTTGTCCTGTGAAAACAAGACCAACATCGAACAATGTGACCGAGTGTTTGAGTGGGATGGTAGCCAACTGATTGAGACACGTCGGTAGTCAGCCCGATGACCCGACACCCCATCGTCAAATCCCGTAAACAACACATCCGATTGTGGTTTGAGTACTATCGGTTGTGTCTGGACGAACCCGACCTCCAGTCGAACCTCAATGATACTTATCCGTTCTATGAGGAATGGGGTGATTGTCGGGATGTAAAGTTCGATGATTGGTGGAGGGACCACTCCCACCTGTTTGGGGGAACCCGGGTCGAGGTGATCCAGAGGGTCCAGAACCATACGAACGTCCTGAACTTGTCAGTCCCACTTAACCTCCCTGTCACCCAGACGGTGAATGAGATCAAACGGCTAATCGTGGAGACACAGGAATCTCGATTGAAGGAATTGGGGATCGACCCGAAGACGGTGAAGTCCACATCGGTCGGGTTCGGGAAGTACGAATTGTCACCCGGTGAGATCAGGGGACGGACGGTCAACGAGGACCTTGTCATCTACCGATTGTGGAGGGATCAAGGGAAACCCAAGATCGGACATTCGTTCTGTCAGTCGATCATTGACCATATGGAGAACCGTCCCCGAAGTAAGTGGAAACCCCACTACCTCCAAGGACGGTTGGATGTTGATCGAAATGGGAACCCGGTTGTGTCACCGGATCAGAAAACTCAGGTCAAACGGTCACTAGATCGGTCCCGGAAGATACTGGTGTCTGTGTCCAGAGGACGGTTTCCCTGAAATTTGGACAAAAAAAGACCCCTCCGGAGAGGGGTCTCTGAACCTATGTCCCGAGATAGGGTGTCAAGACACGATCATTTATCTGAAACCCCTCCAGAAACACATCACGTCTTTTACGGTCCGATTTCATGAAATCATTGATTTTAGATAATATTGATCTCCAAGTGTCCGTCTCATCCATGGTACATCGTTGTGTTCCCGAGTTACCCCGAATTTCAATGAAATCACAATTGAGACCTGTCTTATTGTCTATACCACTACCCAGTATCGTACTTCTCCAAATAGGAAGTGGACAAAAAACTATAGAATCCAGAGATTTCAAAAAATCGACGGTCTCTTTAGAAACAGATTCATATTCAAAAATGGTATTTTCTAGATCGAGAAATATTGCAATCAACATACGTTCATAGGTTTTTGACCACACCCCGTAATTTTCAAAATATTGACACATTTCATTGTCTAAACCGTCCAAACCATACACTTTTTCATTACGATATGTTTTGGATTCTAAAATTTTATGGTTTGAGGACAAAACCATATCTTTTATCAATTTATCACTAATTGTCTCGATGTATGAATATTTGTCATCACCTTTTTTCCAACATGTTGGTATTTCCATTATAATAATATTTACATTCTCACCACTTTTTATTCTAATACTCATTACAAATCCTTGTCATGTCAGTGAGAACCATTCCCTCTGTCCATGATCTGGTTATCCCACGAATCCGATATACGTTCGTGGACGTAGGTTATTTGTAGTTTTGACCACTTTTAGAGTGTCCGGATCTTATAAATAGAGGATCTATCCCCTCTCTTTATCGGAATCCCGTGACTACAAACCGACTCTCCCTCCAAAATTCCATCCGTCAGTGGATCGACATCGATCACTGGAACCACCCGTTCGGGGTCACCCTGACCCTCAAACAACGGGTTTGGATTGATAATGACCGAGGACGTCACGGGGTTACCCTGACCCCAGAGGATGGTTCTCGAAACCTACGTCACTTTCTCAATGTCCTGAACAAACAGGTTTATGGTTCCTCCTCCCGTCGGTTCGGGAAACAACTCCCTGTTATCCCCGTGCTGGAGGGGGGAGGAACCAAACGTCTCCATTACCACCTGGTCATGGATTGTCCCCGAGACGACCTGATCGAGGTGTTTCCATCGATGGTTGTCCAGACATGGAGAAAAACTGTTTGGGGACACGACCAGACCCACATCACTCCCTGTGACAAGGGGTGGGTCTCCTACATCACGAAGCTCCGGGACAAACCCGACTTCGGATCATCCATAGACTGGTTGAATTGTCACAACCCCCACTGACCGGGGTTGTCGTTGATCGTCGGGTATAGACCCCTTTCACATCACCAATCGTTCCAAAATACACCACAGGACCTCTGAACCTCAGGGGTCTTGATAGATTACTATACCCAATAGAAACTCAATCTAATCAATCATAAAACCAAAGGAAAACACAATGAAGAACCAATCACTTACCAATTTCAATGTACCAATCGGAACCAGAACACGATTTGACCAAATTTGTGAATTGACCGGTAAAACCCGTACATCGGTCCTTATCGAGTTGATGGAACGACACATCATCGAACAAGGGAAAGTTCTTGAATCCCGAAACCGTCAGATTGAGAAGGTCGACGACACACTCCGAAAATCCCGACGTATAATGTCGTTCAAGGAGTTCCTGAGATCGAACCCCCAACCCAATCGGAACGGTGGTCAGAGGGGTTTAAAGCCGGACAGATCCCAATCCCCTCCAGAAAATCAAATTAATGGCAGGCGTGATTGAATATTACCTCAAGGTCAGTTTCTGGAGGAACAAATGACCAATCAGTGGTCGAGAATGGTGAAAAACCGAACCTGTTAAAATTATGTTGAAATGAATAATTAAGCTGTCGGATTTTTCTTTCGTCACATATTATAGAATATACGTAGTATTTACTAATTATTTGAAGACCGACTTCGTCTAAAATAAATGGATAAAACTCAATTTTAGATCTCAATACATTTCCGTCATCATTATCTTTTTCGTTTAAAATATTTACAAATATTGACCATTTGTATTTATCTGATTCGAAAGATCCGATCATATTCCATTTGTTTGTATTTTCCGGTAGGCCGCATGTTAATTTTATTTCAAAGTATTGAGGAGAATCTATGTTTATGTAGTTCCATTTATTTTCTTTTGATGTATCGTACTGTTCACTATTTCCATTGTTATAACGTATTATTTCGGTTAAAGTTCTATATTTTAAAGATTTACATTGATATTCATTATATGTCGTTACGTTTGATCGATAGACTTTGTCGTTAAAAAACACCTTCTTCGACCACGACCGAAATATATCACTGCTAGATGATATAGAATCTCTATCGACATAAGTCTCATACTTGGTGTCGGGACGGTCGATTGAATTTGCCAGTATCCAATCTGCAGCCTCTGCCGTCGCCGGAAAAGCTGTTGCTGTCAGGAATGCAAGTAGCCTCTTCACGTAACTTTCCCTTCGACGGAATTAAGCATAAACCAGATTGTACCCAATCGGCGGTCGATTGAAAGCCCACGCTACCCTCCCCTCCAAAAAAATTCAGCCATTTTGGTTCTCAAAGGTTGTGTGACTGATGATGAAATATAGATTATATCATCAGTTCCGTTAGTCCCCCAGAAAACCGAGGATTTTTGGAACCTGGTGATCTGTTGTCATTTCGACTGATTATGAAGACCTAGGGTCTGACGAAAACATCATGGGTTGGAGGTCAGTATGTCGATAGGGAAACAGTCGAAGGTTCTAACGGACAAACAGGTCGAGGTTATGATCTCCTACCTATCAGGTCGGAGGAATGGTCTCCGAAACAAGGTTATCTTCCTACTGTCCGTAAAGTCCGGTCTCCGCTCAAAGGAAATATCTGGATTGAGATGGTCGATGGTGGTCGGTCCTGACGGAGAGATCGGGGATACGATCAATCTAACCAATGAGGTTTCGAAGGGGAAGTCGGGGAGGATTATTCCTCTCAACCGGATTTTGAAACAGACCCTTCATGACCTTCTGATGGAACACAGGTCGTTAAGGGGTTTTGACATTCACTCAGGTCATCTGGTCCGAACCGAAAGACAGGACCACACCTGTCCCCAGTCAATCGTGAATATGTTTCAAAGTTGGTATCGGGAGGTTGGATTTGTTGGGTGTTCGTCCCATTCAGGTCGACGAACGTTTATTACTAATACGTCTCGGAAGATCGGACTCGTGGGGGGATCACTCCGGGACGTTCAGGTCATGGCCGGACACAAGAACCTCCAAACGACACAACGATACATCGATTACGATACCGAATGTCAGAGGAGAGCCGTGGATTTGATTTAAATCACCCAAAAAAATACAATCCGAACGGTAGATAAAATACGACACCTATCCATCTCGCTAATATTTCTAATTTGGGATGACTTTCCTCAAATTTACGAAAATTGAACCTGTCTAAGCCTTTCAGACCCTTCAGCGAGTTGAAAATAAAAACAAATGAAAAATAAACAAATATTAAGGAAATGATTAAATAAATTCCGAAATACGTTCTATCTGTCATGATTGATCATCTCCCAAAGTTATTTCTGATCTCCGCCGACTTCATAGTCAGGTGAGTATCCATATCCCCATTCAGTACCATCCCTCGGAACGTACACAAGACATGTTCGACATCATCAAGGTTCTGACACTGAACGGCGAACATTCCCTTTTTCAGCTCGAGGGTGTGACGACCATATTTGATGGGAACGAAGTAACTCCCAGTCTCATCCATCCAAAACCATGACCCCCGGGGATCATGACCTTCGATCACAGACCGGACCAACCCTATCTGTTGGTCAATCCTCCGAACCAGTTTTTGACGACGAAGGGTGGTCACATCGACCTTCCCCGGTTTCTGGTTAGAAACAAACTTTAACTCCATTGGACATCTCCTTTCGGTTGATGTCCCGGGGTCCCGTCATTCAGTTATAAGGTCCACGTGATTGTTGCAGTCCCTAAATGATCATGTTAACTTCTTCATCTTTTTATTGGTTTCAAAGGTTTCAACATGGACGGCTTGGCCACCTTCGGGTTTATGATGTTGATCGGATTTTTCATTCCCACGATCATCGCCGGACTGCGAGGTCACCACTATGTTTGGGTGATTTTTGGCTTAAACCTTTTTGGTTTCCTCGGGATAACGTGGCTCCTAGCCTTTATCTGGTCCGTTTTTCCGGCTGACAAGTCTCTCGCCGACCCCTTCCTCGGAAACCCTACCGGGAAATCGAGAAGGAACTCTGGGGACACTTGGGGTAACGTGACATATGGGAAATTCCGTGGATACCGTGAGGAACGGGACCGGTGGAAGTAGTTTAAAGGGGAGTTAACATGAGCCCAGTCAATGCTGCAAAATATTTATATGTAGCCGTTATAATAAGTGCGTCCTACATATTGCTATTAAGTAATTACAAATCAGAATTTTCCGGAAATATCATTACTGATTATTTTTCACTGGACCTGGATTCAAAAGATCCAATTCTTATCACAAGTAATTTGATAAGTTTATTAACACTTCCCATTTCACTGTGGGCATGGAAAAGTTGTGAAGGAATTGCAGCAAGTCATTTTAAGAACATATTTTTTTGTGAGATGATGCTGGTCACTACTTATGTTATAATGTATAATCAATTGAAGTTAAATAATCCATCTGCAGCCGCAGGTGTTATATTTTTAGTAGTATTAATATACTATTTTTATAGATATATAAAAGGATTTATAAAAATAAACAAAAAATTACCATACTAATAAAGATTTTTAATCATGCTAAAAATATTATCTTAAATAGAGAAGACGATTATCTAAAATCTCAGATTAATGAAAGCTCTTTAACATTCGGAACTCATTTGGACGAGAAAAATTATGGCATTAAAAAAAATGGTAACCAATATTTCATCGCAAAAGGTAGGGCTGAAATTATTTCTTTAGAAGATATTAAACTTAAGGGTGAACATAATATTCTAAATGTAATGGCTGCTTTAGCTCTTTGTGAGCCATTTAATATTTCAAAAGATGTGATCAAAAAAGTACTAAGTCAATTTAGCGCACCCCCACATCGAGTGGAATATGTTAACTCTATATCAGGTATTGATTTTTATAATGATTCAAAAGGTACCAACGTTGGAGCAACGATTGCTGCTATTCAAAGCATGTCCAAACCAATCTTACTGATTGCCGGAGGGGATGGCAAAAGTCAAAATTTTCAACCATTAATAGGCCCATCTAGGGATAAAGTAAAAAATATTTCTTTGATTGGTAAAGATGCAAAAATAATACAAGAAGTATTTAACGGTGGGGCCATTCCGACAAGTATTGAAAAAAATCTTGAATCAGCAATTATCAAATCATTTGAGCTTGCTAAAGCGGGAGATGTAGTTCTTCTTTCTCCAGCATGTGCAAGTACCGATATGTTTAAAAATTACGTACATCGCGGGGAAGTTTTTAAGGATTGCGTGAGTAAGTTAAAAAATAAATCATGATCGATAAATTTTCTAATAAATCGACAATAGATAAACCTTCTTTTGATCAAGGACTTTTCTGGGTTTCATTAATATTAATTGCAATTGGCCTGATTATGGTTTATTCATCCTCAATTTCTTTTGCTGAATCTAGCAAATTAACTAAACATCAAAATTACTTTTTTTTATTAAGACAATCAATTTATATTTCATTGGGATTTGTTGTCGGATTTATTATTTTCCAAATTCCTATTCGCTGGTGGCAAAAGATGTCGCCTTATTTATTTATGGCAGGCATGGTCTCACTTATTCTTGTTCTCATTCCAGGTATTGGCCATGTTGTGAATGGAAGTAGGCGTTGGATTTCATTATTTGTATTTAATATGCAGCCCTCGGAATTTATGAAATTATTTACTGCTATGTACGCTTCAGATTATGTTTTAAGAAAATCAAAAGAAATTGGGAGTTTTCTAAAAGGGTTTCTTCCAATGGCAGCAGTGATTATGTTATTAGGAGCATTGTTATTGCTTGAACCAGATTTCGGTGCATTTGCTGTAATCTTAGTCATTGCAATGTGTACCTTAATTTTAGGCGGCATAGACAAAAAAATACTGATGGGCCTTTCCATTGTTGCACCTATTGGTATGGCAGCCTTAATTTATAGCTCTGACTATAGATACCAAAGATTAGTAGGTTTTTTTAATCCATGGGCTGATCCATATGGAAAAGGTTACCAGCTATCTCACGCTCTTATAGCTTTTGGTCGTGGCGAATTTTTTGGGGTAGGGTTAGGTGGTAGTGTCGAAAAATTACTTTATTTGCCCGAAGCACACACTGATTTTATTTTGGCTGTATTAGCTGAAGAATTTGGTTTCTTTGGTGTGCTTATTGTCATTGGATTATTCTCATGGCTTGTAATTAGAGCTTTTGGTATTGCTAAAGAAGCTATTATTAATGAGAGTTATTACTCAGCTCTGTTATCTCAAGGTATTGGCATTTGGTTTGGTACGCAAGGCATTATTAACATGGGTGTCAACATGGGGCTTCTTCCTACAAAAGGGTTAACCTTGCCACTCCTTTCTTACGGTGGTAGTGGTATTTTGGCCAATATGATTGCGCTTGCGATATTACTCAGAATTGATTGGGAAAATCGAAGAGGCTTAAGAGGAATTTAACTTAGTGAAACCCAATAAAAAAATATTGATTATCGCAGGAGGAACCGGAGGACATATCTATCCAGGAATTGCGATTGCCGATTATTTAAAAGCTAAAGGATACTCAATCACTTGGCTTGGAACTTCTCATGGCATGGAAAACAAGTTAATCGATAAAAAGCCTTATCAAAAAGCCATGATTGATATTAAAGGCGTCAGAGGCAAAGGCCTGTTAAATTGGTTAAAGCTTCCATTTATGCTTTTGATTGCGTTAATACAATGTGCAAAAGTAATTGAAAAAGAAAAACCGGATGTGGTCATTGCTATGGGGGGCTATGTTTCATTTCCGGGTGGTCTTATGTCGAGGCTTATGGGTAAGCCACTCATTGTGCATGAACAAAATTCTATCCCAGGCTTAACTAATAGATTATTAGCAATAATCGCAACAAAAATATATTCCGCGTTTCCAATTAAACTGATGCGCGCCTCTCAAAAAATTGGCAACCCAGTGAGAGATAACATTAGGCAAATTAAACCGCCAGCCCAGAGATTTAAAAATAGAAAAGGCCCTTTGAGACTTCTTGTTGTGGGCGGTAGTTTAGGAGCTAAATTTTTTAACGATACGATTCCTTTAAGTGTTAAACAAATCAGCCCTAAAAATAGACCGGCGATTATTCATCAATCTGGTGAGAAGCACTTTGAAGAATTAAAAGCAAGTTATAAGGAAAGTGGAATTAAAGCCGATTGCAGGGCTTATTTGGATCACATTGAAAAATTATATGAATGGGCAGACCTTGTCATAGCTAGAGCTGGCGCACTCACGGTCTCTGAATTTTCGGCAGCAGGAATTCCTAGTATATTAGTGCCATTCCCTTTTGCAGTAGATAACCATCAGTTTTATAACGCAAAATACTTAAGTGATAAGAAGGCCGCACGACTTATAATTCAGGAGGAGCTCACAACCGAATCATTGAGAAGCATACTTCGAAGTATGACAAGAAATGAATGCTTAAAAATGGCAAAAGCTGCATTGGAAAATAAAGCAACCAAACCTGAAGAAGTTATTTATAAAGCCTGCGAGCGACTAATTAACAAATGAAACACAATATCAATCGAATTCATTTTGTAGGTATAGGCGGCTCAGGAATGAGTGGCATTGCAGAAGTGATGCACAATCTAGGCTATTTTGTTTCCGGCTCCGATATTCAGGAGTCACTAGTAACCTCAAGATTAAAAGAGATCGGTATAAAGATTTTTATTAATCATGCAGCAGACAACATTAAAGATGTTGATGTTTTAGTGATTTCTTCTGCAATCGATCAAGATAATCCAGAGTTAAAAGCTGCTATTACAAATAAAATACCAATTATGCCTAGGGCAGAAATGCTTTCAGAATTAATGCGCTTTAAAAAAGGTATTGCAGTAGCCGGTACTCATGGCAAAACAACTACCACGAGTTTAATCGCTTCCATTTTGGCCGAAGCTTCAATGGATCCTACTTATGTAATTGGCGGAAGACTTTCTTCCTTGAATGCAAATGCAAAATTAGGAAATGGTGAGTATATCGTGGTGGAAGCTGATGAGTCAGACGCATCATTTTTGCATTTGACACCTGTATATTCTATCGTGACAAATATTGATCAAGATCATATGGAAACATATGACAATGATTTTGAAAAACTTAAAAAAACATATATAGAATTCATACATCGATTACCTTTTTATGGCGTGGTAATTGTGTGTATTGATGATCCGGTTATCAAATCTATTCTTCCTGAAATTTCTAGACCTATCATAACTTATGGTTTATCAAATGATGCAGATGTGCATGCTGAAGAAGTTTTAGCAGATGCAGGTAAAATGCATTTTAAAGTGACGATTAAACACACTGATGTTGTTAAAAAACCAATGACTTTAAATCTACCGGGCAAGCATTATGTTAGAAATGCATTGGCAGCAATAGCACTTGCAGACGAGCTCGAGATACCGATTTCAAAAACAATCGATGCATTAAAGCATTTTAAAGGTGTAGGCCGAAGATTCGAGACTTATAAAGATTTAATATTTGATAAAAAATCTTTTACTCTGGTTGATGATTATGGGCATCACCCGGTCGAAATTGAAGCAGTCCTTGACGCGGCGCGAGATGCATATCCAGGTAAATCGATCTATCTTGTTTTTCAGCCTCATCGCTACACCAGAACGAGAGATTGTTTTGATGAGTTTGTAAGGGTGCTTCAAAAAGCAGATAAAACACTTCTCACTGATATTTATTCGGCTGGCGAAAAAGTAATTCCAGGGGTAAGTTCCATAGCGATCATGGATAGTATGAATAAAATTATGAAAAAAGTTTCTTTTGAAAAAGATATTGCAGACTTAGCTAAAACAGCGCTTCAACATATTGAACAAGATTCCATCTTAATTGTGATGGGCGCAGGCTCAATAGGAAGAGTGACGAAAGATATATTGAATATTGTGAAGTCATGACGAATGCAATGATATTAAAAAATGTGCCATTAACCAAATACAACAGTTGGCGGGTAGGCGGTGCTGCCGATGCTTTATTTACACCTAAAAATTTAGAAGATTTAAAAAATTTCTTAAAAGATGAACACTATTTAAAGCCGCTCACTTTTATTGGATTGGGATCAAATATTTTAGTGAGAGATGGAGGTATCCGGGGAACGGTTATTGTAATGCATGCAGCTTTAAATGAAATTCAAATGACTGATAAGGGTGTGTATGCAGAAGCAGGTAATACCTGCGCAAAAATTGCAAAAACTCTTGCTAGAGAGCATTACGTTGGCGGAGAATTTTTTGCTGGTATTCCAGGCACAGTCGGAGGAGCCTTGGCGATGAATGCCGGATGCTACGGTTCTGAAACATGGAATTATGTGACCCAGATAAATATGATTGATGATAATGGCAATATAGTTACAAGATTAAGAGATGAATTTAAAATTTCTTACCGAGAAGTAATTAAGCCAAATTCAAAAGAGTGGTTTGTAGGTGCCTGGTTTAATTTTAAAAAAGATATGGCAGGCGACCCAGAAAGTAAGATCAAGGAATATCTTAACCATAGGAAAAACACTCAACCCCTTAATTGGCCAACAGCAGGCTCAACATTTAGAAATCCAAAAGATACTTTTGCAGCAAAACTCATTGAAGACTGCGGATTAAAAGGTTTTAGAGTTGGCAACGCTGAAGTTTCAGATAAACATGCCAATTTTATTATTAATTTAGGTAATGCGTCTGCAAAAGACATTGAAAATATTATTGACTATGTTGAATGCGAAGTCTTTAAAAGAAAAGGTATTAAGCTCGAAAGGGAAATTAAAATTTTAGGGGACTTTCTAGGTTGATGAATGAATTTGGAAAAGTTGCAGTGCTTATGGGTGGAGACTCTAATGAGAGAGCTGTTTCACTTCTCAGTGGCGATGCTGTATTTCGTGCTTTAAGCCGATTAGGCATTGATGCTGAAGCTTTTGATCCTTCAGTTAGAGATATTGAAGATATCAAAAGTTACGACAGAGTTTTTATAGCCTTACACGGAAGAGGCGGTGAAGACGGATCTATGCAAGCTTTTTTAAAGTCGAAAAATGTTGCATATACCGGAAGCGATTCCTTAAGTTCTGCCATTGGAATGGACAAACTTAAAACGAAATTATTATGGCGTTCATTAAACATTTCAACACCAGATTTTCTCCAGGTAACTGAGAAAACCTTATATGCAGAAATCGTTCATTCAATTGGATCACCATTTTTTATTAAACCATCAAATGAAGGTTCAAGTATAGGTATTGATAAGATAAAAAACGAACAACAATATAAAGAAGCTTTTTTAAAAACATCGAGGATTGATGCAAATGTAATCGTTGAGAAATTTGTGGACGGCGAAGAATATACAGTGGCTATTGTGGATGGTCAAACCCTTCCAGTCATTAAGATTAAGCCAAGCAATGAGTTTTATGATTACGAAGCAAAATATCTTAAAGATGACACGCAATATATTTGCCCTTCAGGGATAGAAAAAAATAAAGAAGCTTTAATAGCTCAAGAAGCTTTGGCGGCCTTCAACTCAATTGGGTGCTCTAGCTGGGGTCGTGTTGATTTTATGATGGATAAAAAAAGTGATCACTATTTTATAGAAGTGAATACGTCTCCTGGAATGACTAATCATAGTTTAGTTCCTATGGCTGCGAAGGAGATGGGCATAGATTTTGATCAATTAGTTTTGAAGATATTAAAAACCGCACATGTTAAATAACTATTTAAAAATTTATTGGTTAGGCAATTTAGTTTTTTTACTTAATATTATTTTGATACTTTTTTTAATTAGTTACCAATTTATGCATTTTGCTAAATTTCCAATTAGAGAAATTAAGGTAGTAGGGCAATATCAGCACCTTGATGAAGATCAGGTAAGTATGATTTCAGACCGATTTGTAAAAGGCAATTTTTTTTCACTAGATTTATATAGTACTAAAGAGGCATTTACAAAATTACCTTGGATAAGAAACGTAAGTTTAAAAAGAGTCTGGCCGGATCGATTGGAAGTGTTTGTCGAGGAGCATCAAGTTATAGGAAGGTGGGGAGCCATTGCCTTAGTGAATGAGAATGGTGAAATTTTTCATGGAGCATCTGATGAAGACCTCCCTTTATTTTTTGGACCAGAAGGTACCGAGAACTATATAGCACTGGAGTATAAAAAAATGCAAAGTATTTTAGATAAAAAACAATTAAAAATTGCGCAAGTCTCTCTATCTTCTCGGTACACTTGGGACATTAGAACCACTAATAATATGAAAATAATTTTAAGTAAAGATAATGTCGAAGAAAGTCTATCTCGCTTTATGGCTCAGTACGACAATATTTTGGCTTCCGTTAAGCGAATTGGCTCTGCCGACTTAAGATATCCAAATGGTTTTGCTATTAAGAAATCTACTGAACCAATCCAAAAGATTGATAGTGGTGAGAGGCCGCTTATATGATCAAACAAAAAGAAGAAAAAAATCTCATCGTAGGGCTTGATATTGGAACATCCAAAATTGTGGCTATTGTCGCTGAATTACAACCAGATGGTTTATTGAATGTGATCGGATTAGGTCAACATAGCTCAAAAGGATTAAAGAAGGGTGTGGTCATTAATATTGATGCCACTATGGAGGCGATTCAAAGAGCTATTGAAGAAGCGGAATTGATGGCAAATTGTAAGATTACCGATGTTTATACTGGTATCGCAGGAAGCCATATAAAAAGTATAAATTCTCATGGGATGGTCAAAATTAAAGATGCTGAGGTCTCTCAATTAGACGTTGATAAAGTGATTGAAACTGCATGTGCTATTACACTCCCCAACGATCAACAAGTTCTACACATATTGACGCAAGAATATGTGATTGATGGGCAGGAAGATGTTAGACAGCCACTTGGTATGAGCGGTATGAAATTAGAAGTGAAGGTTCATATTGTCACAGGTGCGATTGCAGCCGCGCAAAATATTGTTAAATGTATTAAGCGTTGTGGGCTTGAAGTGTCTGAATTAGTCCTTCAGCCGTTAGCTTCAAGCATGGCTGTCCTTACTGATGATGAAAAAGAATTGGGCGTTTGTTTGGTTGATATTGGAGGAGGTACAACTGATATCGCAGTATTAAGACATGGGTCTATTCGACATACGGCTGTGATTCCGATTGCAGGTGATCAGATAAATAATGATATTGCAGTAGCATTTAGAACACCTTTACCATCAGCAGAAGAGATAAAAATCAAACATGGTTACGCCGCAAGAAGCTTGGCTTCTGCTTCAGAGCAAATTGAAATTCCTGTAGTAGATGGAAAAGAATCTAAAACTATCTCAACACTGTCATTGGCAGAGGTCATTGAAGCTCGCCTAGTTGAGCTTTATGAACTTGTAGCTCACGAGTTGAAACGAAGCGGTATGGAAGATATGATAGCTTCTGGAATTGTGATTACTGGCGGATCATCATTGATGAAAGGTATGGTCAACCTTGGAGAAAGTGTATTTAGGATGCCGGTCAGAATTGGCACGCCCAGAAATGTAGGCGGTTTGTCTGAAGTTGTGGACAATCCTAGGTACTCAACAGGTATTGGATTGTTACTGATGGGTAAGGGGCAGTTAGAGAAAGAAATGATGGATCAAATTGATGGTAATTCAATAAATCAAATCTTTATGAAAATGAAGAATTGGTTTCAAGGTAACTTTTAATTCTTGGAGATAGGATATGTTTGAAGTTGTTGATAGCAAGTCACAAAATGCCATCATAAAAGTCATTGGTGTCGGTGGCTGTGGCGGAAATGCTATTGATCATATGATCGATAAGAATTT
>ENA-OUVC01001391-OUVC01001391.1-marine-metagenome-genome-assembly--contig:-NODE-1391-length-14485-cov-3.168309_pt1 | contig 14485 bp, 10 predicted proteins | sample MGYA00248622_ERZ508571 | MGnify/ENA primary metagenome ERZ508571 (study PRJEB26236, sample SAMN06267175) | marine metagenome | isolation source: Columbia River Estuary | place: USA:Columbia River... | reverse complement strand
TGACCGCGTAGTTCGCCGGGTCGGCCGCGACCGCCGGGTCGACCGGCAGGGTGAAGGTCACGAGGAAACCATCGGGCCGGATGTTGATCTCCTTCACTTCGCACGGCGTGAGACCCGACCAGTCGAGGCGCTGCAACGCGACTGGCGCGGTCCCGCGCACCGGCCATTGGGCGTTGGTGGTGAAGCCGCCGGCGACCAGCTGGCCCTGCGGGGAGAACTCGACGTTCATCACGCCGGTCGCGAGGCCTGCGCGGAAGGGGTAGCAGGCCCCCTGCCAGACGCCGTTCACCTGCTCGGTCGTGGCGCGCAGGATGATGCTCAGCGTGTAGTCGCCGAGGAAGAACTGGCCGGCGAACGGGCCGAACTTGCCGCCGGTGGTGTCGAGCCGGAAGCCCGAGATCGAGCGGCCCATCTTGATGTAGGGGAAGCGGACCGCGGGCGGGACGAGTTCCGGCACGCGGGCGCGCTCCAGGTGCAGCCGCGACTGGCTGTTCGGCTTCACCGGCGCCTTGAGGTCCGCGGTGTAGGGGTACCAGTTGTAGCTCGCGGGGTGGCCGAGGAAGCCGCCGGGCTTGAGGTGCTTGAGAGAGCAGGAGCCATTCCAAGGCCCTTGGCTCTCGATGACGAACATTTCGCCTTGGGTATTGGCCGCAATGCCCCCTGGGCTGCGCAGGCCACTGCAGACCGGAATCATCTGGCCAGTGGGGGTAATCTTGACGGCCCAGCCGCGGAAGAGGTTGTTGGAGTTATAGGAACCGCTCAGGCCCAGTGCGACCCACACATTGCCTTCGGGGTCAGGCTTAGAGGCGAAGGCGAATTCATGGCCTTCGGCGTAGCCCCAGTTGTTGGAGAGCGTCTCGTAACGATCAGCCACGCCATCACCGTTGAGATCACGGATGCGCGTGACCTCGCCGAAGGATGTCGCTAGCATCGCACCATCGCGCCACGCCAGAGAGAAGATTTCGTCTTGGCCGGTCGCGAAGAGGTGGTAGGTCGGCTTGGGGGGCGAAGCGAAGGCGCCCTCGATGAAGTAGATGTCGCCGCGGCGAGTGCCCACGGCGAGACGTCCATCGGGGAGGACTTCAAGGCCACCTGGACGCATGGGAATCGTCGAGGGGATGGGGATATCCACGATGGGATAATATTTCGCCTCCTCAGCGGCGGTGCCCCACATGGCACCGAGGTCCTCGGCGAAAGCCAAGGGCGCGAGGGCGAAGGCCGCTAGGGCGAGACAGTGTCGACGCATTACCATTGGTATTCGAGGGTGAGGGTGGAGGTGCCGGCTGGTAGGTTTAGCGGCAGGAGTAATTCGCCTTCGCGGACTTGGCCCGCCTGCGTACCGAGCACGCGGACGGTTAACTTATCGGCTTGGTAGGCTTGCAGTCCGGTGGCCAGGACCTTGGTGCCGCAGGCGGCGCGGAAGAAGAACGGTGCGGTGTTGGCGGGCGCCGTGAACCGAATAGTCCGACGGAAGAACATCTGGCCATCCTTGGTGGTGACGTCTTCGAAAAAGTCGTCCACTTTTACTTCGCCGTATTCGTAGTGGAAGGTCGGACGACGCAGCGCATCGAGGTCATAGCCGCGGAATTGATAGCCCAGGTTCTGGGGGAAGCCGAAGGTCGTCTTGCCCTTGGCCGGCCAATTATCGTCCAAGGACTTGAGGCGATGGAACGGCACGCCGGCAGGGAAGGCGACCATCGTGTCTAAAGCCCGGGGTTGGAAGGAGCCGAGGTCGACGTTCGCGAATTCGCCCTTCCAGAGCTGGCGGAGTGACATCTCCTCCGAATCGAAGCCGAGGCTGATTCGGCCGGGGTAGCCGACGGCAACGCCGCGGTAGCCGATGCTGCTGCGACCGCGGGCCATCTCGGCGACGTCGGTCACGCGGAGTTCTTTGGACTGACGGGAAAGCCCAAGCGGGTTCTTAGCGCGCGTGCCTCCTTCTAAATAGGTCCAGAGCGCTTCAATCTGTTGGGCAGCATCGCCGCTCAATACATCGGGGCGGAGGGACTGACCGCCCGGCCAGTAGCTTGGCATGATGATGCCGGGGTGGAAGCGTTGTGGCGAACGCATGTAGAGGTGGAACCAGTTCTTCTGGAGGCGGGTCGTCGTATTGACCAAATCCAGGGCCCCAGCACCGCCAGACTTCTGGCCATTGAAATCATGGCATGCGATGCAGCTGAACCCCTTTTCACCAATCATCTCATAGCCAGCGTTCTTGGATTCTTGGAGATTACCCACCGTCGGCAGCACGCACGCCTCGAGTTTATCGACTTGCCCGAAGAGCGGAATGAGTGGCCGCACGTTGGCTTCGCCGAACTGTGGCATGACCGTTTCAACGTAGGGCCGAGGGCGCTGGCCTTGGAGCAGGGCGCCTTCGAGTCCTGCCGTTGTCAACTTAGCCCCGACGTCTGACAGTGGAGGCGGCAAGCGGCCTTGGTCACCGAGGGCAGGGGCGGTGCTCGTGAAGAGGGCGTTACGCTCTGGTGCGATGCCGCCGAGGCCGCGGCGATCGTGGCAGGCGATGCAATTGAAGCGTGTCAGCTCGGTGTGGAGCGTCTGCTCAGGCGTCAGCGCCGTCGCTAAACCTTGCTTGAGCGCGGCGTGAATCCAAGACACCTGTTCGGCGGATAGGTCAAAGCGGGCGCCTTTAAGCGATTGTGCATCTAGGCAGCCCCGCGTCACATCTGCCATGGTCAAGGCCACCGCTGGGGCGCTCGCCGGCACCCCGACGTCGTTATGGCAACTGACGCAACCGAGTTGGGAGAACTTCTGGCGACCCTGAGTGGCTAACTGGGTATCGACGGTCGGACGGCTAAAAGCCGGGATGGCTTTTTCTGAGACCGAGAGGAGCGCGGAAGCGATGGCTTGGCGGGGGAAATTAGGTCCGGCTACTTCGAAGGAGAGCGAGGGTTCTCGTCCGGTATGGTAGTAATCCAAGCGGATTTGCTGCATCCCAGCCCGGAGCGTTGCCTTGCCTTCGAAGGCCTGCACCCCGCGTCGATCCTTCGGTGCGAACGCTGCCACTTCTTTGCCGTTGATGGTCAAAGTGGCGCCGTTGGCCTTGAGGAAGAATTGATAGTCGCCGTCGGCCTTGAGGTTAATCCACCCCTCGAAGCGCAGGGCCATATGGTGGTGGATTCGGTCGAGGTTACTCAGTGCGAAGTCAGCTGTCTGCCCAGCACGTTCGGGTTCGACCGCTTCATGGCCAATCCCTTCCCAGACTTGCCCACGATACATTGTGTAGTTCAGGTGGCCCGGCACGCGGGTGTCGCGGAGGAGGTAATGGGCGATGCATTCGAGCTCACGCGAGGGCAGCTTGAGGTCGGGCATCCGACCGGAAGGACGGCTGAGGTGCGGCTGGCGGAGGAACTCGACCAAACTGCGGAAGCTATATTTCTCTTCGAGCGCACCCAGCGGCACCGATGTGGCCGGGAGGGTTTCGCGGCCTTGGGCATCGCGTGGTGAGTGACAGGCGGCGCAACCGCGAGCGTGGAAGAGCTTCTCGCCTTGGGTGGCGGCTACGGCGTCAGGCGCCTGTGGAGCAAAAGTCGAAGCCTTGAGTGAGAGCAGGAAATGCGTCAGCTCCTTAGCTGCCGTTGCACGCTCGGCGGCAGGCAGTTGCGCCAGAAGGTCGGGCATCGTCGTACCTGGCTTGGTTGTGTGGGGCGCGCTGATGAATTTCTCCAAGTAGGTTGGATGGATACGTTGGGCGACATCCGAGAGACGAGGCGCCTGCTTGGACTTCAGGTCGGCCCCAGTCGGGGCGGCATGGCAAGCGACGCAGTTCAGTTCCTCGAGGAGCAGACGTCCCTTCAAGGCGGGATCGAGTTTGGCTGCTTGAACTGCGGGGTGGCGACTTTCGGCGAACAAGGTGCTTCCAAGGCACAACAGCGTGGCGGCCACCACGCTGAGGTGGTGGGTTAAACTACGGACGGCGCTGGGGTGGGCCGGGGGGTACATGCCGTCAGTTGAAGGCACCGGCTGAAAGCAGGCGAGTGTGAAGACACCAAACCTTCGGCGAGCCCCTTGAAGGAACTATTACTTTGGCGGAAGGGGAGGTGGCGTGAAGGCTTTGCCCTTCCAGCCAGCGATAATCCGCAGGTATTGATAGGGGTCGGCCCAGTCGGCGGAGGGCTCGACCACCGTGCCCTCGGGCCATTCATTAAAACTCGTGAGCAGGAGGATGTCGGCCCCCGCCGCCAGCGCGGAGCGATGGTAGGCTTGGAGCGTGGCCCCTTCGAGTCCCTTGATCACATAGGCGGTGTCCGGCTGGATACGACTATTGTCGAGGGCCGGATGCATCGGGAGCAGTAGTTTACAGGAAGTCTGGCGAACCTCGGCGGCATAGTTCCGGAAGAAGGGCGTCAGTTCTGCTTCCGTAGAGATACGCTTCACGCTGAAAGTCCCATAAAAACCTAAGGCGTCGATACCGGGCGTCTGTCGCCAGGCCGCGGGCACGCCATAGGATCCTTTTTGGTAGGCGATTTTATCCATGGCCCACCAGACTGGCCCCGCGCGTTTTTCGACTGCAGTGCGGAGCTGCGTAAAGGTCGCTGGGGTCAATTTCGGTGCGAACGGCACTTGGTAAAGGTAGACGACGGGCCGTCCGTCGACATGCAGGTAACCAGGGTGGCCTTTTGTGCGAAGGAGGATGCCGCTCAGTTGTTCCGCCAGTTTCGGAACCTCGGCGTGGAATTGGGCGAGCTCGCAGTTCAGCGCGACTTTGACTTTGGTCTTAGCCGCGGCTGGCAGGATGACGGTTTCAAACGCTTGACCGCTGGTATTGGCTCCGCCCCACCACGAAACGAGGAAGGCATCGATACCTGCGGCGTCGGCGAGCTGGAGGTGCCACGCGGTCGTGGCGACGTGGGTGCTGTCGTACGCGCCGATGAGCGGTTGCGCGGGGCTGAGCCATCGCGTCGCTTTTCCGGCCTCCTGTTTATCAGCCCAGAAACTCCAGCGTGCCTTCGGCCCCGCGGGGGTGTCATACCAAGCATAATAGAAAGCCCAGACGGGAGGATGGGGCGGTACCGATTCGGCTGCGGTTAGCCCTGCTAGCGTCACAAGCCATAGGCTAAGGGAACGGAGAACGCGCCGCATCGTCAGAGGTCAGCCCTTGAGCGACGCCATGTCGATGACGAAGCGGTAACGGACGTCCTGCTTTATCATCCGCGTCCAAGCTTCGTTGATCTGCTGGATGGGAATCAGTTCGATGTCCGAGACGATCCCGTGCTGGGCGCAGAACTCGAGCATCTCTTGCGTCTCAGCGATACCGCCGATGCAGGACCCGCTGAAATTGCGGCGGGGCATGATGACGCTGAAGGCGTGGACGGCGAGGGGCTTCTCAGGTACGCCTACGAGGCAAAGAGTGCCGTCGAGCTTGAGCAGCGCCAGGTAGGCGTTGAGGTCGTGTTGGGCGGAGACGCAGTCGAGGATGAAGTGGAACGAGCCAGCGTGCTTCGCCATCGCTGCGGCGTCCGTGGAGACGACGACCTCGTGCGCGCCTAAGCGCAGGCCATCGGCAACCTTGGAAGGAGAAGTCGTAAAGAGCACAACGTGGGCACCGAAAGCACGGGCGAACTTCACGCCCATGTGGCCGAGGCCGCCAAGTCCGACGACGCCGACCTTCTGTCCAGGGCCGACCTTCCAATGACGCAGTGGGGAATAGGTCGTGATGCCGGCGCAGAGCAACGGGGCAGTGGCCGCGAGATCCAGGCCCTTGGGGACGCGGAGCGTAAACGCCTCGTCGACGACGATGCCAGAGGAGTAGCCGCCAAACGTATGTCCACCGAGGTGCTTGTCGGGGCTATTGTAGGTGAACGTGGCGCCCGCAGTGCAGAACTGTTCCAAGCCTTGTTGGCAGCTCGAACAGGTGCGGCAGGAGTCCACCATGCAGCCGGTGGCGCCGATATCGCCGACCTTGAGCTTCGTCACTTTGGCGCCGACCTTGGTGACTCGGCCGACGATTTCATGGCCAGGGACGCAGGCATATTGGGTTCCCGGCCATTCGCTACGGGCCGTGTGGACGTCGGAGTGGCAGACCCCGCAGAACAAAATCTCCATCTCGATATCCGTCGGACCCGGCTCTCGGCGTGGGATGCTCATCGGAGCGAGTGGGTTGGCGGCGGCGGAGGTGCCGAAGGCGCGGGCGGTGGTAGGCATGGCGAAGGAAAGCTGAGGTTTCCCACATGATAGGTGGCCGCCCGACGATGGCAAGCAGGGCGGTGGTTTGGGCGTGGACTTGCGGCCACGCGCCGTGGGGCCCGTTCGGCCGATGGCTGACTGACTAACGATGCCGCGGGTTGCTGAGGAAATAGAAATGCCCGTCTTCCGCGCCGCCGAGGAAGTCCGGAATCCCATCGCCGCGGAAATCGACTACGGCTGGGCTAACGTCATGCCCTTCGATGTTCTGCTTCACCAGGGGCCCTTCGTTACGGAAAGACCATTTCCCATCGGATGATTTAACTTGGCGGTAAAAGTCGGCGCTCGAGGAGTTGACGAGCAGGTCAAGTTTGCCGTCACCATCCCAGTCGACGATACACAGCTTACGTCGGCCGCTCTTGCCGGCCGTGCCAGCGGTGAGACGTAAAGGTTTGTTGGCCTCGTCGGTGAAGACCCTCTGCGGTGCGAGGAGGACGGTTTGGCCGTCGCGCCGTTCGCGTTCAAAAAAGGCGAGGTAGCCCTCGTGGTCCAGCATTACCAAGTCAATCAGACCATCGTGGTTCCAGTCGACGGCGACTGGCGTCGTGCGCCACTGCGTGAGGAGGGCCTTGCCGGTGGGCTTACGCCAACCCCAAGCCAACGACGGTTGTGGGCTCGTCCATTCGACCTCGATGGGCTGGGCAGGGGAGAGGGCAGGCGCCTGCCGCGTGCCGGTGTTACGATACCAGACCACGTCCCCGAGGATTGAATTCACGATGAGGTCAGGCCGACCATCGCTATCCCAGTCTGCCACGGTGAACGTCGTGTAGCCCCATTTCGCTTCGGCGGGGCCTTGGATGCTGCCGTTTTCTCCCGCCATGATACGGAGCGCTTGGCCATTGACCGTGAGGTGTTTGGGGGTCGCGAACTTGGGCTTCGCGACGCCTGGTCCGCTGAGGTTCTCGAACCAACCGATGTATCCGGCCGTGTTGCCCGACAGTAGGTCCATATCGCCATCGCCGTCCCAGTCGAAGCCGAACGGCGTGGCGAGTGCTCCGAATTTCAGCTCGGCCGCCTCTTGCTGGAAGTAGCGCGGGGGAAGGAAGAGTGGCGTATGGTCGCTCGTGAAATTCCCGGTGTTCTCTACGAAGGCCACGCGGCCATCTTCGTCGCCGACGATGAGGTCGAAGTGGCCGTCCTTGTTCCAGTCGATGGCCACGGGCGTGATCATTTCGAGATCCATCGTTAACGGGCGTGGAGACCCAGGCAGGCTGGCGGCCTCGCGTGTCGCCTTCCAGGCGGAGGGGAGGGCCAGCGCTTCGGCCCCTGGCGGTAACGTGAGTCGACGCCCCGCTGCATAGCGCGGTTGGGTGCGCGTGCCGATGTTCTCGTAATAGGTAAACCCATCGAGGAATTCGCCGCACAGGAGGTCGAGGTCGCCATCGCCGTCGAAGTCAGCGAAGTTGGGTGACGGCCAGCCAAAGGTCTCGAGGGCACGCTCGCCGGCCTGAAGTTTATACGGCGTTGCATAGACGGGCTGTGCGTTCGTGCCTTGATTGAGGGCGATGTAGACGAAGCCACGCAGCGGCCCGCGCGTCCAGCGACCTTGCGCGTCGTAGCCATTATCCCAGCCGTAATCGGTCCAATCGCCGACGCCGATGGCGAGGTCGTTTAAACCATCCCCGTTGAAGTCGACCACCTTCCACATATTGGCCCGGACCTTGTTCGGGTGTACATTGGCGGCCAGCGGTAGCTTCTGACCGTGGCTCAGCCCGGCTTGCAGAAAGTCCGGGTAGATGGTCCCCGGCGACAGAACCCGAGGTTGTCCTTCCACGTAGCTCACGGTGACGTTTTGTAGGCCTTGGCTGAGGCGCACGCCGGCCTTGAAGACAGGCATCGCTGTCTTTGCGCTGTCGGCGGTCGCTGCGAAAAAATAAGTCCCGTTGGATGGCTTATCCGGACAGTTCACCACCAAATCGAGCCGTCCATCCCCATCGAAGTCCATCGGTAGCGGCCAAGCCCAAAGCCCGACGCCGAGGTCTACCGTTAGCCCTGGGTTGTTATAGGACAGGCGCGTCAGTTCCTGGGCCGACCCTGGGAAGCAGGCCGCGAGGCTGAACAGTGGCAGCAGGAACTTACGCATCATGCCAGTCGCTTACTTCTTTCGCAGCTCGTTGATCTTCGCCTGAATCTTGGCCGCCTGGGCCTCGGCGTCACCGAGCGGCGTCGGGGCGACGACTTTCTCGCGGCTATAGCCGGTGAAGTTCATCCAATGCGTAGCCCGGTAACGACGGAGCAGGTCCACCTGCTGAAAGAGTGGGTCGGCTTTGATTTTCGCGAGCGGCTCCTCGGGAGTGTCTAGGCCGACGCCAGTGAGAATCGTGCGCGCCATTAGGAGATGGCCTTCGTCGCCAGGATGGACGCGATCCTTTGAGAAGACCTCGGTGCGTTTCTCGCGGGCAGCGCGCATGGCCGTGTGGAGGTCGACGACTTCGAGGCCCGGACGTTGCAATGTTTTCTCCCACGCTGCATAGGCCGTGAGCACCGTATCATAATTAAATTCGCCTGCCTTGGTGGTCGCATCGTAGATGGGAGGCGTCACGAGGATAACGCGCTTCACGCCGGCCTTTTGACAGGAGTCGAGCAAGTGGTTGATTCCGTTCTTGAAGGCTTGGAAGCGTTTTTCTTCCAAGGGTTGGTAGATGCCGTCGTTCATGCCATAGCACGCGAAGACCACGTCGGGGCGCATCTTCTCGAGGACGCGTGGCAAGCGTTCGGAGAGTGCGGGTCGCGCAAATTTGCCCCCGGCATGACCAGGTTCGCTGAGGCCGGAAACCGTTTCGCTCGACAGGCCGAGCGGATAGACCTCAAAGTGTGCCTGGGGGCGGAGCTTTTGGAGGTAGTAGTCCATGAATGACACATACCCGCCGCCTTGCGTAATCGAGTCACCAAGGACGACGATCTTTTGGTTGGCGAGTGAGTCGACGGAAGCCGCGACGGCCAAGGTGGAGGCCAGTAGTAGGGAGAATAGCCAGCGTAAGGGGTGCATGGACGGGTGGGGTGGCTTTTACCACTAGCCTTCGATTGGGAGATGGCAAGGGAGCCGAGTCTCCCAGACTAAAGACCCCTCATCCTTGGTCGGACGAAGGGTCTCAAATGGTCGGATAGGGGGGATTCGAACCCCCGACCTCCTGCACCCGAAGCAGGCGCGCTACCAGGCTACGCTACTATCCGATTGTTGGACTGAACTACAGCCGCCGGGAGCGGCTTCGAAGGGTTAAAATACAGCATCTCACTACAAAAATGCAAGTGAGGTCTCTTGAATCGCCCTGCTTTTATTGGCTATTTGGCCAAAACCCCGATTTTGCCGATTAGCGTCTGGGGCTGAACGCGGTCTTTAGCCAAGCCAGGGCGTCTTCATCCCTAGCCTTGGGGTCATCGGTCCAGCGGACCACTGAAGCCGCCATAGGGAGGCCGTCGATCAGGCCAGGCAGGTCGCCGTATTTCGCTCCACCGGGGAGGAACTGCAAATCATGGACGTCCTTCAACTGCGCGAAGCGGAAGCCCGCAGTCGCGAAGTAGGCCGCATCAGGAGCCTGATGGTAGCCGGCGAGTACGGCGGAGATCGAAGCGTCACCGGCGCTGACCACGGCGAGCTGGCCGCGGAAAGTTTGGCGGGCGTAGATAGTCAGGAACTCCACGTCGTGCGCGCGTTGTGCCACGAGTGCATCATTGTAGCCGAACGTATAGGCCGGTACGGCGCGTGTCTCCTTGACCCGACGGGTGTGCGAAATCTTCGTCCCGCCTTGGAGATAAAGATCGGGTGCGAGCACCGTGAAGCCTTGTTCAAGCAGGGCGAGGAAGTGTGTACGGACTTTTCCGTCCGCAGTAAGCAAAGCAGCTTGTCCGTCGTCGCGCAGCCAAAGCACGGTACGGTCGTTCGACTTGGCTGGTTGGAGTGCCGTGAAGTGCACACTCTCACCGCGGGTCGCATGGGTGAGTACTCCACGTGTTTCTATGTGGGCGCTGAGCGTTTGCGGTGTTTCCGTCGAGGCTTGGACGTCATTGGGCCGAACCGCCTTCCCGAGCACTGCTTGGACGTAATCACGGAGCAGGGCAGTGCGCGCTACGGGCGTCGCCTGTTGGAACTGCGCTGCACTGTCATCGGCGAACCAACGGAGCAGGCGGCGTTCGAACTCTGGTGAAGCCGCGAGTGGGGCTGGGTGAGACTTATCCCAGACGGAGAGCTCCGCTTTGGTCAGTACCTTATAATCACGTTCCTGAATGGGCATCGGCTGGCCTAAGCGGAAGTGGGTATTGAGCCAGCCATAGAAAGCTTTGCGGGCGGCCTGATTATAATTATGCGGTGAAGCCTCATCACGGTGGAGCATCACCGCTTCGGGATACCCGAGTGTCGTGTAAAGTTGGCGTAGTTGCGGAAAGCCCTTGGTGGACATCTCCTTCGTCCAGTCGTTGGCCGTCGTCATCCCTTGTGGCTTCGGCGCAAAGAGCGCGGCGAAGTGGACGTTGCCCTGGCCGATGCGGAGCAACGATGCATTTTCGCAGGAGCAGCCCCCTTGCATCGCCGTCGACACCATCACGGCGGGGAAGGAGAGCGCAATCCGCTCGTCGAGCGCCGCTAGCATCATCGATTGTGTACCGCCACCGCTGGCGCCGGTCGCCGCCACCCGGGTCGGGTCGACGTCGGGCAGGGACAGTACGAAGTCGACGCTCCGCAGTGCATTCCAAGTCTGTAGCCCCATCACTGACTGGAGGCGGGCTTCGGCGGGCGCGCTGTAGAGGCCCCAGGACTGTGGGTCATTCATCTCGGGACGCTGCTTGGCGAACCGATGGATTACTTCGGGTGCGAACTGCACCGAGTCGGAGTCACTGAGCGTATCCCATTGCCAGACGATGCAGCCCATGCGGGCCAGTTGGACACACAGGGATTGGAAGCGACTCTTACCGCCTTCGGTGAACGTCTCTTGGCCGGTGGCGATCTCCTTGCGGACATAGTCGGCGTCCTGGACGAGGAAGCGTGCGTCCTTCCAGTGGCCATGGGCGAACAGCACAACGGGCGCCTTGCCTGTGATCTGCTTGGGGCGATAAAGGTTACCGGTCACGAAGAGCCCGGGCGCACTTTCGAAGTAGACCTTTTCAATGGTGTATTCGCCGCCGTCGATTTTGCCATGGATGACGGCGTTGAGGGGCGTGCGCGTGGGCATCGGTAAGAGCCCGAGGGCTACCTGGAGGCGGTTTCGAATGGCTGCTCTCTCGCTGGTCCAGGTGGCGGCATCCGTCGGAGGCGTAAAGGGGAAGTAGCCGTTGAGGTCCTTGAGTGGGCCATCACGGAGATCACCCCCGAAGGCGGGCACGAATAAAGCCACGGCCAAGAGCAGGGCGGGGAAGCGGGGCATGCCCATGGATAGCCTCTGTTTGCTGGTACGGAAACCTTAAAAACTTACCAGCTTAGCAACATCTTGGACCGCCAGGCTTCGCCTTGACCAGCTTCGCTGCTAGGTCGACCATTTTGCTTAAGCCTGGAGGCAGTGGGGCGCGACGGTAGTAGGACCAGCGCCCTTCTTTTCGTACCGTCACCAAGCCACATTTGCGCAACATGGCTAGATGTCTAGAAACCGTGGGTTGATCGCGTTTTACTTCGGCCTGTAAGTCGCACACGCAGACATCGCCCCGGCCGATTTTGGCCAGCAGCCGTAGCCGTGTGGCGTCAGCCAGACCTCGGCAGACCTTTTCCGGCGAAGGGAAGGTGGGTTTGCTTTTACCGTTGCTCATACACTCCTTTATTACATATGCTTATCCATATGCAACCTTTGAAGCCTCTGCCCATGACGGTCGCTGAATTCCGAGCGGCTTTGTTGGCACAGCCTAGCTTGGCCTTGCGCTTCCGTCTGCCGACGGGTGGCTTGACGCCGATTCACGCACACTTGACCGAGGTGGCGCGGGTGGAGAAGCGTTTCATCGATTGTGGCGGTACGGTCAGGACGCAGGCCTCGGCACGTTTGCAGTTGTGGACCGCAGATGACACCGACCATCGGGTCGGCTGTGCCAGAGCCGCGCAAGTCCTAGAGCGCGGCTCTGCCTTGCTGGGGTCGACGGACTTACCTTTGGAAGTGGAGCACGACTTCCCACTCCTCACCGTCTTCCCTGTCGTCGGCTCGATTATCGAAGACGGGGCCCGCGTGTTCTTGCTCGGCACTTTGAAGACTGATTGCTTAGCACCTGAAATCTGTACGCCCAAGGCTTGCCAACCCGGCAGCGGCTGCTGCTGATTACTTAACCCACTTTCTTTACGACCATGCCTCGCCCACTCATCCTGATTCTCTGCACTGGCAACTCGTGCCGCAGTCATTTAGCCGAAGCCATCCTGCGGCGCGCCCTTGGGGGCTTAGCCGACGTCGCCAGCGCTGGCTCGAAACCGGCGGGCTACGTGCATCCCGTTGCATTGGAAGTCCTCAGGGAAATCGGGCTGGACGCCTCGTCTCACCATTCAAAGCACTTGAACGAGTTCCTCGATAAGCCCGTGACCACGGTGATCACCGTCTGCGGTAATGCCGACCAGGTCTGTCCGGTCTTCCCCGGACAGCTGAACCGTTACCACTGGGGTTTCAGCGACCCGGCCCATGCCACGGGCACCCCGGAGGAAATCCGGGCCGAGTTTCGGCGAGTCCGGGATCAGATCCACTTGGTTTTCGAGGCCTATGCGGCCGGCTTGAAGGAAGCAGCGGAAAGACGGTGAGTCGTTTAGGTAGACAGAGTTAAAGGGGGTTGCATCGGTCTAGCCCGAACCTAGACCGATTATTCCTCCAGACCCCTCTGGGGGGTTGATCTCTACCCCATGCTGCCCCTTTACACAGCCATGGCCGTGCTTCTATTCACGGCCCTCGCGGAGTGGCTCCATGCTCGGCGTATCCGGGCTGTCGGGCGGCTAGCGTTTGGTCCGGCCAGCCAAGCTCGGGCCTGGACGCGGGTGGTGCCTTGGCTCCGTCCGCTCGCGTTTGCGGCCTTCGCTTGGGGCTTAGCGGTGATGGTCGATTTACACTTTGCGGAGCAGGACGGCAAGAAGCCCTCCGCGAAGACACCCGCGCGCTTGATCTTTGTGGCCGACCTTTCGCCGAGCATGAAACTGAAGGATGCTGGCTCCGATGGAAAACTGACCCGCCAAGAGCGGATTCGCGAATCCGTCGAGGGCGTTTTGATGCGCGTCGGCGGCGACCTGCGTTACGGGGTAGTCGGCTTTTATACCGATGCCCGTGCGGTCGTGATGGAGGCGCGCGACCCCGAGTTGGTGCGTAATGTTTTCAACGGCTTGCCCGTGCAGCTACTCATGCGCGGGGGCAAGACCGACCTCGGTACGGCGATTAACCACGCTTTAAAGGAAGTGGCTGACCTACCAGAGGGCTCTGCTCGACTCTTAATCTACAGCGATGGCGACACCATCCCGCTCCTGCCCATCTCGGCGCTGCCGAAGTCCGTCAAGCAAGTGCTGGTACTGGGAGTCGGGAATCCAAGCAAAGGCCTCTTCATTGATGGCCACCAATCGCGGCAGGATCCAGAATCGCTGAACACCATCGCGCGGTCGTTGGGCGGCACCTATTACGACATCAACGAGAAGCACCTTTCCACGGAAGCGCTCGGTGACCTGGTGGTGAAGTCGCCGTTACCGAAGTCCGGCCTCGACCTCGAGCAGTGGGCGATGCTCGCCATGCTCCTAGGGTCGCTATTCTTAACCTTTGTACCAGTAGTGTTGCAGTATTTCGGCACCGATTGGCGGGCGCAAGATGCCTTGGAGGGCGTGAGCCGATGAGAAAGTATTTCGTGTTGCTGTGGCTGCTCTGTCCGGTGGCCGTGCTGACTTACCATTTCAATTATGGGCAGGCGGAATTGGCCCGCGAGCTGGCCCGTGAACGGCTCGTCCATATCCGTGAGCTGGAGCAGGCGAAGGACCCCGATTGGGATTTAATTTTAGGCGAGTATGATAAGATCGTCGAACAGCTGCCCCCCAACGACCATCCCCGTGCCCGCCATCAGGTCCGCTTAGCCAAAGCCAAGGCCCGGCTGACCGCCAACTCTTGGGGCACCATGTCGGGTACCGGGTAATAGGCGCGTGGCAGGATCCACCCCTTTTCCGCAGCCTGTTTGGCCACGACAAGCGCGATGTGGGGTTCATCCAGCAAAAGCGCCAGATCTGACAGCGCTTCCAGCCCTGCAGTTGTCAGCGTGAAACCTAGGTGTAGCGGAGCGACGAGACCATAATTTTCTAATTTTCGAATGATGCTCTTGGTGATCTGAAGGGGTACGGCAGGCAAGAGGTGGTTGGCGATTT
>ENA-OUVC01001389-OUVC01001389.1-marine-metagenome-genome-assembly--contig:-NODE-1389-length-14504-cov-6.201428_pt1 | contig 14504 bp, 13 predicted proteins | sample MGYA00248622_ERZ508571 | MGnify/ENA primary metagenome ERZ508571 (study PRJEB26236, sample SAMN06267175) | marine metagenome | isolation source: Columbia River Estuary | place: USA:Columbia River... | reverse complement strand
GCGCATTCCTGGGCAAGCGAAACGAGTGTGCGATGCGAAGAGTAGGTTTTCCGACCCTCTGGAGTGGTTACAGCAATAAAGTCCCATGCAGTGGAGTTCTGGATCAGAGCACCACGTACAGAAAGTAATTTTCCCGACTCATCGTCCATGCGGATGAGTATTAAGTCGCCGCCAAAGCTTTTCTGAATGCTTTCAATATCTGCAGCTGTCATCTGCAGTTTTACACCATCAACTTTTTTGTATTCATCCATGAGTCGGTAGGCCGACTCGAGTTGGTCTGGACTTGCATCATTCCAGACATAAGGCGCAACCGCCGAGCGCAGCGATCGTTTGTAGTTACGCTTCCAATTACTTGAGGCTGATGACAGCATCTTTTCTTCATCTGTTTGAACGCTGAGCACCATACTTTGCTTCGCACCTATTGGATTTTTGCTCTTCGTAAAACCAGATTCTGAGAGAAGCACTGCCTTGTCTTCTGAGAAGTCGATCATCATTCCGAAGCGGACGTAGAGGAATCGAGCTGAAAGAAGCTTCTTGAGCGACGACGAAAAGTCCTCATCAAGAATTTCAAGGTCTCCACTAAAACCGCCAGGGGCCCAAGCCATCGCAATTCCGAAAGGCGCTCTACGCACCAGAAACTGAATTGCAAGCTGCGAATTATTGATGGTCTTGATCACTCGAACATGAGTCCAACCCGCAGAAGATTTGTGGCGCGCCCAGTTTGACGACTGATAAACGCAGATCTGTCCAAGATCATTGAGCAATTCATCCCAGGCGCGATCATCTCCTTTGAAAATATTCCAGTTCGCACTCATAGAAAATTGACCACCCAAACGTTGCGGTAAAAGTGATCATCGGCAACGCTCACTGCGTCAGGGAGGTCTGGCCAATGGATTACTTCGACTGAAAGTCCACGTAATTTTTTCTGTACTCGTTGCACAGAGGAACGGCCACTGATGAAAGCAAAACCATATGGAGACGTACCGGCTTCTAACTGATGAAAAATCGGATCAATATCTAGATCTTTTACTCGACCAAGAACTTTGTTAAAGAGCTGTTGACGTCGCAAAATTTCAACACTTGGTTCTAGCGATTGGATGAGTTTAAGAACTGAGCTATGGGGAGCTGCTGGCGACGGAAGTTCGGTTTCACTTTCCTGAGTAGATCGAGGTAGACGTGATCCCGTAGTAACGAGTCGCGCTATACGAATTGCAAATTGAAAAAATGAAAGGGCAGGAACTCTTGTCGAACGCTGAATTTGCGCCGAAAGCTTGCGGAGCACAAATCCCTTCGGCAACCGACTTTGTTGAAAATTGAGTTGGTCCCCTACAAGGCTCAAATTCTCGCTACCAGAAACATGAAGTGCAGCACCATTGATCAAACGAACGGTTTTGCGAATGCTGGTTATCCCAAGGCCAGTTCGCGTACCAAGCAGGTTTCCATCGGAGTCTTTGCTGAGAAAGCCATGCGCGTTGTCTTCGATGAGGGTGGCCCCCGATTGCAAGCAATACTCACGAAAGGGTGTTAAATCTTGAGCAAAGCCAAAGTAGTTAACGGCAAGAACGGCTTTGCACCGTTGGGCATTAAGCAAATTCGTTGGAGAAAGCGTGCGGTCTACTGGGTAGAAGACTGGGGTAGAGCCGACAGCGTGAATCGAACTGAGGACGTCTCGACAAATGAATTCAGGAACGAGAACGAAGTCGCCTGGTCCGCATTTGCAGATCCGTAATGCCTCGGCAAGAGCATGTCGCGCATAGGCAAAATATCGAATATCGCGTTCGGTTTCGATACCTACAACGCTACTTGCTTTTTGGCGTAAAAATTCCCACCAGCGAAAGCAAGACTGCTGCGTATAACCGTAGTGAAATTGGCCAAATGATCATTGACCGGGAGTATTTCTTCAACGCAAGAAAATGCTTGTTCGTTCTATGTAGTGATCGTCCTGCACCATAGTAAGCCAATGCTTTTCGACGACGCCGCGCAAGGGAATTTTCCAACTGTGCATTTACAGAAAAGTGTTTGGCAAGCAGTGCTAACTCAGCCGCTAAGTGTTTCTCAATGTTTGCGCTGACATTGTTGTCATGGCGGTGGTATTCACCTAGTGGTTCGTCTATGAATGCAAACTTATTGGACTTTGCAGCTAAACGGATCCAGAGGTCGTAATCCTCAGTCGAAATCAATTCAGGTGATACATCAAAACCCTTTACTTCTTTTAGCAATGTTGTGCGAACCATCGTTGCGGAAGTACTGATTCGATTTCCTTTGTAAATCAAATTGTGATGAGTAGCAGCTTCACGCGGACCATAAACAACTAACCGTGATTTCCCTTTTTCATCAATCCAATATTCGGCATGGCAAACAAGGTCAGATCCGTTATCAAGCACGGCTACACATTTTTCGATCTTTGTTGGAAACCAGGTGTCGTCTGAATCGAGAAAGGCTACGTATTCACCGGTGGCACGTGCGATACCTTCGTTTCGCGACGCACCAATAACTCCATTGTTGTGGAAGTTGATGCATTGAATTCGTGGATCATTAAATGAAGCCACCACGTCGAGTGTGTTATCGGTTGAATGGTTATTCACCACTATCGCATTCCAGTTTTGATACGTCTGCTCGATCACAGTCGCTAATGCGCGCTGCAACATTGGTGCATGGTTGTACGTCGGTATGACAATAGAAACGAGCGGAGAATTATTCATGATTGTTGATGCAATTCAATCATGTCGAGAAACTCGTTTACTTCACCAAGTGCATCCTCGGTTAGCAAAAATCCAGTGTTCGTTAGCTTTGTTGTGTCGAAATTTAAGTGTTGAGTTTCTGCAGCTGTCGGTTCTGGCCGGTGCAACGGAATTTCGATACCGAACTTTTTTTGTGCTTGTTGTTGAATCATCTTTGCCATTGCAAGCAAGGTTTGCGATTGTGATCCACCCAAATTGAACAGACCGTTACCTACCTGAGTTTGTGGAAGCTCAATCAGATGACGAACGGCTCGCGCAATATCGGTCTTAGTGATGAAATTGCGTTCCTGAAGCCCGTCGGTGCGCATCTCCATCCGTTTTTCCAACACCGCTTGTCTGCAGAGATCACTCGTTAAAGTTCGCCAATCGGCAGCTTCGTAAGTCATGGGACGGCCAAATCCATTAGACAAACGAACACGAATACCCAGAATCTCACCACGATCATGAGCGGCGTCGACAGCTAACTCGGCCTCCAAATGCGTTGTGGCGTAAGGGTGGACTGGATTCGTAGGCGATGTTTCAGTGAAATTTCCGACCAGCGGAGCTCCATAAACATGTGCTGTCGAAAAATAGACAAATCGTTCAATGCCATTACGAACCGCATGATTCAAGATCGCGGTAGTGCCTTCGGTGGTGACACTGTGAGCGAGATCTGGATTCTGTGCTGAATCAACATCGTTTGTACCTACAAGCTGGATGATGCAATTGACAGATTTTGGAATGTTTGAAAACGATGATGGATCAGTGAGATCAAGTTCAATCGTTTGGGCATTCTTTGCCCAAACTGGCGCCGTTTGGTACTTGCGTGACGCAAGAACGATGTCGTATTCATCGAAGGTTGCGAGATGCGCAGCAATTCGGCCACCTAAATTTCCGAATCCTCCAACCAGGAGGACAGTGGTGCTCATTTGTGCTTCAGTGCCCAGTCATAAGGAATGCGAGTATCTGCTGGGTCGCATCGGTCAATTTCGTCTGGATCGTGGGGGATTGACGCACAGTTCGCAACAAGCGAAGCCTCTGGTCCAACTCCCTTGAATCCGTTCCACACCAATGGGGGAACAGTGACGAGTACGTAATTATCTGGGCCCATAAAGATTTCTTGAATTTCACCGCGAGTTGAACTTCCTTCGCGATCATCAAACAATACAAATTTGATGCGACCTACTGGCACGGCGTAGTTCAACGTCATTTTTTTATGAATGTGCCAGGCCTTAACCGCATCTGGGAAAACTGTGGAGAAATAGATTTCTCCGAACTGTGTGAAATGTTCGTCAGTAGACCTAAGCATGTGCATGACTTTGCCGCGCTCATCCAATATCTGACGTAATGGTGTGATAATTACTCCATCAATCACGATTGCTCTTTTCGTATTCGGCCAACTGTTTCTGAGTTACTGACAGGGCATTGGATCCTTGATGAACCGACTGATACCAGGAAACTGTTTTATCCATAGTTGTGAGGAAATCCCATCGCGGCGACCAACCAAGCTCGGTCCGAGCCTTCGAACAATCGAGTTGCAACAACGTCGCTTCATGCGGATGATTTTGGTTGTCATCAAGTTTGACCGAACCTTCGCCCCACACTTTGATGACCTCTCGCGTTACGTCGTCAACAGATCGAACTTCGTCTTCGCGAGGACCAAAGTTCCATGAACCCGAAACACTCTGATCGCTCTTCAGCATTGCGCTGCCAAGCATGATGTAGCCAGATAGTGGCTCGAGCACGTGTTGCCACGGGCGAGTTGCGTGTGGATTACGAATAACTATTGCTGTGTTTTGCTGGAGTGAGCGGATGCAGTCCGGGATGATTCGATCTTCGGCCCAGTCACCTCCACCAATGACGTTCCCAGCACGGGCTGAAGCAGCGATGAGGCCGTCTCGTTGGTTGAAAAATGAAGCGTTATATGCAGCAAACACCAGCTCCGCCGCGCCTTTCGAAGCACTGTATGGGTCGTTGCCACCAAGAACATCGTCTTCGGTGTATCCGGCTACTTGTTCGATATTTCGGTAGCACTTATCTGAGGTGATGAAAATGAGTGCTTGGACTGAATCGGTAAGTCGAACACATTCCAAAACATTTGTCGATCCACCGATATTGGTATCGAACGTTTGTACTGGGTCGCGATACGAAAGGCGGACAAGTGGCTGTGCTGCCAGATGGAAAACAGCATGTGGCTGAACTTCTTCAAATCGCTTTTTCAGACTGGCAAGATCACGTACGTCGCCATCGCGGTGATGTATGAGCGAACCTAATGATAAATCGTTGAAATGTGAATGGGGAAGCGCGGGAAGCGCATAGCCAAATACCTCTGCACCATGGTTGTGTAACCACAAACTCAGCCAAGAACCCTTGAATCCGGTGTTGCCCGTGATGAGTACTCGTTTTCCGCGGAACGATTCGAGTGCGCTTACCAAACTTTCCATGGCGCCTTTTCCTGATCAATCATTGAATTAAGTAGCTGCCAATCACGGAACGTGTCCATGCATTGCCAGAAACCATCGTGCTGGTAAACAGCAAGATGCTTCTCGCGAACGACTGACTGCATGGGGCCCTGTTCAAAAACAAGATCTTCATGATTATTCATGTGATCAAACACCCCGGGTTCACATACAAAGAAGCCACCAGAGATCATTCCCGCGCTGGCTTGGGGTTTTTCATTAAAGCCTGTTGCAATTCCATCTGACCCAATTTGCAGTTCACCGAACCTGGCTGGAGGCCGCACGCCAGTGACGGTGACGGTCGGATTTTTTGAGCGGTGATATGCAAGGAGCAAATTGAGGTTGATGTCGCTCAATCCGTCACCGTAAGTGAGCATAAACGGTTCATTGTTTAGGTACTCGCGAACTTTAAAAATACGCGCACCCGTCATTGCGTCTTGACCGGTGTTTGCAAGTGTCACTGACCAGTTTGCGAATTCATCCGATGCAGCAAATTGCACGTGTTCAGTATTGGTGTCAACTGTGGTCAAAACACTTTTTGCAGACATTGCCGAAATAAAGAAATCGCGGATGACATCGCCCTTGTAACCCATGCACAAAACAAATTCTGTGTGTCCGAACGATGCGTAGTATTTCATAAGGTGCCAAATAATGGGCATGCCACCAACGCGAATCATTGGTTTTGGAATATCATCAGCGACATCTCGAATTCGTGTGCCAAGGCCCCCACACAAAATGACCGTTTTCATGGAGTCCTCAGTTCGCAACGCTGATCAACGAGTCGCGTTGTAATCCATGAACCAGTGAGTTGGTGAAAATAATGCAAGCGGAAGTCGCTCTCCCTGCTGGAGTCGCACGAAAATATCCCTCTTATTATGCCCCGTTTGCAGGGCAATTCTGTATGTGGCTCGTGTGAGATAAGCCAAAGAACAGGAAACGCGCTCCCGAGGCTCTTTTGGGCTGTCGGTAACAGATGCAGCATCTCCAGATGCTGATAAGGCAGTCGAATTTGGAAACAAACTTGCTATGTGGCCGTCGTCAGCTACACCGAGTAGCGCGATGTCCGGTTGTCCAATTGAAGCTAACTGCACAGCAAATTTCTCCGCACCAAGATGTGGACCAAGTTCTGCGGGTATGCCGTGAATGACGGGACGATGGACAAGTGAAGCAGATTCAACGAGCGCTGTCAGCGCAACATCATTGCGATCAACGTGGCTAATTGGCACACAACGCTCATCGGCAAGCACAAGATGTACAAGTGACCAATTGATGTCCGATTGAAAGGCAAAGCGCATTACTGAATTTGCGGAGTTGCCTCCTGCAAGAACAAGAACGCAGGAGCTCCTTGCTGCGATGCTCGAAGAAATTGCATCGACCAACATGGCACTTGCAGCCTGGAACGCTTCAGTTTCCGATTCGAAAATCTCTGGTTGAATGAGCGAACGTTCCGATTCTCCACTCACAAATAAAAGACTACTCAGCGCAGATTAACTAAGAAGCTCTTTCCAACGAGGTGTTGCACGGTCGAGAATCAAAAGTGATCGGTTCTCTTTATTGTCGGTGCGAGAGTCTGTGAGTGCGACATCGAGTTGTTCGCTCGACGTAACAAATACTGCCCCCGAGACTCCGCGCAGGGGGCTGGAATTCAACTCTTCGGGGTCAACATACGAAATCGTTTTCACTCCGTACAGGAAGCACTCAAGCGCTGCCGTGCTTGAGTTGCAGGAAATAGCGGTGTGAGTGCGTGGAAGCAGATCGCCTAAATCGGTTGTCGATATATGGACATTTGGAAGACCCGAAAAATCTGGCAGGTTTGTGTTCATTGGATGGGGCTTGAAGACAATCTCTAAATTGGTGCTGCGAATGTGTTCAGCATTCTCGACCAAAGTAATGAGTCGTTCGTTGAGATGTGGGAAAAAATCTCCAACGATAAGCAAGACATTCTTCTGCGAACTTTCAGCAGGGGTCGCGGCGAATAAGTGGTTGAACATCAACGACTCAACTTCACAAATTTGATTTGCGGATGCTTGAGCGATTTCCATGAATGTTCGTGAAATTTCACTATTCACTGCGACGATAGTTGGGGTCGGTTTGCTAGTCGCAGTTTGTTGATTACTGCGTAGCGAACGAGCGAGTGTGAAGTATCGGAAATCCCAAAACCGAATTGGTGCATGAACAACGGCCACAAGTTTGCCGTGCCCGTACTTGTGCCACGCATAGGTAAACGCAGATTCCCATGGCTGGTTCTCACATAAGAACAGGCCGTTCTTTTGCGGAGGAAGCAATTTGAGTGCTGCCTCCTGTTGGTGAAGGATGATCAGGTGTCGAGCAGCAGTGCTGCCGCAGAGCGACTCAATCCATTGTTCGGCAAATAGAGCAGTGAAATCAAGCCCAGAACGCGTGTCGACAAAGAATGAAGGGTGGTTATTCGAAGCACGAGCCACTTGCCTCAGACACTTCAGTTCGCGCAATATCGGGAGCACACAAGAGGGAGCAAGTCGAGTCTCAAACTGTGCGTGCTTGTTTACAGACTTTGCATTGAGCTTTATGAGTAATTGCTCGGTTGCTCGAATTGAGCGAAACCCTGGAACATAGTGATGGATCCAACTGGTTCCGTGGTCAATAGACGACAAGACATTGTCTAGCGATTTCCAGTATTGCGACTCATATCGGCCATCGTCGATAGCTGATTCGTTAAACCGCACAAAGTGATCAACTATCAACGTGCTTGCTTGATCTGCACTGACAAGAGTTTTGACTCGCCGATGTGCGAGAGCAAACTTTCCAATGGAAGCAATTGCACGAAACCGGGGAAGGCGAAGAGCTGATTGATTCTGCGAAGTAGGTACTTCTGCTGTTGCGAGTTTCTTGGACGTGCAATATGCCTGGATTACGGCATAGATCTGTTTATTAGGTAGATGGACGAAAACTTCGGTTGGGGAAACTTGTTCGCAGATTTCCGCGAAGGCCAGCAATTTCACAGCATGTGTGATGTTGCTTGTTGGGTCCCACCTAGTGGACGCGAAAAGAGTCATCCACCAATAACTGAAGTCTTCACGAATAAGAAGAAGATCAGAAACGGCCCCACCAGTAAGCGGAGTTTGAGCGACTTGGTCTACAAATCCAGCAAAATGAAGGCGCAGGCGATCTGCATGAAGTTCTACATATTCCGGAAGAGAAAAAACATTTTTTTGAGAGGAGTAATCATCCCAAAGAATGGTGATATCTGCGTCATCTCGTACTTGCGACCGGTTAACAACTATGTCAACACGCACAGAGTTCGTCATTGAGCAATTGCACCCAAAGCATGGCGAAATTGTTCAACAAACTCTTCGTTTGGTGGAACCATTACTTTTTCAATATTCGCCTGTTGGCCAACAGGAAGAATCAGTCCAAGTTCGGTAGAGCTGTTCTTTTTGTCTTTCAACAGCGCATTCATTGAAGCATCTAGTGGGATCTGTACATGGGCGAATGGCTGATAATTCAACCTCAATGCAGTTCGCATCCGGGCTGACTCACTATTTGGCAGAAGGTTGCGTGAAGCAGCAATCTGGCATGCAACATCCATGCCCATGGTTACTGCAACTCCGTGTGGAATTCCGAAATTTGTTGCACTTTCAATTGCATGACCGAAACTATGCCCGAAGTTGAAAATGTTACGTATGCCTTCATCGAACTCATCAACTTCGATGTATCGCTTTTTGATAGTGAGTGCGGAGTAAATGAAAGGCTGAAGTGCATCCAGATCGTGTGTTATTGATTCCAGCGAGGAGGCGACTCGATTGAACGATTCTGCTGAGTTGATTGCGTGGACTTTCAGTATTTCACCGATTCCCGAGTGGATTTCATTTTGGTGCAATGTATGGAGGAAGTTCTGGTCAATATAAATCTTTGTTGGAGGGTAAAAGGTGCCGACAATATTTTTCGCGTCACCAACGTTGATAGAACTCTTTGACCCGATACATGAATCTGCTTGTGCGAGAAGAGTTGTAGGAACAAGTTGCCAGGAAACCCCTCGGAGAAGCGTGCTTGCAATGAAGCACACTAAATCTTGAATGATTCCGCCGCCGATGGCGACTAAGTGATGGTTACGACGTGTCTTTTGCGCAACCAAAGTAGTGATGATTCGAGATGCTGATTCGAGACTTTTGTTTTGCTCGGTGGCGTCTACGAGAATCACATTCGGATGACTAAGAACACTGTGCAGCTGTTTTGAATAGAGGTGAGCAATATTGCTGTCAATGATGAAGTGGGGTTCTCCTTCAAGCAGGGCTGACGGGTCATTCAACAAGTCGGGAGTGAAGCAAGCTTCGTATATTCCCCGGTGGGACTGAATCGAAATTGAATCAGGCACGTGTAAAACCACCATCAACTGCAATGTTCTGCCCAGTGATGTATGTGTTTGATTCGCTAGCTAGCCAGACAACGAAAGTTGCTATTTCTGCAGGTTGAGCAAGTCTGCCGATTGGCACAATTTGCATCAACTTGTTGATTCCCTCTTCACCCAGAATTCCACGTGTCATATCGGTATCGACAAAGCCAGGTGCAACACAGTTGGCTAGAACATTGTGCTTTGCGTACTCAATAGCAAGCGCCAAAGTCATTCCATCGAGCGCAAACTTGCTCGCAGAGTACGGAGCTCGTTGCTCTTTGGAGATCTTGCTCCAAACCGAGGAAATATTGACAATACGACCCCAGTTTTGCTTGACCATATGGGGGATAGCTGCTCGACAGATTTCCATTGGTGCAAGAACATTGACTTGTTGAATTTCAAGAAATCTTTCAGAATCAATACTTTCAAACGAGGACGGGGAATTGATACCCGCGTTGTTGATCACGATGTCTGGTTGAACATCAGTTACAAAATTGACGCACTGCTGAATGCCTTCACGCTTTGAGAAATCAGCTGCACAAAACCCAGAAAAACCTGTTGGTGAAGAACCCTTCGTCGCAGTTCCGAATACTTGCGCACCTTGATTGAGGAACTCCTTAGCAATTGCAAGGCCAATTCCTCTTGATGTTCCGGTGACGAGAACTTTTTTATTTTGTACACCGCTCATATTTGCTCCAGTGTTAAATGGTGAAGTCGGGATTAGGAATTGAGTAGGCATCGCGCCATTTTGGATCGGCGTAGTAAATCTTGTGCACCAACTGCATCGTCATAAGGGCGTCATGTGATGTTCCGCTCTCAATCGGCAAGTCGTTGCGAACGACGTCCGCGAATGCATCAATTTCTGCAGTCCACGAAGGGTCAAAGCTGTATTCCTGGGTTGACTCTTTTGGATCTCCGTTGTCTCTGTCTGGGTTGGCGAACACGGTGGTCATGGTCTCAGATCCATAACTTTTCGACCCACTCAAGATGCCCCGAAGAATGATGCTTCCTCGCTGCAGGTTGATATCGAGAGAAAACTGATGGCGCCATTGTGTTGCTGATGAATTAAGCATCGCCACAACTCCGTCTGATGTTCGCATGATCGCATATGCGTTGTCTTCTACGTCATAGTTCCAATGGTTATTTGAAACAAAACTATGCACGTCGGTGAATTCACCGGCAAATAAGCGCATGAGGTCCACCATGTGGATGCCTTGGTCAAGCAACACGCCGCCGCCGGCCATTTCACGTTTTGCCCGCCAGTCAGCTTGATCAAACGTGATGAGTTTCGACTTGCCATACACGCCGCGCATGTTGATGATGTTGCCGAGTGAGCCAGACCGAATGAGCCTGAGAGCGTCTTGTACAGAATCGTGATACCGATGATTGAACCCGTACATCAGCTTTAGGCCAGGGTGCAATTTTTCGGCAGATACAACTGCAAGAAGCTCAGCCATATTTCGAGCTGGTGGTTTTTCACAAAACACATGCAGCCCGCGTTCCAGGGCAGCGATAGTGATTTCGGCTGCCATGTCATTACTCATACACACAAGTACTGCATTTAAATCATGGTCAAACAGTTGTTGGTATTCGCGCGAATACGCAATGCCATCGTCAAGTGTTCCGTCGTCTGCAAACTTTTTGTCACATACTGCAACGGTGGTCATGAATGGGTTTGCATCGACACATCCGCGACGACGCTTACCGATGACTCCGTATCCCGCAATACCAATTCGAAGTTCGCTCATGTGCAGCCTTTAGCGCAATGCGCTACTACGAACCTTCCGAAAAACCGTGAGCTTTGAGCCAAAACTCGACAATCGGTACCTGCCACTCATAGTCAACATCGCAACCGCCCCAGTTTGGAATGGATCCAATGTGTTGGCCCATCCACTTATGGGGAAGCAGTCCTTCAGAAATGTTTTCAAGCGAACGAGGGCGAATCACGATGGTTGAACCATCCGTGTAATACACATCGCCTTGAGAATCACGACTGGTATTAAATGTTGAAGGATCACCGATGGCTTCGAATGGAACGAAAGGCTTGAGGTAACCATCTGCTCCCATTTTTCGTGCGCGCAGCGGGCTGTACATGTTGTAGATGGATGTCGTTGCTGCACCATCCATTTTCGGATCGTTACGCAACATTTCGATGCCCTGATCAATGAACTCGGTTTTAATCGTTGCTGCGTTAGCGAACAACAAGACCAGGAAGTCGAGCTGGTGTCCCTCTGCGGCCAAAGTCTCTTTAATGACGCCAAATGCATGCACAAACACGTCATCAGACAGCGCAGTGCTGGTGGCTAAATGGGCAGGTCGTTCAATATGTGTGGCGTTGTACTTTTCGCCGATTTTGCGAATTTGATCCGAGTCAGTTGAGATGAAAATTCGGTCAACGTTTGTGGAACCCGATGCAGCCATGAGCGGGTACTCGCAAAGCGGTCGCCCAAGGACAAGCGAGACATTCTTTCCAGGGAAACCAGTGCTGCCCGCACGGCCGATCATGAGAGCGGCGATCATGCCCTCAGTCTATTGGTTAGATCAATCCGCGCTTTCGAAGTCCATTGACCAAATTGGTGCTTGCTTCAACTTCCATAAGGTCGCGGGTTTCGCGCGCATATGAACCCATATGCGCGGTGACCTGGACATTGGGAAGTTGCAGCAATGGGCCCGTGTAAGGCTCGTCTTCGAAACAGTCGAGTGCCGCACCAGACAAATGCTGAGATTTCAGTGCTGATTCAAGTGCAGACTCATCAATAAGTCCTCCGCGCGACACATTCACAACAATCGATCCAGGTTTCATCTGTGAAATGTTGTGTGCATTCAGAATGTGATGAGTCTGATCATTGATTGGTACGTGCAAGGAAACAATGTCAGATTGATGCAGGATCTCATCAAGTGAGAACAATTCAACGGAACTATGCGAACTAACTACTGGATCAAAAGCGATGACACGCGAACCAAACGCCTGTGCAAGTTTGGCAACTGCATTTCCAATTCGGCCAATACCAATAAGTCCAACAGTTTTCGTTGCGAGCAAAGATCCCATTGTTGGAGTCCAATTCCCTGATCGCATATTTGCATCTGTGGTTGAAATATGTCGCAATGAATTCAACATGTGCGCAATCGTAAGTTCGGCTACTGCCTGAGTCGGTGCATCAGGAGTATTGAAAACATCGATCCCAAGCCGACTCGCAGCTTGCAAATCCACACTGTCTAATCCGGTTCCACATCGAGCAATGACTCGCAGTGATTTCGCGTTTGATAAGACACGTTCAGTAAGTGGTTCTAACCCTGCCAAAATTGCAATCACGTCATTGGCAACAAGTTCGGCAACTTCGTCCTCGCTAAGTCGTCGTCCAAGAGGGTTCAATTCAATAGCGATGCCCGCGTCGTGGAGGGACTTTGCCTGGGCGAAATTGCCCAAACTGAATGAAGAAGTAGTGATCAATACTTTTGACACGATGGTCAACCTATCTGATATTTAGTAGTTCAGAATTGCAATGCTTTCGCCAAGAACCGAACGGGGTTTGAAACAGTTCGTGCGTATTGATCGGTGAATTGTTTACGGGCATCAATTGTTGCGGATGAATTCCACCAACCATCGACATCGTCCCAAATGGAGTTAATAAACGAAGCTGCCGATTCCGGTGTGCGATGGAATATTCCGACTTGTTCTAATGCATCAAAGACCGCTTCAGCGCTTCGCCTGACCTTCATGTATGAGTCGCTCCACGTGATGATTGTTGGAGCGTGCAAAGCAATAGATTCAGGAATTGAGGTTCCGTTGTGTGCGATAAGCACCAAGCGACTTTCGGCAAGCATTTGTTGAAATGAGAACTTCCCGTCGTCATGAGCAATATCTGGGTACTTGTTAATCCACCATTGGCGCTGAGGAGCGCCAGATTGAGCTTCAGCATGATGTATTCGCAATAAGACATCTGTCTGGATATCTGGGTGAAGGAATGAAATGGTATTGCTGAGATGTTCAAGGTATTCAGAGTTATCACTTAGGTCAGTAAAAACAGATCTTGGGTATTTCCAGAGTTCATCAGTTACTACAAGCAAATTGCCCGATTTTTGAGACTTGATTTTTGTGGCGTTGTTAACGGTGAGTGCAAACCCTGGGTAGCAATTATCCGATGACTCCCATCCCCACGTTAGATATCGATCAGAAATTTCAATTTCGTGCCTCTCGGAGAACGAAGGATATTCAGAAATCCCAAACTGCCCGCCATGTTGAGCAAGAACTATTTGGCTGCCGCTCTCTGCCGCATGTGCTGTCCAGTAGTTGAACACATCGTCGTATAAATGTCGATTCGCAGTAAAGATAACTTTTGGGTTTCGCTTCGAATTCCAAGGTTTCTGTGTCCGTATTAGTTCGGTGTAATGCTCAACATAGATACGAGGCATGTATTTGGGAAGAAGAGCAATAATTGCTTGAGCTCGAACTGATTTCATTCCATTTATATTGCTGAGGAGATGTCGAAATTCAGATTTACTCATTGACACAGAAACATTTTGAACTTTGATACGACGGGGTAGTCGACCCAACCACAACTGGAGGATCGCCTCTGTTTTACGCGGTAAGTAAGTAGCTGAAACGAAGCTCCGACCGAGTTTTTGCTGACGCAACGTCATTGGTGTATTGACAGTGGCGGTTTTCTCATTTTTATATGAATTTTTATTACTTTGGAGATGAAACAAGGTTTCGCAATGCAGCCGCTCAATAAAGCTTGTCAATTTTGAGTACTGATGAAATTGCTTCAGTGAATTTGCTGGAGAATATTCTAAATCTGTAATCGGAATATTGATATTGCTCTCAATATCGAACATGCGAAACATGACCATGTCGACAAACTGCTGAAGCCAAGGGCCGACAAAAATGTTCCAGTATCTAGTGCTGTAGTTAACAGAATGAATCTCATTGAGATTCAACGCAACCTGGTCTAA
>ENA-OUVC01001387-OUVC01001387.1-marine-metagenome-genome-assembly--contig:-NODE-1387-length-14514-cov-2.268685_pt1 | contig 14514 bp, 14 predicted proteins | sample MGYA00248622_ERZ508571 | MGnify/ENA primary metagenome ERZ508571 (study PRJEB26236, sample SAMN06267175) | marine metagenome | isolation source: Columbia River Estuary | place: USA:Columbia River... | reverse complement strand
GATAATCCATCACACTTGACCGATCGACAGTACTTGCGGCATAATTGTGCATCAATCCCAAGGTATGGCCGATTTCATGGGCAGACAATTGCTCTAAACGATCCAAAGACATCTTGAGCATGGGATCATCTTTCATGTCTTTTTTCCCAAAAGGGGAAAGCAGGCCTTGTGCAATCATATAATCCTGGCGTACCCTCAGCGAACCCAAGGAAACCTGCCCCTTGATGATCTCTCCAGTTCGTGGATCAACAACACTGGCGCCATAGCTCCAACCCCTGGTGGAACGGTGAACCCAATTGATCATGTTGTAGCGGATGTCCATCGGGTCGCAGCTGTCTGGAAGGATTTTTACAACAAATGCATCTTTGTAGCCCGCTGCTTCAAATGCCTGATTCCACCAATTACCCCCTTTTAACAGGGCGGTCCTGATGGGTTCAGGTGTTCCATTGTCCAGGTAATAAACGATGGGTTTGACGGGTTCACTGATTTTGGCGGATGGATCCTTCTTGATCAAGCGGTGTCTGTTGATCACATATTTCTCTATAGGGGTTGAAACCGGCGAGCTGTAATCGTAATAGGAAGAATTGTTGAAACTGGACCTTGGGTCAAATTTTCTTGGTGTATAGTTGCCATCAGGAAGCTGTACAAAAGAATGGTGCATGCGCAAAGTAATGGCCTCTGGAGATGGCACCACAGGCTGGATGAAACTTCCACTCACCCCATCCGTACTTACCAGGGTAATGGTTGCTTCTAACTCTGTATTGTAAGGAAAGTTTTTGCATGAAGGAAAATAAAGGGCAGACAGGTTGAGATCGAGGCTGTAATTTCCCTGTTGCATTTTCCTGATCCTGTTGGCGGCCTGCATGGCATCCCTTGTAAGAAATGTTGTAGCGTCTACCAAAACTGCATCACTTGATTCCGCTTCAATGGTAAAAGCCCAAAGGGTTGATTTGGCAAAGGCAAGGTCAACGGCCTCTTTTTCCTTGGCCAATGCTGACAAAGCCCTGTAACCATAATTGGGTTCTACCATCAAAATCTTTTTACCAATGCGAGAAAACTTGACAATCCTCCCTCCGCCCATCAATCCCCTGTCCAACCCAATATCATTGGATCCCAGGCCGGATGGCAAAGACATTGCATAAAGGATTTCGGTATCCAACTTGTTGAGCTCAAGCCAAATTTTACCGTTCTGGTCATCTTTGTAAAAAGGAAAATATCCATCTATCCTGGACAATCCCTTTGTCTTTTCAAGAATGGAGGGAAGTGGCTGGGCAAGAGAGATCGATGGCATCAAGATTGCACTAAAAAAAACGGTCTGAAGCAGAAAAAACAAAAATAACTTTCTCATCAATAGTTGTTAAGTAAGTCAAATTACAAAAAATGTTTGTTTTCTTTGTGTATTATCATGAAGATCGAATTCTGGAGCATAGGAAAACAGCACGACCCATCGATCAAGGATGCCATTGAAGACTATAGTGCAAGGATCAAGAAATATGCACCCATCCAATGGGAAATTCTTCCTGTTCCCAAAAACGCAGGACTGCTCAGTGAAAACGACCTCAAAAGACTGGAAGGGAAAATGATCCTTGAATGGCTCGACAAGGATACCATATTGATCGCTTTGGATGAATATGGAAAGGAAATGGGGTCAGTGGAGTTGGCTGATTTTATGGTAAAAAAGGGAAACATGGGATCAAAAAAACTTGTGTTCCTGATTGGAGGTGCATTCGGCCTGGATGAGGCTGTATTGAAAAGGGCAGACCATAAATGGTCACTTTCAAAACTCACTTTCCCGCACCAAATCGTCAGGCTTTTGCTGGCAGAACAAATTTATCGTGCGTATACAATTATAAAAAACGAAAAGTATCACCACAGGTGAGCAACACTGAACCATGAGCATAACATTCCTTATCATCATCATCACTTGCGCAGTTTCCATCCTGGCCTTCAACCGTGAAAATATGAAGGAGGACCTGCTTTTTTGGCCTTATAACATTAGTCAGAAAGGACAGTTTTACCGGTTCATCACCAACGGCGTCTTGCATGCCGATGCCATGCACCTGATCTTCAACATGGTTTCATTCTACTCCTTTGGCATGGCACTTGAAAACTACCTTTTCAAGGCATTGTTCGGAGAATTGTCAAGGGCGATGCTCGCCATTCTTTATGTAACCGCTATCATTGCTGCAGTCATCCCAGACTTTATAAAATACAAGGACAAATCCTACTACCGTTCATTGGGTGCTTCAGGTGCCGTTTCAGCCATCGTGTTTGCTGCCATCACCATTCAACCAAACATGCCCATCCAATTCTTCTTCATCCCTTTTAAAATACCAGGATTTGTGTTTGGCATTTGCTTTTTGATCCTTTCAGCCAGCCTGGCCAAGAAAGGTGGGGGAAACATTGGACACAGCGCCCATTTTTGGGGAAGTGTATATGGGGTTTTATTTACTTACCTGGCAGCAAAACTGATCAGTGGTGTTGATCTTGCCGTTTATTTTTACACTTCTGTTTTCAAGTGATTTTTCAAGGCAATCGACATGATCTTTTGAGAGGATGAACTGAGTTTGAACCGATCATCCAATCTTCTTCCAACCACCCAAATGATTTTCCTGTCAGATGCTATCACCCATTGATTTTCTTTTTCTGCAAGTGATAACTTGAGGTCTGTGAGTAGCTTTGCAACTTTTTTCTTTTTCCGCATGCCTAGTGGATAAAAATAATCTCCCGGCTTCCATGGCCTGAGTATCAGCGGAAACGAAACGGTTTCCAAGTCAATCCAGGCGTGATTTGCACTATCATCAGGCAGGCGATTGCCATCGTATTTTTTGATCTGCAAAAAACTGTTGTTAAATGACACCGATTCATCGCCTTCCTCTATCACGATGATTTCATGTGTATTTCTTTCGATTGGATCAATCAGCAACCAATTCCGGTTCCGCAAGACCCTGTGGGTGGTTGAAGAAACTGATTTGCCTGAGATGGCATCAAACAATTTTTTGATTTCAGGAACCTGATGGGCAGAAAAACCAAAATCCCTGAACACCTCAAACATGATGGTATCAATGGGAGACATGGATATCATTTTATTCACCGGTATGGCCAGCGATTGGCCCTGTTCCACAATCAAGCCAGCCTTGATTTTTTCGATCTGTTTTGTATAGATGATTTCCATCTCTGAAAACCTTTTGGCATTGTCAAGCAGGTTTTGTGTAACTGAGGGAAATATTTTCTCCACCTGTGGAATGATATTGTGCCTGAAATGATTGTGTGAATAGTTGTCTTGCATATTTGAGCTGTCATCCACCCATGCAATTGCATTGGATTGAGCAAAATCAAGGATTTCAGCTTTTGTAGCAAACAACAATGGCCTGATCAGGTTACCGGCTTTCAGCTGAATGCCATGCAAGCCTGCAATCCCTGTTCCCCTGAAAAAATTCATGGCAATGGTTTCTACCTGATCGTCCGCATGATGAGCAGTGAGCAAATAGGTATGTTTATTTGTCTTTTTACGAACCTCCATCACCTTGTCAAACCACTCATACCGGAGGATACGGGCCACTTCCTGGACGCCCTTTCCCATTGTTTTCATTGCTGCTTGGGTATCAAATGATTGAACATGGCAAGGCACATCCATCGACTGGGCCAATGCACGCACGAAATCCTCATCCCTTTTGCTTTCCTCTCCCCGCAAATTAAAATTACAATGGAGTATTTCAAGATGCGGATTCATCTTTTGTAACAAGTTTGCCAGTACCACAGAATCAACACCACCACTGCATGCCAGGAGCAACAAGTCTCCCTCTTGCCATAACATGTTGCTGTTTACATGATCCTGAAAACGGATTTGTAAGCCCATCACTCCCATCTTTTCATTTCTCCTGCTCATTGGTCAAGTTCATCTTTTAACTGTGATAAAGCCCCTTTTAATTCCCTGAGATCATTCCCCGCTTTGACCTTGTCAGCAATGTTGATTCCTTTCTCATAAACCTTCAGTGCATTTTCATGGTCTCCGAGCTGCTCATATAATTTGCCCAAATGGTAATAGGTGCCTGAATGGTTTTCATCAGCAGCCAACAGTGAAATCATGGCATCCAATGCGTCAGGATATTGGCCAAGCTTGACCAGTTCCATGGCAAGGGCATGCCGACTGAACATATCTGCCGGATATGTATCGATAAATGCCTTTAGCCTTGAAATACGGTCCATTGTATAAAAAGTTGATCCAGATGATGCCAATACAAAAATAGCCTTCATGGAGAACAACACGAAATTTGACCTGGATATTGGCACTGATCATGCATTCCTATGAGGTTTGGCATGCCAAAGTTCAATCCTGCGGTGAAGGAATTGGAATAATTTTACCTTAAATTTGTCTCGGATATGAGAAAGATAGAATTGGAAATCGTTGCACTCTCCCACTCCATCACACAAAGCAATTCATATGCTGTTGTGTTGGGAGAAGTAAATGGACTCAGGAGACTCCCAATCGTGATTGGTGGTTTTGAGGCCCAGGCGATTGCTGTTGCCCTTGAAAAAATGAAGCCAACCAGGCCACTCACACATGATTTGATGAAAAATTTCATGCTGGCTTTCAATGTTGACTTGCACGAGGTAATCATATCAGATCTTCAAGAAGGTATTTTTTATTCCAAACTCCTTTGCAGCACAGAGGCAGATACGGTGGAGATAGACTCACGTACCTCCGATGCGCTGGCCATGGCCGTAAGGTTTGGATGCCCCATTTATATCTATGAAACCATTTTTGATGTGGCTGGCGTAGAAAATCCTGAACAGAGTGCACCTGCCACAGCAGTTAAGTCAATTGCAGCTGAAGGCAATAGCAATATAGACATCAAAAGCCTGGGGCTGGATGAGCTGCATACCCTATTGCATGAAGTATTGGAACAGGAAGATTATATCCGTGCTATTACCATCCGAGATGAGATCAATTCACGAAAAAAATAGATCAAGCCATGATCTATTTCCCCAATGCAAAAATCAATCTTGGTCTGCGTGTAACTTCCAGAAGGGAAGATGGATTCCATGATCTTGACACAGTATTTTTTCCTGTACCGCTGCATGATGTCATCGAAGTCATCACCCATTCAACAAGTTCAGCAGACGCTGTAACCTTTACGCATGCTGGGATCCCCATTCCAGGAGAAGCGTCATCGAATCTCTGTATCAAGGCTTACCACCTGTTGAAAAAAGACTATCCCGATCTTCCTTCCATACTCCTTCACTTGCACAAGCATATTCCAATGGGCGCTGGCTTGGGAGGGGGCTCATCAGATGGCGCATTCATGCTACAGCTATTGAATGACAAATACAGGCTTGGCATTGGGGAAGATCAACTCAGGCACTATGCACTTCAATTGGGGAGTGACTGCCCTTTTTTCATCATCAACCAGCCGGTTCAGGCAACAGGACGGGGTGAAATCATGCAGCCCATCACCTGCGCCTTGTCTTCGAAAACAATTGTATTGGTATGTCCGGGAATACATGTGAGCACTGCTGATGCATTCAGGAAAATCAAGCTTTCGCCCAATGCCCCTGCCTGTGCTTCTATCGTTGAACGACCTATCCAGGAATGGAAAAATAACCTGATCAATGACTTTGAAGAACCCGTCTTCAATGCGTTTCCGGAAATTGCAACCATCAAGGAAAAACTATACAATGCAGGCGCAGCCTATGCTTCAATGACTGGTACGGGCTCCACTGTATATGGCATATTTGAAACAAGCCCCTCCCTTAAAGATCTGTTTCCCTCTCATTATCAACTGGAAAGCATTGTATGCTGAAGAATCTTTGGATGATGCTTTTGCATGTCATTGCAGGATTGACTAACTTTGTTGCATGTTATTTCTAAAGCAGACAAGCACTGCATTTCTCTCTGCCAACCTGGACCTGCTGAACCATTAGCGACAGAACACAACTGAATTGGCTACTGCACCGAGCCCTTATTTTTAAAGCTGGGTGGTATTGAACATACCATCATTTTTCTCATCTTCCAATCATATTGTTCAACATGCACAATTCCCAATATTATATTGACCTTGAGTCTGCCTATGGCGCGCACAATTACCACCCTATTCCTGTTGTCATATCAAGGGCCTCAGGCGTTGAAATGTGGGATGTGGAGGGCAGAAAATATGTTGATTTTCTCAGCGGTTATTCAGCGGTCAACCAGGGCCATTGCCACCCCCGCATCATCAAGGCCCTTACAGATCAGGCTGCTGCATTGACCCTCACATCCCGGGCTTTTTACAATGACCGGTTGGGTGAATATGAGCGGTTCATTACCCAGCTATTGGGCTATGATAAATTGCTGCCCATGAATACAGGTGCTGAAGCGGTAGAAACGGGTATCAAACTTGCCAGAAGATGGGCCTATGATGTAAAAGGCATTGAAGAAAACAAGGCAAGAATCATTGTCTGTTCAGAAAATTTTCATGGCAGAACCAGCACCATCATTTCCTTCAGTACAGATCCTTCTTCCCATAAAAGGTTTGGGCCTTTTATGCCCGGATTTGATGTCATTCCCTACAATGATCTTGAGGCATTGCGGCTGGCATTGGAGAACAAGGATGTTGCAGGCTTTCTGGTTGAACCCATCCAGGGTGAAGCCGGAATAGTCATGCCGGACAAAGGGTACCTTTTTCAGGCCAAAGCAATGTGCGAGGCTGCCAATGTGCTGTTTATCGCTGATGAAATTCAGACGGGGCTGTGCAGAACAGGAAAAATGCTTTGTTGCGACCATGAAAATATAAAGCCTGACATTCTATTGCTGGGCAAGGCCCTCAGTGGCGGAACCTTTCCGGTAAGTGCTGTACTTTCCCGTGATGAAGTGATGCTCACCATCAAACCAGGTGAACATGGGTCAACGTTTGGAGGAAGCCCGCTCGCCAGCATTGTGGCCACCGAATCCTTGAAAGTACTTGTTGATGAAAACATGGCTGAAAATGCAATACACATGGGGGAATTGTTAAGGGATGGTCTTGCCGCCATCCAATCACCGCTGATCAGTGAAATCCGGGGAATGGGCCTGATGAACGCCATCGTCATCAACCACCAAAATCCTGATGCGGCCTGGCTGATTTGTGAAACTTTCATGAAAAATGGTTTGTTGGCCAAGCCCACCCATGGCGACAAAATCAGGCTGGCACCACCACTGGTGATCAATGCAGCACAGGTTGAGGAAGCCATTGCCATCATTGACAAATCCCTGAAGGAATGCATTGTTTAGGGGTTTAGTTGTAAATTTGCTTTCAATTTTGAACGCATGAGTGAAGAAAGATCGCTGAACTTCCTGGAAGAAATCGTAGAAGCTGACCTTGCCGCAGGAAAGCATGTGGAGATCCATACCCGTTTCCCTCCAGAGCCCAATGGCTACTTGCATATCGGCCATGCCAAAAGCATTTGCCTGAACTTTGGACTTGCAGATAAATATGGCGGAAAAACAAACCTCCGTTTTGACGATACCAACCCGGTAACAGAAGACACTGAATATGTAGACTCCATCAAAGCAGATCTAAGGTGGCTTGGGTTTGATTGGGAAGAAGAGCATTATGCATCTGATTATTTTGATCAATTGTATGCCTTTGCCGTTGCACTGATCAACAAGGGCCTTGCCTATGTGGATGACCTGAGTGCAGAAGAGATTGCCACCATGAAAGGCACGCCCACAGAAGCAGGAAAAGAAAGTCCATTCAGGAACCGAAGCGTCGAAGAAAATCTTTCCCTGTTCACCGCCATGAAGAATGGCGCGTTCAATGATGGTGAAAAAGTATTGCGGGCCAAGATTGACCTTGCATCTCCCAACATGCACATGCGCGACCCAATCATGTACAGGATCAAGAAAACAAATCACCACCGAACCGGCGATACCTGGTGCATCTACCCGATGTATGATTTTGCCCATGGACAATCCGACTCCCTCGAGCAGATCAGTCACTCGATTTGCACACTAGAATTTGAAGTACACAAGCCCCTTTACAACTGGTACATCGCCCAATTGGGCATCTTCCCCTCCAATCAATTTGAGTTTGCAAGGCTCAACCTTACCTATACCGTGATGAGCAAGAGAAAGCTCTTGCAGCTGGTGCAAGAAAAACTTGTAGACGGATGGGATGATCCGAGAATGCCAACGATTTCAGGACTCAGGAGAAGAGGCTATACACCCCTATCCCTGAGAAATTTCTGTGAAAGGATTGGTGTACAAAGAAGGGAAAACATCATTGATGTTGGCCTTCTTGAATTTTGTGTGAGAGAAGACCTCAACAAAACTGCATTGCGCAAGATGGTTGTTTTGGATCCGATCAAACTAATTATCACCAATTATCCGGAAGGACAATCAGAAATACTGAAAGGCGAGAATAATCCTGAACTGGAAGACAATGGCGGTTACAGAGAGCTCCCATTTGGCAGGGAATTGTGGATTGAGGCAGAAGATTTCATGGAAGAGGCCCCTAAAAAATGGTTCAGGCTTGCACCAGGCAACAAGGTCAGGTTGAAAAGTGCCTACATCGTTAACTGCACTGGATTTGAAAAAGATGCATCAGGAAAAGTCACAGCAGTGCATTGCGAATATATTCCTGAAAGCAAGAGTGGACAAGATACATCCGGCATAAATGCAAAAGGCACAATGCATTGGATATCAGCAGAAGAAGCAGAGACTGCTGAAGTAAGACTTTACGACCGCCTGTTCCAGGTGGAAGACCCTTCAAGCGAAGAAGGAGATTTCAAATCTTACATGAACCCCAATAGCCTTGAAATTATCCATGGTGCCAAAATTGAACCATCATTGCTGGAAGCCCAGCCTGGTGAGCAGTTTCAATTCATCAGAAAGGGATATTTCACCTTAGATAACAAGCTTTCAGCAGTGGGTAAGCTGGTTTTTAACAGAACCGTTACGCTGAAGGATGCATGGAGCAAGGAGTCGAAAAAATAGGTAGGACTTGGATTACCATACCATTGATGGGTTTAAATTTTACTGTTCTTCCATTTTAGTGGAATTTCCCTCGGGCAAAAAAGCCATGATGAAAATCAGGATGGAACAGAATAGCATCAGGTACAGCCCTATCTGCTTCTCCGGACAGTAGCCCCTGTAGCAGGATCCAAACAACAGAAAATTTTTGATGGCATAGGCAACACTCAATCCGCCAGCCAGAAATGCCGTTCTTTTCAGCCACAATACTTTGACAAATGAACAAGCTGTGGTGATTCCTGCCAAAATAAGCAGGAGCTTGCCTGGCTTTCCATACATGTTTCTTTCCGTAAAGAATGCATTGAAAGACTTGTTGATGTCTGCATGAAAGGTCCATGGCATGAAGCATGCTCCCAAAAGGAGCAAAAAAGCAAGCAGACTGATCCATTTTGAATACCGTACCATATCAAAAAAGCGAAGGGTTTTGTTTCCTTCGCTTGGAGGTCCCGAGCGGATTCGAACCGCTGTAGAAGCTTTTGCAGAGCTTTGCCTAGCCACTCGGCCACAGGACCTAATATGATCAGGCTTTATCGCCCGAACACGTGCAAAATTAGTAATTTTGAACTGATTTACCATAGCAAACAGGAAGATCATTATTAAAACAATTTCAATGAACCGCATAGAATCCTCCGAATTGATCATCAATGCAAGGGGTGCCGTATACCACCTGGACCTGCGTCCAGAAGAAATTGCCGACACCATCATTACGGTTGGAGATCCTTTCAGGGTAGAAAAAGTCAGCAAATATTTCGATCATGTTGAGCACCGTTCCGCTCACAGGGAATTCATCACCCATACCGGAACGGTCAATGGAAAAAGGATCAGTGTGGTGTCTACAGGAATTGGACCAGACAATATTGATATTGTGATGAATGAATTGGATGCACTGGTCAACATAGACCTCACCAACAGAACAGAAAACAAGGAAAAAAAGCAGCTGACCATCATCAGGATTGGCACTTCCGGTTCTTTGCAGCCAGAGATTGCGGTGGATAGCTTTGTGGCCAGTACCCATGGCATAGGCCTGGATAACTTGCTTCATTTTTATCCCTACAGAAACAATGAAGTAGAGTCGGAAATATTGTGGGCTTTCAAGACACAAACCACGCTTCATCCCAACCTCTCTTCCCCATATGTCACCAGCGCGAGTGCAATGCTACTGGCCAAACTGGTGGATGGCTGCCATGCAGGCATTACAGCAACCTGCCCAGGTTTTTATGGCCCACAAGGGCGTAACCTCCGTTTGGGTTTGTCTATGCCACAGCTTAACGAACAATTGACAGCGTTCAGGTTCGGCAACCTGAAAATCACCAATTTTGAAATGGAGACTGCGGCGATCTATGGTTTGGGAAAGATGATGGGGCATCACTGCCTTTCTTTGAGTGCCATCGTAGCCAACAGGATTGCCAGGGAATTCTCTGCCGATGCGGATGCAACCATTGATACACTGATCAGGCAGGTGTTGGAGAGGGTTTAGGGATGAGGGAAAAGGGATGAGGGATGAGGGAAAAGGGATGAGGGTTGATGGTTGTGAAGTTTAAGGTTTGATTAAATGAATAGAATGGAAATAACATTTTACAAGTACCAGGGAACGGGGAATGATTTTGTCATCCTAGACAACAGGGATGGTGGATACAGCACCATTACTGAGGAGCAGGTTCAATTTCTTTGTGACCGGAAATTTGGCATTGGGGCGGATGGGCTCATGCTGTTGGAAACCATCGAAGGGTTTGATTTCAGGATGAAATACTTCAATGCAGATGGAAAAGAAGGCAGCATGTGTGGAAATGGTGGAAGGTGCCTGGTTCAGTTTGCCAAAGACATGGGCATCAGCAGCAGCCATTACCATTTTTTAGCGGTGGATGGACCACATGAGGCGGAGATCGATTCAAAAGGATTGGTCAGGTTAAAGATGCAGGATGTCAATGCCATTAATTTAGATGGGGCTGACAAGGTACTTGACACGGGATCACCGCACTATATCAGGTTTATGGATGACCTTAACCATCTGGATGTTTTTACAGAAGGAAGAAAGATCAGGTACAACAACCAATACAGGGAAAAAGGCATCAATGTCAATTTTGTTTCCCGCGATAATGATGGCATCCGCGTCAGGACCTATGAACGTGGTGTAGAAAATGAGACCCTGAGCTGCGGAACCGGTGTTACGGCATCGGCCATTGCTGCATCCAATGGCATCGGCCAGCAACATGTTTTCATCAACGTTGAAGGTGGAAAACTTGAAGTGGCTTTCAACAGGATTGATGAACAACATTGCAATAACATCTGGTTGATTGGTCCTGCAACCTTTGTGTTCTCAGGTAAAATCTCATTGGCTCTTTAATTACCAGTTTTTCAACAGATTAATAAATGAATAGCATGTTCAACATCAGGGTATATGGAATTTTGATTTCAGATGACAACAAGGTTTTGGTCAGTGATGAATTCATCAGAGGGGGCTATTATACGAAATTTCCCGGCGGTGGGATGGAATTCGGCGAAGGAACCCGTGACTGCCTCGCAAGAGAATTCATGGAAGAGATGAGCCTCAGGGTCAGGGTTGGTGAGCATTTGTACACCACGGATTTCTTCCAGATGTCGGCCTTCAATCCCGAGCACCAGATTGTGTCTATCTACTACAAGGTGCATCCCCTTGAGGAAATCAAGGTGCCACTCAGGGAAAAGCAATTTGATTTTGATGAAGAACAGATGGCCGTTTACCATGCCACTGGAGAAACTGAAACATTTAGGATGATACCCCTTGAAGCCTTCAGTGAGGCTTCCGTTCACCTGCCCATTGACAAAGTTGTAGCTACCTTGATCAAACAAGGATAGTCAATCGCTGCCGCTGACTTACTTCTTCAGGGCATCCCGAATTTCAGTCAACAGGGCCTCACTGGTTGAAAGCGGTGCAGGACCGGCTGGTGCTTCAGCCTCTTTCTTTTTCAGTGCATTGATGCCCTTGATGACCAGGAACATCACAAATGCAACAATGATAAAATCGATGATCACGGTAACGAATGCACCCCATTCTATGGCAACCTCATCAATTTTGGCAGCAAGCACATTGCCCGCAGGATCTTTAACTTCTTCCATCCCAGCCTTCAAGATGAGCTTTTTATCGTAAAAATTTGTGCCGCCTGTCAAGAGTCCAATCAGCGGGGCAACGAGTTTTTCGGTAAACGTAGATACCACTTTTCCAAAAGCACCTCCCATGACAAAGGCAACAGCAATGTCTACGAGGTTTCCTTTGATGGCAAATGCTTTGAATTCTTTGATGAAGGACATGGTGAGGGGGTTTAGAGAGGTTGAGAGAGGTTTAACCGTTTGAAGGAAATTACTGCATTTTTGTCATAAGGAAGCTTAAAAGTATCCAGGAATGGATGCTTTTAAATGGTATTTTAATTGATACTAGAAAGTAGAAACGTTCAAACGGCCACCTGTTACACATTTCCCAGTTAAGGATGAAGTTGGTGTTGTGCTACTCAGAATTGCAGCTTTGATTGCAGCGGCAGTTGCTCCAGGGTATAAACTCTTATAAAGTGCAGCAGCACCAGTTACGTGGGGGGTTGCCATGGATGTGCCATTATATGAGCCATAACTATTTCCTGGCAAAGTAGACCAAATACCACTGCCGGGTGCACCAATATCAACATTTTTAGCTCCATAATTTGAAAATGATGATAAAGATCCTGTAGAAGTAATAGAAGCGACAGAAATAACATTTGGATTAGAATAAGCTGCAGGATAACTCAATCTTTTATCAATATTTGCTCCACTATTACCAGCAGCAGCAACAAAAAGTATACCTGCAGCATTAGCACGTTGAATAGCATCAAACAAAGACTGGGTATATCCACCACCTCCCCATGAATTATTTGTAGCTATTATTGGAATTGGATTTGTAGTTCGAGTTTTAAGATTTGTAAAATAATCAACAGCTTTTACGGCATTGGCAGATGTACCACCAGTAGCACCCAAAAACTTTGCATTCATCATCTTTACATTCCAATTAACTCCAGCAACACCAATCCCATTCCCTCCGACCGCACCAATTGTTCCTGCTACATGGGTTCCATGGTCATCCACGGTGCCATCATATACGGTATTGTTGTTGCCATCAAAATCCCAGCCATAAACATCATCTTTGTATCCGTTTCCATCATCATCCAATCCATTTCCTGGTATCTCCCCAGGATTAATACCTGCATTCGCAGAAAGATCAACATGATCGAACTGGTAGCCTTCATCGATAATTCCTACAAAAACAGTTGATGAACCAGTTTTATTATTATTCCAAGCTACAGATGCTTGACTTCCAAATGTGCCAGTCATACCCCAGAGTGACCCACCAGTTAGGTAAGGATCATTAGAAGTCGCCTGATGGTGATAGATCCAATTGGGTTCAGCATATTCTACTTCGCCCAAACCTTTTGCTTTTATGATTGCATCAAGAGCATTGGCATTTACTTTCAAGAGATAAATTCCTTCATTGTCATTTGCACGCTTCATCGCACCAGTATGGATGTGTTCCTTGACAGAAGCGCCTAGAAGACCCAGCGCCTTTCCACGGGAGGCAACAGAAGTACCAGTCTTGAATTTGATAAGTATTTCATTGGGAACAAATTCAGGCTGACCTGTCACCTGTGCCCCATTTGCGGCAGATTCCAGGTCAAGACGGAGGTCTTGAGTTTCAAAGGTTTCTTTCTGACAGGAAAATAAAATAAAGGATGCACAAAAAACTAAAGCAATGCTTTTTAATGATTTCATACTACTAAAATTGTTTAAAAAAATAGGGTGAATGGCTTCGGTCGGATTGGATTTAGCAGTATAGACAATGCAATATAACCAATTTTAGAAAAAAGTTGGAAACTGACTACAAAATTTAGCCTAATTATAGAATCAAACTAAAAACCTGTTGCTTGTTTATTGATATATTTGTCTTTTGGCATAAACAATATTTCAAGTTTCAATAAATATTCAATGAAAAGTATCAATTTCAAGGCCATCTACCCTCACCTGATTGCTGTTGCAGTATTTCTTATTGTTGCTGTTATTTACTGTAAGCCCGCACTGGAGGGAAAAGTATTGCAACAATCTGACGTAACCCAGTGGAAGGGAATGGCACAGGATGCCCTTGAATACAGAGAAAAAAATGGCATAACTCCGCTGTGGACCAACAGCATGTTTGGCGGAATGCCCACCTATCAAATCACTGGAATTCCAGTGAGCGCATACTCCATTGGGGCTCTTGATGCCTTGTTTACCTTGAAGCTGACTGAACCTGTTGGATTGTTTTTCCTGGCCAGCATTTGCTTTTATTTTCTGGCACAAGTGCTTGGGTTCAGCACCCTGGTGGGCATCATTGGCGGATTGGCTTACAGCTATGCCACCTATAATCCAATCATTGTTACCGTTGGGCACATGACCAAAATGCATGCCATTGGTTACCTGCCTTTGTTTATTGGATCTGTACTGCTGATTTTCAAACGCAAATACCTGATAGGTGCCTTGATGACAGCCAT
>ENA-OUVC01001386-OUVC01001386.1-marine-metagenome-genome-assembly--contig:-NODE-1386-length-14527-cov-3.102353_pt1 | contig 14527 bp, 6 predicted proteins | sample MGYA00248622_ERZ508571 | MGnify/ENA primary metagenome ERZ508571 (study PRJEB26236, sample SAMN06267175) | marine metagenome | isolation source: Columbia River Estuary | place: USA:Columbia River Estuary... | reverse complement strand
GGAAAGGTTGGCCGTCTTGGCCATGGTTAGGAACCCTACTCCCGTTTTCAGAACGTAAAAGAGGGGTCCCTTTTTGGTTTCTTTTGGCTGTTCCGCAGTGGGCTTGGGTGCCGTGGGCATGCCGCGTCCGCCCAATGCTGCATTGCCTCTGTTGGCAGACGTCGTGTACTTTTTGAGGAACGGAAACTTGTTGTAGAACGTATTGAAGTTCAAATTTCCCGTCAGCGCCCATTTCCCGGAATTCTGAAGCATAAATCCGTAGTCCAACGAATCAATTTTCTTGATGGAGGCCAAGAGGGAATTGGTTTGCCAATCGTATTCCGCAGTGTAGCGGGCTTGGAGCTGAATGAACTCCAAATAAGGGATTTTGTTGATGGGCAACTGCCAGCCAATATTGGCCGTGTGGTGGTAGTTCGTGGGGCGTCCGCCCGAACGCAAATTATCCAACAAAAACAACTGAACCGTATCCACTTGCATGGGCCCCGGGCGCTCGTCGAACCGCAGACGCATGCGGGCGTTGTAGTCAAATTTGATGGCTTGGCTCAAATCCCACACCAAATCGTAGGTGCGTTCCATCGTGAAGTTCTTGTTGTAGGTGACCGGAAGTTTGAATTGCGGGTTGTCCACGTTACGCATTTGCAGAAGCTGCAAGGTGCGCTGAACGTCTGTGCGCGCGCTGAAACGAGAAGGGGTTAGGTTGAGGTTGATGTCCCGAATCAGTGCAAGATTTTTGTTCGTTATTTTTTTGAACGGGCGAAGGTTGAAGGGCTTGGCCTGGTAGACGTACGCGAGCGCCCCACGGTAATCCTGGCGGTTGTCGAACTGAATGTTGGCGTCCCGACGGAGTACCTCGTTGAAGGAATAGGTGGCATTCCAGTTGGAGAGGTCCAAAGGTGTTGGATTCTTTTTCATGGCGGCCTGGGAGCGGTCCACGCGAACGTTGGTCAATGCGACGCTACGGCGCTGCGTGAGGTCTTGGACCAAGGTGCGCAAAGAATCTCGCGAAGCAGCGTCGGGCAAGTTTTTAACCGCATCATCTACTTGAATGTCCGGATTCAAAGGATTGTACTGGGGAGTTTTGAACTCCTGAGCCATGCTCACGAACAGCGGCAATTTCAAGCGTTGAGAACCCAATACTTTGCCAACCTCCAGGTTTCCTTGAATGTCGTACGAGGCCGATGCAAATCGATTGCGTTCCGTTGGGCCTTGATCGATTGCTCCAAATCCTACGCCGCTGTAAAGACCGGTGGCCACCACCTGGCCCAGATCCGCCAACTTCACACTGGCCCGAGCGGTAGCCGCTTCACCCCCTTGGTTTTCAAAATCCGCCATGCGGAATTCGTTGATCCACACCTCGGCGCATTTGTCGTAGCCGTCGTCGGACCCACCCGTCTCCACCTTTTTGGGGTTGCGAACGCCGATGAGAACGGTACGAACCAGTCCCAAGTTGGGAACGCCTACCACCCGGAAAGTGGCGCCCGCCGAGTCTTTTACGTAGGGATTGGTCAGCAACCAGTTGGGGTCTATTTGCATTAAGCGATCGCGTTCCAACTTCAGTTGCGTCAGGGCTTCCAAGGGCAAATCCACGTGGTTGGCATCCGGCCAAATGGCGTCAGGATCACGGTTGCCCCAAGGCGTCACCTTCAGCGGCAATTCGTACTCGTAGTAGTTTTGGGAATAGTCGTTGCCCAAACGAATAAAAATGGAGAGGTCGTCGTCCCGCAATTGGCTTTCGGCACCGGCCGCTTCGGCGTGGACGAACAGACGCAAACGCTTGTACCAACGCATGTCCACGGACATGTTCTTGAATACTGCGCGTGCATCGCCGTCCCGAAGGCCGCAAATGCGCATGCTGATGGCCTGTTCGTTCTGCGGAACAGGGGCCGTGCTGGCCAACAAGATTTGGCGGTCGATTCCCGGGGGCAATACGTACGGAATGGGCGTTTTTCCGCCGTTCTCCTCCAAATTCACCGCATTCACGGCAAAGGTGGTTCCCGAACCTTGATCCGTGGGGACTTCTTCGCGCAGACCGTCCAGGGAGAACGGATACCGACGCCATTCGCCGCGCACCAAATCCAGACGGGCAAAGCGCAAGACCACCGAGGAGTCCCAGCCCTTCAACACCATGCGCATGAATCGAATGGAGCGAAAATCGGAAATCCCACCCACACGCGCTTCCGGCTCAAATACGGGAATCTTGAACTGAATCCAACGAACCGGCTTGCGGGTTTGGTCCGGAAGTTCGTCGGTGGTGGTTTCGAAGATATCTGCAATGTTGTTTTTCCCAACGGCAATGTCCTCCGGACGCAGCGATACTTTGTATTGAAAGTACGCCTCCGACTTGTTCATGGTTTGGTCCCGGTTGATGTCTTCCTTGTCCGGCATGTTGGTGGCCGACGCCGGTACCCCATTGACGGTTTCGGTATTGGAGTTCCCTTGGGGGCTGTTGAATTTCTTGTAGCGATCCAAAATATTGGCGCCCTCGTTGTCCAAATCGTCGCCGCGGAAGTAGCGGAAATTGTCCCCAGCTGGGTCCGCAAGGGCCTCCTGTACCACCGCGGAAGTGCTGCCGTACAAAGCCGTCAGGCGCTCAACATAGGAAGCGGCCAAATCCGTTCGCCAACGCAATTCGTCCGCATCGGACAAGCCGTCCAGTCCAAGATCTTGAAAGATACGCGCAATGGGATCCGTGCCAAATGCCTCGGTAATGGGCTGATAACGAGAAGTATACCCCCAGGCCGATGAATCCAAATCATCTCTAAGACCCAAGGGAGACAAACCGTTTTCAAACGACTGACGGCCGTCCTTGAGAATGTCTTCGCTCAGGTTGCCCAAATGAAAGTACAGATCGCCCCCCGTGGCGGTGGGGTCGCCGTAGAAGGGATCCATCACCCAAAACTGGATGAACTCAATGTTCTGCTCTTCAAAGTTGTTGATTTGCAAAGACCGCATCAATCCGCCCCAGCGGGATTTGGGATCGTTCAAGCGCCCCTGAGCGTCTAGTCCCTTGGACAAGCCGGGAAAACCATCCACATCGTAGTTGTAGGGCCCGCGTTCGCCTGGGAAGAACGAAACGTCAAACATGGCGATGTTGCGCGCCATGCCCGGCTGAACGGGTAGATTGGGAAACACCTCGTTGATGGGGATCATTCGCTGGCGGTGATCGGACAGAATGGACGGGTCTTGGCGGATGTTCTGAGGCGTTGCGGCCGTGTTGGCAAAAAAAGTTGGATCGATGATGTACCAAGACGTGCGCGCTCGGTTGGATCCGTAGGTCACCGAGTTGTTGTAGGAGGCTTCTGGAAACAAGCGGGATTGACCGTCCGGAACACTCGCGAGGGTCCAGGTGTTGTTGCCGCGCAAATCAATCAGTGTTTGGGCGCCCTCAAAGTCGTCGATGTAGGTGGTTGCGGATCCGGTCAGCTTGATGCTCCGCGGCGTGCCGGGCAACAACTGCGCTACCTCACCTTGAAACTGAATCGAACTGGATTCTTTGGTGGAAATCAACGGCAACTTGTCCAACAACTTGGTCAACTGCGGTAGATTCTTTTGGAACTGGGTGTTGAGCCCCCAAATGGTGTTGTTGATGGGTTCTTCCCCTGCGTTCACTTTTTGAGTGAGTGAACGCTCCCTCATGTTCAGCAAAGCACCGCCTACCGTTAAGTTGGGACTGAACTTGTGCTCAAAGGTCGTTCCTACGAAGGTCTTCGTTTGGAAATTAAAGAGGGTGTTGTTTTCAAAACTCACGCGAATGGGCACGCCGCTGGACAGCAGCGCCTCGTTCAAGATCCGCACCTGACCCAGTGCATAATCTACCGTAAAATCCTGGTTCTCCGTTAATTTCGTCCCTCCTGCCGTCACGGAAATAGACCCGCGCGGAATATTGAACGCATTGAGCTGGATGACGGAACCGCCAGCACTCTTGTACCGGCCTTTGATGACAAATTTATTCAGCTGGGTTTCCGCTTGCGCCCGAAAACGCGTGGAGTCGTACAGCTGCTGGAACACATAACGCTTTTTCTCTGCCGGAGTTGTCAACTTGGCGGCCAGAGCACTGCCAAAAGGCTCCAGAACCGGGAAAATAATGCGACCCGTTTGCGCATGCACCGTAATTCCCTCCACGTAGTCAAAAATGCCGTCGGGAAAAGGGTCACCGTTGTTGTTCACCTTGTCCGTGCCCAATGCTTGCACCAGCAATTCATTTTTGATGCTGGACTGCGGCAAAAACGGAATGGGCAGTCCGGTGGCATCGTTGCGGTACAAGATGTCCAAGCGGAAATCCTCTTGAGCCAGCTGGAACGCGTTCAGGCTGTAGACGTTCTTCATCATCAAATCCCAGAGTGGCATTTGCACGTTGAGCACCGGACCCTTGAGCAGCTTGAGAAGGAGTGTTTTGGGTGGATTGATGCCGTCGTTGGAAAATTCGCCCACCTGGTAAATCCTGCCGTTTGCCGTGTACTGATAAGCTACGGCCAGTACTTCGTCTTGGTTGAGCGAGGTATTCAGCGTCAAATAACCCAGCTGCGGATGAAAGCGGTATTCGTTTGGAGCTAATTTTCGGGCGTTGGTCAACTCCGAAAATTCCTGATTGGCGTCCAGGTTCAGACCCGTCAGGGAACTTGATGCTTGCGAGATGTCTCTAACCCCGGGTACTTCAGCCACCAATTGCTCTGGATTCAAGCGGTTGGTGCGGTTGGAAGGGTAGGCGTCCAGTGCCTGGCCGGGGAAGAGTACCAAGCCGGGACGCCCAGCGGCCGTGTTCCGGAAGGCGCGGCTTTCTGTTTCCCCCAAGTCCATGAAAGCCACAATGTTTCGGGTTTCTTCGGTCATGGACCGTCGGTTGGTCACCCAAACCTCCAACCGGGTAATTTGCACCGAACTGTTGATGACCGGCAAGGTGGCCAACGCATTTTCGTACTGATCGCGGAAATAATGACCCAAAAAGAAGTGCCGGTTGGCTTCGTACTGATCCGCTTCTATTTCAAATTGTTGCGCCGTGGCACCCCCCTGAATGTTGATGCTTTGGCTCTGGCTGCGCTGCTCGGAAAGCAAGGTGGTTACCGTGGTTTTGCCAAACTGGAACTGGCCTTTCACCCCAAACAAAGACTGCGCACCGGTAATCAAGCTGGAGGTCATGGGCAAACTAACGTTTCCCAATTCCAGAGACTTAACAATGTCGTCTTCCTGCCCACGAAAATCCAACTTCGTTTTATTCTCAAAAGCAAATGTCGCCTCCGTGTCGTAGTTCATCTGCAAATTCAGACGATCGCCCACTTTGCCCGTGGCGTTTACCTGCATGCGCTGATCAAAATCCAAGGCCCACGTGCGCTGATTGCGCAACGGAATCATGGGGTTCTCAATTTTTTGGTACCGCACACCAAACCGCAATTCAGCGGTTCCCTGGGGCCGAACCTCCACGGCATTGCTGCCAAAGATGTTTTTGAATGCCTCATTGGACACAAACATGTCCGGAATCAAGCTGGAACCCTCCCGGCCTTCGCCACCGGCTCTACCGCTCTGGGCCAATCGGTCTTGCCAAGATTGCGTTTCTTGCAAATTGAACATGCGTTCGCGGTACTGCGACGCGGTGAAAAACTCCGGAATGCCCAACGGCACATCGCCCATGAACCGCTGTACCTTGTACAAACCGGTGGCAGGGTCAAAGGTAGTTTCCGTGCGAAATCCGTTGGACTGAACTTGGCCGGGGTAGTTCCATGGGTTGGGTCCGCCGCTGCTGTCTGCCTGTGCCCAAGCCCCAAAAGGAAGCAGCACAACCGCCAAAAGCGTTGTCCACAAACGCATCAAAGCTACCGGCAGTTGCATCACAGCGCCACCAATGCCGTTTTGATCCATGCTTCTACACCTGCGTCCGGCTGGGCCGCAACCGCTGCAGCAACGGCTTTCTCCACGGCGACTCGCGAAAAACCGAGCACTTCCAGAGCGGCAATGGCCTCTGCCCTGCCGCTGCCGGGCCCCTCTGCCGTTCCGCCTACACCGGTTGCGCCGGACCACCGAGCCATTTTGTCCCGAAGATCCACCACCAAGCGCTGGGCACTCTTTGTTCCGATTCCTTTGACGGCCTGAAGGCGTCCGGAATTGCCTGAAGCGATGGTCTCCACTACTTCCGCGGGGGTCATGGAAGAGAGTATCATTCGGGCGGTACCCGATCCTACGCCGGAAACGCTGAGCAAAAGCAAAAACACATCACGCTCTTCAGGAGTGGAGAAACCGTACAAAATTTGGGCGTCCTCGCGGTAAACCGCATGAGCATAAAGGAACACCTCGCACGAGCCGTCCGTCGGCAGCGTGGCCAAAGAACCGTACGTGGTCAACGAGATGTGCAGGAAGTAGCCCACTCCCGCGCAATCCACCACCGCATGGGTGGGGGCCTTAGCAACCAAAAAACCGCGAAAATGATGGTACATACTGGACGGGTAACGCAAGTGGGCCGAACTTATTGTATTTCGGTACGAGTCGGCAAAAATAGCGGTTTTGTATGGAAAAATATGTACTTTGTGCTCCTTGAATTCAACCCCTACCCCCATGAAAAAAATCCTATTCGCTTTGGGCACCGCGGCCCTTGCCCTTTTGGCAACGCCTGCTGCAGCCCAGTACTACTACCTACCCGGATCCACAACCGGCAATCCCGGCGGACTGAATGCAGACGCCGAATACCCCGTTGGCGGCGGCTTGGCCACCAGTTGGACCACCATTTCTGCAGCCCCCGCGGCTTCACCTGCTTGGTCGACGGTTCAAACCTTGCCGTTTGCTTTCAACTTCAACGGCAGCCCCGTTACGCAATACAAGGTGAGCACCTCCGGTGTTTTGACCTTTGACGTGAATGCCGCTACGGCGCCGAGTTACACCAAAGCCGCGTTGCCCAACGCCGGAATTCCAGACAATTCCGTCTGCATCTGGGGACTGGCCGCTACCGGCGCCAACGATTTTATTGTCAACAAGACTTTTGGTACGGCACCCAACCGCCAGCACTGGATTATGTTTTCGTCTTACGGTATTCCAAACAATACCTGCTGGACTTACTGGGCCATGGCATTGGAAGAGTCTACCAACAAGATCTATGTAGTAGACCAACGCAACTCCTGCACCGGCGCAACCTTTGCCATCGGCATCCAAGGCAACAGCACCACCGCCTACAGCGTGAACGGATCGCCCAACGTAGCCGCCCAAGCCGGTACCGACGCCACGGCTGGAGACAACAAATACTACGAGTTCATCGCCGGAACCCAGCCCAGCAACAACCTGATAGCGAACAGCTTGAACGTAGCGGACTACTTGGTGTTGAACCAAGCTCCCTTCACGGTTGCCGCCTCCTACCTAAATGGTGGTGCCAACGCAGTGACCAGCGCAACGGTCAACTACAAAGTAAACAACGGCGCTACCGTATCGGGCGCAGCTTCTGGTGTGAATATGGCACCTGCAACAACGGGCACCCTGACCCACCCCACCGCGTGGACTCCGTCGGCTACCGGCACGTACACCCTGAAGTTTTGGACATCCAACCCCAACGGGCAAACGGATCCAGCACCGCAAAACGACACCGTGACCAAACAAGTGGTGGTGGTGAGCAACATCGCTGTTCGTCGTCCGCTCATTGAAGTATTCAGCTCTTCTACTTGCGCTCCGTGCGCCCCCGCCAATGCGACGTTCAAAACGTTGATGGACGCTCAGGTGGCCGGTGACTACAACTACATCAAATACCAAATGAACTGGCCAGGAACGGGTGATCCTTACTTCACCGCAGAAGCCCTTGCCAAGCGCACCCTGTACGGCGTGAACTCGGTTCCAAACGCACAAATCGACGGCGGCTGGAACGGACACGCGGGTCAAATTACCCAGAACATCCTCAACGGATTTAAGTCCAAGCCATCGTTCATGAATCTTTCCGGTTACTACACCGTTGATGCGGCCGCACAAAAGGTGGACATGAACATCGACATCTCCCCGTTGGTGACCACCTCCAAATCCCTCTCCTTGCAAGTGGCCATCTACGAAAAGTCCACCACGCAAAACGTAAAGTCAAACGGCGAGACCGTTTTTTACACCGTCATGAAGAAGATGGTTCCAGACGCCAACGGCACCGCATTGACCAACCTGACCGAAAACGTGTTGCAGAGCAAACCACTTTCCTACACCTTCAACGGCGCTTACATTCTTCCCGCAAATGCGTCGGCACCGGTTAACCATGCTACGGCACACACGGTGGAAGACTTCACGGATTTGGGCGTAATGGTGTGGATTCAAGACATGGCCACCAAGGAGATCTACCAATCTGCTAACCTGACTGCTAGCGGCGTAGGCTTGGGCGAAGAAACAACGCATGCGCTTCGCGTTACCCCCAACCCCGCCAACCAAACTGCGGTAGTGTCCTTCGGTGAGCACACCAGCGGGAGTGTTCGCGTGGTGAACGCACTGGGTCAAACGGTTTACGCTGCTGCGTTGAACGGCGAGACCACACTCACCCTGCCGGTAGCCGCTTGGACCAATGGTCTGTACGTGGTGGAATTCACCAACGGCGCTGAACGTACCGCCCAACGCTTCCAAGTGTCGCACTGATTCGCTTTTTAAGCGTTCGCGCCCAATAAAAAAGGGGCGGTCTCCTGCGAGACCGCCCCTTTCCTTTTTCCGCGCGGCGCGCGCTCAAAAATCGCTTTACCGAACAACAACCTTCTCGGTGCGCAAAACAGCACTCGGCGAAACAAAACGAACCGTGTACCAACCGCTTCCGGGAAGAGCCACTCCGCTCAAAAGCGCTTGAACGCCGGAGTAACGAGCGGTTTCACGGCCCAATACATCAAACACAATTACTTCGGTAACGTCCTCCATCCACGGAGCGGTTTCCAAGCGCAGCAGACCGTTGGCGTCGACCCATACCGCAGCGCCGGTAATCGCCTCGTCCAGCGAAAATGTGGTGGACAACTCCCAAGCAACCCCTACGCGCAACGTATCGTTGGCATCGGCTGCATTCTTAAAGGTGTACCAAATGGTGTCCACGCCCGTCAGCCCCGCTGCCTTCAAATAGATGTAGCAACTGAAATCATTGGCCACACCACCGGCGGGAATGGTCACTGTGCCCATGGAACTGCTGGACCACGTGGGATAGCACAGATCCCAGCAGAAGTAATTGGAATCCACAACCGGTGAGGAACCTACTTTGGCCCGACGGGCGTAGTAATCCTTGGAACTGGAGCTCGTGTTTCTCAAGTTGATGTGCCCGGTCAACTGGCCGGACGAGTAGCTGTTGCCGCGAACAACCGAATCCATAGAGGCCACTTGCAAGGAAGATTGGGCCGACGCGATTCCGAACGAAGCGACCACTAAGGCCGCGCTGATCATGGATTTCATGAGTGTGTTGTTTTTGACGGTGTGTAGGACCAAAGGTACGCTCAATCGAAAAATAATGTACCTTGGACCTCCATTTCTTCTTAATCCCTATGAAAAAAACCCTTACCCTTGTGGCCCTGGCGGTAGCTGGATCTGCCGCTTTTGGTCAAGCACAGCGCTTGGTCCTATTTGAAGAATTTACGCAAGCTTCTTGCGGGCCGTGCGCCAGCCAGAATCCCGCGTTCAACACCCTGCTGGACGCCAACGCTACCAAAGCGGTGTCCATCAAGTACCAAACCAGCTGGCCCGGCTTCGATCCCATGAACCTGCAAAACCCCACGGATGTAGCAACTCGTGTTAGCTTTTACGGCGTAAACGGTGTGCCCTGGGCGGCAATGGACGGTGTAGCCCCAACGGGTTCTGCCTACGTCGGTGCACCCGCGAACGTTACTTCTGCATCCATCAACACGCGTTACGCTGTTGCTTCGGACTATTCCGTAACGGTAGCACACCAGTTTTCAGCCAACAACGACTCCGTTGAGTTTGTTGTTTATGTGACCAATGCTACGCAAAACTCCATTTCCAACGCCAACTTGAAGTTGCACTTGGGCTTGGTGGAAAAAGCCATCGAATTCCCAACGGCTCCCGGAAGTAACGGCGAGACCGACTTTTTCATGGTCATGCGCAAGATGATCCCGGACGCCAACGGAACGGCTTTGCCCGCAACGATGGCTTCAGGTACTCCTTTTGTTTACACGGCCAAGGTTAAAGTTCCCACTTATGTGTACAAGTTGGCTGAAGTAGCCATGGTCGCTTGGGTACAGGACATGACCACCAAAGACGTGAAGAACGCTGGCTACAGCGCTCCACAACCGTTGAACGGTCCCGTGTTTGACGCCGGCATTTTGTCCGTAGCACAACACAGCGGCGGCCTGTGCAACACAGCCTACACACCTTCTGCAACCATCACCAACGCAGGTACCAGTGCCATCACTTCAGCGGCGGTGCAGTACGTCTTGAACGGCGGAACTCCCGTGGTTCAAAACTGGACCGGCAACCTGGCAGCGGGTGCATCCGTTGCGGTGAACTTCCCTGCTTTGACCTTGGCCGGCGGCGCGAACCTCATCGTTTACTCGGTAGGTGCTCCGAACGGAAAGGCAGATGCCAACACCATGAACAACACTGCGCCTTCCTTGCGTATTTCCACCATTAGCGCTACGCCTTTGGCTACCCCTTACAACGAAGGCGTTGAGGCTGCAACTTCAACGGCATTGCCTGCTGCTTCCGGTTTGATCCAAGGCGGTAGCTCTACACGCTTGTTCGTCATCAGCAAAGCAGGTGCCGGCACCACCCAAAACTTGGGCGGATTTGCGCAGTCAGACAAATCCTTGATGGTGGACTTCTACACCATTCAAGCAGGCGGAACCGTGTCGATAACTACCCAGAAATTGAACTTGGCCGGTTTGACCAGTCCCAAGTTGTTCTTCCAGCACGCACACGCTCAGTACGACGGCTCGGAGCCGGATCAATTGAAGGTTTCTGTTTCTACCGATTGCGGATCTACATGGACCGAAGTCTTTAACAAAACGGGCAACCAGTTGGCTACGCGTACTCCCGTAGGAAACAACACACGTTTCTGGCCAACGGCTGCCGAATGGAAGCAAAACGCCATTTCTTTGGCTTCCTACGCCGGCAACGCTGGATTAGTGGTGAAGTTTGAAGGGGTGTCTGGTTACGGAAACAGCCTGTTCTTGGACAACATTTGGGTTTCCAACAATGCTTTGAGCTCAGAAGAATTGCAAGGCGGCGCTTTGAGCGTATTCCCGAACCCCGCTTCGGACGCAGCACGGATTGCCTTGAACTTGGTAGACAACAGCCAAGTATCCGTAAGCTTGACCAATTTGAACGGTCAGGTGGTTGCTGAATTGCCTGCCCGCGCTTTGGAAGCCGGTTCGCACGAACTGATGTTGCCCGTAGCTGGCTTGCCCAACGGTGTGTACTCCGCTCGTGTGGTTACGAACAACGCCGTACAAACCGTTCGTTTGACGGTAGCTCACTAAGTTCTCTTTGCAGCGGAGCGCTGCACGCAAGGGGCCATTCCACAAGGAATGGCCCCTTTTTTGTTATCTTCGTATACTCACTCAGATACCATGCGCATTTTTGTAACGGCTATGGCCCTTAGCCTTGCTACTTCGGCCTTCGCACAGGGGTTGCCCCACGCACAAATCCAAACCCTGGAATACAAAACCATCGATGCCGCGTCGGTGAACAACGATGGCAAGCCGATGGTGGTGAGCTTTTGGGCTACTTGGTGCAAACCGTGCATCAGCGAGTTGAATGCATTGAGCGATTACTACGAGGATCTGCAAAAAACCACCGGCGTAAAGTTGGTGGCGGTTTCCATCGACGATGCCCGTACTTCCGCCAAGGTGGGGCCTTTTGTAGCGGGGCAGGAATGGGAATACACGGTACTGTTGGATCCCAACAGCGTACTGCGTCGGGCCATGGGCGTCAACAACGTGCCGCACACGTTTTTGCTGAACGGCAAAGGGGAAATCGTATACCAGGCCAATAAATATGTTCCCGGCGAGGAAAAGCATCTGATAGAGGCCATTCGCGCAGCAGCCGTAGGGTCTTCGGAAACAACACCGGCAGGAACACCGAACCACTGAGCATGAATCGTTTTGCAGCAATCGTTACCGCAGCGCTGGCGGTGCTGAGTTTTGGCCTTTTGGCGCAACCCGTGGGAACCGTCGGACAACCGGGGGAATTGCACGCCATTTTTCAATTCGACGGCCAGGCGTATGTTCGGGACAGCATTTTGGACCCCACCGGACAGTACTACCCCGAGGATAAGTTTCGGGGGCAAGGGTTCGCCACATTTACGTACACCCAAGGCGGTCTACGTGCGGGGATGCGGTACGAAAACTACCAAAACCCAATCTTGGGTTATCCGCAAGGCTTCAAAGGACAGGGCATTCCCTACCGTTTTGTGCAGTTTGAACAAGATGGATTTGACATCACGGTGGGCAACTTTTACGAGCAGTTTGGCAGCGGAATGATCTTGCGGGCGTACGAAGAACGAGGCTTGGGATTGGACAACGCTCTGGACGGGGTTCGGATTGCCACGCGCTGGAAAAACGGCCTGCAAATCAAAGGCGTATTGGGCAAACAGCGTCGGTACTTTTCATTGGGCGAAGGAATTGTACGGGGCCTGGACGCGGAATACAACCTGCCGTGGAAGGCCGGTGCCGCGGTTTTGGGCGGAAGTTTTGTGAGCAAGTACCAACCGGCAAACGATCCGGAACTGAATCTGCCGGCGAATGTAGCCGCAGGGGCTTTACGGTTCAACTTGGCAAAGGGCAAGTGGAGTTTAAACAGCGAATACGTGTACAAGGCCAACGATCCCTCGTTTGACAACGCCTACATCTACCGGCCCGGGCAAGCCTTGCGGTCTACGCTGACCTACCGAACCAAAGGTTTTTCGGTGCAAGCCTCCGCCAAACGCATCGACAACATGAGCTTCCGGAGCGACCGCAGCGCGCAGCAGTTTGACGTTTTTGTCAATTTCTTGCCGCCTACGTCCAAGCTCCACACCTACGCCTTGCCGGCGCTCTTTCCCTACGCCACGCAAATCAACGGCGAACAAGGAGGAGAAATCGACGTGGTGAAAGCTTTTTCAAAAGGCAGTTGGTTGGGCGGCAAAACCGGCCTGACGGTTGCTTTGAACGCCTCATGGGCGGAGTCGCTGCAAAAAAGCCCCGTTGCAACGGGTGTTCCCATTGGCGCCATCGGCACGGATGGGTACCGGTCCAACTGGCTCGAACGCGGAGAAATTCCCTATTTCCGGGATGTGAATGTGGAGTTTCGCAAGAAATTCTCCAAAAAATCCAAGGGCATGCTGACCCTATACGACCTTCGGTACAACAAAACCGTTTTGAACGACGGTGTTGCGGATGCAGTTCTTTTGGCCAACCCCGGACAAGATTCGCTGCTGACGGTTCGCGCCGCGGTTGCGGAATTCCAACACACCCTACCCAACGGCCAAACCCTGCGCTACGAAGCTCAATGGAATACGGCCAACGGTTTCCGCGGTGATGCCGTCATGGGCTTGGTGGAATGGACCGTGTCTGATCGTTGGACCGTTGCGGTGCAGGAAATCTACAACTACGGACACCCCTCCGTGGGGCGTCGGATCCACTACCCTATTTTGTCGCTGATTCACTTCTCCGGAAACACCCGAATCCAAATCAACTACGGCCGCCAACAACAAGGAATTTTTTGCGTGGGGGGCATTTGCCGCGTAGTTCCACCTTCCAACGGATTGGCCGTTTCATTCACCACAAGCTTTTAACCGATGCGCCACAAACTACCTACCTGGGCCGCTGCGTGCTTGCTGGCCGTTTTGGGAATTTCCGGTTGCGACACCGTGGATCAACCGTTTAAAAACGCCGTCAACGTGGACTGGGCGTCGGTGGTGTACGGGGATACCGTCCGCCAGACGGAAAGCACGGTCTACATTGAAGATTTTACGGGACACACGTGCAAAAATTGCCCTAAGGCCACCAAGGTTTTGGTAAAATTGGACTCGTTGTACGGAGACCGCGTGGTTCCCTTGGCCATTCACGCGCGCAGCAGCGGTTTTTCCAACGTAGACACCTCCTACCCCACCGATTTCAGTACTCCAGAGTCCGAATCGCTCTGGAACTACTTTGGTCCCCCCGTTGGGCTGCCCAACGGCATGGTGCAGCGCGCAGACTACCCCAACAACCAATGGAAGTCCTACACTACTTGGCAAACACGTGCCGTGGATTTTTTGGCAGAAGCTCCAGAGGCCCTCTTTGAAGTGGTTCCCGGTTGGAATGCCGACGGCCGTCAAGCCGTGCTTCAGTACCGCATAACGGCTGCTTCGGCCCGCACCAATCCTGTTCACGTGGCATTTTACTTGACCGAAAGTGGGATCGTTTCCCCCCAGCTGATGCCGGACAACACCCGAAACCGAACCTACACGCACAACCACGTTTTGCGCGCAGCCCCAAAAGGTATTTTGGGATTGTCGGCCCTGCCAGCAAACAGTGTTGCGGGCGGAACCTTCAGCGGCTGGGTGGCCTACGAACTTCCCGGTGGTTGGAATGCCAGTCGCGTGGATTGGATTGCTGCGTCTGCGATTGGTTTGCTTGCGCTG
>ENA-OUVC01001384-OUVC01001384.1-marine-metagenome-genome-assembly--contig:-NODE-1384-length-14531-cov-2.496472_pt1 | contig 14531 bp, 14 predicted proteins | sample MGYA00248622_ERZ508571 | MGnify/ENA primary metagenome ERZ508571 (study PRJEB26236, sample SAMN06267175) | marine metagenome | isolation source: Columbia River Estuary | place: USA:Columbia River... | reverse complement strand
GTGACGATTCGGTAGTGCAAAACCGCTTGCTGAGCGTCCGCCCGTTGGCTTACAAAAGACTTGTTGTTTTTGCCGTCCCGGGCCAAACGGTGTTCCAACCGTCCCTCCGGCGCGCTGGGGCAACCTTCCACCACCGCCCAGTAGGTTTTGGTTACGGTGCGGTCGTGGAACGCTTGGTTGAGCCGCGCCAAGGCTTTGGACGTTTTGGCCAAGAGCACCAAGCCGGAGGTGGGGCGGTCCAATCGGTGGGGTACGCCAATAAAGGCCTTGGGTTTGCCGGCTCGTTTGGCCACCCAGCGTTCCGCCCACTGTTCCAAAGCAAACGCCTCAGACGGGTCCGGCTGCACCAGCCAACCGGCCGGCTTGTTCAGGGCCAACAAATGATTGTCTTCCCAAAGAACTTCGGGCGCGGTGGAAATCGCCATGGACTCAGTAACTCTCTTGATCCGTCGGGAATTTCAACTCCTTCACGTCGGAAACGTAGTGGGAAACCGCATCGTGGATGACGGTGTCCAAATTGGCGTAGCGGCGCAAAAAGCGCGGGTTGAAGTTGTGGTTCATGCCCAACATGTCGTGCAGCACCAAAACTTGGCCGTCAACGCCCTGCCCAGCACCGATCCCGATGACGGGAATGGCCAGCGCGTCGGACACGTTCTTGGCTAAAGCAGCGGGGATTTTTTCCAAAACCAGCGCAAAACAGCCGGCTTTCTCCAAAGCCAAGGCGTCTTCCAGCAGCTTATCTGCTTCTGCTTCTTCCTTGGCCCGCACGGAGTAGGTGCCAAATTTATAGATGCTCTGCGGTGTCAGGCCCAAGTGGCCCATCACCGGAATTCCTGCGCGCAAAATGCGCTCAATGGAGTCTATGATTTCTTGTCCACCCTCCAGTTTAACGGAGTGTCCGCCGGATTCCTTCATGATGCGAACGGCACTGGAGAGGGCTTCTTTGGAGTTTCCTTGGTAGGTACCAAAGGGCATGTCCACCACCACCAATGCTCGGTCCACGCCGCGCACTACGCTGGAGGCGTGGTAGATCATGTGGTCCAGGGTTATGGGCAGGGTGGTTTCGTGGCCGGCCATGACGTTGCTGGCGGAGTCTCCCACCAGCACCACGTCTACACCCGCACGGTCCACCAAAAGGGCCATGGTGTAGTCGTAGGCCGTCAGCATGCTGATCTTTTCTCCCTGGCGCTTCATTTCTTGCAGCGCGTGCGTGGTCACTTTCTTGAATTCGGCGTGTACGGACATGGGGCAAAGGTAACGTACTTTTGCGCGTATGCGCAGAAACCTATTGGCCGGAGTGGCCGCCGTGCTCGCGTTCGCCGCGTGCGACAATACCCTGGACGTAACTGCTCCGTGGGAGGAAACGCCGGTGTTGTTTGCCCTATTGAACCCCACAGAGGACACCAACTACGTGCGCATTGGGCGCGCCTACTTGGGCAGCGAGGGACCGGATGGAGGCACGCAACAGCCGGACAGCTTGTACTACACCAACCTCACGGTAGTAGTGGAAGCCCTGGGCCCCAACGGGCAATTGAAAGCCACCTACACCCTTCCGGAAGCGTCGGAAGTAGTCTTGAATACAAACGGCCCTTTTGTGCCCACCGGCTATAAAGCGTACCGATTGGTCGGCAACCTGAACGAGGACTACACGTACCGCGTCAAGGCCTTCAAAGAAAACCAAACCGAACCGCTCTTGGTGTCCACTACGACCCTGATTAAAATGTCCACGTGGGTGCTGCGCGAGCCGTCGCCCGTGGGAGGGGCCTTGGTGCGCATTCCCATTGGATCCAAGAACGGCGCCAAGTTTCGCTGGGACCAGGCCGTGAATGCACGGATGTACCAGGGCTTTCTTCGGTTCCGTTGGACGGAAACGGTGGAAGGGGGCGATTTGGCCGACTCCATCCGCTATTCGGTGGACTACCCGCTTCCTACCTTGTTGGGAAATAACTTGTTGGGCAACGGCGAAATCAACACGGCCGTGGGGTACGAGGATTTTTACAACTTTTTGGCAAACACCCCTGCTTTGCCCGTGAAACCCGGAGTGCTTCGTTGGTTTCGGGGCATTGATCTGCACTTGGTAGCAGGATCGGACGATTTGGCCACCTACATCAGCGTCAGCCAACCCAGCAACTCCATCGTTCAAGACAAGCCGTTTTTCACCAACGTGCAGGGGGGAGCCGGCGTTTTTGCGAGCCGCGCTACCTACGTGCGTCCGTACCTCAACATCTCCAACAACAGTTTGGATTCCTTGGTTTACAGCCGCAAAACGTGCAAGCTGCGCTTTGCCAAAACCACGGTTTTTGACACCCTGACCTGCAATTGAGTCCGGTAGGGCGTCCAAAACTGACAAATTGTCGCAATTGAATGACAGAAGGCCGGGTTTTCCCGGCCTTCTGCATTTGGTACGGGGTTTGACCTACCGGAACCACTAAATACCTTATTTCAATCATGGGAAAAATCATCGGAATTGACTTGGGAACCACCAACTCCTGCGTCGCCGTCATGGAGGGCAACGAAGCCGTTGTCATCCCCAATGCAGAAGGAAAACGGACCACACCGTCCGTCATTGGTTTCGTGGAAGGCGGAGAGCGCAAAGTGGGCGATCCTGCCAAGCGTCAAGCCATCACCAACCCCAAAAAGACCATTTTCTCCATCAAACGTTTCATGGGCGAGTCCTACGACAACGTTGCGAAGGAAACCGCGCGCGTTCCCTATTCCGTAGTGAAAGGGGACAACAATACCCCGCGTGTGGACATCGACGGCCGCCTGTACACGCCGCAAGAAATTTCGGCGATGGTGCTTCAAAAAATGAAGAAAACCGCTGAGGACTACTTGGGTACGGAAGTCACAGAGGCCGTCATCACGGTTCCTGCGTACTTCAACGACGCCCAGCGTCAGGCCACCAAGGAGGCCGGTGAGATTGCCGGTTTGACGGTTCGACGAATCATCAACGAGCCCACCGCGGCGGCATTGGCGTACGGTATTGACAAGCAAGGCAAGGACCAAAAAATTGTGGTGTTTGACTGCGGCGGCGGTACGCACGACGTGTCTGTTTTGGAACTGGGCGACGGTGTGTTTGAAGTAAAATCCACCGACGGCGACACCCACTTGGGCGGCGACGACTTTGACGAGCGCGTCATTGAATGGTTGGTAGACGGTTTCAAGGCGGAAGAAGGCGTGGATTTGCGCCAAGACGCCATGGCGTTGCAGCGCTTGAAAGAAGCGGCTGAAAAGGCCAAAATTGAATTGTCCACTGCCGGTTCCACGGAAATCAACCTTCCGTACATCACGGCTACGGCGAGCGGTCCCAAGCACATTGTGAAAACGATGAGCCGCGCGGATTTTGAGCGCCTGGTAGCGGACTTGGTGGAGCGCACCATTGCTCCCTGCCGCACGGCCCTGAAAAACGCCAACATGACCACATCGGAGATCGACGAGGTGATTTTGGTGGGCGGTTCTACCCGCATTCCGGCCATTCAAGAGGCCGTCAAGAATTTTTTTGGCAAGGAGCCCAACCGCGGCGTGAACCCGGACGAGGTTGTGGCCATTGGCGCGGCCATCCAAGGGGGCGTTTTAGCGGGCGATGTAAAAGACGTTTTGCTGCTGGACGTTACTCCGCTGAGCCTGGGCATTGAGACCATGGGCGGCGTGATGACGCGCTTGATTGAGTCCAACACCACGATTCCTACGAAAAAGTCGGAGACCTTCTCCACGGCTTCGGATAGTCAGCCGTCGGTGGAAATCCACGTGCTGCAGGGCGAGCGCCCCATGGCCAAGGACAACAAGACCATCGGACGTTTCCACTTGGACGGCCTACCGCCGGCACCCCGTGGTGTTCCGCAGGTTGAGGTGACGTTTGACATCGACGCCAACGGTTTGTTGCACGTGTCTGCCAAAGACAAGGCCACCGGTAAGGAGCAGAGCATTCGGATTGAGGCTTCCTCCGGTCTGAGCAAGGAAGACATCGATAAAATGAAGCAAGAAGCAGAAGCCAATGCTGAGTCCGATCGTCTGGCAAAGGACCGCGTGGAGAAGCTCAATGCAGCGGATTCCATGATTTTTCAAACGGAGAAGCAGTTGAAGGAATTTGGCGAAAAGCTGTCCGACGACAAAAAAGCCGCCATCGAAACGTCCTTGGAGAACTTGCGTAAGGCGCACGCCAGCCAGGAAATAAGTGCCATTGATGCGGCCATGGAACAGATCAACGAGGCGTGGAAAAACGCGTCGGAAGAACTGTACAAGGCACAGGCAGAATCCGGCGCAGCCGGTGAGCCGGGAGCAGGCGGTGGTAATGCAGGCGGATCCGGCAACGGGGCTGCAGACGTTACGGACGTGGAGTTTGAAGAAGTGAAGTAAGGAACTTAGGTTCTGTGCTGCCAAACGGAGGCGGCCTTCCCTGCGGGAAGGCCGCCCGCCGGGGGCGGTTCACAAAAAAACCGGCGCTTGCGCCGGTTTTTTTATTGGAAATCAGTAGTCCGTTGATCCGTCCAATCAGCCCTTGAACAGACCGAACTTCAGAATGCAGTAAATGGCCCGGAAACCGTCGCGCCAGCCAATTTTCTTGCCCTCCTCAAAGGTGCGTCCGTAGTAGGAAATGCCCACTTCGTAAATCCGAACCCCCGGAATGCGGGCAATTTTGGCGGTTACCTCCGGTTCAAAACCAAAGCGCTTTTCTTTCAGCGACAGAGACTGCACCAAATCCCGACGGAACAGCTTGTAGCAGGTTTCCATGTCCGTCAGGTTGAGGTTGGTGGTGGCGTTGGACAAAAAGGTCAGCATTTTATTCCCGATGGAATGCCAAAAGAACAAAATTCGGTGGGCATTGCCGCCCGTGAAACGCGAACCGTACACTACGTCGGCATGACCGGCCAATACCGGAGCCAAAAGCAGGTGGTATTCCTCCGGATCGTACTCCAAATCCGCATCTTGGATGATGAGGTATTCTCCCGTAGCTGCCGCAATTCCCGTGTGCAGTGCCGCGCCCTTGCCTTGGTTGACGGCGTGCTTGAGGTAGTGGATGGGCAGGTCCGGATGGGCGTCGCGGTAGGCCAAGAGGGCTTCTTCGGTGTTGTCCTTGGAACAGTCGTTCACCACAATGAGTTCCTTTTGGATTCCGTTTGGCAGGTTAACGGCGCGAACCTTGTCCAGGATGCGGTGAATGGTGGGGCCTTCGTTGTAGGCCGGCATAACAATGCTGAGCGTGCGAATCATGCCGGCGAAATTACGCCTTTTTTTGGGTACCTTTCCTCTATGCAAACACCCGCTTCTCTGGCGCAAAATTGGCAGCGTTTCAACTTTTCCCCCACGCATTGTTCGGAGTTGTTCGGGGAAGAGGCCAAGCAGTCGTCGCAAACGACAGAATCCACGGATGCGCAAGATGTTTTCTGGCTCAACGTACACGGATTGGGGGACGCTCTCGCCATTCGGGAAACGTGTGAATCACTGGGTTTGCCGCTGCACGCGGCGGATGATCTGTTGGACACCAGCCAGCGTCCAACCGTGGAGGAATATCCTCAAGGGCTTTATTTTACCTTGAAAAGTATTGAACGCCACCGCGGAAGCCGCGTGGAGTTGGAGCAAATTGGTTTTGTTTTGTTGGAGCGCGGGGTTTGGTCCGTGCAAGAAAAGCCGGCAGATTTGTTTGGCGGAGTGCGGGACCGACTGCGCGAGGGCAAGGGCGTTGTTCGCCTGCGTTCTGCAGATTACCTGCTGTACACGCTGCTGGACGCCGTTTTGGTTCCGTACCGAGCGATCCTGGGCCGATGGGAAGAAACGGTGGACCGATTGGAGGACGATGTGTTGGAACGTCCCAACCGACGCATTTTGGTGGTGGCCCAAGCGTTGAAGCGCGATTTGGCGCAACTGCGCCGCGCCTTGATTCCGCTCCGGGATGCCGTGAAGGCCTTAGAGATAGGTCAATTCTCCGTACTTAAGGAAGAAAATCGACCGTATTTCCGCGATTTAAAGGAGAAAACCATGGATTTGTTGGAACGCATGGAAGCGCTCCGGACGTTACTGGATTCGGTAGAATCGTTGTATTTGAGTTCCTTGAACCAAAAAACCAACGAGGTCATGCGGGTCCTCACGGTATTCAGCACCATCTTTATGCCGTTGACGTTCATAGTGGGCGTTTACGGCATGAACTTCGAATGGATGCCCGAACTGCGCGCAGCCTGGGGTTATCCGGTCGTTTTGTTGGTCATGGCCACCATCGCCGTGTCCATGCTGGTGTGGATCAAGCGCAAGGGTTGGTGGTGAACCATTAGGTAACTACCGGTGTCTTGCTCCCAGCAGCCCAATCAAGTTGGTGCTGAAGATAAAGCGTTATTCTTGGGAGTTCAATTTACGGATTCGGAAACCGATCAAGGCGATTATCCAACTCATGATGGGACTGACCCAATTGAATACGGCGTACACAAAATATTCGCCGGTGGCCACCCCTAAAGTAGCACTCTGGTAGGCGCCACAGGTGTTCCAAGGTACCAAAGCAGACGTTACCGTGCCGGAATCTTCCAAGCATCTGGATAGGTTTTCGGGGGCTAGGCCGCGCTCGCGGTAGGCGTCTTTGAACATACGGCCAGGCACCACAATGGCGAGGTACTGGTCGCCGGCAGTAATGTTGATCAATCCGCATGTGGCCAACGTGGCACCAATGAGGCCCGCAGCACTGTGCGCTAAGGAAACCAACGATTGCGTAATGCGCGTTAGAAAACCCGCAGCCTCCATAACCCCGCCAAATGCCATGGCGCTGATGATGAGCCAAACGGTGCTGAGCATACCGCCCATTCCTTTGGATTGCAGCAGGTCCGCCACAATGGGGTCGGTTGAAGGTACTTGAACCGTGTCGTACAGGGCCCGAACAATGCCCGCATACGCCGCGTGTGCGGCGGGAATTCCTTCACCGGCCAGGGAAGCAACAAATTCCGGTTGCGCCCACAGCGCGGCAACGGCCCCGGCAGCGGCCCCAAAGGCCACGGCCACCAAGGCGTCAACCCGAAAAAGCATGAGTCCCAAACTGGCCACGGGTACCAGCAACAACCAAGGAGTGAGGTTCATGGTTTCGCGCAGGGTGTTGAGCCAGCTTAAAGAGATGTTGGCTTCTTCCACGGGAAACCACAGGGTGTACCCAATAAAAAAGAGCAGCGTCACCAAGTAACTGGGAACGGTGGTGATGGTCATGTACCGGATGTGGGTGAACAAGTCCGTGCCCGCCATGGCCGGAGCCAGGTTGGTGGTGTCTGAGAAGGGGGAGAGTTTGTCGCCAAAGTAGGCGCCGGAGATCACAGCACCGGCCACCACGGGCGCCGGAAAACCCAAGGCCTGCCCCACCCCCATCAAGGCAATGCCCACGGTGGCGCTGGTGGACCAAGAACTGCCGGTGGCCATGCTGACCACGGAACAAAAGAGTACCGCGGCCACCAAAAAGTAGGAGGGATCCAGGAGGTCCACTCCGTACGCAATCAGGGTGGGAATCACTCCGCTGACCAGCCACGTGCCGCTCAGGGCACCGATCAAGAGCAGGATGATCATGGCCTTTCCCGCTTCGCGTAAATTGTTGGCGACCCCGTCGAACAAATCCGAGAACCGTCGGCCAAAAAACGCGGCTACGCCGGCGGCAAAAAAGGCACTGGCCAGCAAAATCAACTGGTTGGAACCGGCAACGGCGTCGTCCCCAAAAACCCAACCCACGTTGTAGGCAAGGGCACCCAACAAGAAAAACAAAGGCAAAAGGGCCGCCCACAAAGGGATGGCCGAGGGTTGAACAAACTTCATGCTTTAAAGATGCGGATTATTTGGGTTCCGCGCACCACGGACGGAGGGCTTCCAGCGCCTCGGGCACGGGAAGGCCCACCACATTGGTGTAGCTTCCGTTCAGGGATTTGATGCCCACGTAGCCAATGAATTCTTGAGCGCCCCAGGCGCCGGCCTTGTCAAACGGGCGATACGTATCTACGTAGTGCTCCAAAACGCCCAGCGGGAGTGGGTGAAATTCGATTTCCGTAATGCAGTGGGTGCGGGACCAGCGGGTGCCGTCGGTGGCGCAAACGGCGGAAATGACGCGGTGCGTGCTGCCGGACAACCGCTGAAGCATGCGCAGGGCATCGGCGCGGTCTGCGGGCTTGCCAAAGCGCTCACCGTTCTGCCACACTTCGGTATCCGCACACAGCAGAACTTCGCCCGCGCGCAGAGTTGGCAGAAGGTCTCGGGCCTTTTGTTCTGCCACGAACTGAACGGTTTCCACGTCCGTTAGGTTGGACGGTGAAGTTTCGTCTGCATCGGAGGTGCGCACGGTAAATTCCAAACCGACGGCCGCCAGCAGTTCTTTTCTGCGTGGGGATCCGGACCCCAACACCAGAGAAAACTCCGGTTTTAGCGCAAAAGGGCTCATCCTACGACCGGTTCTACGTTTTGTAGAAGACCGGTGGTCCAAAGCAGCCAAAGCAAGGCAAATAGCTGCGCGGCAAATGCGCCCCATTTGGTCGTGCGAACGGACGCTAGTGGGGTCGCCAGAAGCAATGCCGCAGACGCCGCAAGAAAACCAGGTACGGATGCCGACCACAAGCCAATTTGGGCGAACAAGATCGCGTAAACGGTTGCGGTGGCGCTCCAGAGTCCCCAGGCCAAGCGTTCCTCCAAACGTTGAACCGCGGGAGCCTTAAACGGCTCAGCGTGGGCGTGCCCGGCCCATGCCGCCAGTGCGGCAAACAACGAGAACATGCCCACCACGGGGACGGATTGCAGTTGAAATTCGTAGTTGTCGGAGGCGAGGGTGGGGACCACGTCCAGCGTCCAGACCAGCCAGGGGAAACCGGCGCCCAGTAGGAGGGCCAAGATTCGGCGAATCAGGAGCCAAGGCGCCAAGCGAAAACCCCATACTGCAGCTACAGACAGTAGGAGCAAACCGCTCAAAAACGTGAGGTCCGTGTTCCAGATCAGCGGAAGTGCCCCCACTGCGGCGCAACCCCACGCCGCCCAAGCGGCGTACTCCGTTTCGTCGTAAGCCTCATCGTCGTTTTGCTCCTGGGCGCTAGACTCTGCCGTGCCGCGGCTGGTTTCGCTGATGCCCACCAACCCCAGCAAAAAGAGGTGGACGGCACCGATTTCCCATCCGGTTAGGGCCGTTTGGTATCCGTCCCAGCCAAAATAACCGGCGTGCAGGGCCCAAAATCCGCCAACCAACAATGCAAAGTGAAGGGCAACGTTTTGCGCGAGTGGCCTTGCCCAAAGGGGTGTGCTACCAACTGTTTTCATAGCGAGTCAATCCGAATTATTGAGGCAAAGGACCGACGCCCCATTTCCCTTGCACCCGAAGTGTTTGTTCAATCAGGTCGCGTACGCAGCCTTTGCCGCCGGTATAGGGGGATACGTAGAGCGCAGCCTCCTTTACCTCCGGAGCGGCGTCTTGGGGGGCGCACGGCAAACCCACGAGCGCCATGGGCGCGAGGTCCGGCAAGTCATCGCCCATGTAAGCGACGTGTTCGGCCGACAGGTCCAAGGCCAAGAGAATTTCTTCCAACGGTTCTACTTTATCGCGCTTGCCCAAATAGATAAACCGACATCCGAGGTTGTGGAACCGCTCGCGTACGGCTTCGGAAAGTCCGCCGGAAATGATGGCCACTTCCAATCCTTGTTCCAGTGCGCGGGCCACCGCGTAGCCGTCTTTGGTGTTGAAAACGCGGTAGGGTTGCATGCCGGGGAGGGCGTGAACGGATCCATCCGTCATGACCCCGTCAACGTCGAAGACAAAGAGCCGAATCTGGGCGAGTTTTTGTTTGTAGTTCATGCGAAAACGGGCAGGGTGTTGGCCGGGAGGTTCCGAATTTTACAAGGAATTTGGGGCTTGCTTCAAGGCCTCTTCCGTAACCGACGGATCTGCGCTGGTGGAAGGGTAGGATGCTTGGATGCTGGCGGTGAGCGCTTGGTAGGCCTGGGCCAGTTCCGGGCGTTCGTTCAAGATTCGCAAATGGCCAGACAGCGTTCGTTCGTCCCTTCGACGGGCGGGACCGGTTTGCCAGTCACCGGTGGGGTGGTTGATCTGCATTTTTACGGTCTGTTCCCATAAATCGTGCAGCCAACGCGGGTCCACGTTGAATTCGTTGCACAGGCGGCGGGATTCCACCAACAAGTGGGTCACAAAGTTATTGGAAAGGGTTGCAGCGGTGTGCAGGGCCAACCGAGCGTCGGAAGGCAATTCGTGGCAGTGGTTGGACAGGGCGTGGGCCAATTTTTCCACCTCTAAGCGGTCCGCTTCGTCCGACACCTCCCAGTAAACGTGCGTTTTGCTGTGGTTCAAACGTCCTCCACGCTGCAGGCTGGCCATGGGCCAAACCACCGCGGACCTGCCGGGAAGCACCTTGCGGTCTGTGGCTCCGGAAAGGTGCAGAAGCAGGGCGTTGGGGAATGCTCGGCGAGCTTCTTGGGCCACTGCGGGCAGCGCGTCGTCGCTGACGGCCAAAAGCACCACTCCCGCAAAAGGATTGCTGGTAGGCCACAAAGGCAGGTTTTGGGCGTGCAGGGCTGTTGCCAGTGCTTGTCCGCTCTTTGCATCGCGGGACAAAACCCCGTGGCACGCGTTTTCGCGCTCGGACCAAGCCTGCGCCACCACCCAGGCGGCATTTCCGCTGCCCACTACAGCATACTTCATACCGAAGCTTTTTTAGCTTTTTCGCGGTCGCGCTGCACGCGTTGAACCACCGCAAGCGCAGAACCCAAGCCCATCAAGACACTGCCCAACCACAAGAGGTTGATCCACGGAAAGGCAATGGCTTGAATGAGGATAAACGGTTGGTCCTCCTCGCTGCGGCGCCACAGCTGGATTTTGAATCGACCTTCCTCTGTTTCCACCGACGCAAACCGGGCTTTCACCCCGCTCCGTTCGGCAACGGCATCCGTTTGCGTCAATTGGTCTCCGGCCAAGGAATAGATGGGGAGCAGGGCTTCTTCGCTGCCGTCCATGGCCACCAACCGCAGTTGCAGGGCCATGTTCAAACGCTTGATGTTGCTGCCGTCCGTCGTAAAAACGGCGTCGCGCACTTCCAACGTGTCGCAGTGCAGAATGAAGTTGTCGTACACAATGGCTTCTTCACCCGCTTTTAGGGTAACCTCCAACGGACGCTTCCACTGCGCGCTGTCCGGCACATCGCGCAAATCGGCAAAAGTCACGTGGGTGTAGACGTCGCGGTTCCAGAAATGACGGGTATCCGGCTCCGGAACGTTGCCCATGCGCTCGTTCATTTGGATGAACGGAGACAGAGTAAAGGCCGTATCGCCGCGTTTTTCCATGAAGGTCAGGTCGTAGTAGTGGTTTTGGCCTTCGCTGCGTTCGCCCGTCCAAGTGACCCAGTAAGGAACCATACTCACCGTATCCTTGAGTTCCAATACGGAGTTTTCGTTGGCTGGAAAATCCTTGTGGATGAACGACTTGTTGACGCTCAAAAACTCTTTTTTACCTTGAGAGATTAAGGAACCCAAAAGCACCAAGGCAAACCCCACGTGCGCCGTGGTCATCCCCAAATGACGTGAGTTTCCGCGCCAGAGTCGCAGCCAAAGGTCCACGTTGGCCAAGGCCGAAAAGAGCGAAACCATCAGGAGCACCACGTGTACCGGATGCTGGATGGTCATGCCCCACGCGATCAGACCGCCCAAAACCACCGACCCGGCTGCCGCAGGCAAAATGCGTTTCCAAAACAACGGACTGTTGGAGCGCCAAACCAAAAAGGGCCCTACGGCCATCAATACCGATACCACAATGGCAAAAGGCATTTGCAGCCGGTTGTAGTGTTCGTTGGCGTTGGTGGGAGGAGCCAAGGCATCGCCCAGCAAAGGAATCCAGCCGTCGGGTCCAATCATCTTATTGAAGACCGGCAGGGAGGTGGAGAAGGCAATTTGGAGGGCGGACAGCAGCAGGGTTATGGAGCCAATGAACATCCAAAACTCACGCGAACCCAACAGTTCATCGGTGGCGTTTTTTGGAAACGACTTCCATCGAATCGCCAGCAAAGCAGCCGTTCCTACCACGAAAAACAACAGGTACACCAGCAACTGACCGCTGAGTCCCAAATCCACAAACGAGTGGACGGAGGAATCTCCCAAGACCCCGGAGCGCGTCAGGAAGGTGGAATAAAGGACCAGCCAAAAGGTGAACAACGCCATGAACAGGGTAATGCCCGTGGCGGAATGCTTGTGCTTTTCCACCATCATCAAGTGACCGGCTGCTACCAGAGTCAACCAAGGTACCAGCGAGGCGTTTTCCACGGGATCCCAAGCCCAGAAACCGCCAAAACTCAGTGCTTCGTAGGCCCAGGCGCCTCCCATCAAAATCCCCACGCCCAAAACAGCTACTCCTGCAAAAGTCCAGGAGAGGGCCGGCTTTACCCAGTCGGAATACCGTCGGGTCAACAAACCAGCAACCGCATAGGCGAAGGGAACCACCGTCAACGCAAAGCCCAAAAACAGGGTGGGGGGGTGGATGGTCATCCACCAATTTTGCAGCAATGGATTCAGGCCATTGCCTTCCTGAAACGCCGGAAAGGACGTCAGGTAATCCGCCATTTGCGTCCACGGCAAGCCCAGATTTTCCGGCAAGTCACGAATCAAAACAAACGGACTCGAGCCCAATTTGATGCCGAATACATAAACCCCCAACAGCATGGAAGACAAAAACGCCTGAACTGCAGCAACGGTAAGCATCACTCCGGCTTCCCATTCGTGGGATTTGTGGATCAATATCCAGCCCAATACCGCCTGCCAGAAAGTCCACAGCAAGAAACTGCCTTCTTGACCTTCCCAAAAACAGGAGAATATGTAGCGAAGGGGGAGGTCCGTGGAGCTGTGCCGCCACACGTAGTCAAATTCAAACCAGTGGTTCCAAATGGCCACAAACAGAACGGCCACAATGCCCACCACGGCCAAAGCGTGTAGGCGAAAGCTCCAACGGGCCGTAGCCAACCAGTGGGACTGCGGCCGGCGCAGGTGCAGGGCGTACGCCACAGACGAAAAAGTGGCCCACACAAAGGAAAGGGCCACCATCAGTCGGCCCAAGTCACCGATCCAAGTGTGTTCGCCTACGTAGCTCATGTTTGTTGCAATTTTTCTTTCTCCTTGTATTTGGACGGGCACTTCATCAGGATGTTCGTGGTTACAAACGCCGTGTCCGTAGCAAATCCGGTGAGCGTAATTTCCTCCGATCGTTCAAAATCCGTGGGTTTGGGCTTGTTGTAGTACACCGTCCTGGAATTTCCATCCTTGTCCACGGCGGTAAACCGCAGCAACATTTTGTCTTTGTTGAACGTAATGGAGTCGTTGAGATCCAACGTTCCAATGACCACGCACTCTTCGCCCATTTGCCCTTCCGCCGTGGGAAAGGTTTGGTAGGTGCTGGCGTCCTGGAACGTGGCTAAAAAGACACCCGCCAAAACGGCCAATACGATCAAACCCAGGAGGTGGTTTCTTTTCATTTTTTGGATTTTTCGAGCGCGCTCAATCGCCGGTCCATCCACAGCAAATACCCGGCCAAGACGAAGAATACGAGGGCGATTACGCCTACGACCACCCAGATTTTGCCATCTTCACGGAAGGCGTCTGCCATTTCAACAGAGGTTTGCAGAAAAGTGTTCATGGTTCTTGTTTGTTGGGATTAGTGGAGGTCCAGCGGTTGGCGGAGGTTTTCCAGGCGGGCGCGCAGTCTGGCCATCCAAAAGCCCACCAAAATCCAACCCACCACCGCAGGGTAAAACACCAGACGCATGGTGTTGTCCAAATCGTATGCTCCAAAGGCAGGATTTCCGCCGTTTCCTGGGTGCAAAGAGTCCGTAAGACGGGGCAAGACCATAATGAAAACCAGCATGAGCACAAAGGCAAAGATGTTGTAGGTGGCGCTCAGTCGCAATCGTTTTTCGGGGTCGTCCACGCTGCCGCGCAAGACGAAATAAGCCAAGTAAATGAGGATGGTGATGGCCGTTCCGTTCAGTTTTGGGTCCGGCGTCCAAAAGGCACCCCAGGTAAACTTGGCCCACAGCATTCCGGTCAACAATCCTGCGGCCGCAAACACCAGGGCCACTTCTGAAAAAGCCGCTGCAGTGCGGTCTTTTTTCAGAGAATTAGACTGCAATGCACCTATACTATACCCAAACGACGCCCCCATCAACGAAATCATGGTGAACCACATGGGAACGTGGTAGTACAAATTCCGGATGGTTTCGTTGACGATGGGTAAGGCGGGGACTGTGGAAATCAGGCCGTAGACCAGACTGTAGCCCACCAAGGCCAATCCCAAGTAGTTCCAAGCGTTTTTCATGGTTTCCAAAGGTAAGGGAAGAGCAGGGTTCCCAACACCACCGGAACGCCTGCCAGCAGCGCTACGGAACCGAGTGGTGCCAGCAGATCAAATGCCTTCAGATCAAATAGGGCTAGATATCGGACCTGAATCGGCAACAGCTTTTGCCGATGCAATCGCTAAGTGCAAAACGGTCTTTTGGAATGGACCAATGGGCGTCTTTGAATTTGCCAACTTTGCACATGGCACAAAGGTT
>ENA-OUVC01001380-OUVC01001380.1-marine-metagenome-genome-assembly--contig:-NODE-1380-length-14544-cov-3.720191_pt1 | contig 14544 bp, 14 predicted proteins | sample MGYA00248622_ERZ508571 | MGnify/ENA primary metagenome ERZ508571 (study PRJEB26236, sample SAMN06267175) | marine metagenome | isolation source: Columbia River Estuary | place: USA:Columbia River... | reverse complement strand
AGACCAGTTCAGAGTTCCAAGGGCTAAATAAAGACCATTACTTCCGGTTTCCTCGACAAATGTTTTGGCGGACGAGGCCAATTTGCGGAGAGTGCTTTTGTGGGAATCTTCAGGAAAATCTGTGATTATTATCTTTTTTGACAGCGCTTCAGCAATTGTTGAGGCTGAATCACCGTCGCCAGCTACCTCACCGCGCGCATCTAAGATCGTGGTATCAGCAGTTGATTCTGAACCTTTGCTTGGACGGCTTGCTACAAGCGTTAATGTTTGATTGTTTTGGAGTAAGTTTTCCAAAACACCCAAGATACCGGGGGCAGAGAGTATTCGAACTGAATTAGACCCACGATAATTTATAAGTGGGTTTCGTAAACTCAAATCGAGTAGCGAATCAAGCCAACGACGCACTACAGGCGGCACATTTAGATCCAGAGTTGATGCAGCAGCACCTTGATCAGGTGTCCAGCGCAATGCAAAACATGTCTGCCGAGGACATGGCGCGAATGAAAGACATGATGGCGGCGCTGAATGAGATGCTCGAGCGGCGCAAAAATGGTGAAGATCCTCAGTTCGAGGAATTCATGAAAAAGTTTGGTGATTTCTTTCCCGAAAATCCGCAAAGCCTCGATGAGTTGTTGGAAGCAATGGCACAACGAATGGCGCAGGCACAAGCCATGCTCAACTCGATGACGCCAGAGCAGCGTGCACAGTTGCAGCAACTCTCCGAACAGTTGCTTGAAGATATGGATCTGCGTTGGCAGATGGATCAACTCTCGCAAAATCTTCAGTCGATGTTTCCCCAGGCTGGGTGGCAGAAGAGCTACGACTTTTCGGGCCAAGAACCGATGGGTTTCCAGCAGGCGATGCAGTCGATGCAAGATTTGGCCGACCTCGACCAACTAGAGAATTTGATGAAAAACGCCAGTAATCCTGCGGTTTTGGCAGAGGCAGACATGGACAGGGTGCGGGATTTGTTGGGCGACGATGCTGCGAAATCGCTGGAAAAGCTGTCCCAATTGTCGAAGATGATGCAGGACGCAGGGCTCATCGACCAGAAGGAGGGAAGGCTGCAACTGACCCCGCGCGCCATTCGTAAATTGGGCGCAAATGCATTAAGCGATTTGTTTGGCAAGTTGAACAAGGACATGTTGGGGCAGCACAAGTTGGATGCAACTGGTGTCGGTCACGAACGTGCGAACGACACTAAGCCCTACGAATTTGGCGACCCGTTCCGTCTTGATTTGCACGGCACGTTGCGCAATGCACTTCGGCGCGGTGGGCCCGGGCTGCCAGTGAAACTATTGCCAGACGATTTTGAAATTGAACGTACGGAACACTCAACAAAATCTTCCACGGTGTTGATGCTCGACCTCTCCATGTCGATGCCAATGAGAGACAACTTTTTGCCTGCAAAAAAGGTGGCAATGGCCCTCCATCACCTCATTTCGTCCCAATTTCCAAGGGATTATTTGGGGGTAGTGGGGTTCGGTGAAACTGCTCGCGAGTTGGCACCCGAACAGTTGCCGGAAGTGTCGTGGGATTTTGCATATGGAACAAACATGCATCACGCGTTCACGCTTGCTCGTCGAATGCTCGGACGACAGACCGGCACCAAACAAATCATCATGATCACCGACGGCGAGCCAACGGCACACGTGCTGCCCTCTGGCGAGGTTTTCTTCAATTACCCCCCAATTCGCGAAACAGTCGAGGCAACCTTGCGTGAAGTTGTGCGCTGCACGAAGGATGAAATTCGCATCAATACGTTCATGTTGGACGCCGATAATGGGCTGCGACGTTTTGTCGAACAGCTCACAAAAGTCAATAAGGGAAGGGCTTTTTTCACCTCCCCCGACACTTTGGGCGACTATGTACTGGTGGATTTTCTGGAGCACAAACGAGAGATGTCTCGGGGTAGGCGACGAGCCTCGTAAGGCGTGTATTTGCAATTTGCCCGTATCTTTGCCACAATGACACCGTTGTAATTACTTCGGTGTAGGCGCGTGTTCGCGACTGGGTCCGAGGCTTCAGGAGGAAAACAGAGTGCAAGAAGATCACATCGCGCTGAGCGCAGATAGGGCATGGCAAGACCAGGCAAACTGCCTCGGTGTCGACCCCGACCTATTTTTCCCCGAGCGTGGTGCATCAACCCGTGAAGCAAAAGAAGTGTGCAAGGGCTGTGTTGTGCGCGAGGATTGCCTCGAATACGCACTCGCAAATGGCGAAAAATTCGGCATTTGGGGCGGTCTTTCCGAGCGTGAGCGACGTCGACTCCGACGCCAGCGTGCTCAGGCTACGCGCAACATCGTTAGCGCTTAATCTGCGTCAATTGTTTTAAGCGCGCAACTTACGGTTGCGTTCCGCAAGATTCCATTCAATAGTTGTTTCAGTGCTCAAGTCGAGTTGCGCCCAACGTTGCCGAGGAATTGCCGCAAGCGTGCGTGAAGGAACAAGCCCGACAAGTTCGGCTCGATCAATTTCTGCATATTGTGCAACCGCGTCATAAACCTTGTCTGGCCCTGTTACTTCTGGCGCGATGAGGTTCATGCTTACCTGCACGCTTGAGCCAACTTGCAAGGCAAGTGTTCGCACCGATTCGCTCCGAATTTCAGCACATATTCGCTTGGCCACATCCAGCGTTGAACCCTTCAACCACAGGTTGTAGGCAATCAAAATCGGCCTTGCGCCGACACACATTGCGCCTGCGGTTGGGTGGGGGTTCGCCGGCCCGAAGTCTGGCAACAAGTCGATGAACGCGTGTTTGCGAATGTAGGGCAGTGTGCGTTCTGGCCCGTACAGAAAACACGGAACCCCCAACTCTTCAGATGCGAACGCAGCAAATTCGTTGCGCGCATGCATTGCTTCATCAAAGGTGCTTGGCTCGAGTGCAACAAATGGAACGACATCCACAATGCCAACGCGCGGGTGCACTCCGGCGTGCGTAGAAATATCAAACATTGAAATGGCCTCACGAGCAAGGACGCGGGAGGCATCGGTACCCGCAAGCGTGAACACGCTGCGGTTGTGGTCGGCATCGCTGTGCACATTGAGCAGGTCTGGGCCGAGTTTTTCCCGCAGGGCATTCAGGCTCTCTGGGTTACCGCCTTCACTGATATTGATGACGCATTCAAGCATCCATCTTGCTTATCGCATTTCGGGGTCGCCGTGCTACCCTGAAGCCATGCCTTCAGGTTGGGAATGGATCGTCGTATTAGTTATCGCAGTTGCCTTGTTTGGCTCGCGTCTGCCAAAGATTGCTCGCAATCTTGGTCAGGCTCAGCAAGAGTTCAAGAAGGGTCAGTCGTCCGCAGGTAAGGACGAGGCCCCGAAGAACGACACGCCCTCGGCGTAACTGGCAGTTTCGAACACGTGCTTCGCCGGCGTTAGCTGGCGGATATTTTCACGCGCAAGCCAAGCACCTCGGCAAGCAACGAGCGCCGCTCGTTAGCAGCAAACTCATTCAGCTCGTTGTCGAGCTTTTTCGACGTGGTGAACGAGATATTGAGATCTAGTTCTGTCAGTGCAACTGACATCTTTTTGACCCGGCCGTCTTGCGTTCGGTCGAGCCCAACGGCAATGCGCAAGATTGCAGCTAATGCTCGGACGGTGTGCTGATCGGACGAATCCAATGCCGCAAACTCTTTGTGCTCCAACTTTGGTAAGCCCTTGCGGTGATAGCGCGCTACCTGGGCAATGAGTTCGATTTCTCTGTCGCTGAGCCCAACCAATTCGGAATTACGGATGACGTAATAGGAATGCAGATGGTGTTTCGAATGCGAAATGACCACCCCAACATTTGCCAGCAGTGCGCCTGCTTCAAGAAGGCGCCTGGTTGAAGCATCAAGGCCAAGTCGTTGGTGCAACAGATCAAAAAGTTGACCGGCAATTCGGGCAACGTGTTGAGAGTGTTCGGGTCGGTCGTCGCAGCGGTCGGCGAGCAGACGCACACTGCGCATTGCCGCATCTACCTCACTCGCCTCTGGGCCAAGCCCGCGGCGCTGCAGCGTGTCGATGAGTAAACCTTCACGGAGTGCATAGTCGCTGTACATGAATGTTGAAATACCGAAAACGTCGGAGATCGCTTCAAGGATGATTGCGCCCGCAAGAATAATTTCGGAACGACTTTTTTCAAGATTGAACATTTTTTGACGCTCTTCAACCGTTGAAGCGCTGGCAAGTTGCTTGACAGTTTCGGAAATGTCCTTGCCACTGAAAGCAAATCTGTTCATTGTTTTCGGCTCGGCATTGCCCGAACGAGCATGGATGAGTTTGGCAACGGTTTCTGCAGTACCCGAAGAAGCAACTGCGATTTCGTGCCCCAATTCGGCTATTTCCGATTGCAGCACCATCAACGTTGAACGAACGAAGGCGCGACAGCTGCCAACAGCGCTGGGGTGCAATGCAGCAGTGCTAAAAAAGCGGTCGGTCAGTCGCACTGCGCCAAGTTTGAAACTGCGGGCAATCATCTCTTCGTCTTCGTTGCCAAGAACGATCTCGGTTGATCCGCCACCGATATCGCACAAAAACATGGTCTTATCCGGTTCGCCTATGCCGTGCAGCGCGCCAAGGTGAATGAGTCGTGCCTCTTCGACGCCGGAAATCACCTCGATCTCGATGTTGGCTTCTTTACGTGCTCGGCGCAGAAAATCCGACTTGTTCTTTGCCTCGCGCACAGCACTCGTTGCTACGGCCCTAATTTCGGCGCCGTGCGAATCGGCAACTCGACGCATTCTGGCCAGGCAAGCAATGCCTCGTTCGATTGCGTCGGCATCGAGTTGTTTCATTTCGCCAGATCCGTGACCGATGCGCACGGTTTCTTTCTCGCGGGCGATTACCTCAAAGCCGCCAACAACTGGCTTGGCAATAACCATATGGAAACTGTTTGTTCCGATGTCGAGTGCGGCAATTGTGAGGTTGTCCGCATCGTTTGCCACCTTGCGAGCCTAGTTGCCGTCTTTGACGCACCTAGTCCGCAACGCGAAGTGCAATGCGACGGCGCTTAGCAATGCGTCGCCTTTCGCGCTCGGAACAACCGCCCCAAACACCGTGGTCGATGTGTTCGGAGAGCGCGTATTCGAGGCAATCGTTGACAACCGGACACGTGGCACAAATTGCGCGGGCCCTGTCGACACCGGCACCATCAACCGGGAAGAAAACGGCGGGCGGGAAGTTGCGGCAATTGCCTTGACCCATCCATCGAGTTGAACGAATGTTGTTATCCATTGGGGTTGGTCAAAACCGTATCGCACGGTAAATGAACGGGCAATTTTTATGGGTAAGAACTCGGTAAATTCTGCCGATAGCCTGTATGGAATGTCAGAAACTGCAGCAATCGTCGAGCCTTCTCGCGGCCATGCCCGCATTGTGTACCTAGGCCCAGCCTCCCCACATTGGGAGCTGTACAGCGAATTTGGCGACCCAAACCTGCTTGAAGAATTCCGCGCACGCGTGCTTGCACGTTTGGTGTTGCTGCCCCGCAACGACCCACAATTTCGCCGCAATCAGGAGCGCGTCAACCGCGATGCCGAGCGCGAGAGAATTACTGTCGAGTGGGAACTTGGTTGGGCAGCAGACGCCTAGAAACCCTCGCTGGATGAATGGCGAACTTCGCCAACATGACGAGCAAGTGAACCATAAATGACTTCTTGGCGACAATTACTTCGCCGCAATACGTCGGCTCAGAGTAATTCCTACGCTTCGGGTATCGATGCCCGAGTGATTAACCGCGAACTGAGTTGGCTTGATTTCAACGACCGAGTGTTGTCGTTGTCTGGCGACATCGGTATCCCACTTCTTGAACGCTGCAAGTTCTCTGCCATCTTCAGCAGCAATCTCGATGAGTTTTATCAAATTCGTGTTGCTGCGTTAAAGGATCAAATCGCCGCAGACGTTCACACGCCAACTCCGGATGGCCGCACGCCTCAGGCGCAGTTGCATGCAATTGGACGACGTGTGCAACAGCTTGTTGACGCGCAAGAAAGTACGTGGAATAGCGAACTTGTTCCCCAGTTGCGCCAGCACGGAATAGAAATAGTCAGTTGGGATAACGCAACTCCTACAGAGCGCGAATACTTGGCCGAACAATTCGAGACCCGAATTTTTCCGGTGCTCACACCGCTTGCAGTAGACCCCGCGCATCCGTTTCCATATATCTCCAACCTTGCCCTCAACCTTGCCATCATCGCCAACGATCCGCGCACGCAGGAGCGCCGTTTTGCTCGCGTCAAGATGCCGCAAAACTTTCCGCGCTTCATGTCGGTTCCTGGTTCCACTCGCTTTGTGTTGATCGAAGACGTGATCACTGCAAACCTGGGCCGACTGTTTCCGGGAATGAACATCGAACAGTGCTACACGTTTCGCGTATCGCGTAATGCCGACTTGTCGCTCGACGATGAAGACGCAGAAGATTTATTGGCTGCGGTGGAAATGGAGCTTCGTCGCCGACGATTCGGCAGGGCAGTGCGCCTAGAAGTTCCCGAGACCATCGATGCCGACATGTTGGCAATGCTGATCGACGAACTTGAACTTGATGCAACAGACGTGACGCGCCACCGGGCGCCGATAGCGCTTACGGCACTTTTTCAGATTGCCAATATCGACTTGCCAGCACTTCGATTTACGCCATGGCCGCCGCTTGTGGCTGGCCGTTTATCTGCCGCGCAAGAGGCGGGCAAATCCATATTCAGCGTCATTCGCGAACGCCAGTTGCTGGTGCATCATCCACACGAGTCGTTTTCTTCGTCGGTCGAGGCATTCGTCGAGCAGGCCGCGCTCGACCCTCAGGTGCAGTCGATCAAGATGACGCTGTACCGCACATCTGGCGATTCATCTATTGCACGACATCTCATCAAGGCCGCCGAACTTGGTAAGCAGGTGGCCGTGGTGCTCGAGTTGAAAGCGCGTTTCGACGAAGCACGCAACGTCAGTTGGGCAAAAGAACTTGAGTATGCGGGTGTGCACGTTACGTATGGGCTTGTGGGTTTGAAGACACACTCAAAGTGTGTGCTTGTGGTGCGTAACGACCCAGACAAGATGCGTCGATACGTGCACATCGGTACGGGAAACTACAACTCGTCCACCGCTCGTTTGTACGAAGACATTGGGTTCTTTACGTGTGAAGATGCCATTGGCTCTGATGCGACCGAACTGTTTAACTATCTCACCGGTTACGGACACGAACCGAACTATCAAGTGCTGCTCGTTGCACCTCACCAGTTGCGCGATCGAATGATCGCGCTCATTGATAAAGAAGCATCATTTGGGGCCGACGGGCGCATCACGATGAAGATGAACTCCATTTCTGACCCCGCAGTTATCGAGGCGTTGTACGCCGCAAGTGGCGCAGGCGTGCAGATTGACATTGTTGTTCGCGGCATCTGTTGCCTACGTGCTGGGGTGGAGGGACTATCCGAGAACATTCGCGTCCGATCGATTCTTGGTCGGTTCCTCGAGCATTCGCGCATCTATCGCTTTGAGCACGGGCTGTCGGACAACGAGCCACTTCACCTCATCGGCTCTGCCGACATGATGGGTCGCAATCTTGATGGCAGGGTCGAGGCATTGGTGCCACTCACTCATCCCAAACATCGCATGTGGTTAGACACGGTGTTGGGCTTTTTGACCGACGATGAAGCCACCCACTTCCGTCTTGGCTCGGACAACACGTGGCACCGTGCGGGCAGCGCATCATTTGCTGTGGATGCTCAACAGAAGCTGCACGAATGGGTAGTGGCTACGCAAGTCCGCTAATCGGGCCGATGCAGTTCACTCGCCTGTAATCTACAGTTTGCTCTGTTGTAAGAGTTCAGTTATATGGTTATTGCTCGTCGGCTCGACATGTGAAGGAAGTGCAAAATGGACGAATTAAGGAAAACCTTCCACCAAGAACTCGATGCCGTTCGCGATGAAGTTGTGCGGTTGGGCGCATCGGTTATTGAGGCAATTCCAAGGGCAACTGCCGTGCTGCTCACGGGCGACCTTGAAGGAGCCGACTATCTGGTTAGAGCAGATGACGAGATCGACTCACGTTCGATCGAGATTGAAGATAAGTGTTTTCAGCAACTTGCTCTGCAAGCCCCTGTTGCAGGCGATTTGCGTCAACTTGTAGCCATCATCAAGATTTCTTCCGAGCTTGAACGATCGGCAGATCTTTGCGTAAACATCTGTAAAGCAGCACGGCGTATATATGGGCACGATATCGATCCAGTGCTTCGCGGCCTGATCAGCAAAATGAGTGAGCAAGCGCAGCAGTTGTATATTGCCGCCCTCGATGCCTTTGAAACCAACGATGCACCGAAAGCTGCGGCAATCGACGACATGGACTCGTTCCTTGATGGCCTCCACCGTCAGTTCATTCAGGAAATTTTTGAAAGCCATTCTCGCGAAAAAATAGACTTACAAGTTGCAGTGCAGCTGGCAGTGGTGGCCCGTTTCTACGAGCGCATTGGTGATCACGCTGTCAACGTTGGCGAACGCACCAATTTCTTGCTCACTGGTTGGGTCCCTGAAAGCAAGGGTGCAGCTCGGTTCAAGGCAAGTCAGACAGCGTCCGGCCTCAACCCTCCAACCGAATCGCAGTAAGCAACGCGATGTCGGTCGGCTGGTTTTTCGCTGGCATTGCAGTTGCATCGATCATTGCTTTTCTCATTGCCCGGAAAAAATCAGGAGTAGTAATTCAGGCAACATCGACCATTGCTCCTAACGATTCATTGACCGTGCACCCGCTTGCGTCGGCGATGGATGCGCTACCAATCGGAGTAGTGGTTGCGGTTGCATCGGCAGATCATCTGGTGAGAAATACCATCGCATCTGCCATGACCGGGGTTCGCCATGTAGACGTGCTTGTCGATCAAGCAGTCGAGGCGCTCCTTGCACAAACGTTTACTGACGGCAATCAGGAACGGTCTTTAGAAGTTGCTGGGCCACCAACGAGGCATTTCTTAATCCGTACCAAACTTCTATCGGGCGGCGACGCGGTTGCCGTGATTGAAGACGCAACGCAAAAGGTTTTGATCGACACCGTTCGTACCGACTTCGTTGCAAACCTCAGTCACGAGTTGAAAACCCCCATCGGCGGCATTGCGGCACTCGGCGACACCATGACGAACGAGACCGACCCACTTATCATTCAGCAATTAGCAGAACGAATCGTGAAAGAGTCGTTTCGAATGTCGGGCATTGTCGACGACTTGCTCAGCCTCTCGCGCATCGAATTTGGCAAGTCGGATGACTGGCAATCGGTGGAGGTGGGCTCTGTTCTTCGCGAGGCGGTAGGGCAGTGCCAACACTTGGCGCAGCGCCATCATGTGGAAATCAAGCTCGAAGTCGAGAACGACGCATTGGTTTTCGGCGATCGCAGCCAATTGGTTTCAGCGCTTTCCAATCTCATCGAGAATGCAGTGAAGTACAGCGAGCCTGGCAAGTTGGTGCGCGTTGAAACAAAGGAAGATGCGGAAACGGTGGCCATCACGGTTACCGACCAGGGCATTGGTATCGCCCCCGCCGACCAAGAGCGAATTTTTGAACGATTCTTCCGAGTCGACCGCGCTCGCAGCCGAAGCACCGGCGGCACCGGGCTCGGGCTATCGATCGTTCGCCATGTTGTAGATAATCATGGCGGCAAAATTTCGGTGCAATCAGAAGAAGGAACAGGCGCCACATTTACAGTGACGCTTCCAACCACCCCCCAAGAAATACAAACCAATGAGGAGCATCATGAGCATGCAGTCTGAGTTGCCAACAGTGTTCGTTGTCGAAGACGAGGAGTCGTTTATTGAAGCCCTCGAAATTGGTTTAAAGCGCGAAGGTTTCAAGGTGCACGTTGCCCGCGATGGTGCCGAGGCGCTTTCTATGTTTGATGGCGTGAAACCCGACATTGTGTTGCTTGATGTGATGCTGCCGAAACTTTCTGGAACCGATGTGTGTCGCGAATTGCGTAAGAAAAGCCAGGTTCCCATCATCATGGTTTCGGCTAAGGGCTCGGAAATTGACACCGTTGTGGGGCTCGAAGTGGGTGCCGATGACTACATCGTGAAGCCGTACCGACTGCGAGAATTGGTTGCTCGAATTCGCGCAGCGTTGCGCCGCAGTTCGCTTACTCCTACAGAAATTGACGAAGTTGGATACGGCACTGTTCGCATTGGCGATATTTCCATTGATCCAGAGCAGCATGTTGTCACTGTGCGGGGCACAGTGACCAAGTTGCCACTGAAGGAATTTGAGTTGTTGTACGTGCTGATTGCAAATGCTGGCCGTGTAATGACTCGCGAGACTTTGATTGACCGCGTGTGGGGCACCGATTACTACGGCGATACAAAAACTCTCGACGTGCATATCAAGCGTCTTCGTTCCAAAATCGAGGCCGACCCTGCCAACCCAAGTCAGGTTGTCACTATCCGCGGTCTTGGCTACAAGTATGAGAAAGTAGTTGCATAGCAACTTCGTCCACTCAGAGCGGCCTGGCGCCGATTAGTCCGCTTTCCAAACTTGCACGGGTGCACGGCGCAATTGTTGCTGGAGAGGCGGCGTTAGCAGTCTCCCTTGCCGATTCGCTTTTTTTATCCGTAAGCCCAGACGCAGCACGAAGCAAAGTGTTGCTCTTCCTTGTCTTTAGTTTCACCCCGTTCATCGTTCTTTCTGGGCTTATCGGGCCATTTCTCGACAAAGTTCCTGGAGGACGTCGGTTGACAGTCGTTGCCGTCGCGGTGCTGCGCGCAGTCGTTGCGATCATGATGATCCGTTGGTTCGATTCGCTTGTGTTGTTTCCGCTGGCGTTTGCTTCGCTGGTGTTGGCCAAGGTGTATGCGGTTTCTCGGTCGGCCATGATGCCAATGGTGGTGCGTAGCGATAACGAACTGATGGCAGCAAACGGCCGTATTGGCCGCTTAACCGGCATCATGGGTTTTGTCGCGGGTGGCCCAGCAGCGCTTCTTCATCTGATCGACTCCAGAGTTTCGCTTGGCGCATCTGCTCTTGCATTCTTGATCGCGTCCGTGTTGGCGTTCACCATGCTCCCGCGCACAGCAGCGGCACCCAACCGTGCCTCGTCGCTAGAACAAGAAGAGTTGCATCGACCTGCAATTACTCGAGCCAGGTTTGCCATCGGTTCGCTTCGTGTCACCAGCGGTTTCATGTTGTTGCACCTGGCATTTTGGCTGCGCGACCAAAAGGCGGGGACGGCGTGGTTTGGCTTGGCTCTTGCGGTTGGGTCGGCAAGCACACTGGTGGCCAACTCGCTTGGCTCGTTCATTAAGCGCATGAAACTCAGCGAGCACTCGGTGTTGGTCGGTTCGCTCGGCATTGTTGCGTTTGTCGGCTGGGTTGCTGCATATTTCGGAAGCATTACTGCTGGCATCGTGCTCGTTGGTGTGGTTAACGGGTTCGGCGCGACAGGCAAGCTGGCTTTCGACTCGATCGTGCAATCAAATGCTCCCGATGCAAACCGATCTCGCGCATTTGCAAAGTATGAAACGCGAAATCAGTTGGCTCAAGTTGCCGGAGGCCTGGTTGCAGTTGTTCTTCTGCCTAGTGGCGCGCTTGGTTTTGCCATGGTTGGCATATACGCAACGCTTGCGTGCGCGTATTACTTCTATAAGTACTAGTTGTCCTGCAAGTCGATGCGGGCAAGCCACAGGCCAGGCGCATCGAGTTCGCTTGGCGTGGGCAGGTTGCCTTCGCGCGAGAACAATTGGGCAAGCCCTTCAGCGCCCGCACGTTCAACAACCCCCGATGCGAATGAGTGGCCCCTTTGAACTTGTTGGCGCGTGAGACGCAGACCGAGTAATTGCTCTACGAACGAATCGTGTGGGGATGCTTCTACGCGCCGTCTACGAACTGCCTCGCTGATTTGCGGGCCGCCACCGAGAAGAGCACCTGTAGTCATGTCGACGCTGTAATCAATGAACCCAATGATCGCTGCAATCATCGCGTCTAATGCTGGGGCCTGTGCTTCTTGCTGCGGGGAACGAACTGCGCCAAGAATGATTGTTGGGTCGGTAAAGAACTTTTGCATCATTGACATTGGATCGGTTGTGCCCAGATCGAGCGTGGTGAGACGCTCCATGAGTGCGTTGGGATTGGGTGTGAAGCCAGCTATGTAATGACTGATAGCGGCCGTTACTGCTTGACGAATGTGCGGAACACCAAGCACTGCGTGCGAGGTAAGTTCGTGAACGAGCACCCACATTTGCATGTCTGCAACTGGGAGGCTCCAGTCGAGAGCAAATTGGTCGATGTTTGAAGAGACAATCAACACTTGGTTGTGCGGCTCGCGCGGCAGTGGAAGGTCGTACTGACCAAAAGTGCTGAGTGCTAGTTGCCCGATCATTGAACCAACCGACATACCCATCATCGCGGGCGCCATCATTTTGTTCAGAGACGACATCATGTTGCTCATCTGATCGTCGGCAGATTCGAGTGCGCTGTCTGGAACGATTGGCGATCCGCTGAGCGAGGTAGCCAATTCGTTGAACAACGGTTTGTAGGAGTCGAGTGTGTGGTGTGCCCACATAGACCTATTGACAACGACAATCTTGGGAACCGATCCGTGTTCGGCCGTGGCCAGGCCAGTTTGATTGCGCACATGCATGTCGGCAATTACCGCCAATTGCTCGATTGCAACTCTGGAGGCCGGGTCTACATTGGGTTCGGAGTTGGTGCCACTTGTGGCTGTCATCATTGCTGTTTGTCGAGCAACGTCCCATTGCAGTGGGCCCTGCGCGGACATTGATTTGGCCAAATCGCCAAAGAATGGCATTCCAGAAAATGGAAAATCGTCAGGATTGTTCGACATCAGATTCAAGCCTATGTAGTTCCTGGACGATTGTTTCGGTGGGAACAATCCAATGAGCACCGTTGTAGTTAACGCAGATGCCGATCATGTTGCCAAGATCGTCCACCACAATTCCCGGCCTAATTAGCCGTCCCAAATTGTTGACGGGCCACATGTCGTCTGGTTGGCGTGGCATGCCACTCGAAATACCAATTGCGATTGACAGTGCTGTCCTGTCGTTCATCAACCACGCATGGTCGCCGGTTGTTGCACTGACAATCGTTGTTGGTACTGGCAGATCGTCGTCGATTGAGATGAAACGATGCGATACCGAGTCGACTGCGTGCAACCATGCCAGCCCGTGGGCGGTATCGATTTTTACGACCCTCGCAAGCATGTCCAAACCATCGTCGGTAATGACGTGCAGCTCGGTGCCCACTTGCAGATCGCTGGCACCTGCAACGAAATACCCAGACTCCGAAATAGCGAGCACTGGCGTTATCCGACCGCTGATCCGGGCAGTTCTTGGCATCGTGGCCAGCGGGCGTGGTTGGTTCGAGGCCGCATTTTGGGCTGTCAACCGAGATGCTGGCAACTGAGATGCCGGCGTGACCACCCGCAATACGGCCACAGAAAGCCCGACACTAATGACGGCCGTGGAGAACACGATTCCTCGTACGACCGAGCGCCCGAGGCTGTAGCTCGCCGACGATTCGACATCATCGGAAAGTTCACTTGGGTGACGCCACTCGCGATCGTAGGAAGGAAGTGGGGCGTTGAAAAAATTTCCCGTCCCGTCTTCGCCGCGTTCGTCGTCGTTCATCACCTGCCAAAGGATAGTTAGCCCATGTTCACAAAGGTCATCGGCCACCTCGGGTACGCTGAAGTCGTGACACTTCGCCGCCTCATCGACAATGGCGACACGCTGTTGGAGTTAACGACCGAACCACTCAGCGTTGATCACACCTACAACTGGTCTGTTTTGCCTAGTTGCGGCGCGGTCGTGGTTTTCTCGGGCACTGTTCGAGACCATTCCGACGGCAGAGCCGGGGTCGAGACACTGGCCTACGAGGCCTACGAGGAAGAAGTGTTGCCAAAGTGCCAACTGATTACCGAAGAGATGCGTAAGCAGTGGCCGACGCTTGGTCGAATCGCACTCATTCACCGTTTGGGAGAACTTCAACTTGGCGAATCGTCGGTGTTGGTTGTGGTGTCGTCGCCACATCGCCCCGAAGCATTCGAAGCTGCGCGCTACGGAATTGATGCGCTGAAGGCAACAGTTCCAATTTGGAAACGCGAGACATGGAGTGATGGCGCCGATTGGGCGGCTTCCGCGCAACATGTCACCACGCTCGATGCGCTGAATGAATCGAGAGCGAAATGATTTTTGCAATGTCTGCGACTGCAATGTTGTTCGCCGCAATTTCTGTTGTGTCGGCGTTGACGCTGGCATATCTGATGTACCAAGAGGGACGTCGCGCCAATAAAAGCAATGGGATGGTTGCATTTCATCGCCACTTGGACGCGTTATCTGATGATTCTCGCGCTTATTTGCGACAGCAATTAAACGACTCGCGTGAGCGGCAAAAAAGGGGTTAAGCAACCATGGCACGCGACTTAGCAATCGACTTGGGAACGGCAAACACCTTGGTGTACATGCAGGGTAAGGGAATTGTGATCAACGAGCCTTCGGTGATTGCGGTCAATCGCCGCACGGGCGAGGTGCTGGCCACCGGCCACGAGGCGTGGGGCATGATCGGCCGCACGCCTGGCTACAT
>ENA-OUVC01001375-OUVC01001375.1-marine-metagenome-genome-assembly--contig:-NODE-1375-length-14567-cov-2.565631_pt1 | contig 14567 bp, 22 predicted proteins | sample MGYA00248622_ERZ508571 | MGnify/ENA primary metagenome ERZ508571 (study PRJEB26236, sample SAMN06267175) | marine metagenome | isolation source: Columbia River Estuary | place: USA:Columbia River... | reverse complement strand
GTGAGCTTTTTGAGCTTTAACTTCAGCTTGAGCTCTACGAGTATTATAACCAGTATCTTCAGCTGATAGTTTTTTATGTAAATCTAAAATTCTAATAGCTAATTCTTTTTTCATTGGATGACCCTTAGGTAAATCTCTAAGTTTAGCTTGTAGAGCTTTTAGCTCAGCTTCTGAATCTGAACCATACGCTGGCTCTTCTTCTTTTGCTGGTTCAAATTCATCTTCAAAATCAAATTTTGAGGCTGGAGTTGCGTCGAAGTCGTCTGGATTGAAATCCATGTCGTCTTCTTCGTGGAATCTAGGTTTCATTGGAATAGACTCGTTATTTTAGTTTATCTATCTTAGTGACGATAAATAATAATGTAGTACAAGATAATTAAACAATATGCAAAACATGCAAGTTAAACAATTTACTGACTGGATAACCGAAGCAATCGCACCAGCAAAGCCATATACAAAAAAACTGTCTGAGCTGAATCCTCAACGTAAATACATAGGTGATACTTATAATACAGACCTGTTTTTAAGGTTTAAGCACCTAGCCTCAATTCGTGATAAACACGGAAAAAGAATTGGAGTTGAGAAATGGTTTGAAATTGCGCAAATCGAAGACAAAGGATTTTATTCAGCAGCGTTAGCCGATCAAATGGGCCAGCCTGATGTTAGAGAATTATGGAGAGACATGATGGGTCGTAATGCAAGCAAAGTCAAGGGCCAAGTTAATTTTAAAGATCCATTTAAGGGAAACGAAGATACCGAAGATGAAGTTAGAGACCTAAGCCTTAGTGAAAGTATTGAAGAACCTATTACAATGTCAGCTCAACTGGATCCAAGTTGGACTCTAGTTATTACCTATCCAAATGATAGTTTATACAATACTACTAAACCATACTTTGAAAAACTTGGAATTGCATTTGCCAATTTAGAAAATCAAACTATCTATTTTGATGGATCAGAGGTAAGCGAATCATATTTTACAAAGGATCATATGCTTGCGGTTGAGGCTCATGAAATTGGTCACTCAATTGCAAATCATCAAGGCGAACCTTATTATTCAACAAGACAGGAGCAGGAGGCAGATTGGCTTGGTATTAACCTATTAATTCAGCACAATAAAACAAAGGCTTCAAATCTATTAGCCGAAAGATTTAATCAACAATATAAAATGGATTACACAGAATTATCTGATTCTGAGAAGCTTACTGAGTTCCTTGAAGATTACTTATCAGATAAATAATAAAAAATCCTTTAATTATGGCAATACCTAAAATCGGAGATATTAAGAAGTTTTCATTTGGTGAAATGACTTCAAACGATACTGGCAAAACTTCTTCTACCTCAACCGCTGGAGTTTACATTATTTTTATTGGAGGTCTATGTTTCCTATTAGGTTGCATTGACAAAATGTTTTTAGATAAATCTATTGACATTATTAACCAATCTGTAATGTTTACAACAATCGGAGCAGCTTTGCTTGGTGTTAAGAATATTGTGGGAGGTAAGAAATCAGAAACTTCAACTGAAGAAACTCCAACTGAAGAACCTAAATAAGCTTATCTAATATCGATAAACTACAAGAGAAGATATTATCTTCTCTTTTTTATTTTAGTATAGTTGTAATGTAGTGTCCAATAAAGCAGTGTATTCTAGCCCTGCCTAATTTTTTCCTAAATGAATTTTCTAAATCCGTCAGGGGCTGAACCCCTCCGGTCCAGATAAAATTTATTACCATAAGGATTACCGGAAATGCAACCCATGCTGCGGAATGTATAAGTAGATGCGGTAAACATCCTATCATGCAGAAAAGTAAAAGTCCATGCAGTGTAGAAGTTAGAAGTAGGCAGAATTTGTGTGTTATCATTTTATGGGGTCTATGTAAAACTTTTTATAGTCATAAAGATCCGCACACTTTTCATATTCTTCCCTGGATTCTAACCAGTGAATTACTTCGTCTATTCTTGACCAGTATTTGGAATTATATCCATACTTATCGAGGTCTTTAAAGACCTTTTCCATTTCCTCATCGGACGTATTCTGCTTTGCCATGTGAATATGAATATTTTGGCTGTACCTTTATAGTATATTTAACCTCAAGGTTAAGCAAATTATTCATACACTCAACAAAGTCAGCTGTATGCAAATTCAAGACACTTTGATAATCGTCTTTGCGATATCCTCCAAATAGAGCGCAACTTACTGGAAGAGATCTTCCTAACTTTTTATCCATTGATTTAACCCAATTCCAAAAAATTGTAGAGCACTCTAACCATTGTTCAGTTGAACACTGAAATCCTAAATCATCCCATTCATGCGAGTCTGCACCATGACACCATACAACATATCCAATTTGGCCAGTTAAGATAGCCTCTTCTAATTTTTGTAGATTCCATTTAAGATTATTAATATAAGCAGTGCCTCTGCCGATTGGATTAATATTAAATTCAGACGGAACCGCTTTATCTAAATCTTTAACAAATGATCTAGCATCTTCAACCGAATTTCCAAAGTGTCCGTCTAGATCTAAATAAGATCCGCTTAATCCAAACTCTTGTAGTATTTTAATTGATGCAATAACTTGACCACTAAATGTACAGAAGCCGCTGCCTCCATCTGGTCGAGCATGGTGAAATCCGCTAGTTGGACTAAAATGAACCTGATCTGGTTCTACAATAGAACCCCGTATTGCAGCGTGCAGTGATGCATTAGTATAGCGAACTGACTCTGCAAATTGAGTAGACCAGTCGAGTCCATTTGATTCACAGCCTTTTTGTCCACTAAAGAATGAATTTACATATCTTTTAGTGTGGGCAATCTTAAAATCTTTATTTGTATATGGTGTAAAATCTTCAACAATATCAAAATATTCGCCTAACCCCTCTGCCTCAAAATTTTCAAGTAACCTCTTTGGTTTTAACGGAGACTTGCTAAAATTGCCGCCAGAGTCCTTCGCTAGGACCTGTTTAGGTGTATAGTGTACTTTAATTGTGTTTTTTCTCATAATCCTTGTAATATAGTGATACCAGAAATGGCCGAGACCAATTGGTCTAGCCTTTCTATATCTAATAATACCAAAAGATCCGTAAAAATGGCACCTGGGTACTCGTATTCAATTAGGCTCTCGAGCTGCTCCAGGGCTACTCTGGTGACTGCCAGGGCCTCATTTGGAACCCGAATTAGGTAACTAGTTGTCATCGTCCTCGTCGTCTAAGAAATCATCTGGCGAGCCGATTTCTATTTCTTTACTAAGCTCTTCAATTTCATCAACATATTCCATTAATTCAGTAAATGAAAGCTTAGCTTCTTTATTTAGTTCGTCAATCATATATTCTTTTTCTTCTGGCGAACCATATCTTGCAATTTCAAGCAAAAACCCAGAAATAATATCAAATAGGGTCCATCTGCGTTCAGCTTCAACTGCAATTTCATAAGTTTGATCGTTTGGAATATCTAGTGCAGTCTGTTCACATATTACAAATTTACATAGGTCCCTTAACATAATAAAATCTAGGTCAGTAATAACATCAGAGTCACTGCCTACTATTGTGCTAACTCCAAGTAGATTTGGAACAATATCTAAAATCGTCATATCCGAAGATGCAGTCATTCTGACTTTCCACGCCAATTCGATATAATCGAGCGCCGGTTGTTTAATTGAGGCCATATACGCCTCCTGTAAAAAAAGGTCAAAATCTACTTCATTAAGATAACCATTAAAAATTAAGTTAACTTCATCAGCAAATTCTCCAAGTATTAAAAGAAGATTGCCAACTGTAACTTCATTATCAAATTCAGCAAAATTACCAAAATAGCTTGATAGTCTTCCAGTTATGCTGGTTTCTTTAATGGGCTGGCCAGTTTCTGGATCCCAATCAACTTGATAGAATCCATCGGACTTTATTAAAATGCTCTTGTGTATCACAGGTACCGAATTTTTATTTTTTATACTCTAGAAAAATATTTTGAACCCAAATAAATATCTATAGAAATATTTAATAAACTATGCACAAATCATTCCTGGACCTAGTACTAGAGTCTAATCAAGTCGAAGAAATGGCTCTACAGCCAGAACAGTTTCCAGATAATTATCTAAAGAAGGCCAAAGACCGTCAAGCCCTTGCTAGAGAAATTGCGCCATTGGCTAAAAGCTTTCAAGAAGCTTTGGTTAATTTAAATTGGAGAGAAATTACCTGGCAAACCAGAGGAAGCTCATTCTATCCACTGCTGCCTGCACCAATTATGGCAATCTATACTGAGGCTAAAGGTAAAATTACTGGAGGCGGCGATTCATTTATTAGTAATTATATGAATAGTAATTTTGGTAAATGGGCTGATGCTAATAACCAAAGCGACTGTATTCATATGGAAGTAGACTCAAGCGGTCGTTCACACTTTCCAGGTGGAGGAATTCCAAGTTCGCTCAGAGGAGCTCGGCTTGGTTATAAATTGTATAGAGCCTTACTTGAACAAAAGAAATGGTTAAAATCAAATACGGCTGGAACCCTAGAAAAAGATAATGCATGGGCATCTTTAATTTCTCCAAAATTAAATGCAGACGGATCCCTTAGTGAGGATGACGTACATGCAATTCTTGGACCAGACTGTGTATTTGCAATGATTAAAACAATTAGTAATGATCAAAAAATTAGATTTGCAACAAGTTTCCTAGATAATAATGTTAGCTACAATAATGTAACTCCAAGAAATTTTGGAATTGATGATGAATTAAAAGCTATTTTACCAGCTGATGTAATGGCAAGGTTTGATCCAGCTGAAAGAGAAAGATTAGAACGCGAGCGTAGAGAAAGAGAAAATCTTGAAGCAGCTGAACGCGCAAGAGCGTATGGCACTGAACGCGGAATCCAATGGGAAGCTCAACCAGAAATTGGAGATATTGTTTATGTTAGACAATATGCAAACGGTAGAGATACCTCAATTCCAGTTAGGGTATTAGCCGGAGTTCTTAATAATACTGTAATTGCAATTACAGTTCCAAATTATATTGATTGGGTTGAAAGAGGTAGCGAGGCAAGCCAACTTACTTCTTTTGATACTAGAACCTGTAACAATAATCCTGAAGCAATTAAAGCTCAATTTGTTAAAGTAGATCCTGCACAAATCCCAGGAATCGAGGATGATTCAACTGTGATTAGAAGCAGATATAGTTCAACTGATTGGCAAATAGTTAAAGATTTTATTATAAACCTAATTGATCCAGAGGTTGCAGCTAGAATACGAGCTGAACGTGAAGAAAGGGAACGTACTGAAAGAGAAGAGCGCGAAAGAATTGAAGCTGAACGTCAAATACAGCGTGCACAAAATGAAGAAAGATTTGGGCCAAGCGTAGAAACTTTCTTAGACGATCAATATAAAGCATCACTAGAAGGTCGTAGTCCAGGTGGAACATACGGTACCAAGCAACTTAAGCGTGGTCAAATGACAGATATTGCACTTTCACCAGATCAAATGGATAGATTTAATAGAAGAAAATCTACACCAGTATTTGCACCAGTTAGAAACAACTATTTAAATACAATCAATGGATATTCAATCGAAGAACCAATTGATGGATTAGGTCTTACAAGATTCCGTTTAGAAAGATTTGATAGCAAGCGTGCAACTACACCAAATGAAATGCTCTATATTGCATCACATAATACATATTATGGAATTGTTGCACCAGTTGACTATTATGTAGTTAACCGTGCTAGAAACGAAGAGTATATTTACTTAAGAGTTTTTGATAATACAAGCGGTCGTGCAAGAAAAATTGCAATTAGGGTTGCTGCACTACGTAAAATCGTTGCCTATTAATTAACAGGAAACATTTCGTAGAATTTATCAAGCCTTTCTAAGAATTTATTATAATACAATTTAAGATCCTCAGTATTCATTTCGAAATATTGAGGATCCATTGTTTGCTCGTTAGAGATCCAAATCTGTGCCTGAGAAATCTTAATTTTATATCTATCCCAAACCGCAACTGAGTACGCTGCAACTTGAAGTTTATAATCTTCAATCCACTCTTCCTTTTTAGGTTTACGTGCAGTTTTAAAATCAATTACAGCATAGGTACCATCGACTAATTCTGAAACATTATCTACTGTTCCAGCATAACCGCCATTTCTGTGAGTCCACAAAAACTCTTCTTGCATTACAGTTCGCTTAATTCGATCAAACGAACCCGATCTAATATAATTATAGAACATCATTCCGCCAACAATCTTAGCACGATTATCCTGTTTGTCAATTTCCTCGTCCAATCGGGTAAGTCCCAATGTTTCCTCTAATCGAGTTTGAGTAGTCATTGAACCTGGAAGATTAAGATAAATTTCGCAAAGCCTGTGCATAATATTGCCACGGTCTAGTGCATTTTGACTTACTCGAGTTGCCTCAGCTTCGCCGACTCTTTCTTTCCATTTATCAATACCTGTAGTATCAGCAGTTGATCCTAAAATAGTTGTTACACTTGGAAATGGTCCCAATTGACCATGTTCTTCAGAATTTACTTGGTAATATCTTTTATTGTTAAGCGTTACTCGCTTAATTGTGTCGTTAGTTTGCATCGTAGTTCTTCTATCTTGTCAATCATCCAATCGACGTTGACTGGTTTATAATCTGTTATACACGCACAAGCTGACATGGTTCCCGCTAATGGGTGGATGTGCCTGTGAGAGTGTCCATATAGGTGATATGCTCCACGATATTTACCATTCCATTCATAAAGAGGATAATGAAATAGCACAAATCGCTTAAGACCCCATTCGCTGTCGTCTTTAATCATAATTTCTTTGTAGTTTGTAAATTCTACAATATCCATTACTTCTCTTAAATTATAGAGCCAGGCTTGATCTATGTGAAGATCATGGTTACCAATAATCCAGTGGACTTTTCCAGGAAGTTTTCCAAATTTTCCTAGGTTTTCACGAATGTGTTTAAATTTAGTTCGCTCCATTGCAAGATCACCTAAGAAAAAAACGTGATCGTCTTCACCCACTGTCTCATGCCAGTTTTTAGCAATGGTTTGGTCGTGCTCTTTAATATCAGCAAAGTTGTGTAAGCCTTCTTCGAATCGTAAGACATTTCCATGTCCTATATGTAAGTCGCTAATGAACCAAGTTGTGGCTCTGTCAAATGTGTTTTCTGCACTAAATATTTGTTCCATCTAATAGTTTATTACTAACATACTCGAATGCAGTTTCAGCGTCGTGCATTACTTTATCTTTCTGTTGGTTAGCTAAATCAGTTAAGGCTTTATCGTATTTAGATGAAGTTCTGTGTTTATGCAGTTTTTGTGCATAAATCTTAACAACCTCTTCTAAAAGTTCCTTTGAACTATTATACTTAAAATTTGGTAAATCGTATGTACCAGTTTTTTCAAGAGTTCTGGCAAATCCTAAGATTCCATTACAAATTTGTTCAAGTGAAAGTTGTGTTACATCAATTCCAGGATGTTCATTTAGGTAATCATCAATTACAAGTTCACGTTTAGTTCCAGAGAATTCATCAACAAATTCGGCAAGATGTAAAATAAATTTAGAGAAATCTCTTGTGATAATCTTTTCCTCAACATCTTTACGCATATTGGGTCCAACTAATTCTCCATTTTTAATTTTAGCAACAACTCCACGATCAGTAACAGATACGTCTAGTGCATTGCCAAAAGATTGATATAAAAATCCTACTACAAAACCTTTAATTCCTCTAATTGGAGTATATCGAGCCTTTGCCCATTCAGCTGAATAGGTAAATGTTGGAATAATATCAACTTGAACTGGGCCTGCGCTTAGGTTAATTACAAGTTTTAGACTGCCGTCTGAAATTGCATCGCTCTCCTCTGCATCAATTTCAGGTTGAGGATTTGCCTGAATCCACTTCAGCATAAGCTGATTGTATTCTTTCATGGTATCAATTTCAACTCGTCTTGATTGAGGTTCAGTTAATGGATATTCAACTAAAATGTCAACGTCACCATATGCTTTGTCTGGGTTCTCTTCTAAATCCTGTTTAAAATAAACGCCAGATCCACCTGGACCAAGTACCTTTAGCGGAGCCATATCCATTTTTTCTAGATGAGTATTAAAGTTACTAAAAATAAATTCCAATACTTTAACTGACTCCTGTAGAACAGTTGGTGTAATTTTAGTCCCCTGAGTTTTTGTTGTTGCCCAACCTCCCATTTCCTGTATTTTTAAAAATCCTGTAAAAGATTCAATGATTCTCACTGTGATTTAGTAATTTTAGTTATTTATCGAAACCTAATTTCTTTAGCTCTGCAATAGTTTCCTTGGCACTAGTATGTAAAATACCAGTTCCACCAGCTGCAATCCATGCATCTAATTTCTTTGGAGTATCATCAATTAAAATATCGCTAGGCCCAGTTGCAAATTCAAATTTGTTACCATAAAAAATAGTTCGTTCTTTGCCTGTCCAGTCCTCTAGTTTTGTAATATATGGAAAGTCCCAGTTCAGGTTTTTCTTAAGCCATTTTGCTTTACCTGTAATTGAATTAGGATCAAGCGATGGTGAAGATAGGATAGTTGGGTTAAACTTTCGAATAAATGTCCAAAGGTCAATACCGTCAGTCATCCATTCCATGCCAGCCCAAAATGGTTCGCCGGCTTTTCCAACAAGTTTCCAACTTGCATTTTTTGAATATTCCTTTTGAAATTCATCTATTGTCATTCCAGCCTCCTTTTCAAACTGAGAATCCCAATCTGAAAGTACTCCATCCATATCGCAAAATATTCGCGCTGTCTGGACACTCTCATTAAATTGTGTGTATGGTTTAATGTGTTGCATAGTATATTTATTGTTGTAGGCTTGGTACCCAATGAGTAGTTCTGCCATCTGCTGTTTTTTCTCTAACTACTGTATTTCCATGAGGATCTTCCCGTTTGCCATATACTTCAAAGTCAAACACAAAGTCGCCAGTTTCGCCTGTCACCTGTTGATAGTTTCTAATACTTGCTCCACCTTGCTTATATGATGACCTACTTATTAGCTTAGCATAATCCCATAATAAAGAAACGTCATTATCAGTAAGGTCTCTAACTAATCTATGTGGGGAGATCTTTGTTCTGTATAACATTTCGCATTTAATATAGTTTCCTATTCCTGCAAAAAGACGCTGATCCATTAGTGCCTCAACTATAGTTTTGTTTGGAACCCTTTCAAACGATCTTATTGTATCATACATAGTTGCACTTTGGTCATTGAGCGCATCAACCCCTAGGGTTTTTAATTTTGCATCCAATTCAACCTTAGTTGCAAATTTAAGTGTACCAAATCGGCGCTGGTCAACAAAAAATAGCTCTAGGCCATCATTAAACACTAATTTAATATGAGAATGTGGCTTTTCATAGATTGACCAAAAGCCGCTCATACCTAGAGTAATCCAGATAGACATGCCCTCTTCTAATTCCAGCCAGATGAATTTACCCTTAACTCCGCCTCCAACTACCTCCAGGGGCAGCCCCAGGGTCTCCAGGCCGCTTGGGGGAGTCTTTAGGAAGCGCCCTCCAAGTATTTCTACGTTAACTAATTTTTTATTAATGCAGTGGTTTCTTAAACCTTCATATACTCGTCTGCACTCAGGTCCTTCTGGCATAATTGTTGTTTTTAATATTATACCTATTTGCGCAAATAAATAACTGTAAAATAGATCTATTTAAAATGATTTACAATTTCAAAGATTTCGTTACTAAGGTTGACGAAAACGTAAACTCTAATGAGTTTTTAAACAAATTCGGTTTAACTGAAGAAGAAGATGCTGCAGAGGCTGATGCTCCGGTTGAAGAAGAGCCAACTGAAGAAGCTCCTGAAGAAGGTGCTGATTTAGAAGCTTTCAAAAAAGAACACCTTGATGTAATGTTCAATGAACTTTCATCTGATGATTTCGATTCATTCTATTCTAGCGAATTTAAAGAGTGGAAAGAAATGGAAGATGGTGAAGAAAAGGAAGCTAAAAAAGAAGAGATTCTTAATAAAATTAAGGATATGTTCCAATTAGGCGAAGAAGAGAAAGAAGAAGAAGCTCCTGAAGAAGGTGAAGAACCTGCTGAAGAACCAGCTGCTGAGGAAACTCCAGAAGCATAATTAAATTTTTCCTATGAAATCTCAACAAAAAGCAAAGCTTAAAGAAGAGGGTATTAAAATTGTTGAATTTGCAAAAGCAAATAAAAGTAAGTGGCGCTATATTCTATATGTAATAGGCGGTCTACTTGTTTTTTATGGATTAGTTTATGTTTTTACTCCAAAGCCACAAATGCCAGTAGAGTATAAAGCAATTATTGATTCGTTAACTGTTGCAAATAAAGAGTTAGAAGCAAAACAACTAAAAATCGATAGTTCAATTAAGGTTTATGAAACTGAAGTAAAGGCGATCGATTTTCAGGTTGATAATATTAAAGAAAAGACTACAATTATTCGTGAATTTTATCATGAAAAAAGCACAGCCGCTTCTACTTACAATTCAACCCAAATTGATTCTTTCTTTAAAGCTAGATACAATTATTAATATGAAAAAGTTACTTTTTATAATTGCGTTATTTCCAGTTTTTGCATTTGCACAAACTGCACCACAAGATACTGTTAAAATACCAGCTCCTGTTGCAAAACAGATTGTTAAAGATTTAATTGGTGGTGATAGCGCAAAGGCTGAACTTAAACTTGCAACTGAACAACTCGTTTTACTTAATCAAAAAATAGTATTAAAAGATAGTATCATTTCAGGTCATGTTCAAAAGGGCGTTATGTACGAAGATCGTATTAAAAACGAGCAATTGAAATTTGAAACTCAAGGATTATGGGTTAAAGATCTTCAAAAGCAAAATAAGAAACTTAAAACCAAATTAACATTTACTAAAGTTATTAGTGGAATATTAATTGGTAGCTTAGGATATCTCTATATTATGAAATAGTTTAACTGTAACAAATATTGAATAAATTTGTTACACAATAAAAAGGGACAGCTAATAGTTGTCCCTTTCTTTTTTACATAAGGTGTAAGATTATTCGATGATTCCAAGAATCTTAGATTCTTGAACTGCTTCAACTGTCATTGCTGAAATTCCATCTCCAAATCTAGCTCGGATTTTTGATTCTGCATCAGATACAGAGGTTGCACTTACAACATACAATTCTTTAATGAATTTACGTTTACCGCTTTCGGTTTCGGTCTCAAATTTGATTCTTACTAAATAATACATAGGTTTTTGATTTATAGGTTATTCTACTTTAACATTGATTTAAGTTCTGTTAAAACTTCCTCGTTTGTGCGACCAGCTCTAACCATTTCATACATTTTATCGAGCATATCTACAGATAGACTATCGCCCATTACTGCATCAATTTTTTTGATTGCAACAAACTCTCTAGGGCCTGTGCCAGTTTCAAGTCGTTCAATAAAATCAATAGGGTCTGGAATAAAATACTTATTAAATCCCATGGTTTATGATTTAAGGTAATCGTATGTGCCTTTGATATTGGCGTTTAGAAATTTACCAAATGATTCAGCTTCGCACAACTCAGCATAGACTGATTCGGAAACTCCAACATAAGTATAGGTTGTACCACTTTTAAATTGAACATAAAGTTCGTTTAGGGACTGGTCATATCCAAATGCATCAACTGTTGATGATGTTACTGAGGTTAATTCTACGTTCATATTAATAAGTTTATAGAGATAATATACTAAGATTTCTTTGGTTTTTCCCTAAAGAATAAAAAATAAAGTCCAAAAAAGAATGCCGATAGGCAATAGAAAATAGCGTCCGTAATCCAGTATGAACCGGTCCATTTCATTACCAGAGCAAAGAGGGCATCGAATCCAAGAGGGTTGAAGAATGTAGCTAGGATCAGGATCCATGTCCCTATCCGGCTCTTCTGATTGTTTTTTAATTTGGTGAATACTGTCACTTTCCATGGTATTAGATATTTTCTCAGTAGAGAAAAGGATTAATTGAATAAACTGAGGATTTGTAGAAATCTTAATTATTTATTACCACTTAGGTTCTTCCAATGGACAGGACTCGCCTTTAGTTGCAGTCTTTGCAAAAATATAGCAGCCGCACTCTCCGCACTGACCGCTTGCTCCTAGAAATTTGTCGCACTCATAACAAATAGAGAGCCTTTCATTTCTAATATCGTCGCCTACAAATAAATCATCAAAGATTCCTTTGATTTTGGTTCGTACCTCGGTTGAGTTACAGTTCTTGCAATCGCTCATGCTCAAGTTGAATATAATTTTCTAATAAAGTATTATACTGCTCACGATATTTTAGAACAGCTAAGTCTTTGGCTTTTGCCTCGACCTCAATATCTAGAGTTAGGCCATATGGATTAATTTTTTCATAAATATAATCAGCATGGGATCTGGCAATAACTGACGAATCCTCGAATGTTTTCCTTGAACTTGAGTAGTGAGTTAGCGGAGTACATGACCAAGTGGAAGCTGCAAGTTTTAGTGCAGCCTCTTCAGTTAAGCCACTAGTATTAAATCGGTGGTGATGAAAGTCAAATGTGATTGGCGTACCAATCTTTGCAGTAATTAAGTCAAACAAGTCTTGTACTGAGTATTGTGTAGCCTTATCGTCATTTTCAACGACAAGCCTGCTTTGTGCAGCTTTACCGAGTAACCTAAAATTTTGACAAAATCTATCAGCAGCTGATTCTTTATCACCGTAGGTTCCACCTACATGAATATTAACAGGAAATCTATGATCGGTTGGTAAACCCATAAGATCCATAATTTCAGCATGTTGGTTTAGATCCTTGATTGTTTTAGTAACAACACTTGGCGTTGGCGATGGTAAAACATCAAATTGGCCTGGGTGCATTGATAACCGGATATTATTTGCAAGTACAAATTTGCCAATGGCTTGCATATCTGGTAAAATTTCTTGGAAATTAGGCAGCTCTTGAATTTCATATTCTGACATCCATGGAAAAACATCGCTAGACATACGATAAACGTAAATGCCATTTGCAAGATTCCATTCCAAAATAGTTAAGATATCTTTGATATTTTGATGAGCCAACTCGCTGCAATATTGCACGCCCTTTTGTTGAAAGGTTTTTTTAATCATTCCACGATTTGCAGTAACCTTTCTGTCTAGTGACAAGTTAATGCAGCAATAGCCAAGGCGAGTTGTTTCGTTTATCATAAAACTAATATACTAAATACTATTCATTTTTGTGAGCTCTTCACACTTTTCAAATTCTTCCTTTTCTTCAAAATAGTCAATCATTTCAACTAAAAGGTCTGCTTTTTCTTTTTCATCAAATGGAATATCGGTTGGCCATGTAAAAGAATTTGCACTTAGGTGTTTGTACATTTCTTCCATCATGTCAAGGTACATGCTTTCTAAAGCTGCACTATAATCAATAGTTCGCATTCTGATAATTATTTGTAGCTTTACGAATTACCTCAACAACATCAATTGCGTCATCTAATCCATCGTGCGTAACATGATTTTCAAGACCAATTCGCTCTTTACATTTTCCAAGACCAGGCAAAGATTGATCGTTTTTCCAATCTGTAACCAATACAGCTGGATCAATAATACGATTTCTAATTTTAATCTTAGTATTCCAAGTTGGAATTAGCGTCTCTAACCAAACTTTATCAAATGCTGCAAAGTTTTTACCAGCTGCATTAATAATTACCCGATCTCCATCTACTTCACAACCATTAAATGCTGCCCAATTTGCAAACGCAGTAGCAACCATTTGTGGAGTTAAGATATTGTGTTTTTTGCGATAATCTCCGCGCTCTTCTCTTGGAATCTTTTCCATTCCAGCAATTATCTTAATGAGGTTCATATTCATATTAAAAGCATATGCTGAACCACTATAGTGTGGATGTTCAATTACACAATTGAAGGTAGGCAACTCTGAGATTGGCTTAACATCGTTTGTGTCTTCAATTATTGCGCCAATCTGTAAGACCTGACACGTCTGTGGATCTAATCCAGTTGTTTCTAAATCAATTGATATGTATTTCATTTCTTTATATTTTATACTATTATACTAATCTAATATATCCCATGGCAAATCTCCGTCTTCAATTGGCGTAGATTTATTTGGTGTATTCGGAGATGCTCCAAATAAGTCATTCATGATTTCATCGTCAGTCATGTCTTGTTCATCTAAAATTTGATTAGATTTTGCAATATGAATTTGAGTTGCTTCGATTGTATTAAAGTATTTGATTTGGCCGCTAGGGCTTTCCCATTTACGACCGGCTAATTTATAGCCAACCTGAATTTGATCTCCAGGTTTTGCTGGATCCAGCATTTCGCATTTTTCTTGGATTGCAACAAAGGTTACATACTGTGGGTACTTATCGTTAGTCCCGACTACAAATTCTCTTTTTTTGAATTTGGCTGATACAAATTGAGTATCGTCTACGTTAATTAAGGTTCCGCTAAATGTTGACATATTAAAAGTTTGGGTTTGTTATTTTTAAATCATAATTATTAAAGTTTGCAAATAATTCTTTATCTGCTTGTAGTCGAGCATCGACTGTGTGACCTGGCATAACTCTTTCAGCAAGGCGTTGTCTACGC
>ENA-OUVC01001374-OUVC01001374.1-marine-metagenome-genome-assembly--contig:-NODE-1374-length-14572-cov-2.712453_pt1 | contig 14572 bp, 9 predicted proteins | sample MGYA00248622_ERZ508571 | MGnify/ENA primary metagenome ERZ508571 (study PRJEB26236, sample SAMN06267175) | marine metagenome | isolation source: Columbia River Estuary | place: USA:Columbia River Estuary... | reverse complement strand
CGGTTTGACCATTGCACCATTTTACGAATTCGGCTTCGTTGTTTCTCCACTCAATGTGATTATAATTTGGTTTGAATGCCGAATGAACTACATGGGGGAAATGCCAAAGAATTTGAAAATAAAAATCTCGCCAAACCAATTCATTAAACCATGTTTCGCTTTTACCGAAAGAAGCTTTTGCCAATGCGCGAATACTAACCGTTCCAAACCTAAGGTGTACGCTAATTCTGCTGGTTCCCTTAACACTTGGAAAGTTGCGGGTGTTGGCGTATTCTTTTAAAATAGATTCAAATTCGATCACCGGAAATTCAATTTCGCTTGGTTCAAAACCAATTTCTTCCAAACTTGGAATTGGGAAGCCATTATTTGCATAAAAATTAGTAAAATATTTTTGGCTATCGAATGACTTAAAACTTTCTGCGGTTAAGGTTTTGTAGTATTTGTTTTTGTAGGCAGTAAAAACGGTATATGGCAAGCCATCGTCTTTTACTACCTCCTTTTTTTCAAAAATACATTGGTCTTTAAAAGTTAGCAATTCACTATTTTGACTCAGGAGCCATTCGCTGATTGCAGCATCTCTTTGAATTGCATTCGGTTCGTAATCGTGGTTGGCATATACATTGCCAACGCTTGTATTATTAGGCATTTTGGCTTGCAGTTCATTTTTAAATACGGATAATGGATCGCCGTAAAAAACCCACAAACTACTGCCTAGTTTTGCTAATTCAGCATTTAATTTTAAAAGTTGTTGATGAATAAAATTAATTCTTGCATCATTTTTATCTGCTAATTTAGAAAGGATGTTTTTATCAAAAATAAAAATAGCTTGTACTGGTTCGCCTTTACTCAAGGCGGCATATAAACCATGGTTATCGGCCAGTCTTAGGTCTCTTCTAAACCAAAAAATCGTCATTTTTTTATTCATGGTATATTTTAGTTAAGCTTTCACTAAGCTTTTCAAAATTAAATTTAAATCCAGTTGCAATTATTTTTTCAGCAGATACTTTAGTACTAGCTAATACAATAATAGACATTTCGCCAAGTAGTAATCGGATTACAAAGGAAGGAATTTTTGGTAAAAAAATATATCTATTTAAAATTTTCGCTAAAACATTCGTAAAGTTTTGGTTACTACATGGATGAGGGCTTACCGCATTATAGGCGCCATTTATCGACTTATTTTCTAGCGCAAATATATACATATTGACTAAATCATCTTCATCAATCCAGCTCATCCATTGTTTACCATTGCCAATTGGAGCGCCTATTCCAGCTAAAATCGGTTTAGCCATTTTTGGTAAAGCCCCACCTTCTTTTGACAACACAATGCCAGTTCTTAGTTTAATGGTTCGAATACCCATTGTGGTAAATAAATCTATTTTATTTTCCCATTTTTCGCAACAATCTCCTAAAAAATCGGTAGCGGGTTTCGCGTTTTCGTTGTAAATTTTATGAGGGTTGTTGGGATAAATTCCTGTTGCCGATGCCGCAATAAATGTTTCAAGAGGCAATGACATTTTTTGTACATAATCAAAAAGTAGCTGCGTACTATTTACACGACTATTCACAATCTCTGCTTTTCTTTTAACGGTCCATTTTTTATCGGCAATGCCTGCGCCAGCCAAATGTATAATTGCATCCACCCCTTCGAATGCATTTTCATCAATGCTATTATTTTCGATATCCCAGCTGTAAGATTTTATTAATGCATGATGGATTGGCTGTCTACTTAAATGTTTTACTTGGTAGCCTTTAGCTATTAATGCCAGACTTAATTTGCTGCCAATTAATCCAGATCCGCCGGTAATTAAGATGGTTTTCATTAGTATATCAACGGCTAAATTAGTTTTTAGTTTTAAATTACTTTTTTTTCGAACAGGAAACTCAGCTTTGGTTGTTTATCCCGATCAGGTGTTTGATGGAAATTTATATATAAAAGACATCATTCAAAGCCTTTTTATTAAAAATCTGCCTTTAACAGGGCTGCAAATCAGATAAATAAAATCAATTGGTCATTCCATTTTAATTCGTTATTTTTAATATTCAATTGAAAATCAAAAAATAAACTATGAAAATGAAATTTACTTTAATTGCAGCCATTGCCTTATTAGGTTTCTCGGCAAAAGCGCAAACTTTTAGCGACGATTTTGAATCTTATACAGTAGGTTCTAAATTAGGTCCTCAATCAACAAACTGGACAACCTGGAGTAATGCCGATGGTGGTACCGAAGATGTAAACGTAATAGCTTCTGATTCTTACAGTGGAACAAAGTCAATTTATTTCTCATCTACTTCTGCAACAGGTGGACCAGCAGATGTGGTTTTACCTTTTGGAGGAGTTTATACTTCTGGAACATTTGAATTTAAATCTAGGTTTAAAGTACCGAGTACCAAAACAGGCTATTTTAATTTTCAAGCTAATGCAACCATTGGTCAAATATGGGCATTAGACTGTTATATGAATGCAGACCAAACCTTAACCATGGGAAATACCGGGGGTCAATTATTCTCTGGCACTTATCCTCAAGGTAATTGGTTTGAATTAAAATATATCATCAACTTAAATACCAATCAGTGGAAAGTTTTTGTAAACGATACCTTAAGAGGCACGTTTAGTAATACCGTTAATCAAATTGCATCCTTAGATATTTATCCTGCAAATGCTGCTGCATCTTATTGGGTAGATGATGTGTCATACACCTATACTCCATATGTGTTGCCTACTTTTAATGCGGCATTAACTAGTTTAGAAATTGCAAATGGCTTAACAGGTCAAACAAAAACTGTTTCAGCACAAATTAGAAATTTGGGTAACTCTGCTATAACTTCTTTCGATATCAATTTGAATTATAATGGTAATTCGCAAACAAAAAATGTAACGGGTGTAAACATTGCATCTTTAGCAGTTTATGATGTTACCTTAGATCAAAATATCACCTTAGCTAACGGCAGTAATAATGCAGTGGCAACTATTTCAAATGTAAATGGAAATGCATCTGACGGAGATAGCACAGACAATGTAAAATCGATTGCGATTGCTCCAGTAAATCCTGCAGCAGGTAAAATAGTAGTAGCCGAAGAAGGCACAGGAACTTGGTGTCAGTGGTGTCCAAGAGGTGCGGTGTTTATGGATTTAATGGAAACAAATTACGAAGGTTATGTTGCTCCTATTGCAGTTCACAATGCAGATCCAATGACTTACACCATTTACGATGCAGGTATGGGCGCGTATTTAGCTGGCTATCCTCAAGTAATTGTAGATAGAGGCAATGCCTTTGATCCAAGTCAATTAGAAGCAAATTTCTTAAATAAAGTAACCGCTGCGCCAATTGCAATTTTAGAAAACGGCGCAACTTATAATGCTACCACGCGCGAATTAAAAGTTTCGGTAACTTCTACTTTTAACAGTGCAATTGCAGGCGATTATAAAATGGCTTGTGTGCTAACAGAAGATAGTGTTAAGGGAACAGGCTCAACTTGGAGTCAAGCAAATGCCTATGCGGGCGGCGCAAATGGGGTAATGGGTGGATATGAATTATTATCTAATCCAGTTCCTTTTACAAAAATGCAATACGATCACGTAGCAAGAATTATTTGCCCTTCATTCGAAGGTTATGCAAATGCATTTGGCGCAAGTGCAGACAGTGGTGCTAGTGTAACACATACTTATACTTATGTATTACCTACCAATTGGAGAACAAATAAAATGCATATCATCAATATGTTGATTAATCCAAGTGGAACGATTGAAAATGCATCTAATTCTACCATAGCCGAAGCGGTTGCAAAAGGCTATACTTCAGGTATGGAAATTGGCACAAATGTAACTGGCATTCAAACATTGGCTGGTCCAGATGCGATCCAAATTTATCCAAATCCGGCAGGTAATACCGCTACGATTTCTTTCGATTTAAAATCGAATTCGGCGGTAACATTAGCTGTTTATGCCTTAGATGGTAAGTTAATTGCGAATAGAGTATATGAAAACCTTTCGGGTGCAAATGCTATCCCAATGGACATTTCGGGATTTGCTAATGGTGTTTATTTTGTTAGATTAACTACAAAAGATGCTTCAAGCACACTTAGATTAATTAAAGAATAATTTCAATAACAATATTTAAAAATGGCCAATCGAACGATTGGCCATTTTTTTTGAAAATAAATAAATAAATTGCATGCGGATGATAAATAAGATTTATATACTGTTATTATGTACTCTTTTAATGAGTAGTTGCGCGGCTATTTATAATCCGATAGAACCTTCTTATTTAAGCTACGAACTTGCAGGTAATTATAATGGGTTAAAATTATCTTATCGCTATGGAATTTTAGCGGAGCTCAACAATAAGCGTTATGCCAGAAAAGAAAATAAGCATAAAATTAAATTAGTTGTCGTTAAAATTGAAAACACCAGTAATCAAACGCTGGTAGTAGGCAAAGATTTTAATTTAATCAGTAATGGACAAGCCATTGATTTTATAAATTCAGCAGCAGCCTATCAAAAACTGAAGCAAAAAAATTGGCCAGCATTGGGATTTTTATTGTTGGCTTTAACCCCACCTGTGCAAACAACCAATGGTGCAAGTGTAGCTGATTTTCCTCTTGGAATGGTTGCCGGGCCTATGTTAGCAGCCGGAAATATTTTTGTTGCAATCAATGCAAACAAACAATTTCGTTCTGAATTAGAGGGCAACACTTTGTTAGGCAATACCATTAAACCTCAAGAAACGCGTTACGGTATTATTATTATAAATGCTGCCGAAGAAAATCCTATCGAAATAAAATTTTAAAAATTTTTATGGTTTAGCATATGGAATTCTTTTCAATGCTTTTACGCTGTAGTAACTATCTAAGCCATTACAGGTAATGCTTCCAGCGCTTGAAATGTCTACAAAACCATCTTCCGAAATAATACTTTCGGGTAAAATAATTTCGATAATTTTTCCAATCACTAAAGAGGTTTGATTTAATTGAATGGGAATAATTTCTACCAATTCTAATCCTATTTTTATGGAAGATGCCAAAACATAGGGAGCAATATTTTTTTCAGATAAAAAAACTTCGAGCCCTGTTTGTTCAAATTCGGAGGTATTTGCATCATATTTGGCACTGCATTGGTGTGCTTGTTCCATAATAGATTCGCTTACCGAATTTAAGGTATAGTAGCCAGTTGCAATAATATTGCTCAGTGTTTGGTGGCTTTCTGTTGCAGGCCTAGCAATCATTCCAAGGTATGGAGGGTTGGAGCCTATGTGTACAATGGAGTTGAATGGCGCCAAATTATGTTGCCCATCTTTTGCAATGCTGCCTACTAAGTTTAAGCTTTTAAAACCGCTAATCGAATTAATAAAGCTTGCACGATATCGGCTGCTCATTTGTTCGATATCACTTAACAACAAATGTCTCATTAAATTGCTTGGTGATTAAAGGGTTGTAATACTAGTTCTGATACTACGCCCGAGCTAGGTTGTTGGCATAAAAACCAAATAGATTTTGCCACTTCCGAAGCTTGTACAAATTTATCTCGCTGCACTCTTAAATCAATATGATCCCAAAATGCAGAATCGGTACCACCTAAAAATATATTGGTAATGCGAATATCTGTTCTTTTTAATTCTTCTCTAATCGATTTCATCATGCCGTTTAATCCGTACTTAGAAGCCGAATAGGCTGCTGCGCCTGCCATTGGGGTTTTTCCTAATACGCCAGGAATATTAATAATCAAACCTTTTTTAGCAATTTTCATTGGCTCAATAAAGTTTTTGACTAAATAAAATGCACCGGCCAAATTTACTTGAACGGTTTGCATAAAATCTTGCTCGGTTAAATTTTCGATGGGCTTAATAATACCAATACCAGCTGCATTAATAAGGATGTCGATAGCCGGAATTTGCTGATGAATATTTTCTGCAACATTCCTTACCGCGTTTGCATCTGTAATATCTAATAAGAAAGTTTGATTGCTAGGTAAATCTAATTGAGCACTTAACTCCGCTAATTTACTTTCATCTCTACTGGTTACAAATAAGTTTGCACCAGATTGTTTCAATAATAGCGCTGTTGCTTTGCCTATGCCTCCTGTAGCTCCTACAATAAGCACATTTTTATCTTTTATAATTTCCATTTTTTATATTGACAAAGAAATATATTTTAAAAACTCTTCTCTTTTTTCTTGAATTAAAAACGCCCCTCCGTATTCTGCAGTAATAGTACTGCTGTTTACATCACTTACTCCTCTAGAGGAAACACATAAATGATGCGCATCAATTACCACGGCCACATCTTCTGTATTTAAAATATTTTTTAACTCATTTGCAATTTGAATCGTTAATCTTTCTTGCACTTGTGGTCTTTGCGAAAAGTATTGAACAATTCGATTTATTTTAGATAAACCAATTACTTGACCATTTGAAATGTATGCTACATGGGCTTTGCCAATGATTGGTACAAAATGGTGTTCGCAATTACTATAAATGGTGACGTTCTTTTCAACCAACATTTGATTGTATTTATATTTATTTTCGAACATCGAAATTTTTGGTTTATTAGCAGGATTTAGGCCTCTGAAAATTTCTTTCACATACATTTTTGCTACTCTATGAGGGGTGCCGCTTAAACTATCGTCTGTTAAATCCAAACCAAGAATTTGCATTATTTCTGTAAAGTGTTTTTCAATTAATTCAACTTTAAGCTCATCATCCATTTCAAAGGCATCTGGCCTAATGGGTGTTGCAGCAGCACTCGAAATGTGATCGTCGCCAATAAGGTCAATGAATGGGTTACTTTGTGTATTATTCTCAATTTTCATATTCCTATAACAAAATGACCTTAAAGTTGTTCTAGTTTTAATAAATATTGATCAAAAAGGTAAAATGAAGCATTTAAGGCTATTCCTTTAAGCTTTTCGTATATTTGCCTTTTATTTGAATTATGAAACAAAGCCTTTTATTCGTTATCACTTTTTTCTTTTGCCAATCATTCTTGTTCGCACAAGTTTCGGGCAATAGAATGCAAGGCAATTTACCTGCAAATATTTCTGTTGCAGGGCAAGTGATAGACGGTAATTCTAAAAAAGGGATTCCCTTTGCTACCATTTCTATCTTAAATATCAGAGACAATAAAATAATTGCTGGAAATGTTGCCGATGAAAAAGGATATTTTAAAATTACAGAACTTAAAGTTGGAAGAGTTAAAGTAATCTACAGCTTTATTGGCTATGTTTCTTTAACTAGTGATACCCTGTTTTTAAATCCTGCAAAACCCGAAATAGTTTTAGGGGTAATAAAATTATATTCTTCGGTTAAGCAATTAGCTCAGGCAACTGTAAATGCAGATCGCGGCATGTTGCAAATGGCGATAGATAAAAAAGTTTTTAATGTAGAGAAAAATGTACTTTCTACCGGAGGTTCTGCAAACGATGTTCTGCAAACTATTCCTTCTATCAATGTTGATTTAGAAGGTAATTTAAGTTTAAGAGGCAGTGGAAACATAACGGTGTTAATAGATGGAAGACCCTCTACGCTTACCGGTACAGATCGTAATGCGGTGTTAGAACAAATTCCATCGTCAGCTATTGAAAGTGTGGAGTTGATTACCAATCCAAGCGCGAAATACGATCCAGACGGTACCTCGGGAATCATCAATATTATTCTTAAAAAAAATAAACAAACCAGTTTAAATGGAAGTATAAATTCTTCTGTAACCTATGGTGCAGGCAGGTATAGTTTAGGATATAACGTAAGCTATAAAAATAAGAAGTGGAATCTTTCAACTGGTTATAGTGTAAGGGCAAATCAAATGAATATGCGTTCTTATAATACTAGAAAAAATTACAATACGGATACTACCTTTACCAATCAAGATGGTTTAAATCATAATCAAAATACGACTAATGTATTTAGACTTTCGCTCGATCATTATATCAATAGTCGTTCAACAATAGGCTTAACCTCTACTTTAAGTAAAACAGATAAATCGACTGATGGGAGTAGTGCCAATGTAAATTTTAATGAAGTTCATTTACAAACAGATGCCCTGAAAAGACTGAATACAGGAGCAGATAAGAGTTTAAATATAGATTTAGGATTAAACTATAGAAAATCTTTTTTAAAACCTAAACAAGAATTAACAGCAGATTTAGCTTATTCAAATAATGCTTCGGATGGGGTTACCGATTACGAAACAAGTAATACTTTTAATTCAAATCTATTTATTCAAAATGCCATCAGTATTTCTAATGTTAATTTAGCTTCATTTAAATTAGATTACGTTAACCCAATCAATGAACTAGCTAAATTTGAAACAGGATACAAGCTTGGCTTTAGATCAAATGATGCGGATTATCGTGTAGCAGATAATTCACAAATTACAGATACTTTATTGCCAAATGCCTTACAATCTAATCACTTTATTTATACCGAAATAATTAACGCAGCTTATGCCAATTATGGCAGAACCATTGGTACGTGGGGTGTTCAAGGCGGATTAAGAGTGGAGCATGCAAATATTATAACAGATCAGGTAACGGCAGGAATTAAAAATACAAAACCCTATTTAAGTTTTTTCCCGAGTCTTTATTTTGCCAGAAAATTAGGAGCTGATCAAGAAATTCAATTAAATTATTCGCGAAGAATTAATAGACCACAAGTAAATAATTTAAATCCATTTACCGATTTTTCTGATCCAAGAAATTTGAGAACAGGAAATCCAAATTTAAAGCCCGAGTATGTTGATGCATATGAATTGAGTTATATAAAATATTGGAAAAAAAATACGCTAACCTCTACCTTGTATTTTAGACAAACGAATGATCAAATTCAACGTTACAGATTGGTTGATACGGCTGGAATTTCAACGGTAACTTTTCAAAATTTAAGTTTTTCTAGGAATTTCGGATTTGAATTTATTGCTGTTACCGAATTAATGAAATTTTGGACCTTGACCACAAATTTAAATTTATTTAGAAACGAGATAGCCGTAAGTAGCACGAATGCAGAGGTTAAGGCTGGCTCAAATGGTTCTGTTAAAATCATGTCTACCGCTAAATTGCCGAATATTGTAGATATTCAAATTTCAGGAAATTATACTTCAGCTGGTGTAACAGCTCAAGGTGAGTTTAAAGAAATGTATTCTTTCGATATTGGATTGAAAAAAGATTTATTTAAAAATAAAGCGGTACTTTCATTAAGTATATCCGACTTGTTTAATACAAGATATATGCGTTTTGATTCTTATGGAACAAACTTTATGCAGTATACCCAATTCAAAAGGGACTCTCAGTTTTTAATATGTTCTTTAATATATAAGTTTGGAAAAACAGACTTTCCAAAAAATAAACGTAACGGCAGAGAAGAAGGCGCGCCGAGCGGAATGGATGATATGAGTTTTTAAAAATGAAAGAAGTAAACCGATTTTCTATATCAGATATTGCAGACATTACCGGCATCAAATCTGCTACTTTAAGAATTTGGGAACAACGTTATCAAATTATTCATGCCAAGCGCTCTGCTAGTAATATTAGGTATTACGACGATTTTGATTTGCGCATTTTCTTAAATATTTCTTGTTTAATTGAGAACGGTTTCAAGATTTCTAAAATTGCGGAAATGTCTGATGAGCAAAGAGCAGAAATAATTCAAACATTATCTTTAGATCAACTTAATGCGCCTGTTGTTATTCAAGAATTAATTGAACAGACACTGAGCCTAAATGAGCATTCATTTAAAAATACCTTACAAACTTGCATCAAGGAATTAGGCGTTTTGGAAACCATGCTACAATGTGTATATCCGTTTTTAAGTAGAGTAGGGCTTCTCTGGCAAACAGGGTTAATTGCCCCAGCTCAAGAACACTTTGCTTCTAGTTTAATTAAGCAACGTTTAATTGTGGCAATTGATGAATTGCCGATTCCAGATTCTTCTATTAAAAATAAATTTATTTTGTTTTTACCCGAAGGGGAATTTCACGAAATTGCCTTATTGTTGGCGCAATTTATGGTACGCGCTAATGGATTTCAGAGTTTATATTTAGGCCAAAATCTACCCATTCCATATGTTCAGGAAGTGGTGGCGTCCTATGATTCCAATTATATCATTACCATTTTAACTAATGATTTGGGAACGGAGTACTTAACCAATTTGATGCAGGATATGTCCAGTAGATTCCCTGCTGCAACTATATTACTAGCGGGATCTGCTGTTACTACTCACAGTCCTAAGCCTATGAATAATTGCGTGCCGCTTTGTGCTATTGACGATCTCCATGCATTTATCGCTGAAAATATCAAGAATTAATCAATAATCGATCAATTTCCATCCAATTTTAATGTCAAAAATCCTTTAAAAAGCGTATAAATTTGTAATTTTGCGGCACAGTTTGATTGAACGAAATGGATAATTTAACATACCTCAGTAATAATTCTTCCGAATACATTGAAAATCTTTATCAGGCATATCAAGAAGACCCAGCGTCGGTTGATTTTGGCTGGCAAAAGTTTTTCGAAGGCTATGACCTAGGCAGAAGCGCTGATGCCATTACCGTATCGACAGAAACACCTACTCATTTTTTAAAAGAAATTGCCGTACTTAATTTAATTAATGGCTATCGTACCCGCGGACATTTATTTACCAAAACAAATCCTGTTCGCGAAAGAAGAAAATATTTTCCTGGAAAAGAAATTACGCAATTTGGTTTAACAGATGCAGATTTAGAAACCGTATTCAATTCGGGTATAGAACTTGGCATAGGCCCTGCTAAACTAAAAGACATCGTTCAACTGTTAGATACTACTTATTGCGAATCGATCGGATGTGAATTTATGTTTATTCGTCATCCCGAAAGAATTAAATGGTTTATCGATCGATTTGAAAAAAATAAAAATCAACCAGCTTTTAATTTAACGGTTAAAAAAAGAATTTTAGAAAAGTTAAACCAAGCGGTAATTTTTGAAAACTTTTTAGGAACAAAATTTTTAGGACAGAAAAGATTTTCTTTGGAAGGTGCCGAAACCCTTATTCCTGCACTAGATGCGGTAATCGAAAATGGGGCAGAACTAGGCCTAGAAGAATTTGTTATAGGCATGGCGCACAGGGGCAGACTCAATGTGCTTGCTAACATCATGAAAAAAACCTATAAAGAAATTTTTAAAGAATTTGAAGGAAAGTTTAATCCTAACGATCCTTTTGGTGGCGATGTAAAATATCATTTAGGTTATTCAACAGATATTAAAACAGCAAGTGGTAAAAAAGTTCATTTAAGTTTATCTCCAAATCCATCTCATCTCGAAGCGGTTAATCCGGTAGTAGAAGGAATGGTTAGGGCAAAAATTGATCATAAATATCAAAACGATTTAACAAAAATTGCGCCTATATTAATTCATGGTGATGCCTCTATTGCAGGCCAAGGAATTATTTACGAGGTATTACAAATGTCTAAGTTAGATGGCTACAAAACAGGTGGCACTATTCATTTAGTCATTAATAACCAAATCGGATTTACTACAAATTACAAAGATGCTCGCTCGAGTACCTATTGCACAGATATAGCAAAAACTACTTTATCGCCAGTCTTTCATGTAAATGGAGACGATGTAGAAGCCTTGGTTTTAGCAATTCAACACGCTTTAGCATACCGACAAAAATATTCAACAGATGTTTTTATTGATATTTTGTGTTACCGTCGATACGGCCACAACGAATCTGATGAGCCAAGGTTTACGCAACCTTTACTATATAAAACAATAGAGAGTCACCCGAATCCTAGAGAAATTTATGTTCAAAAATTAATTCATGATGGATCTATTAATGAGCAAGAAGCGAAAGCCATAGACACAGAATTTAGAACGCACTTACAAGCTCGATTAAACGAAGCAAAACAAGAAGAGAATACAGCTGTTGAGCCCCTATTTCAGGGCGCTTGGAAAGATTTCAGATTTTCTACGCCAAAAGATTTTATTACAAAATGGCCAACAAAAGTCGACGAAAAATTATTTTTAACAATTGCAGATAAAGTAACTTCACTTCCTTCCGATAAAAAATTCATTGCAAAAATTCAACGCTTATTTGCAGATCGTAAAAAGATGAGCAAAGAAACCAAAGTATTTGATTGGGCTATGGGCGAACTAATGGCTTACGGCACTTTGATGCAAGAAGGTTTTCCGGTTAGATTAAGTGGACAAGATGTAGAGCGCGGTACTTTTTCTCATCGTCATGCGGTTGTTAAAATTGAGGACTCAGAAGAAGAAGTTATTCCATTGCAATCGATCGCTAAAAATCAAGCCGACTTTGCTATTTATAATTCACATCTATCAGAATACGGCGTATTAGGTTTTGAATATGGTTATGCAATGGCTTCTCCAAACACACTGACCATTTGGGAAGCGCAGTTTGGCGATTTTATCAACGGTGCACAAATTATTGTCGATCAATTTATTACGAGTGCAGAATATAAATGGAGAAGATCTAATGGCTTAGTGATGTTGTTGCCGCATGGTTATGAAGGGCAAGGCCCAGAACATTCATCGGCAAGAATCGAAAGATTTTTAGAAGCTTGTGCCAATGATAATATTCAATTAGCGAATTGCACCACTCCTGCAAATTATTTCCATTTACTAAGAAGGCAAATGCATCGCCCTTTCCGTAAACCATTAATGGTATTTAGTCCAAAAAGTTTATTAAGAAATCCAGCTTGTGTGAGTCCTTTAGCAGATTTTACCAAAGGATTTTTTCAAGAAATAATTGACGACACGAATGTAAAGGTAAAAGAAGTGAAGCGCGTTTTGTTTTGTTCAGGTAAAATATATTATGATTTATTGGCAAAGCAGCAAAAAGAAAACAGAAGAGATGTTGCCATTATTAGATTAGAACAAATCTTCCCATTGCCTATTGCGCAAATTCAACAAATTATTGCCAAATACGATCAAGCCACTGATATTTTTTGGGTACAAGAAGAGCCAATGAATATGGGCATTTGGCCGTATTTAGTTGCTAAAATGCGCAGAGAACCGATCGAAGTAATTGCTAGAAAAGAAAGCAGCAGTACCGCAACTGGTTATAATAAACAACACTTAAGACAACAAGAATATATTGTCAATACCGCATTCGAAACTTCGAAAACGGTTGTGGCGCCAAAAGCTGTTGCGAAAAAAGCGGTTTCTAAAACGGTTGCCGCGAAAAAAGTTGCTACAAAAAAAGTGGTCGTGAAAAAAGCTGTTGCGAAAAAGGCCGAGGTTAAAAAACCGGCAGTTAAAAAAACACCGGTGTCTAAAACTGTAAAACCGATAGTTAAAAAATCGCCAGCTAAAAAAAGTGCAGCAAAAAAGACGGCAATAAAAAAATCGACAAAGGCAAAAGTTAAACCTGCACCAAAAGCGGCAATAAAAAAAGCAGTTAAAAAATTAACGAAGAAAAAATAAATCAACCATGAGTATAGAAATGAAAATACCAGCAGTAGGGGAATCGATTACCGAAGTAACCCTATCAAAATGGATTAAAAATAATGGTGATTATGTGCAGATGGATGAAATTATTGCGGAGTTAGAGTCCGACAAAGCAACCTTTGAGTTAACTGCAGAAAAGGCTGGAGTGTTGATCACTAAGGCATCAGAAGGCGACACCATTGCTATTGGTTCAGTTGTTTGTGCAATAGACGATAAAGCGGTAGCACCTGCAAAAACTGCAACGCCTCAAATAGAAAAAGCAACAACCACTTCGGCTCCTGTTTCAGAAACAAAAAAATCAAACAACGAATCAACTTACGCAAGTGGTCATCCTTCTCCTGCGGCTGCTAAAATTTTATCAGAAAAAGGAATTGATGCACAAGCGGTAAAAGGTTCTGGTATAGACGGTAGAATTACAAAAGAAGATGCACAAGCTGCAAATACAGCTGCGCCAAAATCTAGTGTTACAAATACCGTAACGCCTGTGGGCACAAGAGCAATGCGTTCAGAAAAAATGTCTTCTTTGAGAAAAACAGTAGCCAAAAGATTAGTAGCAGTTAAAAACGAAACAGCTATGCTGACTACTTTTAACGAAGTAGATATGCAAGCAATTATGGATATTCGTGCCAAGTACAAAGATAAATTTAAAGAAAAACACGGTGTTGGTTTAGGTTTTATGTCATTCTTTACAAAGGCTGTGTGCGAAGCGCTTCAAGAGTTTCCAGCGGTGAATGCACAAATTAATGGGGAGGAAATTATTTATCATCACTATGCAGATATTTCTATTGCAGTTTCTGCACCAAAAGGATTGGTAGTGCCTATCATAAAAAATGCAGAATCTTTATCTTTAGCAGGAATAGAAAAAGCGGTTGCAGAATTAGCATCAAAAGCAAGAGAAAATAAATTAACATTAGAAGAAATGACAGGGGGTACTTTTACCATCACCAATGGTGGCGTATTTGGTTCCATGATGTCAACTCCAATTATCAATGCGCCGCAATCTGCTATTTTAGGCATGCATAATATTGTCGAGAGACCAGTTGCCATTAACGGACAAGTAGTTATTAGACCCATGATGTATGTGGCACTTTCTTATGATCACAGAATTATTGATGGTCGCGAATCGGTGGGATTTTT
>ENA-OUVC01001371-OUVC01001371.1-marine-metagenome-genome-assembly--contig:-NODE-1371-length-14601-cov-2.274855_pt1 | contig 14601 bp, 17 predicted proteins | sample MGYA00248622_ERZ508571 | MGnify/ENA primary metagenome ERZ508571 (study PRJEB26236, sample SAMN06267175) | marine metagenome | isolation source: Columbia River Estuary | place: USA:Columbia River... | reverse complement strand
CACAAAAATGATATTGTGTTTTTTGCAGATGGCTGCAACCATTTCCATGTCAATGATATCCAATCCAGGATTGGACGGTGTTTCTACATAGAGCAATTTCGTATTTGACTTGACCAGCGCCTCAATGGATTCGGGCTTGTTCATGTCAAAATAGCTATACTCAATCCCCCATTTGGGCAGGTATTTTGTCAAGATAGCATGGGTGGATCCAAACACAGCAGCCGCAGAAATAACATGATCCCCTGCAGACAAAAAGGTCATGAAGCAGGCATTGACGGCAGCCATGCCTGATGCAGTGGCAATACCATCCTCGGCGCCTTCCATCAAACAGACCTTTTTGATGAACTCATCAACAGAAGGATTGGAAAAGCGGGAATAGATGTTCACATCCAGGCTATCATCAGAAAAAGCAGCGGCCATGTCTTCGGCAGAATCATAGACAAAACTGCTGGTGAGAAACAATGGGGTTGAGTGTTCCTTCTCTCCTGTTCTTTCTGTTTGGGTCCTTATGGCTAATGTTTCGGGGCGCATTCAAAATATTTTATTGTCCGGACACTGCCGAACCATTTACAATAACGCTGAAATCGATGGCAGCACCTGCCACCCTTAGGGTTTCAGCCACAGAACAATATTTCTCCATGGAAAGGTCTACTGCCTTGTAGGCTTTTGATGGATCAACCTCTCCTGTAATGGTAAAAATCAACTGGATGTTTTTCCAGAGTGAAGGTTCTTTTCCTTCCTCTCTGTGACCATCCACCTCAATGGTAAGGCCTTCAAGTACCTGGCGTTGTTTTTTCAGGATACTGATTACATCAACGGCGCTGCAACCACAAAGTGCCGAAAGCAACATTTGCATGGGCCTGAAACCAGTTCCGTTTCCTCCTTGTTCTACAGGGATGTCGATGCGCATGGTATGCCCATCAGCATCTGTAACATCTAATCCATATTCCTTTTCAGCCAAGCGGGCCGTGATCAATGCCATAAGAATAAATTAAATGCAAATATACGATTTCAGCCCCAAAAACGGCTTGGTAGCCCTACTTGATTGGTATTCAAGGCAACTGCGCTACATTTGGGAATATGAGCAGCGAAACAGCCCTCTTGGTTCAGGAAAAATTGGCAGGCCTTCAGGGCAGCTTGAGGCAATTGAAGGAGGACAAGATTCAACTCCAGGCCGAGATCGATTTGCTCAAAAAAGAGAAGGAAATTTTGATGAAAGCCCTGAATCATTTTACGGCTTTGGAAAATCAAGCCGAAAGCCTGCAAAACAAGAACATCCTCCTTGAATCCCAACTTCATTCCTTGCTAAAAGCGATTGCAACAATGGAAAGGGATAGCTGAATTGAAACCAGCTTAATTCTTCAGCAATTGGCTGATGCATTTTTCAAGGCTCCCTTTCCAACTTTCGGGATACACACCAAACACACGCTTGATTTTTTGTTTGTCCAACACGCTGTACGCTGGGCGTTTTGCCGGAGTTGGATATGCAGAGGAAGGAATCGGGTGAACAAAACAATCTGCAGCAATCAGCCGTTTGATTTCTAAGGCAAAATCATACCAGGTAATTTCTCCGTCATTGGAATAATTGTAGATTCCCGGATGCCATTGTGATTGGCTGATAATATGTAGCATAAAAGTGGCCAGGTCTGATGCCCATGTCGGGCTACCCTTCTGGTCGTTGACCACTGAAATCTCTTTGCGATCCTTCATCAAACGCATCATGGTTTTGACGAAATTATTGCCGTAATAAGAGTAAACCCAAGAGGTCCGGATGATAACAGAAAGGGGGTCATTTTTGATGGCCTCTTGCTCACCTTCAAGTTTTGTTTGTCCATAAACGGAACTGGGGCCAGTTGGAGAAGCTTCAGTATAGGGTTCGCTTGCATCTCCGCCATAGACATAATCGGTGGACACATGAATGAAGCGGCAACCATGGGCAGCTGAAACAGCGGCCAGTATCCCAACAGATTCACCGTTGACAAGCTGTGCCAATGCAGCCTCTTGTTCTGCTTTGTCTACAGCTGTATAGGCGGCACAGTTGATGCAAAAATCAGGTGAGAATGATGCAAATACATTTCTTACCAACTCAAATTGGTGGATGGGCAGATCCTCCCTCGAGAGAAACAAAAACGCATACTGTGTTTGGTTGGAAGCTAGATCTCTCAACTCCTTTCCAAGCTGACCGTTGGCTCCTGTAACGAGGATCTTCTTCATGGCTCAAGATTAAAAATTGGCATCGATGTTATCGAATGTTGGAAGTACAAGGTCTTTCTCTGAAACGATCATTTCTTCGGGAGAAAGTTTCCAGTCTATCTTCAGGGATGGATCATTGAAAATCAATCCTGATTCACTCTGCTTGTTGTAAAGCGCATCGCATTTGTACATCACATCAGCCGATGCACTGAGGACAGAAAACCCATGGGCAAATCCTTTGGGAACCAGCAATTGTTTTTTGTTCTCTGCTGTGAGGACCACAGAGAATGATTTTCCATATGTTGGTTGTCCTTTTCTCAGGTCAACAACCACATCCAATATCCCTCCTTGCAAGACCCGCACCAGTTTTGTTTGTGCGAAGGGTGCTTTTTGAAAATGCATCCCCCTGATCACCCCATGCTTGGAATGGGACTGGTTGTCCTGCACCCAATGAAAATCAAGTCCTGCTTTCAACTGCGTATCCCTGTTGTAGCTTTCAAAAAAATATCCTCTATCATCCGCAAAAACAGAAGGGGTTAACAGAAGCAATCCTTCAAATCCTGTTGTTTCAATTTTCATCTTATCTACTTGTATATTGCTGTTCGTAATACTGCTTATATGATCCGGAGGTTACGCTTTGGATCCATCCCTCATTGGCCAGGTACCAGTCAATGGTCTTGTCCATGCCTTCCTCAAATTGAAGCGATGGTTCCCAGCCCAATTCCTTGTTCAACTTGGTGGCATCAATGGCATAGCGCATGTCATGCCCAGCCCGGTCTTTTACATAGGTAATGAGCTTGGCGCTTTCACCACCAGCCCTTCCAAGTTTCTTGTCCATGATGTTACAGAGCAAGTGAACAATATCAATATTTTTCCACTCATTGAATCCACCGATGTTATAGGTCTCTCCCAATTTACCTTGATGGAAGATTACGTCAATGGCCCTTGCATGATCGTTCACCCAAAGCCAGTCACGCACATTTTCACCTTTACCATAAACGGGAAGTGGCTTTGAATGCACAATATTGTTGATCATCAGTGGCAATAGTTTCTCAGGAAACTGGTGCGATCCATAGTTATTGGAACAATTGGAAATAACCATGGGCAAACCATAGGTATGAAAATATGCACTTACCAGATGGTCTGAAGATGCCTTGGATGCTGAATAGGGAGAACGGGGATCATAGGATGTTTCTTCAGTAAAGAATCCGGTCTCTCCCAGCGAACCATATACCTCATCGGTGGACACATGGTAAAACAATTTGCCTTCCATGTTATCCCATGATTTTTTGGCGGCGTTCAACAATACGGCTGTTCCAATTACATTGGTTTTTACAAATGAAAGGGGATCAAGGATAGACCTGTCTACATGGCTCTCTGCGGCCAGATGAATCACCGCATCAAAGGATTGGTCTGCGAACAATTGATTGATAAAGGTCTCTTCGGTAATATCACCTTTCACAAAACTGTAATTGGGTGCATTTTCAATGTCCCGTAGGTTTTCAAGATTGCCGGCATAGGTAAGGGCATCGAGGTTCACAATGGCATAATCAGGGTATTTGTTCACAAACAACCTGATCACGTGTGATCCTATAAAACCTGCACCGCCTGTGATCAATATTTTCTTCATGGCTACTAAAATTATAATTGACAGTTAATTAAACTCCTTGGGTTGCTTGGTCAATTCCTCTTGGGGGAGAGACTTGAAATATTCATACGTAATCCTCAATCCTTCTGCCCTGTCTACTTTTGGTTCCCATCCAAGCAATTCTTTTGCCTTGGTAATGTCGGGCTTGCGTTGCTTCGGATCATCCACTGGCAAAGGCTTGAAAACAATCTTGGTCTTGGCTCCAGTCAGCTTGAGGATTTCTTCCGCAAACTCCAACAAAGAAATTTCCACCGGGTTTCCTATGTTCAAGGGAGATACATAGTCGCTCATCAAAAGCCTATAAATGCCCTCGACAAGATCATCAACATAACAGAAAGACCTTGTCTGAGACCCGTCTCCAAACACGGTCAGGTCCTCACCCCGGAGTGCCTGTCCGATAAAAGCTGGTAAGGCCCTTCCGTCATTCAGCCGCATCCTTGGACCATAGGTATTGAATATGCGGATAATCCTCGTTTCAACCTGGTGAAAAGTATGATAGGCCATGGTGATGGACTCCATAAAGCGTTTTGCTTCATCATACACACCACGCGGACCTACAGGATTTACATTCCCCCAGTATTCTTCTGTTTGGGGATGCACCAATGGATCTCCATACACCTCAGAAGTAGAAGCCACCAACATCCTGGCGCCTTTGGCCTTGGCAAGACCAAGGCAATTATGGGTACCCAAAGCACCAACTTTCAATGTTTGGATAGGTATCTTTATGTAGTCAATAGGGCTTGCGGGTGAGGCAAAATGAAGAATATAATCGAGGATGCCAGGAACGTGAATGAATTTGGTGATGTCATGGTGATAGAATTCGAATTCCTTCAATTTGAACAGGTGTTCAATGTTCTTCAGATCACCCGTGATCAGGTTGTCCATGCCCACCACATCAAATCCTTCTTTGATGAAACGATCGCACAAATGCGACCCAAGAAAACCGGCAGCACCAGTAATAAGAACTCTTTTATTTGCCATTGTCTAAAAATTAAATTTGTGGGTTACGGCCAATGCTTTCATAATGGAATCCAAGTTCATTGACACTGTTGACTTCAAAAAGATTTCTTCCATCGAAAATTACTTTCTGCTTGAGGCTCTTGACCATTTTCAAGAAGTCAGGCGTTCTGAATTCATTCCACTCTGTTGCGATGATCAGTGCATCGGCACCTTCCAGTGCATCATACTGGTTTTCGGCAAAATTAATTTTATCTCCCAATAGTGCTTTCACATTGGGCATGGCTTCAGGATCAAACGCAGAAACAGTTGCTCCTGCTGCCAGCAGCGCATCTATCATGTCCAAAGCCGGCGCTTCACGGATATCGTCTGTATTGGGTTTGAAGGCCAATCCCCAGAAGGCAAAATGTTTTCCGGCCAAATCATCATTAAAATATTTGTTGATTTTGGGCATAAGGTGCAATTTCTGCTTCTTATTAACATCCATCACAGCATTGAGGATTTGAAAATCATACCCCACTTCAGCGGAACTTTTTACCAGGGCCTGCACATCCTTGGGAAAACAACTTCCTCCATAACCAATGCCTGGGAAAAGAAATCTTTTCCCGATGCGGGCATCACTTCCAACACCCAAGCGAACCATGTCAACATCCGCACCCATCCTCTCGCAAAGCTGTGCAATCTCATTCATGAAAGAAATCTTGGTAGCCAAGAAAGAATTGGCTGCATATTTTGTCAGTTCTGCAGAGCGAACATCCATATAAATCAAGGGATTACCCGATCGCACAAAGGGCGCATACAACTCATTCATGAGCTTTTTCGATCGCTCTGAATTTGTACCGATCACTACCCGATCTGGTTTCATGAAATCCTCTACCGCAACCCCTTCCCTCAGGAACTCTGGATTGGAAACAACATCAAATTCCACCTTGCTGTTTTCGGCGATGGCCTTTTGTACTTTCTCTGCAGTTCCAACCGGAACGGTGCTTTTGTCCACCACGACCACATAGTCTTCAATGATATTTCCCAGGTCTTTGGCAACGCCCAATACATATTTGAGATCAGCAGATCCATCTTCACCCGGCGGTGTTGGAAGGGCAAGAAAAAGAATCTTGGCATCCTTGATACCAGCCTTCAGGTCTGAAGTGAAATGCAGGCGCTGCTCCTTGAGATTTCTTAAAAATATTTTCTCAAGCCCGGGTTCGTAGATGGTAATCTCTCCTGCACTGAGTTTGTCTACTTTTCTCTGGTCTATATCAACACAAGTAACTTCATTGCCCGTTTCGGCAAAACAAGTACCTGTAACTAGTCCAACATATCCGGTTCCGATGACTGCAATTTTCATGAGTTGAGTTTATTTGACGAAGCTGTTAACGTGACGTACAATAAAATCCAATTGTTCCTGATCCAATTCTGTATGAATGGGAAGCGATACAACCCGGTGGGTAAGCCAATCGGTGACAGGCAAATCAACGGCAGGAAGATTCAAAAAGGAAAACATGTTTTGCCGGTGGGCTGGAACGGGATAATAGATCATGGCAGGGATACCAACATTGGCGAGCTGTTCAACCAATTTATCCCTGTTTTGGTCTTTCAATATCAACGTGTATTGGTGAAAAACATGGGTATTCCCACTAGCAATAAAGGGCGTGGTTATATCAGGATTGGAGGCAAAAGCGTTAGAATAGAAGTCTGCAGCCTGCTTCCTGGATTTGTTGTAAGCGTTCAACTGTTTGATTTTGACATTCAATACTGCAGCCTGAATGGAATCGAGCCGGGAATTGCATCCCACCATATCATGGTAATACCGCTTGCTTTGTCCGTGGTTGGCAATCATCCTCATTGTATCCGCAAGGCTGGCATCACGGGTAACGATGGCACCACCATCTCCAAAACATCCCAGGTTTTTGGATGGGAAAAACGAAGTGCAGCCAATGTCTCCGATTGTACCTGTCATGTGGAGGGTACCATCGCTGAACTGAATGGTAGCACCAATGGCCTGTGCATTGTCTTCAATCACAAAAAGTCCAAACTCCTTTGCGATGGCCATGATTTCTTCCATGGGGGCAGACTGTCCATACAGATGAACGGGGACAATCGCCTTGGTCTTGGGGGTAATGGCCTCCCGAATCTTGCCGGGATCAATGCAAAAAGTCCTTGGGTCAACATCCACAAAAACTGGATTAAGCCTTAACAAGGCCATCACTTCTGTTGTTGCAATATAGGTGAAGGAAGGGGTGATCACTTCGTCACCCGGTTCCAAGCCCAATGCCATCATGGCTATCTGCAAAGCATCTGTACCATTGGCACAAGGGACAACATGGTCTATACCCAGGAATTGGCCCAACTGTGCTGAAAAATCAGTGACTGCTTTCCCATTGATAAATGATGCATTTTTAACAACATCAGCAATGGCTTCATCAACCTCGGTTTTGATGTTGAGGTATTGCCTTTTCAAATCCACCATCTGGATAGGAACCATAATCCTTTATTTGTGGCGCAAAGGTAAGAAAATAAAGGGCATAACTTAATTTGGCCGTAGCTTTACCACTTAATGTAGGCATGCTGCTTTTTTACCATATATTCCTTCATGTATACAATTCAGGTATACGGTTTGCCTCCATCTGGAATGCCAAAGCCCGGTTATGGGTTGAAGGGAGAAATAATATATTTGAAAGGCTGAAAGCAGCTGTAGAAAATGGACAAGGACCCATCATTTGGATGCACAGTTCCTCTCTGGGTGAATTTGAACAAGGAAAACCAGTACTGGAAAGCCTAAAAACCACCTACCCACGCCACAGGATCCTCCTGACTTTTTTCTCCCCTTCGGGATATGAAATCAGGAAAAACTATGACGGAGCGGACATGGTTTTTTACCTCCCCCTGGATGGACGCATCCGTTCACGGAAATTTCTCGACATCATTCACCCAGAGTTGGCCATCTTCATCAAATATGAATCCTGGTTTTATTACCTCAATGGGCTAAAAAAAAGAAGGATTCCTACCCTGCTGGTATCCGCCATCTTTACACCCAAACAGAACTTTTTTGGACCAATGGGTGGTTTTCTCAGAACCTTGCTCGAAAGCTATACCCATCTGTTTGTACAGGATGCGCCATCGGCAGCCATCCTGGAAAAATTCAAGCTCAAGGCCCCTGTTACCATTGCTGGTGACACCCGCTATGACCGTGTTGCAGAGATCACAAGCATACCCTTTCATCACAGTGTTATTGAAGGATTTTGCAATCAAGCCGATACCATGATTGCAGGAAGCACCTGGAAAGAAGATGAGGAAATGCTTTCAGGATTACTGGATGCCCAACCTGACCTAAAACTCGTTATCGCACCGCATGAAATTGGCCCAAAACATCTTCAGGAAATCAGGCGATTGTTCAAACAACCTATTCTCCTATCTGAAGTGGTTGACCATGAACGATTGAAAGATGCCAGGGTATTGATCATTGACTGCATTGGCATGCTTTCAAAGCTTTACCGCTATGCCACCATCAGTTATGTGGGTGGAGGATTTAATGCAGCAGGCATCCACAATATCCTTGAACCTGCCGCCTATGGGAAAACAGTCATTTTTGGGCCCAACCACGACCGAACAGCAGAAGCAAAAGCATTGATTGAAATTGGAGTGGGTTTCAGTTACGGTACAAAACAAGACCTGGTTTCCATCACTGAAAAACTACTTTCGGATAATGAAATGAGAACATCACTGGATGAATCAGCAAGAAATTTTGTAATTCAAAGAAAGGGAGCAACACAAATCATTGTCCATCATATTGAAGAGAATCGGCTCCTGAGCAAACCATAAAATTTTTCAACCACAGCGGCCTGTTCAAGGTTGTCTTGCTCGCTCCTGATGTATTGGTTAGCGATTGACTCCGCTTCGCTGAAGTTTTTGGCATGGTCCAACAATCCCATCATCGTATCAAAACTGTGAGCATCACCCCTGAAGAGTGTCTCCATAAAAATATACCGGTCATTGATGCCCATGGCAGACTTCAATGAGTCTTGCCGAAGCTGTTGCAGCCGATCAGAGAGGTCTGGCACTGAAGGATTGAGCCGATCATTCAAGGATTGAACTGTGGCAACATATGTTTCAGGATCAACAGTTTTTTGGTCTTGAACACGTGTTTCCTGTTCTACAGGCTTTTCCGATACCATCAATTCCCGGATAATATCGAAGCCAATTTCCAATAAGGCTTCCTTCGAGGCCCCTTCAAGGGTCTGGCGGTTCAACTTTTCCGTCAATTGTTCAAGTCTTTCCATCGCTTTGTGGTATTTTTACAGTTCGTTGTTCATAAAGATAACAAGAGATCAACAAACAAAACATGTTCACAGAACCAATCAACCATAGTCAACAAGCAGGATGGATAGAAGTAGTCTGTGGATCCATGTTCTCAGGAAAGACAGAGGAGTTGATCAGAAGGGTAAAACGTGCCAAAATTGCCAACATGCGTGTGGGAATATTCAAACCCTCCATTGATGTCCGATACCATGCGGGAAAGATTGTTTCCCACGATGAAAATACCATCAATGCCACACCGGTAAAAGCATCCAAAGACATCCTTACCCAAGCCGAGGCATTCAATGTTGTTGGTATTGACGAGGCCCAATTTTTTGATGCTGAAATTGTTGATGTGTGTGAAACCCTCGCCAATGCTGGAAAACGGGTCATTGTGGCTGGCCTCGATATGGACTATACAGGTAACCCATTTGGTCCGATGCCTGCTTTATTATCAGTAGCCAATTATGTAACCAAGCTCCATGCCGTTTGCATCAAATGTGGAGGAATTGCCAGTTATTCCTTCAGGATTTCAACCAACACAGACCAAGTGGTCTTGGGAGAAAAAGACCACTACGAAGCCCGTTGCAGGAATTGCTTCAACACATAACACAATTACCTTGGAAGCACTGAATCAATATACCGCGCTGCTGAAAAAAGAATTCTTGCTGGAGTCCAGACAGCAGCATACCCTTTATGGTGTGATGCTGTACATCGCGTCAACGGTATTTGTCATTTACCTGACCATTGATTCCCCTGATGCTGACACCTGGAACTCCCTTTTTTGGATAACCCAGCTTTTTATTTGCATCAATGCGGTAGCAAAAAGTTTTTTACAGGAAGCCAGGGGTCGAATGCTCTATTATTATTCCATCACTTCTCCAGTTGTATTCATCCTTTCAAAACTCAGTTACAATGTACTCTTGATGCTGGCCATGAACCTGGTGAACTTATTGCTCTACAGCGCATTCATGGGCAACCCTACTGAATCATTTTTGCAATTTCTTTTTATTGGACTTTTGGGCTCCATGGGCCTGGGTTTGGTATTTACCATGTTGGCCGCCATCGCCAGCAAGGCCATGCAGCAAGCGTCACTGATGGCGATTCTTGGCTTTCCCTTGATCATCCCCCAGCTTCTCTTGCTGGTCAGGCTATCAAAAACGGCATTTTCCGAGGTATTCAGGGATGGTGTACCCCAGCAATTGGTCCTGCTCCTTGTATCCCTTGACATACTCATTGTCTTCCTTGCCGTTATTTTATATCCATTTTTATGGAAAGATTAGCCGAAGGGCCTAATTTTGCCAATCAAAGCTACGGGTTGTATGCCCGTTGAAAGGGACTCCGGAGTTCATTCTATGCTTTACAATACATCCATGCCATGCGACTTACCTGGTGGAAAATAACTGCAATCGTTTTGCTTGTTTATGCTGTAATTGGAGGCCTTTTGCTCCCTGTTCCTGAACTGAGTCAATTGGGAGAGACCATCAGAAACCTTTACTACCACGTATGCATGTGGTTTGCGATGATGATTCTTTTTACCATTTCAATTGCCCAAAGCATCAAGTACCTGAGAACAGGATTGATTGAGCATGATATCAAAGCTTCTTCTTATGCCGGTGTAGGAACCTATCTTGGCTTGCTGGGCTATGCCACCGGTGCCATCTGGGCCAGCTTTACCTGGGCAGACCCCAACAATCCTGCATTTGCCTCTTTTGGTTCCATCATGAGAGAACCGAAGTTGATTGGTGCGGCCATTGCATTGCTGATTTACGGTGCCTACTTTATTTTAAGAAGTTCCATCACCGACATGGACCAACGAGCGAGGGTAAGTGCCGTGTACAATATTTTTGCATACGCCATGCTTTTCCCCTCCATTTGGATCATACCAAGATTGCTTCCCAGCTTGCACCCTGGCCAGGAAGGAAATCCTGCATTGAATTTCAATGATATTGATGCCAGGATGAGGATGGTGTTCTATCCCGCAGTGATTGGCTGGGCATTTTTAGGTATCTGGATTGCCACATTAAAAATTAGACACAAAATTTTACTGGAACAAAAATGGTTTGCGCATGAAAAATAAATTGATTGCTTTTATTGTAAGCATGGGAATTTTTGGTGCCAAGGCACAAGGTTCAACCACCAATGATACCATGGCATCTCTCATGAGATCCAATGGAAAAATTTATGTAGTGGTAGCCGTGGTGCTTACCATTCTCTTGGGACTGATCGCCTATTTGATTCGCTTGGACAGAAAAATCTCCAAACTCGAAAAAGAATCATAAACACCACCCTTTTCTTTTTGTCTTCCAACCAACGAAAAAAAATGCCATGAACCCTGAATACAGTTTTTTTGATGCCGTTTGTAAAAGTTTTGACAAAGCCGCTCAATACACCCAATTTGACCAAGGCATACTTGAACAAATCAAGCAATGCAACAGCGTACTTCGCATGCATTTTCCCGTAAAAATCGGAGACAAGGTAGAAGTAATCAAAGCATACAGGGTTCAGCACTCCCACCACAAACTTCCCTGCAAGGGAGGAATCAGGTTCAGTGAAATGGTCAACCTGGACGAAGTAATGGCACTTTCTGCATTGATGACCTACAAATGTGCGATTGTGAATGTGCCTTTTGGTGGGGCCAAAGGTGGAATAACCATCGATCCTAAAAAGTACAGCGCCTATGACCTTGAGCGCATCACAAGAAGGTATACCAGCGAGCTGATCAAAAAAAGATTCATTGGCCCTGGCGAGGATGTTCCCGCTCCGGATTATGGTACGGGAGAAAGGGAAATGTCCTGGATCCTGGACACCTACATGGCGATGCACCCAGGAGAAGTGGAAGCATTGGGTTGTGTTACAGGAAAGCCAATTACGCAGGGTGGTGTAAGAGGAAGAAGGGAGGCAACTGGCTTGGGTGTTTTTTTTGGCATCAGGGAGGTTTGCAACAATGCCGAAGTCATGGCCAAACTTGGCTTGAAAACAGGTATTGCAGGGAAAAAAATAATTGTGCAAGGACTTGGAAATGTTGGTTACCACTCTGCCAAATTCTTCCAGGAAGGAGGTGCATTGGTTGTAGGATTGGCAGAATATGAAGGATCCATCTACAATGAAAATGGACTTGATGTTGAGGCCGTTTTCCAACACAGGAAAAAAACCGGATCAATCTTAAATTTCCCTGGTGCTACAAACTTCAACAAGAACACTGATGCCTTGGAGGCCCCCTGTGACATCCTGATTCCTGCTGCACTAGAGAATGTCATCAATGGTGAAAATGCCGACAGTGTTCAAGCCAAGATTGTTGGAGAGGCCGCAAATGGACCTTTGACACCTGAGGCTGATGAAATCCTTGTCAACAAAGGGGTCCTAGTAGTGCCTGACATGTATTTGAATGCGGGTGGCGTTACCGTTTCTTATTTCGAATGGTTAAAAAACCTTAGCCATGTTTCCTATGGTCGTCTTGAAAGAAGATTCATGGAAAACCAAAATGCCAATATTGTATCCCAGCTTGAAGAAATGACGGGCAATAAAATCAGCGATGAACAAAAAAAATTGATTGTTCATGGACCGGATGAAATAGACCTGGTCAGGAGTGGGTTGGAAGATACCATGATCAAGGCCACCAAAGAGATTTTAGATTGCTGGAAACAAAATCCGACAATCATAGACATGAGAACAGCTGCTTTCGTAGTAGCCATCAACAAGGTGGGAACAAGCTATTTGGAGCTGGGAATTTTCCCATAGAAAACATGTTTACTCATGTTTTGGAAAAAAAGATACCCATTCAGGTATCTCTTTTTTTTTGTCTGCCACATGGCATTCAACACCATTGGTGACAACAAGATAACGAACCGGAATGGCGAGGTTATAGGAAAGAATTTGCATCAAAACTGGTGCTTTCAATGGAACACCAGCAGCCTTGCATTCAACCATCATCCAAGGCTGTGTATTGGAATCAAAGACCAGTAAATCAAAGCGTTTCATCAAATTTCCAAGGCGCAATGCTTTTTCAACAGCGATGGAATGAGAGGGAATTCCTGCCGACTTGGTCATCCAACTGATGAAATTCTGCCTTACCCATTCTTCCGGCTGAAGGGAAACCCATTTCTGACGAATTCCATCAAAAATTTCTGGTTGCCCCCCCTGCTCGCGGATCTTGAAATCAGGTTCGGGAAAATTCAGGTTGATCATGCATGCAAATTTATCAGTAATTTTAAGGAAGAACAACTTGAAATATGAACAGCAAGGAAGATATCGTCAAGAATTGGCTCCCCAGGTATACCGGAATGGCCTTAGAGCAATTCGGACAATATATCCTGCTGACCAACTTCAGCAAATATGTAAATCTTTTCGCAACATGGAACAACGTAGCCGTGGTTGGTCAAGACAAACCCATGCAATGCGCTACTTTTGATGGCATCACCATCATCAATTTTGGCATGGGCAGCCCCACAGCTGCTACCATCATGGACCTGCTTACCGCCATTGACCCCAAAGCCGTTTTGTTTCTCGGAAAATGTGGAGGACTTAAAAAAAGAAACAAGATTGGCGACCTGATACTGCCTATTGCAGCCATCAGGGGTGAAGGAACTTCAAACGACTACTTCCCTGCAGAAGTGCCCGCCATGCCTGCATTCGCCTTGCAAAAGGCCATTTCAACCACGATCCGTGAACATGAACTGGATTACTGGACTGGAACCGTATACACGACCAACAGAAGGGTTTGGGAACATGACGAAGAATTCAAAAACTATCTCCAGAAAGTCAGGGCCTATGCCATTGACATGGAAACTGCTACCATTTTTTCTGTAGGCTTTTACAACAAAATCCCTACAGGAGCCTTGCTCCTTGTCAGCGACCAACCCATGATCCCCGAAGGGGTCAAAACAGAGGAAAGTGATAAACAGGTTACGGCTAATTTTGTAGAATCGCACCTCAAAGTAGGTATTGACTCTCTGAAACAACTGATCAACAATGGCCATACGGTGAGACACCTCAGGTTTTAAGTCGTTTACGGTTTATAATTGGTGTAAAAAGCGAATTGAAGCATCGGTAAATACGGTATTTTTTTTGTAATTTTGCAACCTTAATGCCAAAACAAGTCTGGTGCCGTAAGATCAGGTTTGATGGATATGACGCCCCATTAGGGTCGGTCTCCGGGATTTGTTTTCGGGCAAAATAAACATTTATACGCATGAAACTATCCCAATTCAGGTTCGATTTCCCCCTTAACCTCATTGCCCAGACACCCACCAAAAGAAGAGAGGACGCCAGGCTCATGGTTGTTCACAAAGACACTGGGCTGATTGAGAACAAAACCTTCAAAGATATTCTTGACTATTTTGAGGAGAAAGACGTTTTCGTGGTAAACAATACCAAGGTATTCCCTGCCAGGATGTACGGACGCAAAGAGAAAACCGGCGCCAAGATTGAGGTTTTTCTTTTGAGAGAGTTGAACAAGCAAAACAGGTTATGGGATGTCATTGTTGATCCCGCAAGAAAAATTCGTGTGG
>ENA-OUVC01001362-OUVC01001362.1-marine-metagenome-genome-assembly--contig:-NODE-1362-length-14648-cov-3.596870_pt1 | contig 14648 bp, 9 predicted proteins | sample MGYA00248622_ERZ508571 | MGnify/ENA primary metagenome ERZ508571 (study PRJEB26236, sample SAMN06267175) | marine metagenome | isolation source: Columbia River Estuary | place: USA:Columbia River Estuary... | reverse complement strand
TTGATACGGTAAATCCGATATCATATATTAATACCGCAAGAAAGATAAGAGGTTTAAAGCCAGATGTAGTACTAACTAAATATTGGATGACCTTTTTTGGTCCTTCCCTAGGGTTTGTTTTAAGCCGTCAATCTAGATTCACAAAACGTATTGCCATTTTAGATAATGTTATACCGCATGAGCGGCGTTTTTTTGACCATGCGTTTAACCGATATTTCCTGAATAGAAATGATGCATTTATTGCGATGACCGAAAAGGTAAAGGCGGATTTATTGTCTTATTTGCCTGAGGCGAAATGCTTGGTCATTCCTCACCCTGTTTATAATCAGTTTGGGCCTCGGATAAATCGAGAAGAGGCGCTTGATGTATTGGGTTTAAGACAGTTAACCGATAAAAAGATCCTCTTGTTTTTTGGTATCATTAGAGATTACAAGGGGTTGGATGTATTGCTAGAAACCTTGTCCAAGTTGGATGAAACCTATCACCTGATTATTGCAGGCGAAGCGTATGGTGATTTCATGAAATACACACGAATGATGGATCAGTTGAACATCCGTGATCGCTGTCATGTGTTCGAACGGTATATTGACGATCATGAAGTTCCCCATTTTTTCTCGGCGAGTGATGTTTGTATGCTAACGTATAAATCGGCAACGCAAAGTGGTATTAGTGGTATTTCGCAACATTTTGAACTACCAACCATTGCAACGAATGTAGGAGGGCTCGCAGAAAGCATTCTGCCTGGTGAAACGGGATATGTTGTTGCCGAGGTCGACCCGATAGAAATCGCAAAAACAGTAGAGACATATTTTCTAGAAAATAAGAAGGAAATATTTCGTGGAAATATAGGGCTCGAAAACAAAGCAAATAGCTGGGAATCTTTCTCGAAAACGCTGCTAAATTTCATCGATACAATTTGATTATTCCTCCGATTATTCCGCTAATCAACGAAGTAGGGATAAAAAGTTGATTTTAATGCGGGGAAATCCTATATTTGCACCCTTTAATTTACGATAATACTGCGACTCAATGAGAAATAAGGGATTTTTTTGGTTTTTAACCATTTTACTGACGGTAGTTTGTTTATATCAGTTATCATTTACTTGGTATGCAACGCGTGAAGAACGCAAGGCGGAAAAAGAAGCGGTTGCCCGTGTAAGTGAGTTGAAAAAAGAGGCGTTTGCACAAACCGATTCGTTAAAAGGTATTGGGTTCTTGCCGAACAATACAACGGTTGATTTTAATACGCCTGAAGGTGAAGAGTTAGCGAAGGCAGCTTTTATTAATGAAATTCTCAAAGAACGAGGGTCTAAACCAATTTATCCTGTATTCGGTTCTACATTTTCAGAGGTTAAGAAACGATCTTTAGCGTTTGGTCTTGACTTAGTTGGTGGTATGAGTGTAACCATGGAGATCTCAGCAGGAGATCTTTTAATGAGCCATGCACAGAGCCCGAACTCGTTGAAGTTCCGTAAAATTTATAACGAAGCAAACAGCAAATACGCAGCAGGAAAAGGAGATTTTCTTGAGTTGTTTGTGGCTTCCGCAAAGAAAAACAAAATGAAACTTGGTCTTCTATTGAAAGGAGATGGAATTGGGGTTAACTCAACAGATGCCGATGTAGAAAAGTATTTTAGAGACTTGTTAACTTCAGCCATGGATGGAGTGGAGCAAATCATGTATCGTCGGATCAATCAGTTTGGGGTAGCTCAACCAAACATTCAAAAAGACTTATCTACCAACCGTCTTTATATCGAGCTTCCAGGAGTTCAGGACGAAAATACCGTAGCGCAAAAGTTAAAATCTACTGCGAACTTAGAGTTTTTCGAAACCTACATGCCTTCTGAGTTAAATGCAGAACTTACTGCGGCGGATGCGCTTAGTAAATCACCGGAGCAAGCAATTGCTGAGGTAGATACAACCGCTAAAGCCGATACGACACAGTCTCTTGCAGATGCTAACCAATCGTTAGCGGGTGGTATGGAAAAAAGCTTAATGAGCTATGTGCAACCGGTTGGACAATTTGCGATTGGCTTTGCTTTAGCTAAAGACCGTGCGGCGGTAGATCAAATCTTACGAAGAGCAGATATACAGCAAATTTTCGCTGCGAAAAATGTTCGATTCATGTGGGGTGCAGAACCGGATGAGTTGACTAACAAAAAGAAACAAACCGGATATATGTTATATGCGTGTAAAGTACCTATGGATGGTAAAGCACGTGTAAACGGACAACACATTTCAAGTGCCTCAACGGGGTACGATCAGCGTGATGGAAAAATTACGGTAGATCTTGCAATGACGGCTGAAGGAACGGATGAGTGGGGTCAAATGACTACAGAGAATAAAGACCGAATCGTAGCAATTACCATGGATAACGTGGTCTATTCAGCGCCAACCGTAATCAATCCTATTACCAATGGAAACACACAGATTTCCGGTAGTTTCACCTTTGAAGAGGCAGAATCATTATCGGGCTTGTTAAACGGAGGTGCTTTACCTGCGCCGTGTTTAATTAAAGAACAGAATCGTGTAGGACCGAGCATTGGGGCAGAGAATTCAAGCGCTGGGTTAGTATCCTTCGGGTTTGCATTCCTTGCTGTATTGTTATACATGTTCTTCTATTACGGGAAGTCTGGTATGGCTGCTAATATTGCCTTGTTTGCCAACGTAATCTTTATCATGGGATGTTTGGCGTCTTTTGGTGCAGTACTTACCCTTGCAGGTATTGCTGGTATCATTCTAACCATTGGTACTGCAGTGGATGCGAACATTTTAATCTTTGAACGTATTCGTGAAGAGCAGCGTGCAGGTAATGAAACGTCAAAAGCGATTGAAATTGGGTTTAAGAAAGCGTTGCCTTCAATTATCGATGCGAACATGACCCACTTATTAGTTGCGGTGATTCTTAAGTATTTCGGAACGGGTGAAATTGAGTCCTTTGCAACTACGCTTATCGTGGGGATCTTTACTTCGGTGTTTTCTGCCATCTTTATTTCTAGATTGGTTATCACCTTCTGGATGGAGCGAAATAAAGGGGTGTCTTTCGATACGAAGTTTTCAAAAGGATTATTCCAAAACTTTAACTTCAATTGGATTGGTGCACGTAAGTATTTTTATATCTTCTCTATTTCTGTAACGGTAATTGGGATGGTAAGTCTATTTACGCGTGGTCTGAAAGAAAGTGTAGAATTTACCGGTGGACGTACATTCGCTGTGAAGTTTGATAAAAAAGCGGATATTGAGAAAATCCGTGCGGAGTTAAGTAAGACATTCGTTGAGAATAAAGAAGTATCCTCCATTGAATTAAAAACTGTTTCTAATGAGTTTAATGTAGAGATTACTACGAACTACAAGTTGAAAGAGGATGGAGCTACGGAAGAAGTAAAAGGTAAAATGCTTGATGCGTTGAAGGTGTTGGAGCCTTCTATGGGGAAAGCGGTTATTATGGGGCAACGAACAGTGAGTGCCTCGGTGTCTAGTGAGTTATGGAACTCGTCATTCATCTCGATGACCGTGGCCTTAATAGCCATCTTCTTGTATATTCTATTCCGTTTTGGTTACTGGCAGTATTCTGTAGGTGCGATAGTTGGGTTAATTCACGATGCATTCTTTGTAATCTCTGTGTTCTCTCTATTACATGGATGGCTTCCATTCAGTTTAGATGTCAACCAAGCATTTATCGCGGCTATTTTGACGGTAATTGGATATTCGATGAATGATACGGTCATTGTATTCGATAGGATACGTGAAAACTTGCGTGCCAGCGGAGATACCGATCATCATTATGAAATCATTAACCGATCGCTAAACACTACCTTGAGTCGTACATTTAATACCTCCATGATTTTATTTGTGGTTGTTTTAATCATGTTTATTTTCGGTGGACCGTCTATTAAAGGATTCTTATTTGCATTGTTAGTTGGTGTAATTATCGGTACATATTCTTCGCTATGTGTAGCAACACCAATTCTAATCGATTTCTCCAAGCGGTTGAAAGCATAACTTTTGACTGTGATAAATTAAAAACCATCCCTGGGGGTGGTTTTTTTTGTTTTATGAATTCCGTATGCTTTTTAAAGGACAAATGTTCATAAATCATTGATTTTACATGTGTTTCGACTGCCTTTAACTCCTATTTTTGTTAGGATACACAAAACTATGGCAGAAAATCAATATACAGAAGATAACATTCGGTCCCTGGATTGGAAGGAGCACATTCGCTTGCGTCCCGGGATGTACATTGGTAAATTAGGCGATGGCGCCGCTGCTGACGACGGAATATATATTCTTGTAAAAGAGGTTGTCGATAACTGCATCGACGAATTCGTTATGGGCAATGGGAAGCGTGTTGATATTAAAGTAAAAGACGGGAAAGTGTCGGTGCGTGATTATGGTCGCGGAATTCCACTGGGAAAAGTAGTTGAAGTGGTTTCAAAAATGAATACCGGAGGTAAATACGACTCTAAGGCTTTTAAGAAATCAGTTGGATTAAACGGGGTAGGAACCAAGGCAGTCAATGCCCTGTCTTCTTACTTTAAGGTGTACTCCGTACGTGACGGTCAAATGAAGTCTGCCGAGTTTGCCATGGGTAATCTGATTAGCGAGACTGAATTGGTTTCAACTACCGAGCAAAACGGAACCTATGTAGAGTTTATACCTGATGAGCAAGTCTTTAAGAAGTTCGCTTACAAGACAGCCTATTTGGAGAAAATGATGTGGAACTACTGCTACCTCAATCGAGGCTTAAGCATGTATTACAATGGAGAGAAGTTCCAATCAAAAGATGGTCTGAAAGATTTGTTGGAAAACAATATGGATGGCGATCCCTTGTATCCGATTATTCACTTGGAAGATGAAGACATCGAAGTGGCGTTCACACACGGCAGAACCTATGGAGAGGATTATTATTCGTTTGTGAATGGACAGCATACGACCCAAGGAGGAACGCATCAAAGTGCGTTTCGTGAGTCGGTAGCCAAAGTGATTCGTGATTTTTACAACAAGAATTATGAGGCCTCTGATATCCGTCAATCCATCGTTGCGGCAATTTCCGTTAAGGTGATTGAACCCGTATTTGAATCGCAAACCAAAACAAAATTAGGATCCGTTGAGATTGAACCCGGGGGTAAATCCATGCGCGCCTTTGTAAACGATTTCCTTAAAGATAAATTAGATAATTACTTACATCGAAATCCGGACGTAGCCGAAACGATTGAAAAGAAAATTAAGCAAGCGGAGCGCGAACGCAAAGAATTAGCAGGTATTCGGAAAATTGCGCGTGATCGTTCCAAAAAAGCAAGCTTACACAATAAAAAACTTCGGGATTGTAGAATCCATTTAACGGACCTTAAAGATAGTCGGAGAGAAGATACTACCTTGTTTATTACCGAGGGGGATTCTGCAAGTGGTTCCATTACCAAGTCAAGGGACGTGAATACCCAAGCAGTTTTTTCATTGCGTGGAAAACCCTTGAATGTATATGGCCTTACCAAAAAGGTGGTATATGAAAACGAAGAGTTTAATTTGGTGCAAGCCGCCTTGGATATTGAGGATGATTTAGATAACCTTCGCTACAACCGCATTGTGATTGCAACCGATGCCGATGTCGATGGAATGCACATACGCATGTTGTTGTTAACCTTCTTTTTGCAGTTCTTCCCAGACTTGGTAAAACGTAACCATGTATATGTACTGCAAACGCCTTTGTTTCGTGTGAGGAATAAAAAGAAAACCATTTATTGCTATTCCGACGAGGAACGAAGAAATGCAATTCTTGAGCTTGGAAAAGCGCCTGAAATCACTCGATTTAAAGGACTCGGTGAGATTTCACCGGATGAATTTGTTCACTTCATTGGCGAGGACATTCGCTTGGAACCGGTACTCTTAAGTAAAGAAGCGTCGATCGACTCAATTCTTTCGTATTTCATGGGCAAGAACACCCAGGAACGACAAGATTTTATTATCGAGAATTTACGTGTAGAGAAAGATCAGGCAGCTGATGAAGGAAAAGAAAACACTGAATTAGAAGTCGCATAAGCATGGCAGAAGACGAAATAGAAGATATGACGCCGCAAGGTGAAGACCATAATCCCTTTGAAAATAAAAAGGTAGATGAGAAAATTGTCCCCGTAAGCGGACTCTATGAAAATTGGTTTTTGGATTATGCGAGCTATGTGATTTTAGAGCGCGCCGTTCCGTCTTTGCAAGATGGCTTGAAGCCCGTACAACGTCGAATTCTGCACTCCATGCGTGAAATGGAGGATGGACGCTACAACAAGGTGGCTAACATCATAGGAAATACCATGAAGTATCACCCACATGGGGATGCATCTATTGGGGATGCCTTAGTGCAATTAGGGCAAAAAGATTTGTTAATCGATTGCCAAGGAAACTGGGGAAATACCTTAACAGGAGATGGAGCTGCAGCGGCACGTTACATTGAAGCACGCTTATCCAAGTTTGCACTTCATGTTGCGTTTAATCCAAAAACAACCACTTGGCTTTCTTCGTATGACGGTAGAAATAAGGAACCCGAGAATTTACCCATGAAATTTCCGCTCTTGCTTGCGCAAGGAGCAGAAGGGATTGCCGTGGGCATGGCGTGTAAGTTTTTACCGCACAATTTTATCGAACTTATCGATAATTCCATAAACCACTTGCGTGGAAAAAAAGTAGAAATTATGCCGGATTTCCCCAATGGAGGAATGGCAGATTTCACGAATTATAACGACGGGTTAAGAGGCGGTAGGGTTCGTGTTCGTGCAAAAATCAAAAAGGTGGATACCAAGACCTTAATTGTGCATGAAATTCCATACGGTACAACGACTACCTCGTTGATTGAATCCGTATTAAAAGCCAATGATAAGGGCAAGATTAAGATAAAAAAGATTGAAGATAATACTTCGTCAGAAGCTGAAATTATCATTCATTTGGCGCCAGGTGTTTCTCCGGATAAAACCATTGATGCCTTGTATGCATTCACAGATTGCGAGGTTTCAATTTCTCCGAATTCTTCCATTATTGACGCCGATACACCGCGTTTCCTTGGGGTTTCCGAAATTCTAAAAATCAATACCGATCATACCGTTCGCCTGTTGAAATTGGAACTAGAAATTCGATTGGATGAATTGGAGCGACAATGGCATTTTTCTACCTTAGAAAAGTTGTTCATTAACCACGAAATGTACATCGATTTCAAATTGTACAGCGACCGTGAAGCCTTGTATGTGTATTTATACGACCGCTTTAAACCCTTTAAGAAACAACTGATTCGAGAAATTGTAGATGAAGATTTACATAAACTCACACAGATTCCGATGATTCGGATTACCCGATTCGATGGGGCTAAGGCGGATGAGTCTTTGTTGAAGATTGAGGAGGAAATGGAGCAGGTGAAACATCACCTGGCTAACTTAATCGACTTTGCGGTTGATTATTATAAAGACCTTAAAAAGCGTTTCGGTGAAGGTAAAGAACGAAAAACAGAGATTAAGATCTTTGATACCATTAGCGCAACTAAAGTGATCATCGCCAATCGGAAATTGTATGTAGATATCGAAGAAGGATTTATTGGATACGGTTTACGTAAGAATGAACCAGTAAGTGATTGCTCCGAAATTGATGACATCATTTGCTTTTTCTCTTCTGGAAAAATGATGATTACCAAAGTGGCAGATAAGAAATTCGTAGGTAAGGACTTGGTGTATGCCAACGTCTGGAAAAAAGGAGATACACGAACGATTTATCACATGTTTTATCAGGACGGAATTGGTGGTTCAACCATGATGAAACGCTTCTATGTGAATTCGATTACCCGAGATACGGAATACGATTTAACGCGTGGTGTCAAAGGGTCAAAAATGTTATATTTTTCCGTTCATCCGAACGGAGAGCGTGAGGTGGTAACTGTGTTGTTGCGTCCAAGACCGCACTTAAAACGCCTTCGATTTGATGTTGATTTAGGGGAGTTATTGATCAAAGGAAGAAACTCCGCTGGTAATCGTGTAACCAAAGAGATTATTCAGAAAATCATCCAAAAAGAAGTGGGAGGTAGCACCTTAGCTGCGAGAAAAATTTGGTATGATGATGTAGTCGGTCGCTTGAACGATGAAGGGAGAGGTAGATTTCTTGGAGATTTCAAGGGCGACGATCGAATTCTTACCTTGTATAGAAACGGCGAATATCGCTTAAGTTCATTTGATCTTTCAAATCACTTTGATGAGGACATGGTTCATTTAGAAAAATGGAATCCGCACCGTCCAATCTCTTGTGTGTATTTTGATGCCGAAAAGGAAATCAACTTCGTGAAGCGCTTTACCTGTGAGGTGATGTCAGACAAACGCGTTTCGTTCATCAGTGAATCCGAAGGTTCCTACTTGCAAGTAGTTTCAACGGCATATCGTCCTGAAATTAGAGTGGTATTTAATAAGCAACTTAAGGAAACCAAAAATCTTCCTGATCAAGTGTTGAATTTAGCCGACTTAATCGATGTGAAAGGCATGAAGGCCCAAGGAAATCAAGTCACAAAAATGAAGGTTAAAGAGATTATCCTCACCCATGAAATTGCAGAAGGCAAAGAACCATGGCCCGTTGAAGAGGTTCCATTTGAAGTGGAAGGCAATATAGCTTCAGCAGAAGATTCAACAGATGAAGTAACAGACGGTAGCGTTGAGTGGGATTTCACCAAAAAGGAGGATGACGATCAGCCTACCTTGTTTGATTAGTTTCCGATAAACACCTTTTGAGTTTGACCACCTTCACGACCTACTAGGTATAGTCCTTGAGGGAGTGTAAGACTGATTTTATTTAATCCAACGGTTGCTGTAGCGTTTATTAATCGAGTTCCTTGAATGTCGTATATACTGAATATTCCAGGGATATTATTCTCAATTACAAAGGATTCGCCATCGTACCACGTATTCCATTGCTCATCCAAGGCCGTTAGACCAGCCGGTCCACCCAAATCAATTTTAGTAACATAACTTACTACGGTCTGACAGGAGTCGTCATAGATTGCATAGTTGACCAATCCACGTGTGATGTCATCGTATCCATCAAAAATTCCGTTTTCAATAATCGTTGAATCTTGGGAACAAAAACAATTCAAATTAACTTGATAATTCTTATCTGTGAGGTTTTCTAGGTTGTGTATACTGTTGTTACAAATAAGGTTGCTGTCGATGCTTGTAGTATTTGGATCATAGCCCAATACTTGAACCCCAATCGCATTGTCCGTAATGGTATTTTGACTTACTGTACTGGCATCACCAATTTTTACAGCAATGCTGTTATTGGTAAAGGTTGAATTGGTAACCACACAGGTTGAGCTCCCATCGATACCGGTTCCATTCCCATCAAATACACACTGATTTACTGTAATGTTTGAAATTTCAGTCATTCCAAAGGTGTTGTTGTAAAATTGAGAATTTTGAATTACCCCAGGCGAACCAATAATGTTGTTTTGATTTCCAGCGAATAAACAGTTGTTCACATTGATGTAGTTTGACCAAGTAAATGAGCAAAAATTGTTTAAGAATTGGCAATTCGTAGCCGTTAATGTACCGTATGAAATCTGTGCTGCCTGCCCAGCGCCATTGGATTCAAAAATACAGTTGTTGTATACCATATCTGCGTTTAATTGCAACCCGTACTGGTTGGAACGGAAATAGCATCCATCAAACACATAACTCACGCCCGGTTGCGAGATATCATTATAGATGCCATACCAAGTGTTGTGCAATTCAAAATGGTTCATTTGAACGGTTCCGCCTTGACTTCCTTTAATTCGAATTCCTTCCCAATTATAGAAGCCGGTCGTGGTATCTGTACTTGTAAACACAATGGGCGCATTACCCGTTCCGTTCGCAACTAAACTTCCTCGAACTTCTAAATAAATGAAATTCCCTGTATTAAATGTGTTGTCTGCAGTGACAATTACTTCAACACCAGGTTCAATTGTTAGTGTTCTGTTCGGAAAAACCACAATGGATCCCGTAACCAAGTATGGACTACCAGCCAGATTCCATGTCGTGTTATTGTAAATACCTCCAGAAACAGTAGTTTGCGCAATTAAAGCGGCAGAGGCGAGGAATGAAAAAATAAATAAGAGCGTTTTCATATAATTAAAGTTTAATGAGTTTGATATTCGAATGAGATTGGTTAATCTGTTGTATTACATAGCACCCTTTTGCAAGGGAACTCACATCAAATACATTATTTCCAGAGGATTGGATGCGTATTTCTTTCCCCTGTAAATCGTTAAGGACAAGATCTGAAATAGCAGTCTCCGCTTGAATATGAAGTTGATCAAGCACTGGGTTTTCAATGCGGTAATTCATCTCGTAGTCCTCAATTCCAGCCGTGCCGTTGAATTTTAATACGGTTGTTAATATGGTCGTGCACGAAGAATCAAACACTTGGTAATTAATCAACCCTTTGGTGATGTCATCATATCCATCCAATAAGTACTGCTCAATCCCACTGGAATCCAAGTCGCAAAAACAGTTGCTCAATAAAGAGTAATTTACGTTGGTATTGTTGTCCACATTAAAATTGATGTTGCCACATATTTCGTTGTTGGTTATTATTGGGGCATTGCTTGCGCTGCTGATATCCGAAATCCGAACTCCTCCCGTGTTGTTATTGATTTCATTGTTGGTGAGCGCAGTTAATGCTGAAACATTTACAGCCAATTCGTTATAATTGAACGTGTTGTTTTTGATCTCACAGACATAAGAACCTTGAATCCCAATGGTGTTATCCAAAAACGAACAGTTCTGAATCTTACCGTTGTTGGGATTGCTTAGGGCAGTAACGTTATTTTGAAAAATACAATCGGCTATGTACATCGAATCAAATACTCCAGCTGAAAATGTAAGTCCCAAATTGTTTTCTAAAAACGTACTATTAGTCATGGTGAAGGCAGTACTATAGGCATTAATTGCGGTTTCATTGTCCTTGAAAAAACAATTGTTGATCGTGAAAAAACTCCACCCGTATACTGCGGTTGTATTTCCTCTGAATTGACAATCATTCAATATGGTTTCATTACCCAAGGTGACAGCTTGTCCACAATGAGAGAACCTGCAGTTGGTGTATTGATATAAAGAAAGTGGTGCCTCATAGGCAAACGGAGTTGTGGCATTCGAAATCCTAAAGCGATCCGCAGTTAGCGATCCACCCTGAGAGGAGGTACAAATAAATCCTTGCCACCCGATGTTGGTGGTATCCGTTGTGGTACGAACAGTAATAGGTAATTGATCTGTTCCAACCAAGTTTAAGGTACCTCTCGTTTCAATATATATATTTTGTGCATTGGCATTGTTGATTAGAATGGTTACGCCTGGTTCAACCGTTAAGGTGTTTCCAGGAAAAACAACAATAGATCCATTCACCTGATACGGACTGTTTGCCAAGGTCCAGGTGGTGTTTTGGTAAATCCCCCCTGAAACATTGGTTTGAGCGTTGAATGTGCTCAAGGATAAGAGTACTCCTGCAAAAAGGATTATTAATTTATTTTTCATACTCTTGTAACAAATTAGTACAGGGATGGTTGTGATCCGCGCATATTTTTTTAGGTTTTGGGTCATGTTTTTAACATTTTTTTTCCTCTGTTTATCCAATAAGATTTCAGCCCAAAAAACCATACATACGCCGTTCATTGCCTATTCCTTTGGCCTACAAAAAATGGATTTTATTCATCAATTGTCGGCAGGATTCCAAGGTAAGCACTTACGTCTTGAATTACAACAAGGAGTTGGTCAGCGTAACCTGGCTTCGGGAGTGGTGTTGAGTCAAACAGGGATTCAAAGTGCGTATTCTTTTCAGCTTCATAAGGCGTCACTTCATCCATTCCTTCGCTATTCCTATGGATTCTTAGGTAAACCCTTCGGGTTTCATTATCACCGCGCAGAACTTGGTATGCTTTGCATTTTTGAATGGAGTAGCTTTACGAAGATTCCTTTTGACCTCACGTTTTCTAGTGGTGTAGGGAAGGGGCTTGAAATTCAAGCGCCTGACAGTAGACACGGGTATGTAGATTATTCAATCAATTTGGGACTTCAGTATGCGTTTAAGTAGTTTGATGGGGGTAGTGCTCTTACTTTGGGGCTGTTCCAAAGTCAATAATTCAACGACCAAGATTTTTGGCCACGCGGCAACAGGACTCCAAAATCCAAATGCAATTTACCATGATAATTCCTTGGATGCGATACGCTATGCATCTTCCTTAACCAGGTGCAGTGGGGTAGAAGTGGATGTTCGAATGGATGCTCAAGGACAACTCTGGTTGTTCCATGATGAGTTACTCGATGATGAGACGAATTTATCCGGGTCGGTTGAAGAGAAAACTACTGAAGAATTAAAGAGCGCCTACTATAACACATTAAAAAAGGAACCCTTGCTTAAGCTGGATGCGGCGACCACAGCAGAACTTTCACAGGGGTATACCTTTCTGGATTTAAAAATACCGGAAATGTCGAAGGCTCAGGAGATAAAATCCGCACTGCTTGCCTTGGATTGCGACACCACTAAATTCGCTTTAATTGTGAGTTCATTGTCTTATGTGGATGTTTTTAAATATGATTTCCAGGTTTTTCTTTCGATTAATGAAGTGACTGAGTTAACCAACGAATTGCTTTCCAATGAGCCTAGGCTCCGGGGGATTTGTATTCGAAGTGCACAAATAACCAGGGAAGAAATTAATTTCTTAAAATCCATCAACAAAGAAGTGATTTGTTACGAGGTTCGTTCCCCTAAGGGAATAAAAATGGCATTGACTAAAAATCCAACCTATTTGCTTACAGACGACTTGTAATTAACCCTTGGACTTAGATACTAGTTTTGGTTTTTTCGGATGCGCATGTTGATTATTTCAACAAACATGGAAAAAGCAAAGCCAAAATAGATATATCCTTTAGGTACCTTGTGACCAAAAGATTCTGCAACTAAAAATACACCGATCATCAGTAGAAAACTCAAGGCAATCGTTTTGATTGTTGGGTTGCGCTGTATGAAATCACTAATTATTCCAGAAAATCTGATCATTACCAGCATTGAAACTAAAACCGACAAATAAACGATAATGATGGGATTGGCATGAAGTTGTTCTTCCATTCCATTCGTCATGCCTATCGCTGAAATAACAGAATCAAAACTAAAGACCAAATCTACTAGCACGATTTGAGTTACCACACTACCAAATGTTAATTCAGTTTTATCCTCTTTCTTTTCGTTTTTAGAAATGCTATGATGCATCTCAATCGTACTTTTATAGATTAAAAATACCCCACCAACCAAAAGCACAAGATCTTCATAGTTAAATTCGCCAAACCAAGGCTGATATATCGGTTCAACCAAGTGAACCAAAAGGCTTAGCAAAGCAAGTAGGATAAATCGTATTACCAAGGCCAGTGTCAATCCTAAGGTTCTTGCTTTGTTTTTGCTGGTTTTTACTTTCAGCTTGTCCGTAATTATAGAAATAAAGATAATGTTATCGATTCCTAAAACGATTTCCAATACGGACAACAAGGCAAGGTACATCCATCCCTGTGGTCGTAATAATATTTCAAAGAATTCTGTCATCTAACAAAAGTAAAAAAGTCTTTCAATGTTTGAGGGGATTGTATCGGTTCTGTCTTGAATTCAATGAAATTAACCGCTGTTGAATCAAAGAATTCTTGTAACGTTTCTTCGATTGAATCTACGGAAGAACTCACCTTATACGACCATCCGGCATGTGCTGCAAGTTTTCCATCACTGCTGTGTTGTGCTTCAAAATATTGCTCTAACTGCTGGGAACTTTTAGCTCCTTCAATAATTCTAAAAATCCCTCCTCCTTGATTATTAATAAGTATGATTTTCAAGTTTGGTGCTAAGGCTCTTAAACGTAAGGCATTTGAATCGTAAAGGAAGGAGACGTCGCCTGTGATAAGTACATTAAGGGGTTCATCCATATACGCATAACCGAGCGCCGTGCTGGTGCTTCCATCAATACCACTGGTTCCTCGATTCGCAAAGTAATGGCAACCTTTGATGGGGTCGAATAACTGACAGTAACGGATCACCGAGCTGTTGGCCATATGAATCGTGGTTCCTTCAGGAACTAATTCAAAAAATGCTTGATATATATGGAAATCTGTTAGTACATCGGATGTTGGTTTGAATAAAGGCATCGCATCCTTGATTTCATAATCTAATTGTTTCCATTTTCCATAGTAATTCACCGTGGATTGAACCGTACCTTGTTTATTTAATGCGTCAAAAAAGGAAGACGGGGAGCAAATAAATGAATGACTCAATTGTTGGTAAGTGTCCATTTCAGGGAAAGCGTTTCCAACCCTGATGTGCGCAGTAAGTGTGCTTCTTCGAAGGAATGATTTAATCCGCTTAGAAACAACCGCTCCACCAATGCTAATGAGCACCTCAGGCATAAAGTCTTGTTCTTTATTCGAATCAATTTTATTTAACGAACGGTCAATACAGGCATTAAATCGCGAACTAAAAAGGTTCGAGGTATTTTCGGTTAATACGACCACGTTACTGCTTGCTGCAAATAATTCAAGCGCTTGCAATAACGCCAAGTCTTCAGGAAGCTGACCACATAATACCATAACGTTCTTTCCACTGATTAACCTAAATAGGTCTCCAAT
>ENA-OUVC01001358-OUVC01001358.1-marine-metagenome-genome-assembly--contig:-NODE-1358-length-14660-cov-2.228280_pt1 | contig 14660 bp, 14 predicted proteins | sample MGYA00248622_ERZ508571 | MGnify/ENA primary metagenome ERZ508571 (study PRJEB26236, sample SAMN06267175) | marine metagenome | isolation source: Columbia River Estuary | place: USA:Columbia River... | reverse complement strand
AGTAGATTGTTGTGCTTGTATTGCAGACGCTGTTAAGCACAAAAAAAGTATTATTAACTTATTTTTCTTCATCTTTCAATAGTTTAATTTAAACATAAAAAACGTCAAAATGATCTTACAGCTCTAACACGAAACTGGGCAAATTTTCCATAATCAACAGAATAGCCTGAGAAAACAAAATAACATACATTATTGTTAGGAATTTCTGTACTACTTACATAAGTATTAAATTCTGTTGGTAGATGTGCTGAGTTAGGAATTGTTGTCAATACTTTGTTAATTATAAACCTGTTATGCCACAACAAAAAAAGCTCGTCTATGGCTGGTAAATACCAGTCGCTTTGACCGCTGTTTGTTGAGTTTATGCAGAGTAAAGCAGCACTATTAGTGTGACCTACTTGCCCTATTATAGCGTTACTGTTGCTTAAGCCATCCCACGTACTTTGAGCTGTGCTGCCAATTAAAACTGTATCAATATTACTATAATATTGTGCGGTACTTAATTCTAAGTTATCTACGATTAAACCGTGTTCAATATTTTGCGCATCTTTCCAAAGATGAAATATAATCCCACCGCCATAAACTTCGCCTTTGTAATGGGTATATATACCTGATAGAGAATTACCACTATGCAAGGCATATGGTACACTTAATAATTCGGTAACGCCAGTAACACTATATGAATTCCCTCCCGAAGGATCTATATCGATTTTTATAAAATACGGTCCCGATGCCCAGTTAATTGCTGCAAATAAACCAATTATTGGTAATCCAGTCCCAATTTCTAAACTAACTAATCCATTAATGTTTGTGTTTGCATTTTGTGTCTCGACATACACATTTTGGCCTGTCACTGAGTCTTTAATAACGCTAATTTTAATTCCAACTGAAGCTGATGAAAGTAAAATATTATTAGCATCTAAAATAACACTTTGGTAATTCAATTTTTGAGGTGCCTGAGCGCACACAGTTTGATAATTCAAACAAATTAGTACAGTTAAAAAGTAAATCAAATTTATTATTTTCATAGCTTAAGTTCTATAACTTGTTAAATACTATTAGATAATTTAGTTTTTAATATATTGTTTGCTACTAAAATTAATAGAACCAAATAGACATATTAAATACTATTTTTAAAAATTTAAATTAATTTTGATTCGAAGAAGTTGCTATAAATTTATTTGTTTTGGTTTAAATCAAATTTTGTGTAATCAAATTTGTTGTATGAAAGTAATAAAAATATTGGAAAAATAGTAAAATTATTTTTTTGTAATGTCAGCCCCTCTAATTCCATTCCGACAACCGTGCTTATCTTTTCCCTTAAATCGCTTGTAATCTTATTAGAACAGCCCATTTGGCGTCCTCTAGTTTTGAATCCTGTTGCCATATAATTCTATTTTAATCTATTTTAGAAATTGGTGTTTATAGGTTTAAATAGTTTGGGTTTTTTAGATTCTGCCAAAGGATTGCCAAATAATTTTGGATTGAACCCTAATCTATTACCTTTGAACCATGCTTGATGCCTCGGAAATTAGCGATATAAAAACTTTTTTAGATGAAAAAGTCGATGAATTCAATAACATTCATTTTATTGCGCTCGACCCCATTTCCATTCCTCATAGATTCAGTTTAAAACAAGACATCGAGGTTGCGGGCTTCTTAGCGGCAACCATAGCTTGGGGCAATAGAAAAAGTATTATTCAAAACGCTAATAAATTAATGGATGATATGGGCGAAAGTCCATTCGATTTTGTGATGAATGCATCTAATCAACAATTAAAAAAATTACAATTTGTTCATCGAACTTTTAATAGCGACGACCTTCGGGTTTTTATTAAATGCATTAGAAACATTTATAAAAACTTGGGCGGCATGGAAAAAATATTTGCAAACGCTGCAACTATAGATTCGATGCAGCCTGCCATAGCAGAGTTTAAGCGGGTGTTTTTTAGTATCGAACATTTAGCTCGAACCGAAAAACATGTGAGCGATCCAGACAAGGGCAGTTCGGCAAAACGAATAAACATGATGCTGAGGTGGTTTGTTAGAAAAGACAACAGAGGCGTAGATTTTGGAATTTGGAACGAGTCTATTAAACCAGCTCAATTGAGTTTACCCTTAGATGTGCACACTGGAAACATTGCCAGAAAATTGGGTTTATTACACAGAACGCAGAATGATGCAAAAGCGGTACAAGAAATAGATCTAATTTTGCGCAGCTTCGACCCAACCGACCCGGTGAAGTACGATTTTGCGCTGTTTGGCTTGGGTGCTATTGAAAAGTTTTAATTAGTCCATTGAATTGCAAATTCTGCTAAACTATTCCCTACTTTTGCTGTTCCTCCAAGAGGAATAAATCAAATGGAACAATCTATTATCAGCATTTCACATTTAGCTAAAAACTATGGAAGTTTTCAAGCGGTTAAGGATGTGAACATCAATGTGCAACAAGGCGATGTGTATGGCATTTTGGGGCCCAATGGCGCTGGCAAAAGTACCACTATTCGTTGCATGTTATCGCTTATTAAACCTTCGGCAGGCAGCATCAGTTTATTTGGTCATAATATTAAAACCCATCGCAAAGAAGCGCTCAGCAAAATTGGTTGCATTGTAGAAAAGCCCGACTTTTATAAATACTTATCGGCCGAAACCAACTTAGCCATTTTTGGCAGAATTGCGGGAGCAGATGTGAGCAAAAAAAATCTTCATAAAATGCTTTCTTTTGTTGGTTTACAAGGCAGAGAAAAAGACAAAGTGAGCGGCTTTTCGCATGGCATGAAACAAAGATTGGGCATTGCGCAAACACTCCTACACGATCCAGATTTAATTGTATTAGACGAACCTACCACCGGGCTCGACCCTCAAGGCATCATCGATATTCGAAATTTAATTTTAAATCTTAAAAATGAATTTCAAAAAACCATTGTGTTGTCTTCACATATTTTATCCGAAATAGAATTAATTGCCAACCGAATGGTAATTATAAATAAAGGCACTTCGCTGGTAGAAGGCAGCGTACAAGCATTACTCAACCAAGAAGATTTACTCGTTTTATTTGAAGTAGCCGATAGCAAAGCCGCACTCAATATTTTATCTGGTTATAAAAATGTACAACTCACCGATTCGCAGCATTTCGAAATTAGCCTTGGTAAAAATGAAATTCCAAATTGTATTGCTACGCTACAACAAGCTGGCATATTGGTTTACGGCGTCGAAACAAAAAGAAAATTGGAAGACTACTTTTTAAAATTAACCAACGCATAATGTTTTTAAATAATACTTATAACGAATTTATAAAGATTGCCGCTAAACCCCGTAGTTACATTAGCATTGCAGCCATTACCCTTTTGGTTGGTATTATATTTTTTGCGATGAAAATAGATGGCCCAGGATATATTTCTTTTATCACTGCATCGTTCGAGCAAACCTTAAATTTTCAAGGAAATATTATGAATGGAAATTTAATGGCCTTCATTATTTTACAAATGTTAATTGTGCAAATTCCATTATTAGTGGCTTTGGTAACCGGCGATTTAATTTCGGGTGAAGCAGCCATGGGAACCATTCGAATGTTATTAACCAAACCTATTTCTAGAACCAGCATTTTATTATCTAAATATACCGCCGGATTAATTTATACTTTTTTTATTTTAGTTTGGATGGGCTTTTTGTCTGTAGTAGTGGGCAATTGGGTGTTTGGCAATGGCGACTTAATGGTGCTCAATAGCGATGGCTTAGTGATTCTTCCGGCAAACGATATTATTTGGCGCTTTATGTCGGGCTTTGTGATTGCATTTTTAGCATTGGCAACAGTAGCTACGCTGTCTATTATGCTTTCTTGTTTTTCTGATAATTCTATCGGCCCTATTGTAACTACCATGTCGATAATTATTTTATTTACCATTATTGGTACACTCGATGTGCCTGTTTTTGATAACATCAGGCCGTATTTGTTTACCACACACATGGCTGCATGGCGTAGCTTTTTCGAAAACCCGCTACCCATTGCATCAATCAAACAATCAATCCTAATTTTAATTGCACACATAGGTGTGTTTTTAAGCATCGCTATTTATCAATTCAATAAAAAAGATATTTTATCATGAAATTTTTATCAAAAAAATTATACTTCATTTTGTTTTTTGTTTGTTGCGTTCAATTAAACGCGCAAGCAATGCCAAGCCCAAACGCTATCCTGAATAGCGTTTACCAGAAAATGATGAAAGTTAAAGATTACAGTGCAGACCTAAAAATTCAATCTGAAATTCCTTTAATTAAAATAATGCCCGTAAGTGCGAAGGTGTATTTTAAACAAAAAGATAAGTTTAAAATTATTACAAAGGGCATTGCTATTTTACCCAAACAAGGCTTCAACGATTTAGCAAAAATTATAAAAGACAGCACGAGTTATTTGGCTATTAGCGCCGGTAACGAAAAAATCAATAACAGGCTTACGCAAATTATTCATTTGATTCCTAATAATGATACCAGCGATTTAATTATTGGTAAGTTTTGGGTTGATGTAAATGCAGGTTTAATTTTAAAGTCGCAATTAACCACTAAAAGCAATGGCAACTTGCAAATTAATTACGCATACGATCCCATCGGTAAACCATACGGACTCCCCCATCACCTTGTGTTTACGGTAGATGTAAAGAAATTTAAAATTCCGAAAGCTTTAGCTGCAGATGTAAACAAAACACAACGCAGCAAAATGCAATCCGAAAGTAAATCAAAAACTGGCAGCATAGATATTCGTTTAACAAATATCCAAATCAACAAAGGCATAGACGATAAAATTTTTAAGAAATAATTGAAATTCGTTTTGTAATTTTAGGTTTAATTTTAAAAGAATATGAAAGTTTACGGCATCCCAAATTGCAATACGGTTAAAAAATCACTCGACTGGTTAAAGCAACATAAAGTTGAAATTGAATTTCATGATTTTAAAAAATTAGGCGTAACTGCTGCGCAATTAAAAAAATGGATTGCGCTAGTAGGTTGGGAAGCATTAGTAAATAAAAAAGGAACTACATGGCGCATGCTCGACGCCGAAACGCAAGCTAGCATTACCTCAGAGAAAAAAGCGATTGCCTTAATGATCGAGAAAACATCGGTAATTAAACGCCCGATTATAGAAGTGGGCAATGGAATTATTTTAGGTTTCGACGAAGAAACTTATCGCACGCAAATCAAAAAGAAATAATGTTGCGCAAAATATTTATTGCATTTATATTTTTTTGCAGCAGTATTTTTACGCTGCAAGCACAAGAATTGCAAGCGCAAGAATTTAAAACAGGCGACCTCCTATTTCAAGACTTAAAATGTGGCCCTTTATGTGATGCGATTGATGCCGTAACCAAAGGCTACCAAGGCAAAGATTTTTCTCACGTAGGCATGGTGGTGAATTACCAAAACCAATTAGGCGTGATAGAAGCCATTGGTAGTAAAGTACAATTCACGAGTCTAAACATATTTTTAGGCAGAAGCTTTGATGCTAAGGGTAAACCACTTGTTGTTGCGGCAAGACTCAAAAAAAAATATACTCAAAGTATTGCAAAAGCCTGCGAATTGGCTATTGCAAGCCTCGGCACGCCCTACGACGATCGTTTCTTACCTAATAACGATTCCCTTTATTGCTCCGAACTCATCTACGCGGTTTACCTCAATCAAGCTAGCGCCAAGCCCTTATTTAAGTTAGCTCCTATGACTTATAAACAACCCGGCAGTAAAGCCTTTTTTCCAGCCTGGGAGCAATATTATGCCAATTTAAAAAGCCCTATTCCGGAAGGTAAAATGGGCTTAAACCCAGGCCTAATCTCGCGTTCGGGCAAAATCAAAATTATTTACCAATACGGCACCTGGCTGCAATAAAGCTGTTACGCAACACTAATATTGCCTTTTCATGCGTTTTTGATTAAGAAATGTGGAAATCTCCTTGCCTAATTTTGAAGGTTTTGCGTTCGAAAATAATAGATTTGTTTTAATCCATTTGACAAGTATTTATGATGAGAAGAACAGTTATTGCAGCAGCCCTCAGCCTACTTTTAGTTCAAAATAACTATGCGCAACAGAGCGCCAAAAATACCGACCCCGATAAAATTTATAAAGAAGCGCTCAATTTATACGACAACAGAAAATTTGTTGCCGCTCATAAATTGTTTGAATCTGTTGCGACCAGTATCGATCAACAAAAAAACGAGCAAGACAGCAAAGATATTTCGCTGCTCAGAATCAATGCAGAATTTTATGCTGCAGTCTGCGGGCTCGAATTATACAATGACAATGCCGTTAATTTATTATTGCATTTTGTTACGCATTACCCCGAAAATCCTAATGCTAAACTCGCTTCGTTCGAATTAGGTAATTTTTATTATCGCCAGGCTAATTACCCTCAAGCAATTGATTGGTATAACAAAACCGACCCAAGTACTTTTTCTGCTAACCAACGTTTAGAATATCATTTTAGAAATGGTTATGCTTTATTTCAAGAAAAAAAATTCGATAAAGCGATTGTAAATTTAAAACGCGTTAAAAGCAATACTTCTAAATACGCCTACCCTGCTACCTATTACGAAGGCTTAGCTTATTACGAAATTAAAAAATACAAAGAGGCTTTGGCAAGTTTAAGTAAGCTCAAAGATTCAAAAACTTATGCCGAAGTAATTCCTTATACCATTATTAAAATCAATTACGATTTAAAAAGCTATGAAGAATTACTCAGCTACACTGCTGGAATTTTAAATGTCCCTAAACTGCAAAACGAAAGAGAAATTTTAGTGCTTGCAGGATCTAGCGCAATTTTTGCTAAAAAATTCGAACTCGCGATTAACTATTACGAACAAGCACGAAAAAAACAAGCGCTCAACGACCAAGAAAGTTACGAATTAGCGAATGCTTATTTTCAAGCGGGTAAATTTGCAGAAAGCATTAAAACTACCGAGCAAATTGCAGAACGAAAAAATATTTATAGCCAGGATGCCTTGTATTTAATGGGCCATAGCTATATCGGCATCAACGACAAGCAATCGGCACGCAATGCCTTTTGGAAATCGGGCAGGTTGCCTTTCGAAAACAATGTAAAAGAAGAAGCCAATTTTAACTACGGTAAATTGTCTTACGAATTGCAATTCAACCAAACTGCCATCGAAACTTTTCAGGCATTTTTAAAGAAATATAAAAAATCGGCACATGTAAACGAGGCCGCTTCTATATTAGGCGAAGCATTGCTTTCTACCAAAAATTATAAAGAAGCCATTGTAATTTTAGAAGGGCTCGAAGAAAAATCAACGGCTTCTAATTTAGCTTTACAAAAAGTGAATTATTTTAGAGGCATCGAACTCATTAACAATAACGAACTAAAAGAAGCCATTGCATTACTCAACAAAGCCAATTTATTAAACGGCGATAAAGCTATTTCGGCTAATGCGAATTATTGGAAAGCCGATTGCTATTATCAATTAGCCGATTACGACAATGCCTTGAAATTCTTTTCGCTATATAATCAATCTGCTGCAGCCGCGCCAGACTTAGCCAATTTAGTGAACTACCAATTGGGTTATACTTATTTCAAAAAAGAAGAATATAAATCGGCTTTATTTTATTTCGATAAATTTTTAAAAGGAATAGACAGAGCCAGTGTAATTGATAATAAAAAAATAAATGATGCCACGCTGAGATTAGCCGATGGTTATTTTGTAATTAAGGATTACGATAAAGCTTTATTTTCTTACAACAAGATTGCGAACGATCACATTGGTGGAACCGACTATGCCTTATTTCAGAAAGGAATTATTTTAGGCTTACAAGGCAAACAAAACGATAAAATTGTGACGCTTAAACAAGTATTAAATAATTATACTAAATCTGCGTACGCCGACGATGCAACTTTTGAAATTGCGAATAGCTATTTCAGTATGAATAACAATAGCGATGCGACATTGTACTTTAACAATTTAATTCAGCTATATCCTAACTCGAGGTATGTAGCCAAAGCACGCTTAAGCTTAGGTTTGATTTATTATAACGAAGAAAAAGATGAATTGGCTTTGAGTAGTTATAAAGCTATCATTGCTGAATATCCAGGCAGCGAAGAAGCAAAAGAAGCTTTACTAGCTATCAAAAATATTTATGTTGATGCAGGTACCGGCGACGATTATTTAAGTTATTTAAAAACATTACCTTTTGCTTCGGTGAGTGCCAATGCACAAGATTCTATCTCGTACCAAAGCGCCAACACCCGTTACTTAAAAGCCGATTACGAAAATGCAATCAATGGATTTAATTCTTATTTGAGCAAATTTGAAGCGGGTATTTTTAGTACCGAAGCGCATGCCAATAGAGCCGAATGTTATTTAAAATTAACTAAAGAAGATTTGGCTTTGAGCGATTTCAATTATATTATTGAAAACAACAAAACTATTTATTTAGAAAGGGCATTGTTATTCGCAGGTCGCATTGAATTTAAAAATAAAGAATATAAAAAAGCAGCTAGCCTATTTACTAAACTCGAAGAAGTAGCCGAATACAAAGAGAACTATGCCGAGGCTATTGGTTCTGCGATGCGTGCATACATGAACTTAAACGATACCACAGCCATTGCTGCTTATGCAAAGAAAATTATTGCGTATGAGAAATCGGCATCTGATGATATTAATTTAGCCCATTTATATTTAGGTAAATTATATTACAAACAAAAAAATAACAGCGCAGCAGCCACAGAATTTGAAACGGTAACCAAGCAAACCAAAACCGCTGTTGGTGCCGAAGCAAAATTCTATTTAGCACAAATTTTATTCGACAAAGGGCAATACCTCGAAGCACAGCAAGCCTGCTTTGATTTAAGTAACCAAGTGCCATCTTACGAATATTGGGTAGCCAAAGGCTTTATTTTATTAGCCGATACTTACCACCAATTGGGCAACGATTTTCAAGCCAAGTCTACGCTGCAATCTATTATAGACGAATACGATGGCAAAGATGAAATTGCAGAAGAAGCAAAAAGTAAATTAGCTAGTTTTTTAATTACCAAATAAAAACGCAAGAGATATGAAAAACATCCATAAAAATATATGCTTGGTTGCCATTAGTTTGCTTGGCCATTCGGCTTTTGCTCAAAAAAATGTATCCGAACAAGTAAATGTGGTGCGTTCTTACAAACCCATTTTAGCCGAGGCTTTAAGAATCAATACCAATCCCGAAATAAAAACAGACATGGTACAAATTGCACCATTGACTTATCAAACTTTAATTTTTGGATTAGATAGCTTAACTAAAACCAGCGCTATTGAAGCCGAAAAAATGAAATCGGAAAGCATCACTAAAATATATCCAGTTTATTTAAGAATGGCAGGAGGCAACTACGCCAGTAGTTTAGTGGATTTATATTGGAACAATTTACGTTCTAAAGATATTCAAACTGGTTTTGCTTATAACCACCGCGCAGCAAGCAATAGCAAGGTAGCGAACATGCAAAACAGTACGAACGATTTAAGTACTTGGGTTAAAAAAATGAATACCAGTAATACCCTTAGCGCGGCTTTAAATTATAACCGAGCGGTGAATCATTTTTATGGATACGACCACAAAATCTTTGATTATAACAAAGATACCACCAGACAACAATATGAAGTGATTAGTTTACAAACTAGCTTGGTCAGTAATATTCAAAATACGGCTAAATTAAAATACGATGTGTTTTTTAATGCTTATAGTTTAAATGATGCCTATACTGTGAAAGAAAACAGAATGATTACCGGCGGAAATTTTAGCTACGATGTTTATGATTTTAAAGTAGGCTTAGATGCATCGCAATCGGAGTCGAATGCGATTACTAGCAAAAATAATTTAATGGAGTTTAGCCCAAGCGTAAGTTTAAAAGAAGGAAATGGTACTTTAACCATTGGTTTAATTTCTTTTATAGAATCGGGTAATCAAAGTTCTTTTCATGCCTATCCAAATGTAAAATACAGTTACGACTGGAAACCCGCATCTTTAGTGGCTTATGCCGGTATCAACGGAAAAATGCATAAAAATGCTTTGAATAATTTTGCGATCGAAAATCCTTTTATTGGTAATGTAGCGATTGAAAATAGCAATGAAAAATTAAATTTATATGTTGGTGCTAGGGGTAGCATTGGTACCAAAACTGCTTATTTATTAAATGCGAATTTGAAACAAACCGAAAACGATGCGTATTTTGTAGTTGACAATAGCGACATGCGTAAATACACGATTATTTACGATGGAAAAAATGCAAGTTCGTTTCATTTGTCGGCAGAAGTTACACATCAAAGTAATAGTAAATTAAGGTTGTTTGGAAAATTAGGTATTCACTCTTACCAAACCGATACTGTTCGCGAAGCCTATCATAAACCAACCTACGAAATAAATGCAGGCGCAACTTATGCCATTGCAGATAAATTTAGATTACAAATGGACTTGCTTTCGTTTTCGAGTATGAAAACAACCGACTATCAATTGGGCGGTATTCAAAGCATTGCAGGCGGTACAGATTTAAATTTATCGTTAGATTATAAATATTCTAAAATAATTTCGGTGTTTACGCAGTTCAATAATATTTTAAATTACCAAAGAGCGCGTTACCTTTATTACAATAGCTATGGCTTTCAAGCCATGCTAGGCTTAAGCTTTAATTTTTAATAATGATGATGCAAAAAATAGCCTTTGCCATTAGCCATTTGCTAAAACAATCGGATAGCTTGGAAATTCCAGGCTTTGGTTGTTTGAGCAAGCTAGCGCAGCATGCTAATTTTTCTGCAAATAAAGATTTATTAAATGCCGGTAAACTAATCCTGGTTTTTGATAAAAACGAAAACAGTAAAGATTTTCAATTAGCGGAGCAATTGGCTAAACAAGAAAATATTTCTATTCAAGAAGCACAAAATCTTCTAACAGAAACGGTGAACGAATGGAAAATTTTAATCGATAAAGGCGAAAGCATTGAACTCGAAAATATTGGTAGCATAAAATCTGAAAATGATATTTGGAAATTTACACCCATTGCCGAAAGTGCTTTAGATGAAGAGTCTTACGGCTTTAGCCCGATTAAACTTGCTACTGCAAAAACGGATGATGAAAATTTAGCAGACGAAACATTTACGGAAGCAAATGAAGTAGCTAATGAGGAAGCAAATGATTCGGACAATCACCTTTCTAAAATTGTTATTTGGAAAGATCGCTTGCTAGCCAAAATAAAAACTTGGAACTGGCGCAACATCAGCATTGCCAGCGTAGTGTTTTTAATTGCTTATACTTTTTTATTCGTGATTTCTAGACCAAGTATTTTTTCGAAACAAAAAACAATTAGCAATACTACGACCGAATTAAAGTTAAAAGACACGCTAGTGAACAAAACGGCAAGCCTAGATAGTCTAAACAATGCAGCGGCCGATACCCTTATTCCTATTGCGCAAATTGTAAAAAACAATACGGCCTTTAAAAAGCAATCGCAAAGCGTTTCAGCAGCCGATCCAATAGAAGATATCGAAGTTGAGGAAGACATAGCAGACACCGCTTCGTTTACCAACTACGATTCGCTCGAAGCCAGCTCACTAGAAAAGCGTAACAATTCAAATACCATTGAAAATACTTGGAAGCCAAAGAAATATCAGCTCGTTGCTGGCGTTTATAAAAGCAAAGCACAAGCCCAAGACATGGAGCTTAATTTAAATTACACGGGCTTTGAAGCCAAATTGATTAAAATTAAAAATGGCTACCGTGTAATTATTGGCGATTATGAAACTATGAAAGAAGCAAAAGAAAATTTATCTTTAGCAAACCAAATAAATCCGATTTTTTACCTACATATTCAATAATCTCATCAACATGACCTTATTACAAATAACAGAAACCATTGGCTCAGACACTGTCAAACAAGTAGTGCAAGCAGTTCAAGCCCTTCCAGAAGTGGCAAAAGCGGTTGTTCCAGAACAATTAAATTTATTGGCGCTAATTTTAAAAGGCGGATGGGTAATGTATCCTATTGCGGCATTATCTATCATGGGCTTTTATATTTTCTTTGAAAGATATTTCACTTTAAGAAAAGCAAATAAAGATGAGTCGAATTTACTTTTTCAAGTAAGAGAGTTTATTAAACAAGGTGATTTAAGTACGGCTTTAACCGTGTGTAAACAATCAAATACACCGATTAGCAGAATGTTGCAAAAAGGTTTATTAAGAATTGGAAAGCCTATTAAAGAAATTGAAGGTGCCATTGAAAATGTTGGCAAATTAGAAGTAGCTAAACTCGAAAGAAACATCAGTATTTTGGGCATCATTGCGGGTATCGCACCTATGCTTGGTTTCGTAGGTACGATATCTGGCGTAATTAAAATCTTTTATAATATTTCTTTATCAGACAATATCAGTATTGGTTTAATTGCGGGAGGTTTATACGAAAAAATGATTACCTCTGCAGCTGGTTTAATTATTGGTATTCTAGCTTATATCGGTCACCATATTTTAAATTTAATGGTCGATAAAATTATTTTAAAATTAGAAACTGAGTCGATTGATTTTATCGATTTATTAGAAGAACCTAGCAAATAATGAATTTAAGACGAAGACATAAAATCACCCCAGAGGTAAGTGCTTCCTCCATGAGTGACATCATGTTTTTTTTGATGCTGTTTTTCTTGATTGCTTCTTCGGTAGTAAATCCAAATGTGATTAAACTATTACTTCCAAAAGCAGCAAGTGGACAATCGGTAGCCAAAAAAACCATCAGCGTTTCTATCACCAAAGATTTACAATATTATGTAGAAAAAAAGCTCGTACCTGCCGATCAAATAGAAGCTTTATTAAACAGTTATATTCAAAATCAAACTGAATTAACCGTGATACTCTATGTAGACCAAACAGTAGCGATACAAGACATTGTAAATGTGATGGACATTTCTAATAAGTTAAAAGTTAAACTCGTTTTAGCCACCGATCCTAAATGATTTTAGGCTAAAATAATTTCGATATGCAGCAAGAATCACAAAATAGTAAAGCAATTATTAGTACCCTGGTATTACATACCATTTTATTGGGTGCTTGTTATTTCTTTTTTATTGCTGGTCAAATTCCAACCGAAACCATTGAGCAAGGTGGTATTGTGATTAATTATGGCACCTCCGACGAAGGCATGGGAAACGATTATACCAGCACCGACGAACCTGCTATTGGTGAAAACATTAATAACGAACCCATCGAAGATCCTAACAGAGCCAATAGCACAACGGCAAATGTTTCCACTTCAGATCAACAAGTGCTTACACAAGATTTAGAAGATGCACCTGTCGTAAATTCTGCAACAAATAGTAGCAATACCAATAATACCACTCCTTCTGTAACACCTGTTGCACCTGCACCATCGGTAGATAGCCGCGCAATATTTAAAGGCAAAAAAAATAATGGCACCGGAGCCGGCGATGGCAACGGTAACACCCCTGGCAACCAAGGCAGACCCGACGGCAGCACGCAAAGCACTAATTACACAGGTAATGGCGGCAATGGCGGCGGCGGCGTTTCTTTAAATTTAGCCGGCCGTGCATTTATTACAAAACCAAAAATTCAAGACGACGGACAAACAGCAGGAAAGATTACGGTAGATATTACCGTAGATAAAAATGGAAACATTAGAACGGCTAAAGCTGGCGGTAGAGGTACTACCATTTCTAATGCTTCACTTTGGTATAAATGCGAAAATGCGGTATTGGGTTGCAAATTAAATGCATTAGCCACTGGACCCGAAATTCAAGCAGGCAAAGTGGTATTTACTTTCATCTTAGAATAATTTTAATTTCTTCTTCATGAGAAATTACCAAGATACTTTACACTTTTTATTTACCCAATTACCCGTATTTCAACGCGATGGCGCATCGGCCTATAAACCAACTATAGCAAACACCATAGCCCTTTGCGAAGTACTCGGAAATCCACAAGAAAAATTTAAAAGCATACATGTTGCTGGTACCAATGGTAAAGGTTCTACTAGCCATCAATTAGCGGCTATTTTTCAAGCAGCTGGTTATAAAACAGGATTATATACTTCGCCACATTTAAAAGATTTTAGAGAACGCATTCGAGTAAATGGCGAATGCATACCCGAACAAAATGTAATTGATTTTGCGGCCACTCATGAGGCTTTATTTGAAAAAATAAAACCCTCTTTTTTTGAAATGACGGTGGCCATGGCTTTTGAATATTTTGCTAATCAAAAAGTAGAAATTGCTATTGTAGAAGTGGGCATGGGCGGCCGCTTAGACTCCACTAATATTATTCGACCCGAACTTTGCCTCATCACCAACATTTCTTTCGATCACCAGGCTTATTTAGGCCATACGCTCGAAGCCATTGCAGGAGAAAAGGCGGGAATTATTAAACAGGAAGTGCCAGTAGTTATTGCAAGTACCCAAACGGCTACGCAAGCCGTATTTAAAGAGAAGGCAGCTTCACAAAATGCCCCTATTTATTTTGCCGACCAATTGTATCATTTACAAAGAACAAGTAATAGCAATCAACAATATCTTGAGATTGAATACACCGATGCATTAGGCACCGTGCAAAAGTTCCAATCCGATTTAACAGGTATTTATCAATTAAAAAATATTACGGGCGTACTTTGTGCGATAGATTTACTCAAAGAAAAATTT
>ENA-OUVC01001338-OUVC01001338.1-marine-metagenome-genome-assembly--contig:-NODE-1338-length-14748-cov-3.772067_pt1 | contig 14748 bp, 3 predicted proteins | sample MGYA00248622_ERZ508571 | MGnify/ENA primary metagenome ERZ508571 (study PRJEB26236, sample SAMN06267175) | marine metagenome | isolation source: Columbia River Estuary | place: USA:Columbia River Estuary... | reverse complement strand
GTGTGCCACTCCCAGCTGTCTTCTTCAACGTTGGCGAGGGCTGCAGCCATGCCACCCTGAGCTGCACCGGTGTGCGAGCGGGTAGGGAAGAGCTTTGAAATGACCGCGGTCTTAGCGTGCGGCCCAGCTTCGATTGCTGCGCGCATGCCAGCGCCACCGGCACCAACGATAACGACGTCATATTGGTAGTAGTGAATTTTCGGATTCGACAATTACTAGTTCCTAATTTCTGTTGTTATGACTGGTTGACCGGGCAGAAGCTCGGCAAGTTTTCTGGTGTGCCATTCGCAGGGCACGGATCAAAGGTGTAGATAACCAAGGTGCCGAGCACGATTAGAGCCGCGCAGGTTGCCCAGAGAATCCAAACCAAAGTTTTGCGAGTTTTCTCGCGCTCTGCGTAGTCGTTAACAATGGTTCGCATTCCATTTGTTCCGTGAATCAGGGCGAGCCACAACATTGCGAGATCCCAAACCTGCCAAAACGGATCAGACCACTTGCCCGCGACGAAAGCAAAGTCGATTGCCTTGATGCCCTCGCCAACCCAGAGGTTCGCGAAGAGGTGACCGAAGACGAGAATCAGCAGCGCAACACCCGAGGCGCGCATGTAGATCCAGCCCCACTTCTCCCAGTTGGTGCGCTTGGGTTTCGCGGTGCGTGGTGGCTCAATAACAAATGTCATTTTTCTGCTTCTGCCTTATCCGAAAACGTTTCCGAGGTGACGCGGGGTGAAGATGGCGAAGATGATGAAGGCGATTCCAACAACCACCCAGAACATGGCGTTCTGATACTTCGAACCCTTCGACCAGAAGTCGATCAGGATGATTCGAATTCCGTTGAAAGCGTGAAACAAAATTGCGGCAACTAGACCGAGCTCGGCCAAACCGATGATTGGTGTCTTGTAGGTGTTGATAACAGCGTTGTATGCCTCAGGGCTCACGCGAACTAGAGCGGTGTCTAGCACGTGAACTAGAAGAAAAAAGAAAATTGCGACACCCGTAATGCGGTGAAGAACCCAGGACCACATCCCGATTTTTCCGCGATAGAGAGTGCCTGCCGGCTTTGATGGCACGAAATCCTCCTGTATTGGCTACTGCGCTGAAGCACAAAATCCCTATAAGTCTAAACCCGTGTGGGCTAGGTTTGTTTCCGTGACCAACCCACAACTCTCGCCAAATTTCTATGCGGTCATACCCGCTGGTGGAGTTGGTTCGCGCCTCTGGCCGATCTCTAGGCCCGAGCATCCAAAATTTCTGCACGACCTAACCGGAGCGGGTAGTTCACTGCTTCAGCAAACCTACGACCGCCTTGCCGAATTCCTGCCGGCGGCGAGCATTTTGGTGGTCACCGGCGAGGCTCACGGTGCCGCTGTTGCCGCTCAACTGCCAAGCTTTCAGGGCTCGCGCCTAGTGCTCGAACCGAGCCCGAGAGATTCAACCGCCGCCATTGCCCTGGCCGCGGCCGTGCTGGTTCGCGAGAACGCCAACGCCGTGATCGGCTCGTTTGCCGCCGACCACCTGATTGGCGACCAGGTTCGCAGTGCCGGAGCCCGCGTAGCTCAAGGTGCTGCCATTGAGCGTGAGGGTGTTGGTCGCGGAAGCATCGCCGAGCTGGTTGCCCGCGGAGAAAGCCAACGTGCCGCCCGTGACGCTGGTCACGCCGGCATAGGTATTAGCCTTGGAGAGGGTCACGGTGTCCGCCGTGGTCTTGTTCAAGCCGACCGATCCGGCGAGGATGGCACTGACGGAGCCGCTACGCAAGTCGTAGGCGGAGGTGGAGGTCAGCACGCCGGTGGTGCCGGTGATGGCGCCGCCGCGGAGCGACACCGTTCCGACGGTGTCATTGAAGGTCGCGATGTCGAACGTCCCGTCCGCGGCGATGGTCACGCCACCGGCGTCGGCCAACACGTTGTTGGCGCCGAGCGCGAGGGTGCCGTTGTTCACGTTGGTGCCGCCGGCGTAGGTGTTGGCTCCGGAAAGCGTGAGCGTGCCCGTGCCGGTCTTGGTGAGGCCGCCGCTGGTATTGGCCACCAAGGTGCCGACGGTGACCGCGGCTCCCGTGCCGCCCCCGCCGGTCAAAGTCACGGTCGGAGCGGAGCTGTAAGCGCCCGGCGAAGTGATGACGATGCCGACCACGGCGCCGGCGTTGATCAACGCATAACCCGTCGCGGGCGAGCCGCCGGCCTCCAGGGTCCCGCCGGTGAAGATCACCTCGGGTGCGCCGACGTAATTGGAACCACCGGTGAGGGTGAGGCTGCTCTGCGCCACACCGCTGCCGGAAGCACCCCGCAGCACGGTGCCCAGAGACGAATTGAAGCCGTTGGTATCAAAGGTGAGACCACCGGTGAAAGAAGGCGCCCCCGCGACGGCGCTGTTGTCGATCGCGCCGAAGAAGTTGGAGGTGAAGGTGATGCCGGAAGGGGCGGTAGGAATCCAGTTGCTGACGGCGGCGGAGGTCTTGAGCGTGCCGCCGGCGAAGTTGAGGTAGCCGAGGTTGGCGCCCGCGCTCGGCAGGCTGGTCGTCATCGCCGTGCCCACCTGGAGCGTGCCGCCGGCGAGGTTGATGATCGCGGTGTTGTTGTTGCCGGCACCTGCCGTCCCGCTGTTGCCGAACCGGATGGGCTGGGTCGTGGTGAGGAGCGAACCGCCCGCCACGTTGAGCACGGCATACTGGCCGCCGGCCGTGGTGGTGTTCATCAGGAGACCGAAGGGCTGCGTGGCGCCCGTACGATCGAGCTCGCCGCCGTTGGCGATGGTGATCTGGGTGTTGCTGTAGTTGAGCATCCACTCGCCACCGGTGTGATCCAGCCGACCAGTGCCACCGATATAGGCCACGGACCTGGAGACAGAGGCCAGATTGGCGCTAACGCCGAAACCGAAACGGTTCCGCGACTTGAAAGTGCCTCCGGTGAGGTTGAAGTAGCCGTAAGAACCCGCCGCTCCGGCGACGTAAGTCGCGGTGGTGGCGTTGCCGGTCACGTCCACCGTGCCGGCGGTCTGATTGTAGACCCCGACGCCCTGCGCGACATTGCTGCCCGTGTGGCCGAACGACGTCATGTCGCCGCTCACATTGGCGACACTGACCGCCGTGTTGGTGCCCCCGTAGACAAAGATGCTCGAAGTGGTGTTGCCGGTCCACGTTCCGGTGACGTTCAAGACGCCGCCATTGACGACGGTATTGCCGGTATGGGTGTTCGTGCCGCTGAGGGTCAGCGCGCCGTTGCCGACCTTCGTCAGGCCGAACGTGGAAGTCGCTCCGTTCTGCAGCGCGCCGCTGAAAGTCGTGCTGCTGTTATCGCCGCCCGCGGTCAGGGTCACGTTGGCCGCACCGCCGTTCTCGACCGTACCGGCGCCAGCCAGGGAGCCGATGGCGGCGTTGAAGGCGTTGAGGCGAAGAATCGCCCCGGCGCTGACGGTGTGCGCGGAAGTCTGATTGAATCCGTTGGCTGCTCCGGCCTGAAGGACGCCCGCGGTGATGGTCGTAGCGCCTACATAACTATTCGTCCCGCTGAGAGTGAGTATTCCTGCTCCGTCCTTGGTCAGGTTGGCTGTTCCGCCGATGCCACCGCTGGAGGCGAGAATGGTGGCGGCGTCCGCCACAGCCCAGGTCTGGTTCGCGCCGAGCGTGATGGGAGCCGAGAGGTCAATAGCAGCGGGGGCGCCGGTCTGGACGTTGATCCCCGCCGTACTGTCCGCGGGGGTGATGGTCAGCGTGCCGGACGCGCCGGAAGCGATGCTGATGGAGGTCAGCGGGCCGACGCCGACCTCATTGATGAAGGACAAGTCCTTGATGCTGAAGGCTCCGTCCAGCGTGGTGGTGAGCGCCGTGCCTGTGACGTCGTCACTGGAGAAGATGACGCTGGTCAAGACCCCGGGCGTGCCACCAGCATTGACGTCACCCGCTCGGTCGGTGGACCAGTTGGCGTTGAGGCCGCTGATACCCGTCCAGCTGGAGTTGATGCTGCCATCCCAGTAGAAATCCCCCGTGGAGGCAGTTGCAACGAGCTGTACGAGCGTGGCGCTAGGGGTGAGGGCGAGGGTGACGCCCGTCAGCGAACCTCTCAGGGTGCCGATGGAGTAAGTGGCTCCACTGAGACCGCCGGAAGCGGTCAGAAGGTCGTAGTTCCCGGGTCCGAAACCGGCGAGACCGGTCAGGTTGAAAACAACGTTGTTGGCGGTGGTGGCCGCACCTGCGGTGAGGATACTATCGTAAAGCGTGCCCGAACTGGTACCCAGCTCCCAGTTCAGGGTCGTGGTGCCCGCGTCCGCGCCCAAGCTGACGGCACCGCTCCCAAGGTTGAGGCGTTGTCCGACGGTGTTGACCAGATTCAGGATGGCTCCGCCTTTCACGATCAGGGCTTCGGGGGCGGGGGCCGAGGTGGCTCCGCCGGTGATGCTCAGGGTGCCGGCGCTCACGGTGAGCGATCCGGTGAAGGCGATACTGGCGTTGCTCAGCGTCATCACGGAGGTCGCACTGTTCTGAGTGATGCTACCGATGCCGAGATTGCCGCTGGAAATGATTACTTCGCCTGCTCCGCTACTGGCGTTGATGAGGCCGCCCGTGCCGGTGAGGGCTCCAGAGAGACTGAAGCTGCCGGCTCCGGTGGTGTTAATCTGCAGATCCTTGTTGAGCGTGACCGGGCCACTATAGACGAAGGAGTTGCCGTTATTTCCCCCGATGGTAGCCGTGCCCGAGGAGCCGGAAACAACAATGATCGCGTTGTCAGCGGTGAAGCCGGTGCCGGAAGCAATGAGGGAGGCGTTCGCGCCGCCTGCGGTATGCCCCAAGGTCAGCGTCCCGGTGCCGAGGCCTGCCGCATTGGCAGAATGCACGACCGTGCCGGAGCGGATGGCGACTCCTCCATCAAAGCTGTTCGCCTGGTTGAGAGTGGCGATGCCGGTGTAGTCGCCGTCCAACACAAGCGAGGCTCCGACTCCGGCGAAGATGCCGCTTTGCGCGAAGTCCCCGTCGCCCCTGAGAGTGACGGCGTTAGCGCCGCCGGTGAGGGCACCCAGGCTGAGCAGGGTGGTGCCGCCGCCCGACGAATCGGTGATGTTGAAAATAGCAGACCGGTTCAGGGTCGTGGCACCAAAGCCCACCGTGGCGATCCCGGAAGTGAAATTGGCTCCGCCAGCCACATTCAGAGTGACCGCAGTCCCCGCACCCGTGTTGCCGACGGTCAATTGAGCACCCGTGCCAGTGCCGATCGTCTGGATGAGCCCGGCGCCCGTTGTCGCCCGATTGCTTGTCAGCGTGGCGTCCGCCGACACCCACAAGTTGGCACGTCCGATGCTCGCGGTGTCCGTCTGAATGGAGAGATTTCCCCCATTGAGCTGGATGGTCATCGAGGTCGGGGTAATGTCGCCCACCACGTTGTTGCTGGTGCCTTGGAGCAGCAATGTGCCCGCATCCACCCGGAAGCCCACCCCGGTGGCCCCGCTGCCTGCGGCGGAGACGCCCTGCGCATCGTAGGCGGCGCTGGATACCGTCAGCGCGAGCGTGCCCGCGCCAGTCTTGATCAAGCCGCCGCCGTTAGCGGTGGCCGCCCCGGTTCCAACAATGGCGCTTCCGATGGCAAGCGTGCCGCTGTCCACCTGAATGACGCCAGGCCCGGCCTGAACGCTGACGACCTTGCCGGCGTTGGCGACGAAACCGGCGGTCACATGCAGCGTGCCACCGCCGGTGCCGAAAGTGACATCATTGGTGGCAGTGCCCAAGCCGCTCTCCGCGTCGATTTTCAGGGTGCCGCCACCGTTGATCGTCACGGCGCTGTTGTTGCCGAAAGTATTCACGCCCTTAAGGTAGAGCGTCCCGACGCCGCTTTTCGTGAGTACTGCGGTACTTACGCCATCGTCCATGATGCCGGCGACGGTCAGCGTCCCGCCGGTGACGGTCACCGTACGCCCGCCGTTTGGCAGCGCCACGCTGCCGGTTCCCATGTTTAGATTGTGACTGCCAGCAAAAGTGAAGTTCGCGTTCCAATCCTGGGCGTTGTTCGTGGAAAGAGTCAGCTCGGCGCCGCTGGTGTTGTCGATCACCGCACCTGAGGCGCCAAAGGTCAGCGTCCCGCCGCCGAGTGCCGCGGCATGGCCAAGGTTCAGGGTGCCGCCGGCATGCTGGACTCCGCCGGTGAACGCGTTGGCGGCGTTGAGGGCGAGGGCGCCGGCCCCGGCTTTCACGATCTGGGTCGCCGTGGTACCGTCGCTGATGACTCCGCTGAGGGCGAGCAATCCAGCCGTGGTCGTGATGGTGCGGCTGGTGCCGACCGCTGTGCCGAGCGATATGGCGCCCGTGCCTAAGTCGAGATTATTGGAGCCAGCGAAGGCGAAGCTGCTGTTCCAGACGTAAGCATTGTTCGTGCCGCTGGCGGTGATGGCGGACCCGCTGGTGTTATCGATCGTGCCGCCATTGATCGTCAAAGTCCCCGCGCCCAGCGCCTTGGTCGTGCCAGCGACATTGTGGGCAATGTTGAGCAACGTGCCCGCCGCCATGGTCACGCCGCCGCCCGCAGCCGAGTTGTCGCCGCCGAAGGTCAATGTGCCTTGGCTCAACGTCGTGACTCCGCCGTAGGTGTTGGCGCCGGTGAGCGCGAGCGTACCGCCGCCGACCTTGGTCAGGCCGAAGGTCGAGGCGCCGTCATCGATGACTCCGCCCACCGTAAGCGTGCCAGCGGAAATGGTGAGGACGGGGGACGTGTTCAGCTGCACGGCGCCGGTGCCGAGATCGAGGGCGTTGCTGCCGGTGAAGGTGAAACTCCCGTTCCAGTTCTGCGCGTTGGCGTTCGCATTGACGATGGCCCCTGACGAGACGTCGATGGTCGTCCCTGCGCCGACGCTCAACGTCCCCGTGCCCAGCGCGGTCGTGCTTCCGATCTTCAGCGTACCGCCCGTGAGGGTGATTCCTCCGGTTCCGCTGTTCGAGCCACTGAGAGTAAGCACGCCCAAGCCGGTCTTGTTGATCAAGGCGTTGATGGTGGTCGCCCCGCTGACGGTCAGACTGGAGCCATTCGCCCCGCTGCCATCGACGGCCCAGGTCTGGCTGGACACATTCGCGCCGGAAGTGACCAGCGGCGCGGCAATCACGACGACGCCGGCATTGGCCTCCACGACGATGCCGCCCGAGGTGCTGGTCGGGGCGACAGTGAGCGTACCGCTACCGCCTTGGCTGATGGAAACCGCCGTGATGCCCGACGGCGAACCGGACTTGAATTGCAGCCCTTCGATGGTGAAATTTTCGTCCAGCGTGGTCGTGATCGCGGAACCACTGGTGAAAGGAGCCGCGGATGCGCTGAAAATCACCGTGTCGGTGGCCCCTGGCTTGTTTACCGCGTCGGTCGTGCCGGCCAAATCCGTGGTCCAGTTGGCGACGGCGGACCCCAAGGTACCCCACGAGCCATCCTGGCCGCCACGCCAATAGACCGGGTTAAAGGATTGCACCATCAGGGAGATCAGGTTCGCCGACTGGTTCAGGGTGTAATTGAATCCTGATGGCGCCGTGCCGAGCGCATAGCTGGTCCCGGCGGAGAGGAGCCCGCCGACGCCATTCGCGTCCGACAGAAGATTATAAGTTCCATTGCCCAATGCGCCGAGGTTGAAGAAATCCAAGGTGATGACCCCCCCGCTGGTGAGGGCGTTCCCCCCCGTGCCGACGATGATTTGGTCGCCCGAGGAGGGGGCTCCGAGTTCGAAACCTAGGCGGGAGCCGCCGACAAGAGTGAGGGCGTTGGCCCCGACGCCGAGCGTCAGGACTTCCGCCGCGCCATTCACAAGACTCAGGTTCCCGGTCGCTCCAACGCTCACCGCAGCGATGCCCGCAGTGCCGAAGCCCGCACGCAACGTGCCATCATTGACCGAAACAGTGCTCAGTCCGCCGTTCCAAGAAGAGGTCCCGGGAATCACCAACGTGCCGGCGCCCGTCTTCGTCAAATTTCCGGTGCTGGCACCGGCGATGCCTCCGGTGGCCGTGAGGGTCCCGGTGCTTTGGGCTACCTCGAACGTGCCGCCGGACACCCCCAGCGTGACCACGCGCGTACCACCGAGCGCGACCGAACCCGTGCCGGAATAGCTGAGCGTGCCGTTATTCAAGCCGATTGTATTGGATGCGGCCGCGCTGCCAAGCTGGTTGGCGGCAGAGAACGAGAGCGTGCCACCGTTGACGTCCACCACGTTGGCGAAGGATCCTAGGCCGTTATTTGCCAGCGTCACGGTCCCGCCGGTTGATTTCACCGCCTTCACCGAACCCCCGAGTCCGCCGGTGCTTGAAAAGTTCACCGTACCGCTGCGCAGATCAAAGTCCGCCGTCGAGGTGAGCACCCCCGTGGAACCATTCAGGGCGCCTCCGCTCAGCACGAAAGTCCCGATCGTGTCGTTGAATGTCGAGAGGTTAAAGGAACCTCCGGCCACGGTCACGGCACCAGTGTTATCCAGGATATTGTCGGCTCCGTGAGCCAGCGTGCCGCCGTTGACGGTGGTCCCGCCCGTGTGCGTGCTGGCGCCGGTGAGCACTAATGTGCCAACGCCGGACTTAACGAGGACGATATTTTTTTCGTTCGCCCCTGCCCCGCCCAACACGCCACCGAAAGTCGTCGATGTGGCCTGGTTGACCGTAAGGATGGAAGCCGTCCCATTGCCGCCGACGATGGCCATGGCGCCCGTCGCGCTGGAGAGCTCGGCCACGGTCTGATCCGCCTTCCCGTTGGCATCTCCCAACTGAAGGGCGCCGGTGCCGGTGAGCGAAAGCAGGGTGCCGACAGGCAGGCGATTGTCCGCTCCGCCGCCCGCGACCAGCCGGCCGCCGGAGACCAGCGTGCCGCCACCGTAGGATGCGGACGCTCGCAAGGTGAGGTTGCCGTTTCCTGCCTTGGTAAAGCCACCCGTACCCGCGTTGCCGATGCTGTTGGCCACGACAACGTTGAACGCGTTGGTATTGAAGGTGCCACCGCCCGTGCCGAAAGTGACGACCTTGCCGGAAGCTGACGGGTCAAAAGCAGCCGCGAACCTGAGTGTGCCGCCGAAGAAATTCAAGGCCCCTGCGCCCAGCTTGTCCAACGCGTCCGCCTGAACCGATCCCTGATTGAAATGGATGTCGGTGAAGGCGTTGCTGGCGCTGCCCAGGATCAAGGCGCCCGCACCCGACTTCACCAAGGGCTGCGCAGTCGTCAGCGGCGTGGTGAGCGTGAGCGAGCCGGCGGCCGTGGTCGTGTAGACATAGTAAGGACGGGAGCCGCCCGTCGTGATGCCGCTGACCCCGCTGATGGCGTGGGCGCCCGCCCCGGTCGCCAGAATCGCGCCGGAAGTGATTTCCATTGAGCTGGCGGAGCCGCTCAGAGCGATGCCGGTAGCGGCATCCAGCACCAAGGAATTGATGCTGGCGGGGGTGCTGGTGATGGCGGCAGTGGCCGTGAAGCGAACGTTGGCTGTCAGATTGCCGGTGATGGCGGCACTGTTGAGGGTGTATTCCGTAGCGACAGCCAGCGGACGCAGCCCTTCACCGGTGCTGACAAAGGTCACGAAACTATTGCCTACGTTGGTGGTGGCCGGATCTCCGGCGGTCGATTCGCCCACGAAATAGGGGAAAATACTGATGGTTTGACTGGCGGCGGCTCCGCCGCCCCCCACGGATCCGCCCGGGTCGGCGGAGAAGGTGATGCGACCGCGATTAGTCGAGGCACTGCCACCACCAAGAACTCTTCCCATGACCAACGCCGTCGCCAAATTATTTCGGACCAGCGGCGTGGCGTTGCTGAACGTCAATGTGCCCACGCGATTAGCGGTCGAGGTCGCCGTTCCCACAATCGTGTTATGGCCGGCGTTCAAGACGAGCTGCCCGACGGTCTCATTGCCGTTATTGGAGCCGGCAGTCCGAGCCAAGATGAAGCCTAGCCCGCCGGCCGTATTGCTCAGGGTGACGGTCGCCGTGTCAGTCACGCGATTGACCCCACTGGTTTGATCCTGCACGTTGCGGAAGACGCTCGTGGGGCCGTTCAAAAAGATCGCCGTGAGCGAGGTCAGCTGCTGGACGTTTTGGGTCAAGTCGATCTGACCTTGGTCGACCCTTAAGCTTCCGGTGAATTGGTTGCCGGATACGGCGCTCGTAGTGGCGGAAGCAATAGTCCATGTGCCGGTCCCTGACTTGATAAGCGTTCCGCTGCCACTGATGGCACCGCTGTAGGTGCCCGAGCCAGCGCTCAGCGTGAGCGTATTCTCGTTCAGCCGCACTTCACTCCCCAAGCCGGCCTGGTTCTGCCCACCCGAGATACTGGCGACGGTCTCGTCGCTGAGCAATTCTAGCACATTGTTCTGATTAGGACTTAACGCGACGGCAGAACTGTCGCCAATCGCCCTGCCACCGACAACCTGCAGGGTACCGCTAAGGAGATTCGTGGCGCCGGCATAGTTGTTGTTGCCCGCCAGACGCAAGAGACCCGACCCCGCCTTGGTCACAATAGTAGTCGTTCCGGTAATTACGGACTCCACCACCAAGTTCTTGCCAGGGCTCTGGGCGATGAAAATAAGCTCCGGGTTGGCGAGAGTGCTGCCGAGCATGCCGCCCGTGATAGTGGAATCGCCGACGGTGACGGCGCTGGTCTGCAGGATGCCGCCACTGGAGAGATTGAGCACGCCGCCCGGACTGATCGTGACCGTCGAGGGACCAGCGGCATTGAAGGTCAGGGAGTGGATGTTCGTGTCGGCGAGACCTAGCGCGCCGGCGAAGCCGCTGCCGGTATCACTGATGTTTTGGCCGCTCGCCCAGGAAGTCACCGTGTTCTGAGTGGTGGGCGTCGTCAGGACGATGTTGCCTGCTGAGGATGACGCAAAGCCGGTTCTCGCGCCGTCATTAGCCAAGACATAGCCGCCGATGATGCCGTTGGAGTCATTAGTGGCGCTGGTCAGCACGCCGTTCGTACCGTTTTGCGTCCCGGCGGGCAAATTGACCTGAAGCACCCCCTGACCGGCTGTGCGCGTGATGGCACCGACGTTGAGCGAAAGCGTCCGTCCATTCCCGGCATTGAGCGTGAGCTGGCTCGATCCCGTAGACAGGGTGAGGCCGGCGACCGTCTGCGCCGTGGCCGCGCCGGTGTTTCCAGTCAGCACCACCGTGCCGCCGCCTAAGGCCAACGCAGCGGCATCATTGACTTTTTTAGTGTTGTTGACCGTATAATCCAGCCAGGTGGTGCCGGAGTTGAAGGTATTCGCAATGGTGCCGGTCATCCCAAAGGTGCCGGTGATTTTCAAATTGCCGCCGCCTGCCTTGAGGATGCCACCGGCGGCGCCACTCCAATCCGAGGTGATCAGCAACTCCGCATCCGTATTCGCAACGATCATGCTGTCGCGCACGTCGAAGGTCCTCGCCGCGGTCATGTTCAAAGTGCCGCCCGTGATCGACGCAGCCCGCGGGTTGTTGCTACTGTTCGTGGTGGAGTTTCCCGTGATAGTCACAACGGCTCCGCCCAATGTCACTGTCCCTTGGCTTGTGATGGCCGCCGCCGTTCCATAGAAACTCAGGCCGCCGACAGTCGCATTGATGCCATTGAAATCCAGCAAGGCCGGCTGCGCCGAGTTGCCCATGGTCCAAATACCAGTCGAGGGCAGGCCGCTGTTGTTATTGAGACGCAGCGTACCGGCGGTAACGGAAGAGTTACCCGTCCAAACGGTGGCCCCTCCCAGCTGAATCGTCATCGTCCCGGTGCCCGCCTTGACGAAGACGTTCGCCCGCGCGCCCGTGAACGTTCCGGTGAACAAAGTTGAGGTGTTGTCACCCCCCACATTGAGCGTCCGGTCCGCCGAGGTGCCGCCGGCAACAATTCCAGCTCCCGCCAGCGACCCGATGGTGTCGTTACCCGCCGCAATACTCAAGGTCGCGGAAGCGTTGATCGTCACAGGACTGAGATCGGGCAGCCGGTCCGCGCCGGCAATGGAAAGGGTGCCGGCACTTACGATGGTCGGCCCGGTGTAAGTGTTGCTGGCTGCGTCGCCGGCACCGTCTACGGTTGCAAGGGACAGCGTGCCCGCCCCGAGTTTGGTCATCCCTCCGGCGCCGCTGATGAGGCCGGCCAAAGTCAGGGTGTTGGCGTCGGCGGTGACCTCGATGTTGGCGTTACCGCCTTGCAAGGCGAACGTATGGGAAGCGGCACCGGTGGCCGATATGGCCGCGGTAGCGCCGGTGTAACTCAGGGTCGCACCATCACGAATCGTGACCGCTGTGGCTGCGGCCGCGTTACCAAGCTGGTTGTTGTTGCTGAACTGAAGCGTCCCACCATTCACGAAAACGGCCCCGGTGAAGGTCTTGGCGCCGGCGAGAATAAGGATCCCGTTACCTGCCTTGATGAGATTGGTCACGGCGGCGGTGGTGGTTCCGTTGTTAGCAATATCGGCGTTCACGGTGACCGTGCCCGTGGAATACTGATGGAAAATCAGGTCCCCGGCCGCAGTAGCGTGAGCCTGCCTGAAGACGCCGCCGCCCGTCGCGTTGATGTTCCATGCCGCCGTCCCGTCGATGAGGATCGCCCCCGGAGAGACGTTGGCGCCGTGGCCCAGGATCATGCTCAGCGCGGTTGTGCCCAGATCCAGCGTCTGCGCGCTCGTCGACGATGAACTCAGCTTCAAGGAACGGATCAAGGAAGTGGCCGTGTTCTGCGTCTGGGAGGCGGTCAGGATATACGCGGTGCCCTGCCCGGTTACACCCGGTACACCCGACTCAGGGAGAGCGGTGGTGGGCAGAAAGCCCGTGGTATTGGTATTGGCCGCGCCCGCGTTGCTGATTCCGTTGGTCACCCAGTTGAAGGTGTTGGCCGTGCCGTCGCTGAAAACCAGCCGGTTATTAATGCCGTTCGCACCAGTTGTACCCACGGCGGCATAAGCGGTGCCAAGTTGCACCGTCGTATTCGTGGGAGACGTGATCAGGAGGGTTGCCCCGTTGGCGGTGGCCGTCACGGCGCCAGTCCGCAAGGTGGTACCGGAGGCGTCTCCCGCCACCAAGGTGATGGTCCCGCCGGTCGAACCGACCGTCAGCGCCCCCATGAGCTGATTGGCGCCAAGACCTGCTTTGCCGGTCATCGTGAAATTACCGCCCGTGATCTGGAGCGGAGTGGCGGCCAGCAGACTGGTGAGGGCTGTGTTGACGAAGCTGAGGCTGACCGTGCCGCCGTTGATGATCGTGTTACCCGTGTAGGTGCTGGCGAGGCTCGGAGAAAGCGTCAGCGTACCCGCGCCGATCTTGGTGATGGCTATGTTCGCCGGAGTGGTGGAAGTGATCGTGCCCGAAAAACTCGTGGAAGTGTCATCCCGACCAATGGTTACGACTCGGGCGGAGCCAGTGTTAGTCAGATTACCCGCCCCCGCGATTGAACCCCAAGTTTGCGTAGCCGCCTTAGTCTCGAGGACCGCCCCAGCGTCGATAGTGATGGCCGAACGGACTGGGATACTCGCCGCGGTGTTCGCGATCAGGCGACCCGCCTTGACCCAAGTCGTACCCGCATAGGTCGTGTTCGTGTTCATCTGCGCTATTCCGATACCATCCTTGATGAGGCCGCCGGCGGTAGCGATGGCACCTGTAAGGATGGCCGCCCCACCAGCGATGCTCGCGCCGTTCAGCGTGACATCCGAAGCCACGGACCTCATGGTACCCAACGTCAGCGTGCCGCCGCCGGAGTTGTTGGAAATGGTGAGGTTATCGTTGAACTGGATGTCGGCGGAAATCGTGTCCAGGCTGGGTGAGCCGCTCAGCTTGTTGATGGAAACGGTGCCGTCCGTGTCATCCAAGACCAAGAGACCGTTCGTGCCTCCGGCCAACGTGTAACCGGCAAGCGACGCGGGCGCCGTCGCCCCGAAATTCAATTCGCCGACGGTGATGACGGCGTTGAGGTTCACCGTCTGCGCACCGGCGAGGGCGCCGCTCAGATTGGCGATATCGCCGACGGCGTTGGGAGACTCAACCCCACCCCAGTTGGCCAAGTCGGTCCAGTTGTAAGTACCGACGGCCGTCTGGCTCCAAGTGAGGTTCGCGGCCTGGGCCTGAGGCGACGTGGTGACGCCGACCGAAAGAAGGGCGGCGGCCACCATGAGGGAGGCACGAGACAAGGCAGGATGAGCTGCAGGTAGGCGGGAAAAAAGAGACATCCGGGAGAGGGGTAAGACGGCGTAAAATCCACGCATGCCTGGCGAAGACCAGGGATGCCTGATGGGTAGAATTGGGGGGTATTCCCTACACTAAGCGGTGACCCTATTTCACAATATAAAAGCACCCTCTTTATGACGAAACGGCCCTAAACGAGCGATATGCGCTATTTATCTCCGATAAAGTTTACAAGATATTGATATTCAATTGTTTATATGATAAACCTATTCCCTGCTCGCCTTAGCCGTGAATTGGCCAGCCTTCGGCGACTGGTATCTGGCCCCCGGTAGGGTCAGCACTGCGTGCTGACCTAGCTGTCTTGGGTAGGGCTGACCACCCTTGGTCAGCCGCGGTTGAGCGAGGGCGCTCAACCCTACCTCGAGACAGACGGTCGCGACGCCGTCGCGCCCCTACCTATTCCATCTTTCTGTTCAACCGAGCCTCTGGGCCTCCGGGCCTCTCGTTTTCCGGCCAACCGGCCAACTGTATGGCTTATCCATTCAGCCCTCCATTCAGTCCTCAACGCAGACCTCTACTCAGTCCTCAACTCAGCCCCTTGAGGTCGCATCCACCAACAACCACGCCCAGGTCGCGACGACGCCGTCCGGCCGCGCGTTGAGGCGGTCGTAATCGCGG
>ENA-OUVC01001335-OUVC01001335.1-marine-metagenome-genome-assembly--contig:-NODE-1335-length-14762-cov-5.267961_pt1 | contig 14762 bp, 13 predicted proteins | sample MGYA00248622_ERZ508571 | MGnify/ENA primary metagenome ERZ508571 (study PRJEB26236, sample SAMN06267175) | marine metagenome | isolation source: Columbia River Estuary | place: USA:Columbia River... | reverse complement strand
TTTTTCAAGGACCACATGAATTCCGGCAAGAATCCACGGAAGCCAAGCAACCACCATGATTTGTTCAAGCTGAATCGCTTTGGTGCTGGTGGCTCCACAGAGAACGATGACAATGCCCGATGCCGTCGCACCAGTTCGGGATGCGCCGAGTCGCCGTGACAGAAACACGACACCGAGGGCAAGAATGAGAACGTGCGAAGCTGCGAGAAGGTTTAACCCGCGGGTGACATCAAACAAGTACGAGGCCCAGCGCAAAGGTGAGAGCACACCAGATTGAGGATTGCCCAAATGCGGTACTCCACCAAAGGAGAATTGATTGATCAATGGAATTCGGAAATCTAAGAATGCAGATTTTCCGACCGACCAGTTCGGGCCTGCGTATGTGCTGGTATCAAATCCGACGACAAAATGCCCAGGTAACCAAAATTGACGAGTGACCCATAACGCAAACAATGAAACGATGAAGTAGGGACGTGCTCCCGGTTTCATGTGTCGTCGGCTGGATTGACGACGAGTGCGCGAATGCGGCGACCTTCTGGTTGTCCATGACGAATGTAATGCAGTAGGGGATTGCCGCCAGATGCTGCAACATCTTTGTAACGCTCGATATACCAAACAGCATCGAAGTTAATGCTCGGCTGCATTCGTTGACTCACGCCATAACGCAAGTAATACGTGGCTGCGTCATATTGGCCCAGTCGAACATGCGGGTATTGCTCTTCAAACCAGTGGCGATTAAAGAATTCACTTGCGGTAATTTCTCGAGCCGCTTCTTTCTCGTTCTTAATTTCCTTGATTCTGAAGGCACAGACCAAGCGAATGGTGCGGATGAATTCTTTGATCATCCGTCGTTGGTTAAGTGATAAGCGGGCCGCAATTGCACGACGGATATTGCGAGGACCAACTTCTTTGGGCGCCTTGGTTTGTTGCGCAAACACCTCGGTCATTTCCCGTTGAGGCGGCGTCGAAACAAAAGTGCCTACGAACCGGATGGCTGGCATTGGTACATCAAATTCTTCACCGTAAATACTGAAGTATTCGGTGTAGAACTCTTGCACTTTGTCGAGAGAACCGTTTGTTGCAACTCCGCCGTGAACTTGATGAAAAGTTGCTTCGCCGAGAAGCAATGTGGGGACAGTCTCGGGAAGTTCGCAAGCCCGCTTCCATGTATCGAGGTTGACGAGCCCACCGCCTGGTGTGACGAAACCTTCGGTGTAACCACCAAGCTCATCCCATAATGATCGCCACATAAAGAGGCTGTTGCTTTCGGCGACCGGATCAAACCAAGTCGGGCCGGATGATTCGTCAAAGACAGAAATATCAAAGAGTTTGTAGCCGTCGGATTCCCAGCCACTTTGCGCCAACATTTCGTCTTCAACTTGTTGGTTGTAGCCCTCGACAATTGCCACCCGTTGAAACTTGTTGCCCAAATAACGACCGCGTGAGCCGACGAAGGCTCGTTGGTTGTAGGTGATCGCATCACGCGCTGACGCGATCAGTCGCGGAGACGCAATGCGAGCCCCGTCAATGTAAACGCCGATGATCTCGCCACTCACTTGCTTCAGACCAAAATTGATTGCGGGAACAGGGCTTTTCGTTGGGTTGTCCATCGACACGACCCGTAAGTCAATATCGAGATGAGAAAAGTCTGAAGCTGTTGGCGGAACCTTTGAACCATTGTCGATCAAGATGACTTCAAATTCGTCACGTGTGATTCCTTTTTGAAAAGGAACAGATAGCGACAAAAGAGTACGCGGCAATTCGCGATTCATGTTGTAGCTAATGACGATGATTGAAACCTTGGGCTTCATCGTTAACGGGCCTTGCGCAATTTTGGATTGTTGATCAGTGTGCGAATGTCGTTGAGAGCACTATTCATACTTGGCTTGCCGCGATGTTTGCGGATCAGTTTGAAGACCTTCTTCATGAGCCGCGCGCGGGGATCGAACTTCTCGGTGCGTTCAATGATTGATTCGGGCACCTCGGTCATTGTGTTGATCGCGTGGTCAATGATCGAATCAAAATGATCCCACAGCACATTGTTGGTCGGATCAAGACCGAGGACCATCAGACTTCCGGTCGGATCGGTGTCAACTGGCATCACAATGAGGTCGGGGCGATGTAACTGCAAAATCGGAATGATCTTCCAAATGTCGCCAGTCCAATAACGCGACTGACGAATGCGCTCACCTTGAAGTGGGTGGGCCGGATAGATATCGTCAACGATGACAACAGAACCAGCGTGACAGAAGCGTTCCATGTTCATGAAGTCTTTGAGAGCAAATTCAATCTGGTGCATGCCGTCGATGTAACACAGGTCAATTGACTTCATCGCTGAAGTGTCGGCGAGTCGAAAGAAATCATCGCTTGTTGTGTAACTGATCGAGTGTTGTGGGGCTATTGGCACCGACAACTGCGGGGCAGGATCAATGCCGAGTGCGGCGCACGTTGCCAATTTCAAACTTGCTCCATACTCAACGCCGATCTCGGTGTAGAAACGCGGTTCAACGTATTTGTGAAGATCAATTAAAAATTCGTAGCAATCAAGAGTTCCGGCCCCGTGTTCAACTTCTTCGGGAACATCTGGTGGGAATGAGTTTTGTACTGGTGTTGCTAATGCAAGTGTGAGGTCGGTTTGAATGTCGCGCATCGATGCACCAAAGCGAAATGTTGTGATGGTTTCAAGGGATGGCCCGAATGGGCTTTCCCAAACATCGGTTGTATGTAGTTGGGCGGGGCTTGCTTGAGGAGTCGTGTTGCCTGCGACGATCAAGACTCCATTAGATGTCAACGCATTCTCGGCGGCAATGATCTGCGTTGCTGACAGTTCAACATCAGGTCCAATGACGAGGACGTCCCTTGAATGCGCAGGGATTGAAGCACAGTCGTTGGGGCTGACGGTTTGGCATTGCGAACTGATCCCGGTCAAAACTTGGGCGTAATCGGGGCCAGATCCGGGTCCAACAACGGCGACCTGCAGGACATGGGGAGCCGTGAAATGCGGTTGGTTTAAGACATGGCGTTTGAGAGCCACTCGTAAGTTGTCAAGAGAAGAGATGTAGTTCAATCGAGGCCCTCGCCAACGTTGTTTGGACGAACAAATACTAGGCGTTCGGCCCAGTAAGCATCAGACCATCAACGGAAGTTGGTCGAGGGGATAGCTCGAGGGGGCGAAAAACCAAGCCTCGATCGCATAACGGTCCTTGGTGAAGTTCGGGCTCGAGCTGGTTCGGTGCAAATTCATCTCATCAAAGAGAATTGCGTCCCCAGCCTTGAATTGCAGGTGGACAGGGGGCGTGTCCTGCGCCGCTTCATTCACGACGTGGGGACTGACGGTCCATGTCATTAACGCGCCCGCGGTGCCTGTGGCCACGATCTCATGTAGACGGCGCGGAACCATTTCCATAGACGATGCATCAACGCCGCAGTCGGTGAGGGCGACCCACACGTTGAGACTGCGGATTCCTTGTCCAAGAAATGAGCCGTCTTGATGCCAACCAGTCTCGGTTTGGTCGTGACGAACTCGGCGCAGAGAAGTTTTGCGAACCGACAAGGCTGGTCGTTCTTCTAAGTATTCGGCAACAAGATCAATAATCTTGTGATTCTGGAAACAACTTATGATGTTGAATAGTCCTCGGGGGGAATCGGCCGCCAACTCGGCTCCCGAGTCTCGAAACCAGTCGCGCTTAATCGTCGTGTTCACTCCCTCATGTGGAGTTGGAACAAACGGGGTAAACCAACGCGAGGTTTTTGTTGAACCAGCCAGTGTCTGGTCGTGGTCGGCGTAGGCGCGGTCGATGGAGTCACGCAGTAATGACGTTTCGTTTTCATTGAATAGCCCGCGTACGATTAACGAACCACGGTGAATAACTGCCGATCGAACTGCGTCTGCATTGAGTTGTTCGGGGGATACCTCGGGGATGCCGAGAGAAGTTGCAAACTGGTCGTTAGCCGCAGGAGGCCAAGGCGTAGCAGACGGCGAATGACTGCTTGCAAAAAACGCGTCGTATCTCAGCCCGATAAGTACCCTTTCGAATTCAAAGCATGGGATTTTTACGTTCTCGCTCATGAGCAATGCGATTGCTTCAGAGTGTTGCTTTTGTGCGGCCAAGTTGGCTACTTGACGTAAGACACGATGGCGTTTGATTGATCGAAACATGTGGCAGGCCTTTTGGTGAGATCGAAAAATACTTTCTTAGATGAGAGCTAAACCAAAATCGGAAGTTGATCAAGTGGGTAGCACGATGGGGCGAAAAACCAAGCCTCTATTGCAAAACGAGATTTGGTCATGCCGGGCAGCGTCGAGGTGCGATGGAGATTCATCTCATCAAAGACGATGGCATCGCCGGCCTTGAAATTCAGATGTGCTGGAGGTTGACCAGCGCAGGCTTCATCAATTTTGAGTTTGCTCACTGACCACTCGAATGTTGCTCCGTCTGTTCCGGTGGGCACGATGTAATCGAGGCGTCGTGGAACCATGTCCATAGACGGTGCATCAACTCCGCAATCGGTCAAAGCAATCCAGAGGTTCATCGTGCGAATACCTTTGCCAAGGAAGGCCCCGTCTTGATGCCAGCCATTTTCGGCGTTGAGGTCACACGGAATTTTTCGAAGTGACGTTTTGCGTACAGATAATGCTGGTCGCTCGCCGAGGTATTCGGTGACAAGGTCAATGACCTTGTTCCTTTCAAAACACTCCAAAAGATTGAACAAGCCTCGCGGTGAATCAGCTGCAAGTTCTGCGCCACCTTCTCGATACCAAACACGATTCAATTCTTGATCTGCATCTCGTTGCGTCGGCTGGAATGGTACGAACCAAGGGGCCGTTTGTTCTTTAGATGAACCAGCAAGCGCAAGATCATGATGTTGGTATGTCAGTTCGATGCCTTCGCGAAGTTTTTGAACATCGCCGCTGTTCAGCAGTCCACGGATGATGATTGAGCCTCGTGAGAACACCCCATCACGAATGATGTCGGCTGAAATCTGATCAGTTGAAATTTCTGGAATGTTGTCGGTTGCTGCGAAGCGTTCGCTAATGGTGGGTGGCCACTGCTGAAAACGTGAGGAAAAGTTTTGGTGGAAGAAAGCTTCATGCCTAATTTCAACAAGACGGCTTTCAATTGCCGCCGAGGGGTTCGCCTTGTTTGCTTGAGTGAGGGCGTCAATTGCTTCGATGAATTTCTTCGAGGCAATGAGTTTTTCGGCATTCTTCAATTCCTTGGATTCAAGATTTGTTTTCCCGAATCTCCATGTGAATGCCATTGTGTCTTCCCTTCAACAAACTACGCCTTCAACAAACTACGTACGTCAGGTTACTGACATCAGATCATCATGTTGAGGGCACTTGTGACTTTGCGACCGTGATTTAAGTCCCCGCTGTAGGTGATTTTGTCGGCAAGTTGTTGATCGGTTTGACGACCGGTTGCGAGTGCCAAGAAGCTCGCGGTATCGAGCGTGATCCGAGACAGCGGTGCCTCTGGCTCTTGGTTGACCAACGCTGCACGCCCATCGACGATCGTGCACACGACGTGGCGTGGAACCCCGCCAGTGATGTCAATGACCACACTCTGGCCGTCAGGCGTTGCGGCGCGCTTGCCAACCACAATCGGAACCGTGCGAATCAGCCGATCAATCGTGTGCTCGGCTGCAGCACCAGAAAGATGTCCGGGTATGCCAACAGCTCGACGCATGTCTTGTTCGTGCACCCAACAGTCGAGCACGCGAATATGCAAGAAGTCGGCGGTGGTGCCAGGTCCGGTTGGGGTCATGACTTCTTTGGCGAAGTACGACTCATCGGCAGTACGCAATAAATTCAAACGGCGGGCCGCAACTTCGTTCCACTCGCTCAAGACTTGCGCACCACTCAAAGAACGGCGGCTGTCAATCTCGTTTTCGTTGGCTTCACCGATGGGATTGCGCACATAGTCGAACTTGGGTGCTTGATGAGTCGTGCGGGCACCACCGCTTTCGGCGCTTTCATACGCAACGATGTGCGACAAGTTGTCTTGCACAGTCCAACCCGGGCAGTCACTCGGAAGTTTCCACTCTGCCGGTGACAGCTGTGCCCCGAGTTCGGATAACGAAGCAAAACACAACGCAAGTTTGTCGATGGTGTCGTTGGGGATCATGGTGCTCTCCTTGATTACGGGGCCGGATTTTGAATGCTTTGCCAATCACGCGCTTGTAGATATGGCGTAAAGGCTTTGCCGATGAACTCTAAATCGGCTGGGGTTTTTGGGGTCTTGATTTCGTACAGTCCATCAACGCGGGTGTAGGCCACAGTGAGGTCCCACAGAGCGAGGGCTTGATTGCCCATAGGTGCGGGAACAACGACAGGTCCGAAAACGGCCTTTTCTGAGCGCGATCCTTCGGCCGGGAACAGCACAATCGGCACACCAAAGCCGGCGAGTTCGTTGATCACATAGAAGTGGTCGGCCTTGACGTCGTCGTGGGTTGAATCGTCGGCCAGAGCGGCGTCCCAGTCGTCGGCCGAAGCACCAATGGATTCAAGTAGTTCTTTTGCCACCGCGGGGTCGTGGGGCTTGCGGCCATCGGTGTGAAGAGCCTTGCCACATGCGGCATACCAAGCGTCGCACAGTGCCATGTCGCTGCGTCGCAGACGGGCGGCGACTCGCAGTGGGCTCCAGCCATAGGCGAGAGGGCGTTCCCATGGATGGGGTTTGCCTTCGGGTCGATTGACCTCTTCAAGGCTGAAGAAACGCCAGTTGATTTCAAGACCAGTAAGTCGACGAACCTCGCGGATCCATAACGACGTTTGATACGCCCAAGGGCACATGGGGTCGAAGAAGAAATCGATTTTGTCAACTTGGTTTGGCACTGCTGAACCGCCGATCTTTGAGACGAAGGAATGGTTTTTCTACGAAGAACCATGAGGCTGCTGTGACAGCAGAAACGATCATGATGCCAATCACAATGCGCACTGATTTGGGTCCCCACGTGAAATGACGACCCATCACTTGGAATATGAGCATGTGCCACAAATAGAGGCCGTACGAAACTTTTCCAAGAATCGTTAAAGGTTTCCATGTGAGCACGGCATTGCCGCGCCAAACATTTTCGGCTGCCGCCAAAACCACGATTCCCGTGAGAATTGCGATGACTGTAAAGCCACCCTTGTATATGAATGAACCGGACGAGAGTTCGTATTTGATGAACACGATCCCGAAAAACGCAATGGTTGCTGAATAATTCAACAGTTTTCGATTGATTCGTATGTGGCGGTATATCAGGGCGAAAAGAGCACCGACCAATAAAGAATCAACGCGAGTGTCGGTACGAATGTACAAAAAGAGCCAAGAAACCCCCTGATTCCACAATTCGTTTCGGTGCCAAGCAACGACGGCAATGGTGATGGCAATCAAACCCATCATTGCTTTGTGGGGGACCTTCAAAACTACTAGCCCTATCAGGATGGCAGGCCAGACGATGTAGAACTGCTCTTCAATTGCCAGGCTCCATAGATGGCCCAAATCGTTTTGGGCGGCATCTGGATGCCACACCACATTCCAGTTATTGAGATAGAGCAAGGCGTGCCAGGTTGTGCGCCACTGAATATCCATGGGGAACTTTTCCCAACGCGCCACAAAGAAGTCGACAATGAGAATTGCGTAGAGGGCCGGGAGAAGTCGCAGTGCTCGTCGCACATAGAAGCGACGAAACATGCCAGGCTGATTTCGCTGGCGGTCTTTGAGCAACAGTGCAGTGATTAAGAAACCACTGAGCACGAAAAAGATGTCGACCCCGAGAAAACCTGGTTCAAGGGTCTTATTGAGCCAGTGCCACGGGGTGACCGCATTGAAATACGGGTCGGTGCTGACGATCCAATGAAAATGGGCGACGAAAACCTGCAAGACAGCTATTCCGCGGATGCCATCAAGGGCGGGGACATGGCCAGGAAGATCGAGAGAAATGTCCCGAGTTGAAATGGCGCTTTGTCGGGCGGTCACAGCAAGAACCTAGTACCGTTGAACCCTATGGAACGCCCTACAAAGTTCGAGCACACCCGCTTTCTTGGCGATAAGCGGACCCAGTTGGTGTACGACGTTGATAACTGGCAAGACGTTGCCGTCATTGACGAAATCGTGGCCGCCGAAACTGGTTTGTGCTTTGGTCCAGACACTTTGGTTGAAGCACGAAATCGTGGATACACGTTGGCTGCGCCAGGTATGACGCGCCGCCACCGCAAGCCCCGAGCCTGAGTAGGAGATGAGCCGATGCTGAGCAACGGCACCATTGAGTCGGGCTCGTTGAGCCTGCCGCGCTACTTGGTTCAACCCGCCGGCAAAACCGAAGGTACCCCTGGCGTCATCATGTTGCACTCGTTTCCGTTTGGGCCCATCGATGCGCGCCACTCGGCGAGCAGTTTCCCCGAGCTGATGGACCGTCTGGCGAACGAACTGGGCTTTGCAGCAATGTGCTTTACGTTTCGCGGGTGCGGCGAAAGCCCGGGTGATTTCTCGCTTCAGGGTTGGGTCGACGATCTGCGCGCCGCTATTGATCACATGATTTCTGAAACCAATCCAACTGGTTTGTGGTTAATAGGCTCAAATACGGGTGGTTCATTAGCTATGTGTGTCGGTGCTGATGACCCACGCATTAAAGGTTGTGCGCTGTTGGGCCCGAGGGCCGACTTTGATGACTGGGCGGCGCAACCACGAAAGTTCTTGGATCACTGTCGTTCAGTTGGCTCGGTGCAGACTCCGCAGTTTCCGAAAGACTTCGATGAGTGGACTCGCGAGTTGCGCCGGTTTAGGCCAGTGCCAGCCGCGCAACGTTTTGCTCCACGCCCATTGTTGCTGTTGCATGGTGATGATGACGAGAGTGTTCCCGCTACAGATACAAGGCAATTAGCCGAAGCACATGGCGCAGCCGAAATGCGCGTGCTTGAGGGAGCGGGGCACCGAATGCGCCACGACCCGCGGGCGATGGCCGTGTTGTTTGGCTGGTTAGATCGTCAACGTTTGGATGACGAGTAAACAGTATGAGTAGACGATCTATGATGAAGTCGTGTTCTTGATGGCGATAGGTATTGTGAACATGTGCGGCGCTGGCGATCAGAAATTGATGATGTCATGATTTTTAAGAATTCCATCAATGCTCGTGCGCAATTAATTTTTGATGCATCGTTCTATGTCGATCGGTACACCGAAGTTGAAGGCAGCAGATTTGCGCCCATTCAGCACTTCACCCGCGCCGGGTTCGACGAAGGTCGAAACCCTTGTGCGCTTTTTGATACCGATTGGTATCGGCATAAATATGAAATGCCAAGTAACGAGAATTGCTTATCGCATTACTTGCGTGTTGGTTACAAGCAAGGTTTTGAACCAAGCCCGTATTTCAACAGCGAGTTTTATCGTTCACAAGCCAAAGACATTCCAGCAAATATTTCTCCGCTCGAACATTTCCGCACGGTCGGTTGGAAGCGACTACTTGATGTACATCCGTTGTTCGATACGGCTTGGTATCTCGATCAGTTGAGCGAACCACTTGATATTGGTGTTGTACCGATTGAGCATTACATCAGTGGTGGCTGGCGAACCGGAAATTCACCGAGTCCGATGTTCATTCCAGATTCTTATTTTGAATTGAATATTGATGTGAAGTTGGCAGAGGTAAATGCGTTACATCATTATCTTGAGTGGGGCCGTCACGAAGGCCGATCATCTTCTGAACTGATTGACGGCGATTGGTATGTCGCCCAGTATCCCGATGATGCGATGGTGAAGTCGTGGGGCGCGCCTGCACACTTTGCTCGCTTCGGATCGCGTGAAGGCCGAACAATTAGCCCAGATCTATTGGCTCAACGAATTACACAGTTCGCGTGTGATCGGGCACTTCGATTACGAAATCATCTTCGATTAGACGGATATGGGGTAACAACGTCCGAACCATTTGATCTGGAATCTCGCCTGAATTCATTGACCTTTGAGAGTTCGCCCAGCCCTCGGGTTTCGGTGATTATTCCAACGTTTAATCACACGAAAGATGTCGTTGCCTGTCTTGAGACCATTGCGATCGCGGCCGATCAAGTTGCTTGTGAAGTGATAGTTGTTGATGATTGCTCGTCGCCGAGCGAATCGGCGATGCTCTCAAGAATCTCCGGTGTTCGTTACATTCGACACGACACGAACAAAGGCTTTTCGGGTGCTTGCACCACAGGTGTCGAAGCATCAAATTCAGAATTTATTTTGCTGCTAAATAATGACACCGAAGTTTTGCCTGGATGGATTGACTCGCTCGTTGCGGAAATGGATCATCATCCGAAAACTGGCGTCGCTGGTTCGATGATTCTTCGCGGCAATATGCGTCTGCAAGAAGCGGGTGGCATTATTTGGTCTGACGGAACTGGTGCGCACTACGGAAGTAACGACGATCCAAGCGAGTATAAATATCGATTTCGTCGCGAGGTTGACTATTGCTCTGGTGCATCTCTGCTGATTCGGCGAAAATTATGGGACGTCATTGGCGGTTTCGATGAGAACCTTTCCCCCGCCTATTACGAAGATACCGATTTCTGTTTTTCATCCCGTAAACATGGTTATAACGTCGTCTATCAACCCAATTCCTTAATTGTCCATCGAGAGGGAAGCAGCCATGGGTCGGAGTCATTCGGCCTAAAACGTAAGCAACATGAAAATCGACATAATTTTGTAAGGAAATGGCGATCAGAGTTAGCAAAACTAAATGCAGACGTTCATATTTCAGACTCACAAAAGAGATATTCTCGAGAACTGAGTTCGAGCGATAAGCGAATCGTTGTCATCGACCATTTTGAACTGACGCCCGATCAAGATTCGGGGTCATTGCGAATGAGCAGAATTGTTGAAGAATTTGTAACAATGGGCTTTAAGGTTCACTTCGTTTCGGTATTCGGTGGAAGAAGTCCTAGGTGGGCGGAAGCCGCCTGTAATCGAGGAATTGAAATACTTCAGGGGGAAACCGAATTACAAACGATGCTCCAGACATTAAAAAGGGAAATCGATTTCGTATTTATCTCCCGCCCAGAAGTATTTGCAAACATCATCGACAAAGTCTTACTTTTTGCTCCAGAAATACCGATTGTCTATGACATGGTTGACGCGCATGGATTGCGTCTCCATCGAAAGTCGGTCGTAACAGGTTCCAGTGTCGACGCAGAAGCAGCACGACATATTGAGGCAATCGAAATTAGGGCTGCCCGTATCGTGGATGTAGTCGTAGCAGTATCGCAGTCTGATCTTGATCATCTGAAAAAAGTTACGAACTTAAACACGAAGAGTTTGATTATTCCAAATGTTCATATAAAGCCCGTTGATTCTCAAAAGAGTTTTTCTCAACGGAAAGGTATTTTATTTGTCGGCGGCTTTCAACACGATCCGAATGTTGATGCTGCGAAGTTTTTAGTTAACGAAGTGATGCCCAAGGTTGAAGCGATCATGGGTGAAGTCCCAGTGTTCATTGTAGGCAGTAAACCAACGAAGGAAATTTTCGATCTATCATCGCGAACTGTTTCAGTAACCGGCTGGGTAGAGGATCTGCGGCCGTTATACGAGCAAGCGAAGTTATTTGTTGCCCCTTTACGTTATGGAGCAGGTGTGAAAGGGAAGATTGGTGAGTCGTTAAGTTTTGGTCTGCCAACAATTACTACATCTGTCGGAGCGGAGGGGATGGATGTGGTACCTGGCATTGATCTATTCATCGCAGAGACCGCAGATGAATTCGCAAAACTGATTTGTGAGATATACAACAATGATGCGTTATTGGAGAACATTGCCAAGAATGGCTCTACAAAGATTGAGTCACTTTTTGGCCAGGATGCATTGCGGGATCGGCTTCAGGAACTCGTCAAACTCACCGAGTTGGGCACAATTAACTAACTAGTCGTTACTTGTTGGTAGTCCCGAAGCATTGAGGGTATTCATGATTGTTTCTTCGTCGCATACGACATTGCGAGTCTGGTTGGTTGCCGGCGCAGTATCTGGAATGAATGCAGTGGCAGTTTTTGTTGATTGAAGCATGTGCTTTTCAAAGATACGCATCACGTGGTCGACGCCAACTTGACGAACTTGTCGTAAGTCGGGCTCGAAGTACGGTGCACCAATTGCCGAACCAGAGATGATTTCGTAGGACGGAAAGTATTCAACAAAGGGATACAACTTTGTGATCTCATCGGCCGCCACTCGAAGTGTTGCTTTGCTGATGGTGGTTGAAACCAAAACATGTCTCGGTTCGAAAGTGGCAATGAGCGGTACGGGTGACACAGTCAAAATGATCCGAAGGTTCGGGTTGAGTTTTCGCGCTTTGGCAATGAATATATGCAAATCTGCAATGACTTCATTAACTCCAAAATTAATAAAGGTATATTGATCGTCCGAATATGAGCCTCCGCTCACACCCGGAGCAACAGGGAAAACCGATCCATCACCCTTTGAGATAAACGTTTCGGTGAGTCCCAATGTAAAAACCAAGACATCGCTCTCAAGAAAGATACGACGTACTGCTTCTAGATGTTCTTCACGAGATTGAACAACTTGTTCGGGGGAGCCCCACGGTTTTGGTTCAATATGCGGGCGATAGGGGTCGACGAATCCGCCGACTGTTTCCCAGACTTGTTCACTCGGAATGAATTCTCCGAACGCTCGATCAATCAGTTGAATGCCCTGTCGGACGGTGTAGACATTTCCATACCGAGCTGAGAAGACCCCATAGTTGCGAGCCGAGTTCGCTTCTGCTGTTTCGTGTGGGTCGCCTTGTTCGGCGATGAAATATGAAAGGCCCCGTTTGACGAGGTGGCGAGAAATGTGTTGGGCGAAGCAACTGCCCATTGTTGCAACTTGGTCGCCTGGTTCAATCTGAAACTTCGCTGAGGTCATCGGGTCGAGAGCACCTGGTGGTGCCTGGGTGACGCCAGTATTCCAAAATTGGTGCGAAGGAAGTCCGCGATAAGGATGACTCACAATTTTCCTCCGTTAGCGATTGGCAATAAGACTTCGTCATAAATCGGCCACAAGAGCTCGTGGCAATCAACATCGCGTGGTTGTTGCACGTCGTATTTGGCAAATGATCGTTGAACAAATTCTTCAAGACCAATCACCGAATGATCTTTGAGCTTCCACATGAATGCCCCATTGATGCCGAGCGCATTGGCAACTGACGGGTAAACCGACCAAGAAACACTGGCCATGAAGAGCCCGTCGACCATCATGTTTTCGACGGGGATACTTTCGGTGTCAACAGTGGGATCAATCTGCTTTGCGAGTAGTCGCGCCAATTGGGCCAACGCCGTAACTTTGGGGTGGTTGACCGTATGCATAAAAGCGCCAGTACGTTGCAGTGGGATGATCAAATCGCGGTAGTCCAAGTGTGGAAATGGAACGAAGTCGTGACGCAAGCGATCAACTGAAACTTGCCAACGATCGTGGTACCCGAGGGCACCAAGTATTTCGGGTGTGAATAGCGAGATGGTTTGTTGGGCGTTGAGGCCATGCTGCCAAGCCCATAGTGCAATCGCTGAGTTATACGGGCCAGTGGCACCTTCAACGAGTGACCCATCAAGCATAAATGCATAGACCTGATCGGGGTGAAACGCATTGAAGTAGACGTCGGGGAAGGGGATGTGCCGCAAGGCAGAATTGCCTGTTCGTTTCAAAGCAGCGGCCTGCAATTCTGCGGGTGCAGAAACCAACCATGCATCAGCTATGGCCAGTTCGTCAGCAAGGTAATTCTCGTCAATCCCCACATATGGAATGGCGACGAATTGAACAGATGGCAAGAGCGCCGTTAATGCTGAGGTCAAACCCCCGATCATGCAGTTACTGGTGATGACGATGCGCATTTCACTACTTTCTAGAGAATTGTTTGGTGGTACTCAATTTGTAAAACGAATATCAGTAATCTACTAATAATGAAAAAGTGGTCTTGCGTTATATGTGGTTTTCAAAATAAGAAGGCCGAGCCAATTCGGGAAGCAATGTTTTGCGCCAAATGCAACTCAACCTGGCGAGTTCGCGCAACTGCACTTGGTGTCATGGTCGGAACTGGCATGCCGCAATCTCCATTTCCTGAGTTGGCCCCCAACTGGTTTTGGCGGGGGGTCGGTACCAGCGATCACATGGCGTTAGCTGGTGCACTGGCGTCAAAGTTTGACTACACGAATTCTTATTATCATCGGTTTCCGCGCCTTGATTTGCTGAATGTCTCCGAAGACCAACGGAAGCAATTTGGGTTTGTTATTTGCTCGGATGTGCTTGAGCATGTGCCACCGCCGGCCGACCGAGCTCTAGTCGGAATTGCTGATCTATTAGATGATCATGGTTTTGCAATTTTGTCAGTGCCTTGCGGCGGAAGGGCTGTTCCTACTGACGAGTTTTACCCAGATTTGGCTTCGTGGACCGAACACGAAGATCGGGTTGAATGGGTCGACACCAACGGAAACCAACACACCGATTTTGAACCAGAGTTCCATGGCGGCGGTGGCCAGACATTGGCATTCAGACTTTGGGGGATGGGCGACTTTTGTGCTCGGGTGATGACTTCGGGATTCAAGGCAATTGGCGAGATACCAGCCAATCCTGATTTAGGTGTGCCCGAGATTGAGAATTCTGGAATATTCATAGCTCATATTGATCGCTAATGACCAAGTACGTAATCTGCCGTCCCCATGGTGGTATGAACGATTCTCTTGATGTCGTCGAACAATGTTGGAGGTACGCGGAACAAAACGATCGTCGGCTTCTGGTTGATATGAAACAATCGGCATTTTG
>ENA-OUVC01001324-OUVC01001324.1-marine-metagenome-genome-assembly--contig:-NODE-1324-length-14804-cov-3.416242_pt1 | contig 14804 bp, 31 predicted proteins | sample MGYA00248622_ERZ508571 | MGnify/ENA primary metagenome ERZ508571 (study PRJEB26236, sample SAMN06267175) | marine metagenome | isolation source: Columbia River Estuary | place: USA:Columbia River... | reverse complement strand
TCCGACCTCATCGCCGACCCAGCAGTTCGCACTGCTTACTTGGGATTCTAGGGAGCGTCATGAATCAATTTCTAGATATGGTCTTGATCGGTATAAGCGCCGCTTCGATCTATTCACTCATGGCAATTTCGATGGTTTTGGTTTGGCGATCCACACGAGTTGTTAACTTTGCACAAGCTGGAATGGCGCTCTTATCTGCCTACATCGGCTATGAATTAGTTGCACGCGTTGGCAATTTCTGGATTGCTCTGCCACTTGCGATGATTCTAGGAGCAGCCTTCAGCGCATTTATTGAGTTTGTCTTGATGCGTACCCTGCAAAAACACAGTAGCCAGGGAGCCATTGCTGCAATCGCACCGATCATTGCAACTCTTGGTCTCCTTGGTTTGATCCGTGCAACTATTGGATTCATCTGGGGCCATGCGGATGTGCAGATTGAACCTCCACTTTCTAAAGTTGGATTTACATTTGGAGATACAACAATTGTCATGAGTCCTATGGGTCTCTTTGTTGTTCTCTTTGTAATTGCGCTCATGATTATCGTGAGTATTGTTTTCCAGAAGACAAATATTGGACTTGCTTTGCGCGCATCTGCTTATGCTCCAGAGATTGCTCAGCTTGCTGGAATTCGTGTATCTGGAATCCGGACATTGGGTTGGGCGATCGCAGGGGCCGCAGGTGCTGCAGGTTGTCCTGACACTCCAGGAGCCGCAGGAGTTGCAACAGATGGAAGAGGTACTTTTGGTGCCAATGCGATTGCTGGGTCAGGTGCCTTTTGTCCTGTTACTGTTACAGTCGGTAATTCAGTTCCTGTTCCCGCCGCAGGTGCTGCTGATTTAGATTTAACAGCAGTTTCAAATGCGGTTTGAGTTAAATTACCCCATTTACCGTCTACCGTCAATTTGGTACCATATTTTGTATTTAAAAGAGTTTGAAGTTCTTTAACAACATCCTCAACTGTTTGTACAGGTGCCGCAGGTGTAGTAGCGGCAGGTACCGCAGATTCCGCCTGTTCTTTAATAATTTTGGCGTTGTTATGAAGATTTAAAATTTCTCTTTTTTCTGATTCGGTTATTTTTAAAAGTCCCATTTTATATTTTTTTATTATTTTAATTGATTTAATGCTGCATTTAATTGTGTTGCGTCAGGAGTCCCCTGTGTAGGAGCAGCTGTCGGTGTTCCTCCTTGTAAAGATTTTAACATAGTTTGTAATGTTGCAACATCCATCTTGGCGTTTTGAACACCTAATGATTGTGCTGATGATGCAAATCTAGTATTAACGGATGATTGACCTCCACCTTGTGTTCTTTGACCTCCACCTTGTGTTCTTTGACCTCCACCTTTTACAGGTGCAGTATCTTTTGCAGCCCCCGTCGTTGCACCAGTCCCTGCTCCTGCAGGTGCTGCTTCCACTTTCTTTCCAAGTTCCACACTATTTTCATAAGCGTCTAACAATGGTAAGTAAACATAATTTTTCCATTCTTTTTGTTCATCAATATCCCCATCAAGAGCGTCCCATAAACTTTCACCATGTCTTGTTTGATAGATTCTAGACATTGCACATAAGTCAGGAATTGTTGTTATCTTCTGTAAATTAGCTTTAATAGCATCCTCATCAGTTCCTAAACCTTCAATTGCCGCGTTTATAGCGTCCGCAATTCCGTTTAGTTGTTGTCTTGATTGTGAAGCGGGTCCAACTAGTTGTTTATTACTACATGCCTGTAATATTTTTTTTGCACCCTCAGAACTACTACTATTTGATAGTAATCCTCCTATCAACGCAATAGCTCCACCAATAATTGCTCCAGGTACCGCACCTATTCCAAAAAATGCTGCTCCTGCAGCGGCTCCTCCCGCGGCACTAGTTGCAACGGCCCCCCAATCCTGCTCGGAAATAACAGTTCCTGGTTTAGACTTAATAAGATATTTCATCCTATCTAGTTCTTCAAATATGTTTTCTTTTTGTCTCATGTTATTTTTATTTATAAATATACTTAATTTTCATAATCTTCATCCTCATCTTCATAATAAGTATCACTATCCAACCATTCAAAGTCTTTAATGGTTAATTCTGTATTATATGTTTGGTTAAACCAATTTATAATTGATTTAATTGCAATTTCGTTATCTAACCCAAATAGATTAATAATTTTTGTTACTAACCTATCATCAAGATACAATACATTAAAATATTTGTCAGGTATTGTACTAGAATATTGAATTCTCAATCTAATCAGGTCTTTCCCAAATTTTCCATCAGCAAGATTAAACTCACCGTCACCAATATCCCATGTACGCCAATCTTGTGAGTCCAAATATTTGGAGACCAAAGTGTTTGACTTATTACTCTCCACAATAAACTTAAGTTGGTTTTCTGAAATGATATAGTTCTTAGATTCGGTAAGACCGTGTTTGTGTTTTAATTTAATTTTCATTAAACCAATCACGGTTTCAAATTTTTTAAATTCTTCTGAACTTGGAGTAATAAAATATTTTTTATTAAACTCATTAATCTCTTTAACAACATCAGCCAATTGCATACGGTTTTCACAAGAAACTAATTTCTTAACGAGGTCAGCATAATGCAATCTTTTATTCATATACATAAATACCTTGTAAAATAAAAAACCCCTCACGGTGGAGGGGTTATCAATTTATTTTCGATGTTTTGTCTTGGAAACGATTTTCCAAACTTTTTGTATTGGGGAACCAAGTAGGTCGTCCCACATTCCAATAACAAATGTAGAATCGATTTCTCTACGATTCCGAACCTCAAATATCATCTCGTCTTCTTTCTGAATGGTTTCTTCGTCTGTGACTAAGTAATCCATATCTTTAACCGTTATTGTTTGTGTCATAATTAATAATAATGAATTAAATTAAAATAATCAATTACCTTTGTTAGGTTTAGTTTTAGTTAGAAAATATCTCACTTTTTCGTAATTAAAGAATTGTGAACCAATTGCATAGTTGGGTGCTCTAAGTGGTTCGAAAATTTGATGTTCTTTAGGGGTTGTAAGGGTAATTCTATTATCCTCAATTTTGATTGTGTTGTGATTTTCCATATTAAAAATATAGGAAAAAAAATTAATATAATCTATAGTTAGAGACTTTCCCACTTCATTCTATAAACCTCAATTTCTAATGGAGTACCATAATATCTTAGGTCTATATTAAAAAATGATTTAAGGTCGTTGAATATTTCACGTTTTGTAAGATTTGAATGTGATTCGGGAAAATAAAATAATAGTTTGATTTTTTTTGTAGAGTAATTCTCATTACCGTAATGAGCACCTTGTTCTTCAACTTTAAGTTTCAAAAGGTCGTCTCCAAACTTATCTTTGAAAAATTCTATGATTCTTGGTAATATCCTTTCAGTATCTTTTTTGTTTTTTTCAATTTGAGCAATTCTACCTTCTGTTGGTAGGTCATGGAAAGTTTTAACCCAATGAGGTGCGTCAGGACTAATGTGACTATTTTCTCTCAATACTTTTTTAATTAGGTCTCTCATTACTCAAATAAATACCAATTACTTCAAATTACGTCCGATTTCCTTGTCAATATCTCTCTTTTTGATGGTTTCCCTCTTATCATATACCTTTTTACCACGTGCAACAACGATTTCGACCTTAAAACGACCCTTTTCGTTCTCAAATAGACGGGTTGGTATGATGGTAAGACCTTTGTCTAAACCCCTCTCAATCTTCCTTAATTCCCTCTTTTTGAGTAATATTTTACGGTCTCTCTTCATATTATCGTTTCCAATACCTGAAATCGATACATTTTTCATGAATAACTCACCATTTTGGAATATACAGAAGGAATCGGCAAAGGATAACTGACCTTTACGGATAAATTTAACCTCAACACCATTCAACATAACACCTGCGGTATAGGTGTCGATGAATTCATATTCGTATCTGGCTCTCTTGTTTAGTATGTTAACCTTCTTTTCCATGGGACAAAGATACTAAATTATTTTAGATAAAAAAAAACCCTCACGAGGAGGGTTTGATTATCTTTTAATCGATTTTGTTTGTCTGTCTTTCACGGAATATATTTTAAATTCATCTCGGACAGGATAGATTAGGATATCAACAGCACTGTGTCGTCCTTGACTAACATCTTTGATAAATGCATTGGCCTGACCCTCACTTGATTTAACTTGAATTGTTTTAACTTCCCCCTTTGGAGATTTAAAAATTAAATCAGTTGAGAATACCATATCAACAAAGTCCCCATCTCCACCTTGATACAATGATTCGTATCCTGGTATTGATAATAACTTATTGGAAACCTCATTCTCAATTTTTTCTCCCCACTCTGAATTACGTTTAATGTTATCGGTATAACTTAACAATTCTTCAGGAGATTCAATGTATTGACTAAAAAGTCCACCCATATTGGATTTATATTTCAATAATACATTTTTCACCTCATTTTCGTCATTTGTTTCCTCGATTGTCTTAATAATCTCAGTTGCCGCAGGTCTACCGTTATTTTTTGATTTGAATAACAGGTCAGTTAGTAATTTGGCTAAGTCGGAATAATTCGTGTTTAATTTATTTACAGGATGCCATTTTTGGTCAATATAAACCAATGTCTTATTTGGTAAGTCATTTATAAATCTATTGTAAGTTGATTCACTAATCTTACCATTATCTTTTAATAAATTAGCACCTATGGTGTATTTTTCAATTTCTTCATCACTAACATTTGTTTTTATACTCTCAAGGATATCTCCAACAACAGATTGTAATCCCAATCCATTACTTCTTGATAACCAAGACTTTAAACCGTTAAGTGTGTTGAACACTTTATCAGGGTCACTAGATAATTGTTCTTTTAATATATTCGTCATAATGATAAATACCTTTCTTTGTTAATATAAACTCTTTTCATTATTACGTCTCCACAATTTTCACCATAGAGTCGAATTAACGCAACAAGTTTATCACGTAGTTCTGTACGTTTTTCTTCCCCTCTATCCATTTTATCATCACACGCAACTTCAACTGACCATATTGCAGGTTGATTAGGAGGAACCCTTTTCATTATCTTACTTACAACTGTTACTGATATTGCATCCTCAACTTCACCAGGAAGGTAATGATTAATAAATTTAATAACATTAGATTGGGTTTCACCAAACATTATTGTTTGTCTTTAAATTCGGATTTATATCTTAACGAGAAGAATATTAAAAAGAATACGGTAAAGAACCATCTATACGGTTCAACATAATTATCGGTTATACAATATGTAAACAGAACCGCCCCGCTTAAAATAATCATCAGTATATAGAATAAATGTTTCATACCATAAAGATATAAAATAAAAAACCCCCAATCAAGGGGGTTAATATTTTAATAAAGTGCTATTCTTTTTGGATTATATCCCATCGATTTTAAAATATCTTTGGTACCTTGGTTAAGGTCACTCTCAACTCTCCAATTTCCTTGTCTGAATGTTAATTGAACATTAACTCTAAAATTACTACGATTGATATTCAATTTGGTTGAGTGGATTTTTCCTTTGGCGTTTGGTAGATTTCTAATAGCCGTTTTAATTTTTTTATTAAAGACATTCTTAACCCACTCTTCCTCACCGTCATAAACAGGACCACTAGTTTGTAACTGAAGATTTCCGTGAACAGGAGAACCGTATTCAACACCTAAAAAACTTGAGATATAGTTTTTCAAACTATCCATATATTTTGAACTATCTAAAACCTCACCATCATATTTTAACATTTCATCCATGTTGGCTTCAATCCAAACACTAACATGATATGGTTTGTTCTCCTGAAATTTAATTTTCATAAATTTAGGTAAATCCAAATATTCTATCAATGATTTAAGTCCTTTATCGTACTTCTCAAGGAATCTACCTTCTTTCTTAAGTGATGGTAAATTATGAGTACCTTTAACTACAAGGGCTTTACCGATATCTACAAGTTTTTTTAAATCGTTACTATAATATCTATCTCTAAGTTCTATTCCGTAGTCTTTAATAAAGTCCGCGTTATATTTTTTAACAAGATGTGACATTGGATATTCAGATACCTCATCACCATGAAATCTTTTAACCCATGGTCTAAAGTATTTAACAAAAACCTCAATAAAGTCAGATTCTTCGTATTCACTAACGTCAACCTGTTCTTTGACTAGATTAGTGATACGTTTAACGTCTTGTTCAGTAAGGGTTGAAAATTTTTCCATCATTAATAAATAGTTTAGTCTACGTATTCTACCTTTTCTCCAAATTTATATTCAAACCAATCTTTAAATAAAGAATTAGATTCTTCCAAAGATTTATTAAATAGGTCCATAAAGTGGTTTCTAAAATCTTTGTTAACGTATAATCTACCGTCATCATAATCATACTCCATGTCTACCTCATCTTCAATATCGTCAGTCTCATCTCGACTAGTAATTGTTATAAAAGTGTCAAACCCGTTAATATATCTATTCTCAGACCAACTATTCAAGTACTGAATAATAAAATCATTTAATCTACTTTCGGTTATAAAATACTTCATCACAATAAATACCCCTAAGATTAGAATACTACCACACGGAATTTGGCATCAGATGTTCCCAACTTAAGGTTAAACATTTCATTCATACCTAACACCATAGAATGGGTATCACCTTTAAAAGTATTTCTAGTAATCTTGATAAGGGTTTGGGTACCAGGTACAGACTTCCCTCCTACAACCACATGGGCATTTGGTACGAATTCAACACTCTTTATTTCAGATTGAGATTCAAGGTAAGTCTTGATTAGGTTTTCCAATTTCATTTTACAAAGATAATAAAAAAACCCCACCTTTTCAGATGGGGTTTAGTGTTTTTTAATTAATAATTAGTTGTAGAAACCACCTTCTTGTGGATAACCTTCAACAATGTGCCAAACTCCTTTAAGAGAATTTTCGTATACAACCATATAGTATCCAGTGGCAACAGGAGAAGTTAATCCACTGTCATTGAATACTTGTTGAGTTGTTTGAAGACATGCCCAACATGAGTTAGTTGAAACGACACATTCGCTACAAAGCTCAAGGTCTTCGGCATATACCACAGTTGATGGTTCCATTGAAAGAACTTGTTCCAAATTAGTAGAGAACGCTACCGTAAAATTTAATGCTGCCATAGTATTTTTGTTTTACTATAAATACAAGGCAGACACGGATTAATTTTCTAAAATTGATTTACCTAAAATAAGTGGGGATGCAGTTGCGTTTTTTAAAACTCGGAAATGATTTTCCATCTCCTTGATGATAAGGTTGTCTTCGGCTTTGAATGTTTGTCTGTAGTTGGCAACTACATAATTCTTTACTTGATTGTAAATTTCTTGTGTCATGATTTTTAGTGATTAATTTTGTTCGACAAATATATAAATAATTTACAACACATTCAAAAAATAATTAAATTAGTTTCTATCTATTTGGACAACCTTCAATCCTGTATTAGTAAAAAACCATCTTTTGAAAAGTACTTTCCAATTATCTCCAAAATACCCATCAAGGGCATCATATTTAAGGGTTGGTAAAACAACTACAGGGCAATGTCCCTCAGGTAATGGTTCACTTAAATTTTCATTATCACAAAGGGAATACCACATAAAATCATCACCATCACCACTTGCGTTTGGACCATCAAAGTCTACAACGTAAATAAATAATTCTCCACCAGTTTGTTCCAACTCTGTTTTATATGATTCTATAATATCCCACCCATCATATGGAGCCAATTGGTTGTCAAAGAATTGTAAAATGGTTTGTTCTAATCTATATGCTCGAATGGCTTGTTCGGCAGTTTTAAATTGGTCTTCTGTTATAAGGTATTTCATCTTTTATAAATATTCTAAGTCCAATCAACGATTTCATCAACTTCAAGATTATACTTACGACTAAACCAATCACCAATGTATTCCAAAGCGTCTTCAGGACTAATATCAAACAATCCCGCAAACCCAAATACAAGTTCGGTTTCAACCAATAATCTTTTATCATTAAACGTATAAATGTAATCGTGTAAGTCTTCAGTCCCTTCTCTTAAAAAAATAATCTCTCCAACATGTTCACCACCCAAAATAATATATTCTGAGGAATTCAAATAATTCCACATCATACGTTCAACTTGAGACTCTTTAATAAGGTATTTCATGTTTTATTTACTTAATCATTCGTTGGTCTTCACCAAACAAAATAGCCCCAATACTCAAATTGTACCTACTTTTAACATAACCCCTAATTAAATCAAAGACATCGCGAGTGTCCATTGAAAACATAAGTTTAATTTCCGTAAATAAATCACTATCAATGAACAGGTCGTTTGGTTTTTCAAGTCCCATTACTCCATAAGTTTCACCAGGTAAACCAAAAACAATATCGGAGTATTTTCCCTTCATAGGTTCGATACCATCAAATTTATTATCCAAATATTGAAATAAAAAATTTTCTAATCGACTTTCTGTTATAATATATTTCATCGTTTATTATAATTTATCCACAGCATTAACAAATTTATGACATTTTTCAGATACACCTCCCTTATCGTGGTCAGTAATAGATAATTTCACATTATCATAATGAACGGTCATATCAGGATGATGGTTCTGTTTATCAGCAATTTTCATTACCTGATTAACAAATGGAATGACTTCCTTATAATTTTTGAAATAAAATGTTTTGGTAAGTTTATTAGTACCTTCTTTCCAATCACTTTTATTTGTAATTGTTCTTTTTTGTTGTTCTGTGATTATATATCTCATCAATTAAAGGTTTACCACGCTCTACAGCTCCAATATCTTGGTTTCCATCTTGGTCCAGGATTTTCACAATTATGTCTTGCTCTAAAAGATTTTCTACGTTCAGGATTATTCTTTTTAATTGACATTCGTTTACCTTTAGCAGATGTTCCACCAAAACCGAAATTCACCTTAACAACCTTACCCTTATCGTTTTTAACGTATACTTTGGACTTCTTAACATCACCTTGCATAACTTTTCCAAGTTGAACCTTACGTCCTTGGTATTCGGCTTCATTAATGAATTCTTCTTCATAATCAATTGATTCAACTGAACCATACTCATCCTCATACAAAGTTTCATTTTTAGGTTTGATACCCTTCTTCTTCATATTGATGGCAATTGCCGCTTGTTGAGCAGGACTTGACGCTTCATTTGTTTCCTCGTCTTCAGATTCGTTCTTAACACAATTTGGATATTTTTTACCAAACATTGTTTTCATTCCTTTTTTGGTATAACCTTTCCAACAGGCTTCAGTCATTTCAGTTTCTTCAGCAAGAACACGTTTGATTAAATTAATCAAATCTCCTTCAGTAAGTTTAATAATTTTTCCCATATTAAATTCGTTTATTATAAATATACCGACCTGATTGTTTAATGGAAATAAAAAATCCCTCTTTGTGGGAGGGATTAAAATTACTTGAAGTCGGGTAATTTTGTATCTTTTATAAATTTCTTGTGTGAATCTTTATATGATTTTTGAGTTTCATCATTTGAGTCTTTGGTGTATTGCCAATTCCAATATAAATCATCATTTGGTTTGAAACCATAGAACTCATGTACTTTCTTTTGTACTTCAGTAACGTTCTCACCATTCCAATTCTGTCCAACACAAATAAATCCTGTTTCAATATCTTTAACAAGATTCGACTCTCCCAATGTTGAATGTCTATTCTCAATCCAAGTTAGTCTTTCAATTAAGTTTTGATAAAACATATTGGTTTGTCCCCATCTGATTGAACTAAAGAATATAACAGCATCAGATTCAAACAATTCTTTTGATATCTTCCATAACTCATCGTCAGGATTGTTAAAACTTGCCCAACATCTATGGTCACCTGATGGATTCTTCTTCTTGTCTTTAAGCATTGACTTCAATACTCCACAACTATTACCGTCTTTCCTTGATACATTACCTTCACACGGTACTATATTTAATTCTGAAACATCAATTAATGTTGAGTTGTTACCCAATTCATCATCAAGGTACATGGCAATCGCTTTTGATTTTGGAATGTCTTTGTTTTTCTCATCCCAATTATATCTATTGGAACAACTTAGGATTAATACCTTTTTCTTGTCTTTAAGAATGTCCAAGGTTTTCTTGATTGATTTCCAAGCGTCGGATTGGACCATCTCCTCGGAGACCATCATCTCTCTAATTCTCTGTATGTTCTCTTGTAAGTTCATTAGTTATAAATACCATTAAATGTTCGTTTTGGATTTTTTAAGGTTTTTAATTTTCATATACGAATATGTGACAATAATATCCCAAAAAACCCTAAACACTGACTTCCATTTTTGAAATTTAAGGTTAATCACATATCTTGTACCGTCTTCAACAGGAAGAGCCTCATGCCAAGAGTTTAATTTGTCGGATTTAAATACAATTGCATCACCAGGATTATGGTCCTGACCTCTATGAGTATGTTTTAGTAAGGGGAAATTGGTACCTCCACCAACGAAATCGTTATTTAAGTTGATAACGGTACTAAGAGTTGTAAGGTCGTAGTGTAATCCCATGGATGGGATGAGGTCTTTATTGTATTTTATAACAAATGACTGTTCCAATCTCAATTTAGTCAGACCTGTAACCCTTTCTTTGATGAAATTATAAACAACGGGGTCCAATTCACTAATGTCCATTTCATAAGCACTTAAGGTTTCACATCCATAATCATCAGAAATCTTTAACTTATGAGCGCTTCTTTCAATATGATGGATGATAAATCTACATTCAGGTTCGGAAAAGACATTTATAACCGATAAGTTCGGCAATTTGGATATATCCATCTATTTTAAATTACAAAACAAAGATAGGAAACATTTTAAAATAAAAAACCACTCACTATTGTTTTGAATCCCAAAATTCTTTTATGTATTCATAAAAGTTATTTCTAATATATAGTTTTACCTGATTTCTGAAAGTAATATATTCATCACCACCAAGATTAGATGACGACGCAATCTTATCGGAAACATATTCTGCAACAATAAGAATTAAATTTGATAGGGGAAGTCCACCCCAACCTATTTTATCAAAATTATTTTGTTCACCGATTAAGGATAATGAATCGTCAACTAACTTTTTCATTTCCTCTCTTCGTCTAATTAACCTATACTGTGACTCTGTAATAATATATTTCATTAATGATAAATATACCGACCCATTTGTTTAAGATGACAACAACGAGGTGATTATTATAAAAGGGGAAAATATCCGACGAAGTCGGTCGGGGACCGTCGGCCAAAAAGGGGCGGGGGATTCCATCGACCGAAGGGAGTTCGGACGGTCGGCCGTTTACGAACAACGTTCTCTACCATCAAAGTAGAACTCGGTACATTCGACATAAAACAAATACATTAAAGAATCAAAGACCCCATCATAATCAAAAACTTCATCACCAGCATAATAGGGGTGAAGTCCATCCATCAATACAGTAAAGAATTTCTTTTCGAACTTTTCATAATCGTCGATTCGACAAATATCAAACTCCATAAGTTTAAAGGTATCTTTCAATTCTTCTTTAACCAAATTATATCTTCGTTTTACCCAAGCCAAGGAATCACCACCAATGACTATATCGTATTGTTCTTCTGTAATAATATACTTCATATGGATAAATAGTTATGTTTCCAAAAAGGGGCTGGGGATTACCTCGACCGAAGGGAGTCTCCGTCGGTCCGTTCACGAATTATAACACATGAAATAATTTATTTCTATATTCAAGAATCTCAGGTTCAATTGCGGAAAAGAAATCTAGCTCCTTCGCAATCATAGGTTCCCAATCTTCCCATACGTTTCCACGACGGGACCTACTGACACATTTACCAAAGTCAATTTCGTACTTGGCATAATTTCGATAATACCCAATATAAATTTTATAGATATAATTTTCCATACTATAGTTTTATTCCTTCACGAATAACCTCATGACAATCAAAGTCTCCCCGCCAATCATATTCACCAGGAAGATAGTCAGGGTGATAGTTATCCCCAACCACAAATCCCAAATTATTCTGAACCCATCTTTTAATGTGGGGGTTATTATCACCAACGCTAATATCCAAATAAAGAAAGAGGTTTCTAAAAAAATCGTGGTTGTACCATAGATAACCGTTCTTATCAAATATGCTAACAATCCATTCCCCCTTATCAGGAAACACCAACCATGTGGAATCCCTATGTGAATATAGACAAGAGCCCTGAACAGCATCACTAATAACCTTATCTATAATCTTTTCCATATATTAGTTTTTCACGCCAAAATTAATTGTTTCCTCAAGATAATCTATAAATGGTTTTATTCTATCTTCTTTTAAGTTATAGTAATTACCATAACCTATTAGTTCTCCACTTTGGTCAGGTAAAGGTTGGGTTTCTTTAACACCATTTTCAATTATATCACCTATATTTCTTGGTCTAAAACCTTTATAATTATAAATTTCCTTAACACCATTTTGAATGGTGTCTTCAAGTAATCTATCACTAATCTGAGAACATCTATGAGTTTCTTTCACCCCAATAACATTATCTTCCACCCATTTGGTAATGTAATGTTCATTCTCAACCACATCCATTGAAACATAAGAAAACATCCCATTAAAAAAGTTGTAGTTATACCACAGAGTTTTACTCTCGGTTAATTCAATCACCCATTGTTTGGACTCCGTGAATATCAACCAAGTGGAACCATTGTGACTATAGGTGTCTACCCCTTTAACAGATTCATCAATTAACTTATTAACAACTTTACCCATATACTACTTCTTTCCGAATAACTCCACGAACTTCTCCTCATTTGTTTTAACGGGGGGAATAACAATACAGGTAACAATGAATGTTACGAAATCCATTTCAGACCCATAGGTCATATTGAATAAATCCTTTAACGAGTTCTTATAGAAGTCCTTATTACCTTTTGGAATTTCATTCTCGTTGATGAATATTCTAACGGCAACTTGGAAATGGTTTACAGGATTAAACGTTTCAGGATTATAAATTTGTTTGGTTTCAAAATATTCTGCAACCAAATCCCCAATCTCGGGATGTAACTTCATAACAACAGTCTTGAAGTTGAGGGGTAATTCAATATCCTGATTCGTTGAAATGGTCTTTAGTTTTTTATCATAGTTACTGTACTGATTCCAATCATATTTTCCATATACTGAATTACTCAATATCCTATTGGCCATGGTTACCAAACTATTATCATCTCTTTCTTCCATTACTTATTTCTTTTTCAAGTTCCCCAATATATCTTAACACACTAATTGGTGTGGTAATATAATCCTCTTCGGCATTGAGTCTCCAATACTCCAAATCTTTAACAACCTCTTCAGGTCCACACTCACAAGTTGTAGTATGACCACAATAACATTTTGTTTCTTCTATATCCATCTATATAATTTTTATACAAATATAGATATAAATTCTGAAAAAAAATTCCAAAAATTTTATTTTAACATATAGGGGTCATTTTAAAATAGGGGGTCGTGTTTACAGATTAGTAGACTTTTACTTTACATAAAAAAACCCCTCTGTTGGGAGGGGGTATATATTAGAAAGTCATAATATCAAGAATCTTCCTTCCCGACAATTCCTCAAAATACTTATACAACGATTTCATCACAATGGACTTCTCAGTTGAATCACTTAGGTTGAGAAAATCAATTAACGAATAAAAATAACTTTTCCTAATTGATATGTCCGTCCCACCCGTAAGCTCAAATACCTTTTCCCCATCTTGATTGTACCATACCATGTGTCTACCGTTATCTCCTGATTCCATCTCTAATGGACCATAGAACTTTTTGATAAACATGTTTAATTGTTCGGAGGTTATAATGTAATTCATATTGATAAATATACCCACATAAAAAAACCCCTCTGTCGGGAGGGGTCCTTAATATTGTTTCTTAGTATGGGGTGGGGGATTACATAAATAACTGATATCTACTATTAAGTCTTCTAACTTGTTTACAGTCAGGTAAGTTTTCTTTATTCATACAGAATTTAGAAGCAAACTCTCCCAACATTGCCAAATCATCAAAAGGAATTGTTACTTCTCTTTTTCTTCCTTGATAATATTCTGAATCTGAAGATACATCCATTTGTTCCCTAATTACTTTTTTAACCAATCTTGATAAATCAGTTTCCGTTAATCTTGTTATTTTTGCCATGATAATTTTTATTTATTATAAATATAGTGGAAAATAAAAAACCCCTCTGTTGGGAGGAGGGTTATATTAAAACATTTCTTGTTTAATTGTGAATTCAGGGTGAATATCCAACTCAGAGTTAATCCATCTTAGAATAAAAGTTTTAACCTCGTAATCGGATATCCCAAATAAATCACACATTGAAGAAACATATTGTTCGTCAAACGCAATTCCAAGTTTATCTTTAACATGTTTAAGAACAAATACAGGAGTGCCTTCAGTACCCCACCAATTATATTCTTCATCATCAATCTCTTCGGAATATGATTCAATATTTTTTAATGAATCATCAAGATAATTTAATATCAAACTTTTTAATCTTGATTCAGTGATAATGTATTTCATATACGAATGTTTTACACTTTTGGTACAACAGAATTGTAAGTAGATTTTACCGCTTGTGTTCTTACTTGTGTTTTTGCAGCATTTAATCCAGCCTTTACCGCTTTTTGAATTAACGGATGAGCGTTTGCGTTTGTTTGTACTGCTTTTTGTGCTAATTTCTGTACCAAATTTGACGATTCTTGTTGAACTATTCCTGCGTTCT
>ENA-OUVC01001323-OUVC01001323.1-marine-metagenome-genome-assembly--contig:-NODE-1323-length-14809-cov-2.394244_pt1 | contig 14809 bp, 12 predicted proteins | sample MGYA00248622_ERZ508571 | MGnify/ENA primary metagenome ERZ508571 (study PRJEB26236, sample SAMN06267175) | marine metagenome | isolation source: Columbia River Estuary | place: USA:Columbia River... | reverse complement strand
GCAATCTTGGCTCAGTACCCAGATGTAGCAGCAATCATCGCTCCAACAACTGTTGGTGTGAAGGCTGCAGCAGCTGAGAAGCAGGCTAAGAAGTCAGCTGTAAAGGTCACTGGCCTTGGACTTCCTTCAGAAATGGCTCCATACATTGAAGATGGAACTGTTGAGAAGGTTGGTCTTTGGAACCCAATCGATCTTGGTTATGTAGCTGTCTATGCAGCAGGTTATGCAAAGGCTGGTTCATTCAAGGGAACTGTTGGTTCTTCATTCACAGCTGGAAAGACCACATATAAGGTCACAGCTGGAGGAATCACATACCTCGGCGACCCATTCACCTTCACAAAGGCGAATATCGCAACATTCAAGAAGATCTACTAATAGTTAAGTAATTAACTAATAGGGATTCTTTGGGGCTGCGGCCGTGCATAACGGTCGCAGCCTCGGAGGAATTTCTATTACGAATAGAAATAAAGGCAAGGAGGATTGCTATGGAAAGAGTTGGATTTCGACTCAAGCTTCGCAAGGAGAAGCTTGATGAGTACGTCCTGCACCACCAAAACGTCTGGCCAGAGATGCTTGAAGCTCTCTCTGAAACCGGATGGCATAACTACTCACTCTTTCTTGATCGCAGCGATGCAACCTTGATTGGTTACTTCGAGACTGCCGACCTTCAGAAAGCTCTCGATGGAATGGCTGCAAAGGATGTCAACGAACGCTGGCAGGCATTTATGGCTGATTACTTTGAATCACTGGAAGGTCGCAGACCTGATGAAGGTTTCTTAAAGCTCGAAAATGTTTTCTACCTTAAATAACGAAGAATAAGAAGAAATGGATAACGACTATGGCAAGCACAAATGAAGTAAAAGCAGTACTCAACCGTTTAGGTGTTGAGACTCCTTCATGGGCCTATGGCAACTCCGGAACTCGCTTTAAAGTCTTCGGTCAGCCGGGTGTGCCGCGCGATCCATATGAAAAGGTTGCAGATGCAGCGCAAGTACATAAGTACACCGGTGCTGCGCCAACAGTTGCTCTCCATATTCCATGGGACAAGGTTGCAGATTACAAAGACTTTGCAACACATGCACAGGGCTTGGGCGTAAAGCTAGGCACAATCAATTCCAATACATTCCAAGATGATCAATACATCCTCGGTTCTGTCTGTGCTCCAGATCCTAAGGTTCGTGCAAACGCTGTTGCTCACTTGCTCGATTGCATCGACATCATGGATCAAGTCAACGTTCAAGATCTCAAGCTCTGGTTTGCAGATGGAACTAACTACCCAGGACAAGACAACATTGCAGATCGCCAAGATCGTTTGGCTGAATCCCTTGCCAAGGTTTATGCCCGCCTTGGTGCTAACCAGCGCCTGTTGCTTGAATATAAGTTCTTTGAGCCAGCTTTTTATCACACAGATGTTCCTGACTGGGGCACTTCACTTCTTCACTGCATGGCACTTGGTCCTAAGGCGATGGTTGTTGTTGATACTGGCCACCACGCACCGGGAACAAATATTGAGTTCATTGTCGCTGGTTTGCTTCGTGCAAAGCGCCTTGGTGCATTCGACTTTAACTCACGTTTCTATGCTGATGATGATCTTATTGTTGGTGCAGCAGATCCATTCCAGCTGTTCCGCATCATGCATGAAGTAAATATCAACGGTGGTTTTGATGTGGGAACTCCTGTTTCATACGTTCTTGATCAATGCCACAACATTGAAGCCAAGATTCCTGGCCAGATTCGCTCCATCATGAATGTGCAAGAAGCAGTAGCTAAGGCAGTTCTTGTTGATCAAGATACTCTTAAGAAAGCGCAACTTGCAGGTGATGTTCTTGCAGGACACGAAGTCTTGATGGATGCATACAACACTGATGTTCGCGGACTCCTTCGCGAATGGCGCAGCGATAAGGGAATTGATCCAGAACCAATGAAGGCATATGCAGCAAGTGGATATGCAAAGAAGATTGCAACGGACCGCGTTGGCGGAAATCAAGCTGGGTGGGGTGCTTAAGTAGATGGCGAATAAGACAATTGAAGAGTTATTGGGGCGCAGTAACCGTCTCGGGAGTAATCCAAAGTTCACCAACTATGCAGGTGGAAATACTTCTGCAAAAGGTGCGGCAAAGGATCCATCAACAGGTAAGGATGTTGAAGTCCTTTATGTGAAGGGCTCTGGAGGCGATTTAGGAACATTGAAAGAGGCAGGTCTTGCCGGTCTCTATCTTGATCGCATGCGCGCACTAGTTGATGTTTATCGCGGCGTTGAACATGAAGATGAGATGGTCGCACTCTTTGACTACTGCACATTCGGACGCGGTGGAGCAGCGCCAAGTATTGATACAGCGATGCACGGGCTAGTTGATCTCGCACATGTCGATCACTTACACCCTGATTCCATTATCGCCCTTGCTACAGCTGCAGATGGTCCAGCGCTGACTAAAGAATGTTTTGGAGATGAAATTCTCTGGGTTGATTGGCGCCGTCCTGGCTTCCAACTTGGTCTTGATATTGCAAAGATGGCGAAGGAAAATCCAGCAGCAAAAGGTGTGATTCTTGGCGGACATGGATTAACCACATGGGCACAGACTTCAGCTGAGTGCGAGAAGCGTTCCATTGAAGCAATTGAAAAGGCTGAAAAATTCTTAGCTACAAAGGGTAAGAAGGATCCATTTGGAACACTCGTCAAAGAGTGGGCTCCACTTTCACCGCAAGCCCGCAGAGCAAAGGCAGCACTTCTTGCGCCAGCACTTCGTGGCATCGCATCAATGGATGCACCAATGCTCGGTGGATTTAGTGATACCGACGTAGTTCTTGATTTCATCTCACATTCAGAACTTCCGCGTCTTGCAGCTCTTGGCACATCATGCCCAGATCACTTCTTGCGCACAAAGATTTCACCGATGGTGCTTGATACCCCTGCAGATGCATCTGTCGAAGATGTTATTGCTCGTGCACATGAACTTCATGAAAAGTATCGTCAAACGTATGCCGCTTACTACAAGAAGTATGCAAAGCCTGAAAGTCCTGCGATGCGTGGGGCAGATCCACTCATCATCTTGGTTCCAGGCGTTGGAATGTTTAGCTATGGAAAAGATAAGCAGACTGCTCGCGTTGCAGGTGAGTTCTATATCAATGCAATCAATGTGATGCGTGGCGCGGAATCTGTTTCTACCTATAAGCCAATTGCTGAATTAGAAAAGTTTAATATTGAGTACTGGGATCTTGAAGAGGCAAAGCTGCGCCGCATGCCAAAGGCAAAGCCGCTAGCTGGCCGCATCGCAATCGTTACTGGTGGCGGTTCAGGAATTGGTCGGGCAACATGCCTTCGCCTTGCAGCAGAAGGTGCCTGTGTTGTTGTTGCAGATCGCGACCTAGATGCAGCAACAGCTGTTGCTGCTGAGATTGGTAATTCAGATAAGGCAATTGCAGTCAAGGTAGATGTCACGGATGAAGATGCGATTATCGCAACTGTTCATGCTTCTTCCCTTGCATTCGGTGGCGTTGACCTCGTTGTCAATAACGCTGGTCTCTCACTGAGTAAGGCACTTGTTGATACAACTGTCGCTGATTGGGATTTGCAGCATGATGTGATGGCTCGCGGTTCATTCTTAATGTCACGAGAAGCCGCAAAAGCGATGATTGCTCAGAAGATGGGTGGAGATATCGTCTACATCTCATCAAAGAACTCAATCTTTGCCGGTCCTAATAACATCGCATACGGTGCAACGAAGGCAGATCAAGCACATCAGGTGCGTCTGCTCGCTGCCGAACTTGGTGCACATCAAATTCGTGTTAATGGAATTAACCCTGATGGTGTTGTTCGTGGTTCAGGAATCTTCTCATCGGGCTGGGGTGCAAACCGCGCTGCTGTCTACGGTGTGGAAGAGGAGAAGCTTGGTGAGTACTACGCACAACGTTCGATTTTGAAGAGAGAAGTACTGCCAGAAAATATCGCAGCAGCGGTATTTGTTCTCTGCACATCTGATCTCTCACTGACCACCGGTCTTCATATTCCTGTCGACAGTGGAGTCGCTGCCGCATTTATGCGATAGATCTCCATGTTTGAATTTCTTGCAGTAGATCTTGGTGCAACCAGTGGTCGAGTCGCTATAGGACGGGTTGGTAGCGATTCGATCTCACTGGATGTTGTGCACCGCTTTCTGCACGAAGTAATTCCACAAGATGATGGTTCTCTCTTATGGAATTGGGATTTGATTCTTGCTGAAGTTCTCACAGGCCTGAAAGAGGCAATTAAGTCTTCTGATCCGATAAGCCTGGCAGTTGATTCATGGGCAGTTGATTACGGCTTTATCAGCCCCACAGGCCAATATTTACCCCCTGTTCACGCCTATCGCGATCCTCGTAATGAGATTGCTTATCAAGAGCTCACAAAGATAATCGGCAAAGAACGCATCTATTCAACAACAGGAATTCAATTCCTTCCCTTTAACACGATCTATCAGCTCTATGCAGCGCGCGAACTTCCTGAATATAAGAAGGCCGCAAAGTTCTTGATGCTGCCCGATCTTGTTAATTTTCTTCTGACCCAGAAGCTTTCAACTGAAGTCACTAACGCATCAAGCACGCAAGCGCTCAATACTCGAACCAGAGAATGGGATCGTGAATTAATCAAGCTTGCAGGTGTTCGCGATGATCTCTTTACTGAACTTCATGAACCGGGGACTCTTATTGGGGTTGTAAGTGGTTTTGATGAACTCGATGGAATTAACGTTGTGGCAACAGCATCACATGACACAGCAGCAGCAATTGCAGGAGTTCCCTTTACTAATCGGTTGACCGAGGCATATATCTCAAGTGGCACGTGGTCACTCGTTGGAGTTGAACTTGATGCACCTGTGTTAACGCCTGAGGCATTTGCAGCAAATGTCACCAATGAACTTGGGGCTGATGGAACTGTTCGCGCACTGAAAAATGTCACTGGAATGTGGATACTTGAAGAATGCCGTCGCACCTGGCACCTTGATGGTCGCGATTATGAAATGCCTGAACTTCTATCACTTGCATCTGCGGCTAAATCTTTTAAGACTCTGATTGACCCTAACGATCCACTCTTTGCTCCCCCTGTTGGTATGCCAGAGCGAATTCGCGCTTACTGTGTGGAGCGTGGATTGACCCCGCCTCAAACAGATGGCGAATATGCAATCTGCATTCTCAATAGCTTGGCCCATGCATATAAGAAGACTCTTGCTGAAATTTCTGCAGTCACAGGTCGCACCATTGAAGTAATTCACATCTTGGGCGGTGGCTCTCAGAACGACCTCCTCAATCAACTCACTGCAGATATCTGCGGAATGACTGTTAAAACTGGACCTGTTGAGGCAACTCTCTTCGGAAATATCGCTGTTCAAGCTATCTCTGCAGGGGTTGTGGCCAATCTGACCCAGGCCCGTGCTCTTATAGCAAAATCCTTTACTTCAAAGGTATTTCAGCCCTCTTAACGATTACCCTAGCGTTCATGAAGTTAGCGCTGGCAAGCATCTCGTATCTGATTACTGTATTTGCATTAGTACTGCTTACGGTGCGAACCCGTCTTTTAATTTCCCTCTATAAGAAGCAACAACCGGATCCAACTCGCAGCAACGATAAGTCTGCGCGATTTAAGAATATGCTCAAAGAAGTTCTGGGCCACACAAAGATGCTCAACTTCACTGGAACTGGAATTGCGCACTGGTTTGTGATGATCGGTTTCGGTGCACTCTTTGGAACACTCGTTACTGCATACGGTCAGGTAATCAATCCGGATTTCGCACTTCCCATCATTGGCCACTTTGTTGGCTATGAACTCTTTGCCGAAGCGATTGCAGCGCTCACTGGCATCAGCATTGTGACCCTTATTGGCATTCGCCAAGTAACTCGTTTTCGCATGCTCAATCGCTTTAGCGGTTCTGGAATGGGTAAGGCTTATTACGTTGAGGCAACAATTCTTGCCATCGTCTTCTGTGTGATTGCACTGCGCGGATTAGAAGGCGCTCTCGCTGGCGAAACAAGTTGGAATTGGCACTATGCAATCTCATGGCCAGCAGTTGTTGTATTTAGCTCAATGTCTGCGGCATCCATTGAGAGCGCCATAGTTATTGTTGCAACGCTGAAAATTGTTGTGTCGATGGCTTGGTTTATCGTTATTGCATCAAATCTGACCATGGGTATTGCATGGCACCGCTTCTTGGCATTTTTTAATATCTACTACAAGCGCAATATTGATAAGCCTGCACTCGGCGCACTTCTTGAAATGCTTTCAAAGGGTAAGCCGGTTAACTTCGAAGATCCTGCAGAAGATGATGTATTCGGTCTTGGCACTCGCGGTGATATCTCCTGGAAGGGCTTGCTGGATATGACCAGCTGCACTGAGTGCGGTCGATGCCAATCACAGTGCCCTGCTTGGCACACAGATAAGCCGCTCTCTCCCAAGCTATTAATTATGGCGATGCGCGATCATGCGATGTCAAAGGTTGTTGAGACTGAGAATCTTGTTGGTGAGAACGCTCCTATTGACCTTGATGTCCTCTGGTCCTGCACATCATGCGGTGCCTGCGTTGAAGAGTGTCCTGTTGATATCGAACATGTGGATCACATCGTTAATATGCGACGCTTTCAAGTGCTTGTTGAATCTGAATTTCCAACTGAACTCGGTGGAACATTTCGTAATCTTGAAAAGGCGGGCAACCCATGGGGTGCCAATAAGCAAGATCGCGAAGGATGGATTGCAGAGTGTGACTTCCCTGTGCGCGTTGTCAGCGGTGAACTGCCTGAAGAAGTTGAATATCTCTTCTGGGTTGGTTGTGCTGGCGCATATGAAGAGCGCGCAAAGAAGACAACAAAAGCAGTTGCTGAACTTCTGCATATGGCAGGTGTGAACTTCGCAGTTCTTGGTAAGCGCGAGACTTGCACGGGAGATCCTGCGCGCCGTTCAGGAAATGAATTCTTGTATCAAATTTTGGCTGCAGAAAATATTGAGACATTTAAAGAGACTTTTGGTAATCGCGGAGTCAAAAAGGTTGTTGTTACCTGCCCTCACTGCTTCACAACAATTGGTCGCGATTATGCCCAAAGCGGTTTTGAACTAACTATGGTTCACCACACGCAATTATTAAATCAATTAGTGCGGGAAAAGAAATTAATCCCAGTAAATAAGGCAACTACCTCTCTTACCTATCATGACCCTTGTTACCTGGGTCGTCACAATGAGATTTACCAACCGCCACGCGAATTGCTAAATGCAACTGGTGTGAAAGTTACCGAGATGCCTCGTAATCAAGAACGTTCATTCTGTTGCGGAGCTGGCGGCGGGCGTATGTGGATGGAAGAGAAGATTGGTGAGCGCATCAATTTAAGCCGCGTCGATGAAGCTATCGCCACCGGTGTAGATGAAGTCGCTGTTGCTTGCCCATTTTGCCGAGTGATGGTTACCGATGGCATGACGGCCCGTGAATCAGATGTTGAGGTTCTAGATGTCGCTCAGGCGCTATTAAGAGCGGTAAAGCCTCAGTCTGAATCGAGTGTATTCTCAGGTAATTCTCAGAACCCTTAAGGATCCTTCTTTTAAGCCACGTTAGGTGGCCCCGGGTGAAATCTTAAAATCCTGGAATTTTAGAGAGGAAGTTATGAGTAAGGGCGAAAGCAATAACCAACGCATTCTCGTAGTTGACGATGAATCGAGCATTAGCGATTTAATTTCAACCAGTCTTCGTTTTGTTGGTTTTGATGTGCGAACTGCAAGTAATGGTTCACAAGCTCTACTAGTTGCCGAAGAATTCAAACCACATGCCATGGTGCTCGATGTGATGATGCCCGGTATGGATGGTTTTGAGGTATGCAAACGTATTCGCAACGAAGGCCAAAATATTGGCGTTCTTTTCTTAACTGCTAAAGATGGCATGGAAGATAAAGTCGCCGGTTTAACTATCGGTGGCGATGACTACATGACCAAACCATTTAGCCTAGAAGAGTTGGTCGCACGCTTACGCTCACTTTTGCGCCGCACTGGTGCAACCACAACTCCTAATGATGAAGAGAAAATTCGTTTTGCTGATCTTGAATTAGATGAAGCTACACACGAAGTTCATCGCGCCGGTAATCTAATAGATCTCTCCCCTACTGAATTCTTACTACTTCGATATCTAATGATTAATGCCGATCGCGTAGTTTCCAAATCACAAATTCTTGATCATGTTTGGCAATACGATTTCCGTGGCGATGCTGGTATTGTCGAAACTTATGTTTCCTACTTACGCAAAAAGATTGACAAATATGAGCCTGCGCTAATTCATACCGTGCGTGGCGTTGGGTATCGATTACGAATTCCGCCGAAGTAATTTATAAATGCAGAATCGAAACCCTTTATCTAGTGCGAGCTTGCGAAACCGACTCCTCGTCGGTGTATTGCTTTTATCCGCACTCGGTTTTACAGTTTCCGATTTTGTCACACAAAATGCAATGCAAAAGTTCTTACTTCAACAAGTAGATCAACAATTACTAAACGTTGCCGACGGAGCTTTACTGCGGGTTGATCGCGCTGGAATTCAAGGTGATTCGGATGGCGATGTAATACTTGAAAATTCGCCAGCCAGAGCTGCTGCCGAAACCCCTTTACGTAGTGTTCCGAGCTCGGTTTCGATCACCTTACTTGATCCATTCGGCAACTATGTGGGCGGCGTAGGTGGCGACTTAAATTCTCAAAAGATAACCGATTACGTTGTTGGAACCTTGCCTGCTAGTGCTGCCAAATATGGAAATCGCCCATTCACTTTAGAAATTCCAGGTTCTGACTTCCGGGTTTTGGCACGAGTGTTGCCATCTGCAATGGGTTCTGTCTTTGTCGCACAATCATTATCTGGGGTAGATGAAACGACTGCACGTTTGCGGGTTGTCTTTGTTTTAATTGGTCTTATTGCTCTTCTCTTAATTGGATTAGCCTCGCGCATGGTGATTAGAGTTGGTTTGCGACCACTGGTTGCAGTTGAAGAAACGGCAGAGAAAATTGCAGCTGGTGATTTGTCTGCCCGTCTACCTGATGCCAAACCTGACACTGAAGTTGGTCGTTTAGTTACTTCACTTAACGCAATGCTTTCGCGAATTGAAGAGTCTTTCGCCGCACGCACTGCAAGTGAAAATAAATTACGTCGATTTGTTGCAGATGCGAGCCATGAATTACGCACACCACTAACAGCAATTCGTGGTTTTGCCGAGCTGCATCGTCAAGGCGCAGTTAAAGGTGAAGCTGCAACTTCTGAACTTGTGGGTCGAATTGAAAATGAATCAGTACGCATGGGCGCTTTAGTTGAAGATTTGTTGACGCTGGCGCGGTTAGATCAATCTCGTGAGTATGTGAATGCTCCGGTAAATCTCACTGACTTAGTAACTGAGGCAGTTGAGTCCGCCAGAGCAGCAGGCCCTGATCATCCAATCACGCTTAATTTGCCCGAAGAAGCTTTCATATTGGGTGACGCGGGTAAAATTCATCAAGTTGTTGCAAATTTATTGGCGAATGCTCGAATTCATACTCCGGTCGGTACGCCAATATCTGTTTCAATTCAAAGTAGCGACGAAGGTACCTCTATCTCGATTGCCGATGCCGGCCCTGGTTTAACGCAAGAGGATCAAACCCGTATTTTTGAGCGTTTTTATCGCGCAGATCCATCACGTAATCGGGCTAAAGAAGAGGGAAGTGGCCTAGGTCTTTCTATCGTAGACGCCGCTATGCAGGCACATGGTGGCAAAGTTAGTGTTACTTCAAAACTAGGAGAAGGCGCAACTTTTACAGTTTTCTTTCCTTTAGCGACTAGTTAAGCGACTCCATCGCGCGCAGTGTTGCAATGCGCTCCTGAATTGGTGGATGTGAAGCAAACATTTTTGATACTGATTTGCCATCTAGCGGCGACTCAATCCAGATATGTGCAACGGCAGTTGATTTCTGTTGTACGACGGTTGAATCTGCAGCTAATACTTCAAGTGCGCTGCGAAGTCCAGCTGGGTTACGAGTAAAGGCAACAGCGGTTGCATCAGCTAGAGATTCTCGTTTGCGTGAAATCGCTGATTTCAACATCACGGCAGCAATTGGCGCCAGAATCAAAACAACTAATGAGACAACCAACATGATCGGGTTGCCATTGCTGTCACGGTCACGACGGCCGCCACCAAACCACATCATGCGCATTAGCAGGTCGCTAATTAGCGCAATAACACCTGCTGTTGTGGCAGCTACTGCTGAAACCAAAGTATCGCGATTTCCAACGTGTGCCATTTCATGCGCGATAACACCTTGTAGTTGATCGCGATCCATGGCATCGAGAATTCCGGTAGTAAATGCAATTAGTGCGTGCTCCGGATTTCGCCCTGTTGCAAATGCATTTGGCGCGCTGTCTTCAACAATGGCTACTTTGGGCATCGGCAATCCACTAGCAATTGTAATTTCTTGAATCAAACAAACTAACTTTGGGTTATCACTCTCTTGAATTTGTTTTGCGCCCGTCATAGTTAAAACCAGTTTGTCGGAACCGTAATAAGAACCCCAAACGGAAATCAAAGTCAGGCCAACTGCAAAGGGCACAATCGCAGCACTACTTGTACCAAGGTAGGTAAAGATTGAAAGTAAAACTAACCAGGTAAGTGCGCCCATTGCTCCAAGAAGGAGAAAGGTTTTGCGCTTATTAGAGCTTTGCGCAGCACGGAAAGAGAATGTTGCCATAGGCCTTTAGAAGCTTACGTTTGGAGCGTTTCGGTTAGTTGCTTCATCAACTTCGTAGAATTCGCGCTCATCTACTTTGGCAAAACCAGCAAAGAAGTTAGTTGGAATAGTTTTTACGGCAGTATTTAATAAGCGGACGCTGTCATTATAGAACTGGCGAGAAAAGGCAACTTTATTTTCAGTTGTAGAGAGTTCTTCTTGTAATGACATGAAGTTTGCAGATGCTTTTAGATCTGGGTATGCCTCGGCAACTGCTAACAATCCACGCAGTGCTTGTGTCAGCATTCCATCGGCAGCTGAAACATCGGCAACAGTTGAAGCAGTTGTAGCTTTGGCGCGCGCAGTAATTACCGCATCAAATGTTGATTGTTCGTGCGTGGCATAACCTTTAACAGTTTCAACTAAATTAGGAATTAAGTCGGCACGACGCTTTAGTTGCACTTCAATCTGGGCAAACGCTTCGTCGACTGCAACATTTAATCTGATTAACCGGTTGTATTGCGCTACAAAGAAAACAATAAGTAGAACAGCAATTCCACCGACAATAAGAGTTGTCTCCATTTTGACTCCTTCTAATTATTGAATTATGGTTTGATGAAAATTGATCCAAGAACGGCTTGCCGTTGGTCCGCGTTGGCCTTGGTATCTAGAAGCATAAACGGCTGAACCGTAAGGATGCTCAGCCGGAGATGAGAGTTTGATTAGACAAAGTTGCCCGATCTTCATTCCAGGGAATAGTTTTACTGGCAAATTTGCCACATTTGAAAGTTCGAGCGTGATGTGGCCTGAAAAACCTGGGTCAATAAAGCCAGCAGTTGAGTGAGTTAGTAAGCCAAGGCGACCTAGGGATGATTTTCCTTCAAGGCGGCCGGCAATATCATCGGGCAGAGTGATAATTTCATACGTTGAAGCCAGTACAAATTCACCTGGGTGCAAAATGAAGTGTTCATTTGGTTCAACCACGACTTCGCGGGTTAGCTCTGATTGCTCAATTGATGGATCAATTACCGAATACTTGTGATTTTCAAAGACCCGAAAGAAGCGGTCTAGCCGAACATCGACGCTGGAAGGCTGAACCATCGATTCGGTAAAGGGTTCAACGGCAACCCGACCAGCGGTAATTTCAGCCCGAATATCGCGATCACTTAATAGCATGAGTGTGAGCCTACCTCAGCGAACACGCCTATCTGCGCTAGCACTTGCCTAAGTTACTGATGGGTAGCATTATTTGCCCATGAGCCATTACATAGCCAATCTGCGCGATATTGAATTCTGCCTCTTTGACCTCTTGGGGCGCGAAAAAGTTATGGGTACTGCCCCATACGGTGATGTTGATCGTGACACCGCAATCGGAATGCTGGAAGAGATGAAACGTCTTTGCGAAAACGATCTTGCTGCTTCATTCGTTGAAGGCGATCGTGTTGGCGCGATTCTTAATAAAGAAACTGGCAACGTAACACTGCCGGAAAGTTTTAAAAAATCTTATAAAGCATATGTTGATGGTGAATGGTGGCGTCTTGATGCACCAGTTGAGTTAGGTGGCATGAAAGTTCCACCTTCAGTGCGTTGGGCAATGGCTGAAATGGTTTTGGGATCAAACCCAGCTATTCATATCTACGCATCAGGTTACGCATTTGCTCAAGTTGCTTACGTTTTAGGAACAGAGCCACAGAAGAAGATGGCACAGTTCATGGTTGAAAAGCACTGGGGTGCAACTATGCAACTCACTGAACCAGATGCTGGTTCTGATGTTGGTGCTGGTCGCAGTAAAGCTGTTCAACAACCTGATGGAACATGGCACATCACTGGCACAAAGCGTTACATCACCTCAGGAGATGCGGATTTCTATGACAACGTAATGCACTTTGTACTTGCTCGTCGTGAAGGTGGTGGTCCAGGAACAAAGGGACTTTCTCTATTCTTAATTCCAAAGTTTATGTTTGATTTAGAAACTGGCGAACTTGGAAAGCGCAACGGAGTTTATGTAACTGCGCTAGAAGATAAAATGGGACTTAATGTTTCAGCTACCTGTGAAGTTAATTTAGGTGAGAAAGAGCCAGCAGTTGGTTACTTGCTAGGTGAAGTGCATGAAGGTATTGCACAAATGTTTAAAGTTATTGAATTTGCGCGCATGATGGTTGGAACTAAAGCAATTGCAACGCTTTCAGCTGGATACCAACAAGCTTTGCTCTATGCGAAGCAGCGTATTCAGGGCGGCGATATGAAAGTTATGAACGATAAGGCCAGCCCGCGCGTGGAAATTATTCGCCACCCAGATGTGCGCCGTTCACTAATGGTGCAGAAGTCTTATAGCGAAGGTATGCGTGCGCTAGTTCTTTACACCGCATCTATCCAAGATGAGATCGAACTTGCCATCAAAGCTGGCGATACTGATCGCACTAAAGATATGGAAGCACTTAATGATTTAATGCTTCCGATTGTTAAGGGTTACGGTTCTGAAAAATCATGGACACTTCTTGGAACTGAATCACTACAAACATTTGGTGGTGCTGGATTTACTCGTGATTGGCCAATTGAGCAATATGTACGCGATGCCAAGATCGATACTTTGTATGAAGGCACAACCGCAATTCAGGGTCTGGACTTCTTCTTCCGCAAAATTGTTAAAGATGGTGGCCGCGCAATTGGTTTACTTGGTAAAGAAATTAAAATATTTACCGAGACTGGTGGCGCACATGCGCCAGAGAAAGCTGCACTACTTAAGGCACTTGATGATTTAAATGCAATCATCGCGACCTTGATTGCTCGTGCAATGGAATCTCAAACTGATCCCGAGAAAATTTACACCGTTGGTTTAAATACTTCACGCTGCTTGATGGCTGTTGGCGACATAATTACTGCTTGGTTACTACTACGTCAGGCAGATATCGCTCTTGCCAAGATTCCAAATGCGGGTAAAGATCTTGAGTTCTATAACGGCAAGATTGCCTCAGCTAAGTTCTTTGTAGGTAACTATTTGCCACAGATTGCCGCTGATCGCAAAATTGTCGAAGCAACCGACAATTCGATCATGAATATCTCAGACGCCGCCTTCTAAATCCTTCTTACGGTAGCCAATCGGTTACCCTTGCCAGATGTTCAAAGCGCGCCAAAGTGAGATCCTCTTAACGATCGCTGCTGTCCTGTTCGCTTCAAATGGCATAGCTTCAAAACTGCTGCTTAATGACTACATTTCAGCCTGGCGATTAGCCCAAGTCCGTTCGATCTCAACTTTTTTTATTCTCGCCGCCTATATTGCTTGGCGCGCACCAAAAACTTTACGTATCACCAAGCGCGAAGTTCCCCGTTTGGCAGCCCTTGGCACTATCGGCATCGCGGCGGTAAATGGTGCCTATTTCTTAGCTATTTCCCGCATGCACGTGAGCATTGCCTTACTTATTGAATTCACTGCACCAGTCTGGATCGTGCTGTATTTACGTTATGTGCGCAAGAAGCATGTGCCCAATGAAATGTGGGCCGCCCTCTTCTTAGCGCTACTTGGCTTGGCATTCGTTGCCCAAGTTTGGAAAGGTTTAACTCTCGATGGAATTGGTGTGCTTGCCGCCCTTGGCGCAGCATTTGCTCTGGCTTTCTTCTTCTTAGCTGGCGAAGGAATCACTGCGCATCGCGATATTCAATCAGTCACAATGTGGGGCTTTGGTTTCGCAGCTCTTACTTGGTCTTTGTTAATGCCGATCTGGACTTTCCCATTTGACGTATTTACAGTTTCAATTCCATTAGAAGGCGCACTTGATGGTTATAGCGCTCCGGGTTGGGTACTAATTCTTTATGTAGTTTTAATTGGCACTGTAGTTCCATATCTTTTTACATTAAATGGTTTGCGCAATCTTTCCGCATCAACTACCAGCGCTTTCGGAATGCTAGAACCTATCTTTGCCGGCGCAGTTGCCTGGTTCTGGTTTAGTGAATCTTGGACAGCCATTCAGTTACTCGGTGGCGTGATTGTGATCGCCGGAATTTATATGGCAGATCGCGCACGCAACGCAGCTAAATAATATTTAGGAAATTAGTTTTCGTCAGGCTCGCGTTGTTGGGTGAAGTCTTGCATTCCACTATTTAGCGGCATATCAACAAAGCGGGCAATGTGAA
>ENA-OUVC01001321-OUVC01001321.1-marine-metagenome-genome-assembly--contig:-NODE-1321-length-14814-cov-3.395060_pt1 | contig 14814 bp, 8 predicted proteins | sample MGYA00248622_ERZ508571 | MGnify/ENA primary metagenome ERZ508571 (study PRJEB26236, sample SAMN06267175) | marine metagenome | isolation source: Columbia River Estuary | place: USA:Columbia River Estuary... | reverse complement strand
TGGGTTGCATTAAGTTTTGTAAAAAGAGTGGCTGATATTGAAATGCTTCGTGACATCTTAAATAAGAACAATAGCAAATCAAAAATTATTGCAAAAATTGAAATGCCTGAAGCCTTAACCAATATCAGAGACATTATCCATGCAAGTGATGCGATTATGATTGCACGAGGTGATTTAGGTGTGGAGCTTCCAGTTGAAAAAATTCCATTAATACAAAAAGAATTAATCAGAAAATGTTTGCATCGTGCGAAGCCTGTTATTGTTGCTACGCAAATGATGGAAAGCATGATTGATAGAGTAAAACCCAATCGAAGTGAAATTACGGATGTAGCTAATGCAGTTATTGAAGGTGCTGATGCGGTGATGTTAAGTGGCGAAACTGCTACCGGTCAATTCCCAGTATTGGTTATTGAAACCATGCGTAAAATTATTCATGAGGTTGAACAAAATGGCTACAAATATAATCGTGCGGATGACTTTAAACCACAATCACATTCTCCTTCATTTTTAAGTGACGCTGTTTGTTATAATGGTTGTAAACTAGCTGATGATAGTGATGCAAAAGCGATTATCGGGATGACCCAAAGTGGCTATACTGCATTTATGTTAAGTAGCTTCCGTCCAAAAGCGCCTTTATTCATTTTTACAAAGGAGAAAAGTTTAGTGAACCAACTTAGCTTAAGCTGGGGTGCAAAAACGATTTATTATAACAAAGAAGAAAGTTTGGATAATATCATTAAAGACCAAATTTCAATATTAAAAAAACAAGGGTACGTACAAACGGGCGATGTGGTAGTGAATACAGGTAGCACGCCTGTAGAATTACATCTGCCTACGAATGTCATAAAAATCAGTAAAGTAGAATAATATATTGGCCTCCTAACACATGGGAGGCTTTTTTTATTTAATTTTATAATAATATAATAGCATTCTATGATTGAATCATTTGAAAAAATTCCAGTTAAGATATTCCCTACGGCTAACGATGGGTCTATCATGGTAGCAGCTCAAATTGCAACACTCATTAAAGATAAGCAAGCAAAAAAAGAAAACTGTGTGCTTGGTATGGCTACGGGCAGTACCCCTATTTTATTATACAAGGAATTAGTGCGATTACACAAGGAAGAAGGCTTGAGTTTTAAAAACGTAATCACGATTAACTTAGACGAATACTACCCGATCCATAAAACAGCGTACCAGAGTTATTGGAGCTTCATGCATCGTCATTTGTTTAGCCAAGTTGATATCCATCCAGAAAATATTCATATCCCTAATGGCGAATGGGCCCAGGATCAAATCAAAGAACTTTGCGCAGGATACGAACTAATAATAGAAAAATCAGGCGGAATTGATTTACAAATATTAGGCATTGGTAAAAATGGTCATATTGGATTTAATGAACCAGGTTCAAGTTTCCATTCAAAAACCAGGGTCATACATTTAGACCAGGAAACAAGAATTGCAAACACCTATGAATTTCATGATTTGAATAAAGTGCCTAAACTAGCCATCACTGTAGGTATTAGTAGCATCATGAAAGCCAAAAAAATTGTTTTATTGGCTTGGGGGAGTAAAGCAGATATTATTGCAAAGGCAGTGGAAGGAAATATTACAGAACAAGTGCCTGCAAGTGTTTTACAAAATCATGATGATTGCACTTTTGTGATAGATGAAATAGCAGCTACCGATTTAACCAGACATAAATCACCATGGCTTACTGGAAGCACCGACTGGACGCCTACATTAATTAAAAAGGCAGTCATTGAACTCGCATTAAAATTAGATAAAACAATTTTAAGCTTAACAGCAAATGATTACACTGAAAATAGTTTGGCTGACTTATTAGTTTTAAGAGAATCTGTTTACGATATTAATTTACAGGTATTTTATATGCTTCGTGATACCATTACTGGATGGCCAGGTGGTAAACCCAATGTTGTTATACCAGCACATCCAGAACGTAGTAATCCTTTTCCAAAAAAGGTATTAATATTTTCTCCCCACCCTGATGATGATATTATAAGTATGGGTGGCACTTTTATGCGATTGCAAGATCAAGGACATGATATACATGTTGGCTATCAAACCAGTGGTAATATTGCAGTGACCGATGAATTTGTTACCCGCTTTTTAGATTTCGCCGTTGGCTTTGAAGATTTGTTTGGCATAGACAATAAAAAAAGTCAAGAAATTTTAACAAATGCACGTGCTTATTTAGCAGAAAAAAAATCAGACCATATTGATACTGCTGAAATCAGGGCGATCAAAGGACTTATCCGTCGCTGTGAAGCCAAAGCAACTTGTCGCTATGTTGGATTGAAAGACGAGAACCACCATTTTTTAGATTTACCTTTTTATGAAACTGGTGCCATTGAAAAAAAGCCAATGAGTGAGTTAGATATTAAAATCACTATGGACTATTTAAATAAATTGCAACCACAACAAATTTATTGTGCGGGTGATTTAGCGGATCCACATGGTACCCATAAGGTTTGTTTAGAGATTATATTTGAAAGCTTACGCCGACTTAAGGCATCAGGAGCAGAATGGATTAAAGATTGCTGGGTTTGGCTGTACAAAGGCGCATGGCAGGAATGGGATATCGCTGAAATTGAAATGGCAATGCCAATGAGCCCAGATCAGGTATTAAAAAAGCGTTTTGGCATATTCATACACCAATCCCAAAAGGACAGTGTACCCTTCCAAGGTACCGATGCAAGGGAATTTTGGCAAAGGGCGGAAATTCGCAATGCGCATACCGCAGATATCTATGCACGCCTAGGATTGACCAAATATGCTGCTATTGAGGCATTTGTGCGCTGGCATTATTAGAAATTAGTACCGATAATTGACTTTTTCCTTGGGGGAATGAGGTATTTCAAATATATTTGCACCCCCTATAACTAGGGAAATGGCTGCGTAGCTCAACTGAATAGAGTACCTCACTACGGATGAGGGGGTTTTAGGTTTGAATCCTAACGCGGTCACAAAGCCCCACGAGAAATCGTGGGGCTTTTGCATTCAAAGAGACGCATTAAATGACACGAAGTGTCAGCTATGAAGCATTGGCTGTGTTAATAGCTTGCTATTAAAAACAGGCAAGGATTTATAGCAAACGCGCGAAGCGCGTCTTTAATCAAACTGATAGAAGCTGAAATGCGAAGCTGATGTTTTTAAAGGGCTTTGGGTAAGCCCAATACGAGAGGCTGCGCTTGAACGTAGTGAAAGCGCCATCCTAATATTCTTGTATTTGCTGCGCTTGAACGTAGTGAAAGCGCCATCCTAATATTCTTTTATCCCAAAATCATAATAGTAAACAGGCTTCCCTACAGATGGAAAATTAAACTTAAGTGATAGCTGATTCACGCCTAATTTAAGTAATTTCATCGCTTCATCAGAAAGTATCGTTTCACTAATTTTAACCTCCGGGTCATTCTTTAAAAAATTATTGAACTGCATCACATAAGCTCCGTTAATATAAACTTCAGTAATCCCCGTATTACATGCGATCAAGGATAACTTTGATGGAACAGATGATAAAGTAAACTCCTTATTTAAAAATAAACTGTTCGTATTCCAAGGGGTATTTACTTTGTGTACATTATTACTTTCAATCCCAAAAGGCGCTTCCCCCAATTTAAAATCAGCTATTGTTGTATTTTTAATCCAATCATTAGATGGCGCTGTAAAACTATAATTCCATTGTTGGGGTTCATTTATTGAAAGTGGCAAAATAAATTTACCAGTCATCGTCGGCTTAAAAAATTGTTCATGTAATGCTGCAAATGTTGTTTCAGGTAGTTTACTCACTTTGCGATCATAAGTCATCCATCCACTTATCTCATCTTCCACATCACTTATTTGGGTATACACCACTGCATTTAAACCATACTTTTTAAGCTGGAACATATCATCCAATAAAATTTTATACTTTTCTATTAATTCATCCGATGATTTGACAATACCTTTTTTAAAATCAATACTCCAATCGGTTTTGATTTTGGTTCCCCCTTTTAAATCAGGCGTCCATAAATGACCTGGAATTAATAAATCAATACCGCCTGCTTCACCTAAAACCATTGCCCGATCATCATTTTTATTGACCAAAGCAACCGCTGGATGAATGGTATAATCATGGAAATCTCGAATATCTCCCACCTTCTTATCATGCCATCCACTTGCATTAATCACTAATCTAGTAGGATCCTTGGCTTTTAGTGCTGCTGTTAATCTTTCGGTATCATATTGCCCCCAACTTTCATTAAATAACACCCATTGAATAATAGATGGATGATTGTACAATTGATCCACAGTTATGTTGTGCTCTAATTCAAAATCACTAGGATTCAAGTTACTTTTCGTGTCAATAAATTTTGTTGGACTCACCATATCCTGCCAAACTAAAATGCCTAATTGATCACAATGATAATACCACCTTTCAGGCTGCACTTTCATATGCATACGATCCATATTTGCGCCAATCTTTTTTAAATAGGCAATGTCATATCGTAAGGCTTGGTCAGATGCAGGCGTCAATATACCATCCGGCCAATACCCTTGGTCTAGTGGCCCAAGCTGGTAAATGATTTCATTGTTTAATAAAATGCGCATATACCCTTCCTGATCACGCCCCATTGAAATTTTACGCATCCCAAAATAACTACTTACCTCATCCACTACTTTCCCATCATTTATCAAACTCAATTTAAAATCATATAAAAAGGGATTTGTAGGACTCCACAACTTTGGTTGATTTAATTGTAAAGAAACAGGTTCACCAATTGCAGCAATTGAACTTGCGATTTCCTTCCCTTGATCAAAAGCTTGAATTTTTATACGAGCACCTTGCGTTGCACCAACTACTTTGGTTTGTAATGATATCGTTGCGTTATCAATATTGGGAATGATTTTTATACTTTCAATCGCTACCTCATTGATGGGTTCCAACCATACCGTTTGCCAGATGCCACTTGTGGCGGTATACTTTGTTACATTTCTGATGGCAGGCAAAGCTTGCTTACCAATTGGTTGCGACCCCTCATTGGTTGGATCCCACACTACTAATTTAATTTCATGCTTTTCGTCCTTGTTTAAAAATCCAGCAATATCAAATTGAAAATGATCATATCCCCCTTTATGTATACCTACATATTTTCCATCCACCCAAACTTTGGCTTCATAATCCACAGCTTCAAAATGCAAAATCAAATGTTTTTGATTCCAATGAGATGGGATAGAAAAAAAACGTCGATATATCATTTGTTGCTTGCCCGTAATCGTTTCTTTAATTCCAGAGAGTGCTGACTCAACACAAAACGGAACTAAAATTTTTCGAGCATAATTAATCGCTATTTTATTCGTATCACGTTCCGTAATTTCAAAATCCCATAAGCCATTTAAATTAAGCCAATCGGTACGTACCATTTGTGGTCTTGGGTATTCCTTCCATACATTTTCGGGGGTGACATTATTGGCCCAGTTTGTCATTATTTGGCCAGGAACAGGCGCCCAATTTTGCGCTTGAATAAATGAATATTGTAATAACAATACTAAGATAAAAATAATGCTAGTTCTATTTTTCATAATACACTGATTCAGGATAATCCACGCTTAATAAACTGTTTAAATATATAAAATATTTGTTGATTTTGATATAATCAATGCTTCGTTTTACCCTAGCGTTCGGTAATAGATCTAATTTATACATGATTATAAAGTTTACTATGATAGAATATTTAGTATATTTAGTTAGATAAAGTATAACCCTTTACAAATACTTATTTAAACGCGACCCCTATGTCAATTATAAATAAAAAGTACCCTATCATAATTAGCTTCATTATTATAGTTGCTGCATGTAATAACAATACTTTCAACCCTCCTAAAGTTACATTCATCATGGAGGAATCCATGTTGCCTGCATATGAAAAAGATATTGATCACAAAGGGATACTAAACACCATACTACGCAATCAAGAGGAGGCATTTATGGATGGGAAAAAAATATACAATAGCAATTGTATTAATTGCCATGGCACCCCTAAACAGGAAGGCTCCTTACCTACTGCATTTAAATATTGGAAGGATCAATTTAAAGTGGGTAAAGATCCTTATTCCATATACCAAACTTTAACAAGAGGTTATGGCGGAATGCCTCCTCAAACTACATTAACACCTACTGAAAAATATAATGTCATTCAATATATAAGAGAAGAATTTATTTTAAAACAAAACAAGACTGCTTACTTTAATATTGATTCCAATTATTTAGCTAGTTTGCCCACTGGTAAATCCACAGGGCCAACTAGTATTAAAAAAGAAGGTTGGGCTGAAATGGATTATGGAAATTTTTTAATCAATACCTACGAATTGGTTGAAGCCAATGCCAAGCCGAGAGAAATTTCAAGAGGTCCTTCTCCATTAAAAAATGAAAATTTGGTTAATGCCAATTTCGCATACAAAGGAATTGCTGTTCGTTTAGATGAGGGTTCAGGTGGTATTGCCGCAGGAAAAGCGTGGATGATATTTGATCATGATTTAATGCGTATTGCAGGCGCGTGGACAGGAAAAGGATTTATTGACTGGGAAGGAATTCTTTTTAATGGGCAACATAATATTTCACCTCGAACCATTGGGGAATTACAATATGCTACACCCGTGGGTCCAAGTTGGGCAAATCCAATAGACGGTTCATTTGTAGATACCCGGTTTAAAGCAGTGGATAATAGAAGATTTGGGCCTTTACCTAGAACATGGGCACAGTATAAAGGGCTTTATCACTATCAAGATAAACTCATCATCTCCTATAAAGTGGGTAATTCAGAAGTACTTGAAAAATTATCATTAGAAGGCACAACTGAAATGCCAGTTTTCGCACGCACTTTAAATATGTCCGCTTCAACCACTAACTTAAAAATGAGGATCGCACCCATCAATACAAATGTTGCACTCATTGGAACTGATGCTAAAATAAAAAAAGAAAATGGCTTTTTTGTATTAAATATTCCTGCTGCCAAAAAAATAAATATAAAACTACTAATCGCAAATAAAAAAATTATCAATTTTGAAGAATTATCAAAAAATTCAAAAAAACCAGAAAACCTTACAACATATACTAATGGAGGTACACCACAATATGCACAAAAATTAACAACAAATATTACTAAAGGAACTCAAGCAGGGGTATTTAAAGTGGACAGAATGGAACTGCCCTACCAAAGCCCATGGAAAAATCAAATGCGATTAAGTGGTATCGATTTTTTAGCGGACAGAAATAAAGCAGTCATCTGTTCCACCGATGGAGATGTTTGGTTGGTAGAAGGCATATTGCAACAGGAAGGAAAATTAACTTGGAAAAGAATTGCTTCTGGACTATTTCAACCCCTAGGAATTAAAATTGTTGATAAACAAATATTTGTCACCTGCAGAGATCAACTTGTTAAATTACATGATCTTAATGGGGATGAAGAAATTGATTATTATGAAAGTTTTAATAGTGATCATCAAGTAACCAATCATTTTCATGAATTTGCGATGGGCCTTCAAACAGATAAAGAAGGAAATTTTTACTACGCGAAAAGTGCAAGACATGCCAGAACTTCATTAGTTCCGCAACATGGCACATTACTCAAAGTATCAAAAGATGGCCAAGAAACCAGTATTGTAGCCCACGGATTCAGGGCAGCCAACGGCGTGTGTATTAATCCAGATGGAAGTTTTATAGTGACCGACCAAGAAGGTCACTGGAATCCAATGAATCGCATTAATTGGGTAACACCCACCAATAAATTTTACGGAAACATGTTCGGATATAATGCATCTTCAGATAGTTCAGATGCTGGAATGGAACAACCCTTAACCTGGGTGGAAAGAGATATCGATCGCTCCCCTTCTGAATTACTATGGGTGGATAGTAAGGCTTGGGGGCCGCTCAATGGAAGCTTACTCAGTTTTTCATATGGTTATGGTAAAGTATTTATTGTGCCTCATGAAAAGAAAGGCAATCAAATACAAGGGGGTGTTTTTGAATTACCGATCGCGCCCTTTTCAACTGGCGTAATGCGTGGTAGATTTAATCCAGGTGACGGTCAATTATATGCTTGTGGCTTATCTGCATGGGGTTCGGCACAACCGGAATTAGGTGGATTTTATCGTATTAGATACAATGGCGAAAAAACAATTGTACCACTATCACTTAATGTATTAGCCAATGGTATTCGCATCCGTTTCTCTCATGAACTAAATAAAAATAATGTAGAAAATATTAAATCCTATCAAGTACAAACCTGGGATTTAAAAAGGTCTAGAAAATATGGCTCTGATCATCACAATACAAAAACACTTAATGTTAAAAATGCAATTTTAAGTAAGGATAAAAAAGAAGTATTCCTAAGTATTTCGGATTTAAAAACTACCAATGTCATGGAGATAACATTCCAATTTTTAGATGATAATGGAAAAACAGTTAAAGGACTTATTCAAAATACCATCAATCAAATTGGCAAATAAGTTAAACGACTACTTTAAATCAACATTACAATAATTAATTTTTAAGGCATCCATTACAGGCAAGTGCTTTTTAACCCTATTTGAAAAAGCGGTATAATTTTTTGGTCGCTTAGGTGACCATCCAATTTCTGCTAAGGCCAATGCCCTTGGAAATGTCATATACTCCGCATAAGCAGGAGTTCCAATATATTCAGTCCATAAATTAGCTTGTACACCCACAATATGTTTTGCTTCGGCTTCGGTTAGTTCAGGTAAATCTGGTTCAAAGGAATAGCATTTTGATAAAGTCAAATTACCACCAATAGCCAATGGCTGTGTTTTAGGATCTGCTTGATAATAATCCAAATATAAAAAATCGTTCGGTGACATAACAACATCATGATTTAATTTAGCTGCTTCAATACCCCCTGCAGTTCCTCTCCATGACATGACCATTGCATTCGGTGAAAGCCCTCCCTCTAAAATCTCATCCCAACCCAACATCTTTTTTCCTTTGGCGGTGATGAACTTATCTATTCTGCCGATAAAATAACTTTGTAACTCATGCTCATCTTTCAGTTTTAATTTTTTTATTAAATCCTGACAAAATCTACTTTCCTTCCATTGTTTTTTAGGACACTCATCCCCACCAATGTGAATATATTGTCCAGGGAATAAAGCCATTACTTCCGTAAGTACATCCTGCATAAAAGTAAATGTTTCCTCACGTGGGCATAAAACATCTTCAGAAACACCCCACTTGGTAGCCACCTCATAAATTTTATCTGGATTACATCCTAACTGCGGATAAGCAGCTAACAATGCTTGCGAATGCCCTGGCATTTCAATTTCAGGAATAATGGTAACGAATTTTTTTGAAGCATAAGCTACCACTTCTTTGATATCCTCCTGTGTATAAAAACCACCATAAGGTGTTTTATCGAATTTCATGTCCTTGTAAGCTCCCACCATACTTTCCTTTCTGATGGAACTAATACTAGTCAATAAAGGATACTTTTTTATTTCTATTCTCCAACCTTGGTCTTCTGTTAAATGCCAATGAAATGTATTCAACTTATAAACCACCATTAAATCAATATATCGTTTGATAAAATCAACAGTATAAAAATGTCTGCCCGCATCCAACATCAAACCACGATAGCTAAATCGGGGTGCATCTTCCACTTGACATGCTGGCACTGTTGGAATTACATTTGACTTTACCGCTGCATATACATGTGCAGGCATTAATTGAAACAAGGATTGTAATGCATAAAAAGCACCTTTCCCATTTTTGGATTGAATAGTTATATTTTTAGTGGTAATATTTAATTGATACGCTTCATCCCCCAATTGGTCATTTTGAACAAAAAAGATACCAGTTGATTTTAATGCCCCCGCCTTTACAGGCAATACAATATCAAAAGAAGCTTTTATTTGTTCAGAAAGCATTTTAGCAACAGCACTGATATCATTATCCTTGGCACTTACTGTAATTACCGTATTTGCCTTAAATGAATACACCCCAGTTGCAGGTATTAATTTTTGTGGCTCAGGGATAATCGTATACTGATTTTGTGAAAATGCAGTAGTTGAAGCACAAATAATGAATAGAGATAAAATGAATGATTTCATAAGATGTATAATTTATTTAACAATATAATAAAATTAACTGTGATTACAAATCATTTAAATGAAATAGCCCCTACTTACCCTCCTTATTGAAATAAATAGATAAACAGTTGATAACTATCTCAAAATGTATTAATTTAATACTCCTAATTGAAGGGTTTTTCCACTTTTAACTATTTGAATTATGAAATTTTTATTCGCTTTATCCCTATTGTGTGCAACAGCAGTTATGGGACAGAAATCAACTACAGAATCTTGGGAAACCATGTTTAATGGTAAAGATTTAACTGGATGGACACCTAAGATTAGGTATGCAGCTGCAGGCGAAAATGCTAAAAATACATTCCGAGTGGTGGATGAAAAACTAGTGGTGAGTTATGACCAATATGATACTTTTAATGAGCAATTTGGACATTTATTCTATAATAAAAAGTTCAGCTATTACCATATTAAATTGCAATACCGATTTATTGGTGATCAAGCCAAAGATGGCCCAGGTTGGGCTTATAGAAATAGTGGCATCATGATACATGGACAATCCCCTGAATCCATCGGTAAGGATCAGGACTTTCCCGTATCCATTGAAGTACAATTATTAGGTGGCAATGGCAAGGAAAAACGCACTACCTGTAACCTATGTACACCTGGAACAAATGTAGTGATGAATGGTAAAGTATTTACACCCCATTGTATTAATTCCACTTCAGATACTTATCATGGTGATCAATGGGTAAACGCAGAGGTAATTGTATTAGGTGATTCAATTGTGCAACATTTCGCCAATGATAAAATGGTGTTGTCTTATGAAAAGCCGCAAATTGGTGGCGGAAATGTAAGTGGTCAGGAAAACATTTTTGGCACCAGTGGCCAATTATTAACAGAAGGAACTATTTCATTACAAAGTGAAAGTCACCCTGTTGAATTTAAAAGTATTAAAATTTTAAATTTAGAAGGCTGCATGGATCCTACAGCTAAAAATTATAAAACCTACTTTATAAAATCAAAACCAAGCGATTGTCGCTATTCTAAAAAAGAGAAATAGCAGAAATTAATCCGCTTTATTTTTTCCTTTGACAAAAACTTTTACGCTATTTTTCTTTGTCCAAAGCTCATATTCTGCAATCATTTGATTTAATAAGGTAGTATTAATTTTTGCTAAGTTGTTGGATTCAGTCAAGTCAGTTGACATATCATATAATTCCCAATCGGCATCTTCTATATCTTTTACTATTTTCCAATTGCCTTTACGCATTGCCTTGTTGCCAACATGTTCCCAAAAATAAGTTTCTGGTTGCATGGCTTTGCCATTCCATAAATAACTTAAACTTTGACCGGGTAAATTATTAATTGGAACGCCTGCTAATTCTAAACTTGTGGGTAATAAATCAATGATATGGCCTACGCCCTCGTTAAATCCTGTCTTAGCTTTAATTTTTGCAGGCCATTGTATTATGCAAGGCGTTATCATACCGCCTTCATGCATAAATTTTTTGTACTTTCTGAATGGTGTATTGGAAACATTGGCCCAAGGATAATCATAAGTTACATAAGATCCTTTCGCGCCAATAGGTACATTTTTATCATTAAAATTCCGACCATCCACGTTTTCAGCACAGCCCCCATTATCAGACATAAAAACAATCAGTGTATTGTCGTATTGCTTATTTGCTTTTAAAGTAGCAATTAATCGACCAATATTTTGATCCATACGATCAACCATTGCAGCATATACAGCCATTTTTCTTACCCATTGTTTTTTATCAGCAACCTTATCCCAATCTTCAATATCAGCTGGCCTTTCGGTTAATTGATAACGTTTGTCAATTAAACCTAACTGAATCATTTTTTTGTATCGATTCGTTCTTGTAATATCCCAACCCTGCTCATATAATTTTTCATATTTAACTATATCTTGCTCATACGCTTGAATCGGAAAATGTGGCGCAGTATAAGCTAAGTATAAAAAAAATGGATTCGCAGCGTGGTTCTTTTTTTGATCATTTAAATATTGAATCGCATAAGTAGTAAATGCATCAGTTAAATAGAAGCTATCCTTCGGAATTTCATAATCCTTGTCATCTAATACAATGTGACGTTTTCCAATTTCTTGTGGAATGATTTCATAATAGCTAGATGCCCCTGATATCAAACCAAAATAATGCTCAAAGCCTCTTGTTAATGGCCAATGTTGTGAACGTTCCCCTACATGCCACTTGCCTGTCATATAAGTATTATAACCATTGGCTTTCAAAGTTTCCGCAATGGTTGGATACTTTGGATCTAAATAACCCTGGTAACTTCCTGTTTGTATTGGCGCAGTTTCAGGGCTCACCATTTCACCCATACCTACCGTATGTGGAAACTGTCCCGTTAATAAAGAAGCCCTAGTTGGGCAACACCTTGCATTATTATAAAAACTTCGAAGCTTAATTCCATTGGATGCTATCTTATCCAAATTCGGTGTTTTAATTTCACTTCCATAACATCCAATATCAGAATAACCCATATCATCTGCTAATATATATATAATATTAGGTCGTTGGGGAATGGTATCATTTGCATTTGCAAACTGAGATATAAATAAAAAAACAAAAAGGAAAAAATTATTTTTTGCGGAAATATTTTGGTGACTCATTATTGGTATGTTATTTTTATTGAATTGTATTTATGTATCCCGCTACTGCTAAAACTATTTTGTACAAAATTATTGTTTTATAAAGGCAGGATTATACTTCCCTCTTTTTTTAAACCCTTCAAAAGGACGCATTAAACCAAAACGAGGATAACTATCAAAAATATCACCATTACCTAATACACGAGGATCCCCCTGTGTTGTTAAGGATTGATCCAATTTACTTTTTAATTGCGTTTTAATTTTAGCTACACTAGCTTGCCCAGAAAGATCATTTAAACAAAAAGGATCTTTTATTATATCATATAGTTCCTCCGAATTCCTTTTCTCAAATCCCTTTTTGAAAAGCTTTGCAAAATTTGCTTTGTTTTTTATCATGAAGGATTTTGTGGGAGAATTATCTATATCCTCATACCCTTCCAGAATCGGTTTCATATCCCCTTTATTTTCTGATAATCCCACTTTTTCCAAAATCGCGGGATCACCTGCAGGCCATCGATCTGTTTTAAAATTTTCAATATATAAATAGTTATTCGTACGAATTGCCCTCGCTGGATACCCAACATTATCAGGCCTTGCATGCGAATGTCTTTCCCTCCCTGCTAAAATATAGGATCTTGAAGTATCAATGAATCCTGATTTATTACTAGAAAAAATAGGCACCAATGATTTACCAGTGATCCCCTCAAAATGTTTCACTCCTGCCATATCCAAAAAGGTGGGTGCTAAATCAATTAAACTAACTAAGTCATTTACCTTTCTTTGCTTGCCGTTAATGCCAGGGCCACTGATAGCTAAAGGAACATGTATTCCATATTCCTGTAAATTCGCTTTTGCATATGGGAACGCCATTCCGTTATCGGCAGTGACAACAATAATAGTATTGTCCAATTCACCAGCAGCAGCCAACATTTTAATGATCTTATCTAATTGCTTATCAAACCACTCAATTTCAAGTGCATAGTCGAGCATATCATTTTTTACAACTTCAGTATTGGGTAAAAATGAAGGCACAGATACACCATTAACGTCAAGCCCTGATTTTGCGCCAGAACCTTCCTCGTAATCTCGATGTGGTTCCTTGGATCCATACCAAAAGAAAAATGGTTGATCCGCAGGTTTCTGTGATAAAAATTCCTCAAAATTAGAAGCATAATCTGTCTTACTTATTCCTGTTGTTGGTACTGTTGTAAATACTTTCCGATTATATTCAGGTCCTACTGGGTTTCGCTTCCAACCTGCATCAATAAAATTACCTGGATCCCAAGGCTTTCCTGTGAACCCAATAAAATAACCAGACGCTTCCAATGCAGTTGTAAATACAGGAAATTTATTGGGGAAATAACTTGCATGCGTTCCAGCTTCTTCTAATTGCCAGATTTGCCTACCCGTTAATATTGCAGCCCTTGAAGGACTACATTGTGGTGCAGCAACAAATGCGTTATTAAAAAGTATACCATTCGCTGCTACACGATCAAAAGCTGGGGTATGAAATATTTTTTGACCATATATGGAACTATGTGGGTAGGACTGATCATCTGCAATGGCAAATAAAATATTGGGAGGTCGTTTGCTCGTTTTTTTTGTTTGCGCAGTAATTTCATTGGTTTGAAATAACGACAAAATAAACAAGGCCAAAAAACAAGTTAATTTATTCATTTTCATACCCTTTAAATTACACTTTATATAAATAATCAACAAAAGATAATCCTTCTATTTTAGCTTTTACATGATAATAATTGCGCCGAATTTATATGGATGAATAATTGAATTAAATCCGATGGCATTTTAATAAAATTGAATATCTTGTTAGTACAAATCAATGAAATAACGCATAATGAAATTTAATAATCTATATAAGAAGATCTTGCTTCCCATTTGCATTTTGGCAATAACTACGTCCTATGCGCAACAGCGACCAAATGTGATTGTTATTTATTCAGATGATCAGGGTGCGATTGATTTAAATTGCTATGGAGCGAAAGACTTATTAACGCCCAATATTGACAAATTCGCTGCAAGCGGAACCATGTTTACGCAATTTTACGCTTCTCCTGTTTGTT
>ENA-OUVC01001316-OUVC01001316.1-marine-metagenome-genome-assembly--contig:-NODE-1316-length-14848-cov-5.155440_pt1 | contig 14848 bp, 17 predicted proteins | sample MGYA00248622_ERZ508571 | MGnify/ENA primary metagenome ERZ508571 (study PRJEB26236, sample SAMN06267175) | marine metagenome | isolation source: Columbia River Estuary | place: USA:Columbia River... | reverse complement strand
CTCCGAGAATTCAAAAGGTGCTGGCGTTGGCTTAGCCATTACACGAGTGCCGGTGTGCCCTTGTAGGTACCTGGATCGCCAGCAGCGGGAATTAACGGACGCGACCACTTCACCGTGTCGGCAATGTAGTTAGACACTTCACGCCAAGACTTAGGGCTCCAACCTTGCGCGCACTGTGGAACGGTTCCGTCTGACTGAATGAATACGAATGCAGGAAGTTCGGTGAGTCCAAGTTGCTTCACGAGCACTCGATCTGGATCGGTGAAGGTGAGAAATTCTTCAGCAAGTGGTCCTAGAAATTTTTTGGCATCTGCCTCAGAAGACGTAACAACAAAATTGACTCGGGTCGCAGCACCTGCAAATTCGTGAAGGATTCGTCCAGCAGTTTTGAGGATCCATGCACTTTCATTAGTGAAGGGATCGATGACGATTGAAGCGAGGTGGAAGGTGGTCATCCATTCGCGTAATGGGCGGGCCTCGCCGTTCAGGGGCTTGAGTGAGGTGTCGAGAGAAGGTGCGTTTGCCACAGGATGAGACGGTAGCAAGTTAGAGCACTAGCGTCTCAACAATGCACCCGATTGAGCATCTGCGCTATGTGGCGCGTGCCACTGGAGCCGACCCAGTGGCGCTTGTAAGCGAGACAGCACAAGCGTTGTTTGGCTTGCATATGGAGCCGGCAGGCTTGGTTTTGGCCGCGCGGAGAATTGTGGAGCGGCATCCAACGTGTGCGCCATTGTGGTGGTTGTGTGCTCAGGCATTGTCGGCCCTTGACCCATTTGAACGACTGTACGAACTTGAGTCAGAGATCGACAAAGATGCAACGACTGACCACCTGCTTGCGCACATTGCTGATGCCCGAACGGTGTGCATTGTTGGATGGAGTCCAACTGCACTTGAAGCACTTGTGCAGCAAGGCGATTGCAAAGTATTAGTGATTGACTCATTCGGCTCAGCTGATAGTGCGGTGAATGCGCTTGAGCGCGTAGAAGTTGAAGCAGAAAGCGTGTCGATTGAGCACGCAGCACGAGCCATTGACATGTGCGACATAGTGGTGCTTGATGCACTCGGTTGTGGCCCAGACGAATTCTTAATGACCTCTGGTTCGCATGGCGTTGCCGCACTTGCATACGTTGCGCAGAAACCCGCACTCGTTACCGCCCGACGCGGAACGCGACTACCGGCAGAATTATGGGAAGCCATGAAGTCGCGCAATGTTGATGCGCAACGACCTTGGCGCACCGAAGTAGACGTTGTTCCGAGAGAGCTGCTTCGTGCGGTGGTTGGTCCACTGGGAGCAGTGGACGCCTCGTTGTCAGTAGTGGCTGAATGTGCCCCTACGACCGAGATGCTCGTGCGCAGTGCGATGTAACCTGTAATCCATGTCAGCACGCTCACGTAACCTTCCTCGCCGTTCATGCCTGTCAATTCCGGGCTCGTCAGAAAAAATGCTGGGCAAGGGCCCAGGAATTCCTGCAGACATGGTGTTTCTTGATTTAGAAGATGCAGTTGCTCCAAAGGAAAAGGAAGCATCCCGCGCAAAGATCGCAGCGGCAATTCGCGGTAACGACTGGGGCGACAAGGTGATGTGCGTTCGTGTGAACGACTGGAGCACCAAGTGGACTGCATACGACATCATTGAAGTTGTCGGTAACTCAGGTGAGCGTCTCGACGAAATCATGTTGCCAAAAGTTGAATCTGCAGCGCAGATCGTGGCAACCGACATGTTGCTTCGCCAAGTAGAAATTTCTGCAGGATTACCAGTCGGTCACATTGGCATTGAAGCACAAATTGAAACAGCACGCGGACTCATCAACGTTGAAGAAATTTGTGCCGCAAGCCCACGACTTGAAACCATCATCTTTGGACCAGCTGACTTTGCTGCAAGCATGGAAATGCCAGTACTTACTGGTGGCGTAAAGATTGACGAGTACCCAGGCGATCACTTCCATTACGTGTACAACAAGATTTTGATGGCAGGACGAGCAAATGGTTTGCAAGTAATTGACGGACCGTTCTTGCACGTGCGCGATAGCGATGCGCTTCGCGAATACAGCATGCGTTCACGAATTCTTGGCTACGACGGCAAGTGGGCCTTGCACCCAGATCAAGTAACCGTGTTGAACGACGTGTTCTCGCCAACGCAAGAACAATTTGATAAGGCATGGTCAATTCTTGATGCGTATAAAGAAGCAACTGAAGGCGAAGGCAAAGGCGCAGTCATGTTCGGAAACGAAATGATTGATGAAGCCAGCCGCAAGATGGCCTTGAAGTTCATCTCGCGCGGTGAGCGTGCAGGGCGCAAGCGCTCGCCACAAGCGTGACCAAACGTTTCGACGCAATTCTGTTTGATGCCGGCGGCATCTTTTTATTACCTGATCCAATTTCGTTGGGTGCAATTGTTCGTGCTCATGGTGGCGATGGTTCTATAGAGAAGATGATGCGTGCCCACTATGCGGGTATGGAGCGTTTGGACAGCATTGCTTCTGAACTAGCGCGTGAAACCATTGAAGGATTCAGTTGGGACCCATACCGCGACGCGTACGTAGAGGCTGCAGGAATTACAGGAACCGCTGCGATAACTGCAAGCGAACAGTTACAGAAAATGTTTTCGCCGTTCTTATGGCGATATCCGATTCTCGAATCTGCTGCCGCGTTGTGGCGAATGCACTTGCAGGGCTTGCCAATTGGCATTGTGTCGAATGCCAGTGGCCAGGTGGAAGCAACACTTGCCAATCAGTGCATCTGTCAGGTGGGTACTGGTGCGGGCGTGCCGGTTCTCGTTGTCACTGATTCACACGTCATAGGAACGGCGAAGCCACACGCTGGAGTTTTCCGCGATGCGATTGCGGTCATGAATGACAAGGGGATTGGCAACGATCGAATTGCCTATGTTGGCGATTCGTACGTCAATGACGTAGTTGGCGCGCGCAATGCAGGACTTCACCCAATATTGCTCGACCCATACAACGACCATGCACGTTACGACTGCGAGCGAATTAGCTCACTGCACGAATTACTTGCCCTTATTTAGCGTTTGACTCTTCAACCAAACGGCGAGCAATCACTTTCAAACACAGCGTCTCGTCGGCGCCTTCAAAAATTGACAACACGCGAGCATCAACGAAGAGGCGGCTGACCGAGTATTCCTCGGCATAACCAAAACCACCGTGAATTTGCATTGCTTCACGCGAAACCCATTCAGCGGCTTTGCACACGTATGCCTTCACCATGCTGGCTTCCATTTGGCCTTGACCTTTGCCCATCAATTTGGCAACGGCATAAGAAAACTGTCGTGACGCCTGGGTGATTACCGCCATGCGACCAAGCTTCACCTGAGTCAGTTGGTATTCAGCAATGTTGTGGCCAAATGCTTTGCGGTTGTGGGCGTATTCAACAGCCGACTCGTATGCGGCCTGCATTACGCCAACTGCACGTGCTGCTGTTTGTAAACGTCCGTTTTCGAAACCGCTCATTTGGTAATAGAAACCTTTACCGAGTCCAGACTCTTCGCCAATCAAATGGTCTGCAGGAACGAACCAGTTTTCAATTGCGATTTCGTAGCTATGCATTCCGCGGTAGCCAATGGTGTCGATTGGTCGACCTTCCATTTTTCCGCCACCAGGTTGCTTGAACATGAAACCATGTGCTTCGCCCAGAGGTTTAGGAACGATGAACAAACTGAGTCCGCGATGTGTTTTGCTGCGATCTGGATCGGTTCGTGCAAGCAACATCAACACGTTGGCACGGGCCGCAAAGGTGCACCAGGTTTTCACACCATTGATGACGTAACCCTCGACTCCTGCTTCGTTTGTGCCCTTCACTGCCATGGTGGTGAGATTGGCAACATCGCTGCCGTAGTCCGGTTCGGTTACTGCAACCGCAGCCATCACTTCGGCAGATGCAAGCTTTGGCAACCACTCTTGCTTTTGTGCTTCGGTTCCACCATTTACCAACGCACGCGTAAGAATTTCTGGGCGAGTGATGAGCGAACCGCCAATGCCAAGCGATGCACGCGACAATTCTTCTGTAGCGATGCAGTTGGCCATGTATTCGCCATCGCCGCCTTCGCTGAAGCCACCGTATTCAGAAGGAACTGAAAGTCCGAATGCACCAAGTTCGGCAAGACCAGAAATGATTTCCTCTGGAACGTCTGCGTTGTGACGGTGCACATGCTCTGCGTGTGGTGCAATAACTTTTGTCGCAAAGCTGCGGAAGGTGTCTTGCACCATTTCGAATTCGTCTTCAAGGTGACGAGGGCCGGCAGTGAAAGCAAGCGATGCTAAAAATTCAGGTTCGCGAAAAGTGGTCATGAATTCATGTGCATCTGAAAGTGCGTTCTTTTCAACTCCCCACATCTCCTCGCGGCCAAGTAGGCGAGCACTTACTTCGTGCAACATGTCGGCAACGAACGCACACGTGATGAGTGCTTCAGTGTTTCCCTTGCTGCCATAGTCGGTGAGGGAACGTGCTGTTTCAACTGCTGCTGCTGAGTGCGCGAGATCGTATGCAAGTACCTGTTGATCATCTGGTCCGCCTAGAGATGCAAGCGTGCGGACTCCTTGTTCGACGACACGACGTGCCAATTCTGTGGCCTCGGCAGCACGTTTGAGATCTGGGGTTGGAGACGATTTAGGGGTTGCCATTCGGTAAACGCTAGTGAGCACTGGGTCACAGGGCCTAACCCTGCAGGGTCTTGTCACCTACGATTTAGGGCATGTCGCGGCTGAGTGGGTTGAAATCTGCTTTCACCACAGCCAAGTGGGTGCTGTTCGCAGCGATTCTGTATTTCTTCGTGCTTCCGCTTATCCCTGGTTTTCGAAAAGCGGTATCTGATCTCACACAGATTAAGCCCTCGTTGCTGGTGCTTGGACTTGGGCTTGAGTTTGCAGCACTGTTTAGTTATTCGCTGTTGACAAAAGCGGCTCTTGCTGAACACGGAAACGAAATTTCGGTGCTCCGTCTCTTTCGTATTCAGTTGAGCACAAAAGTGGTGGGCAATGTGTTGCCTGGTGGCAGTGCTGCGAGCACTGCGCTCGGTTATCGCATGCTCACGCTTTCTGGGGTTGCTGGTCCGGATGCGGGCTTTGCATTGGCAACTGCTGGTCTTGGATCTGCGGTCATGCTCAATGTGATTTTGTGGTTTGGTCTGATTGTTTCAGCGGGCCGCGGTGTGAACGCTGCATATGGAACCGCTGCAATTATCGGAATCATTTTGATGCTGGTAGCTGCGGCTTTAATTTTTGGCTTAATCGATGGACAGGGAAGAGCGGAAAGATTTATTCGGTTGTGTGCGCGCAAACTTCGGATGGACGAAGACCATGCCGCCGAAGTGCTGGAGCATCTAGGTAATCGATTGCAAGGTCTGGCGTCTGAACCAAAGTTGTTAACGCGGGTGTTGGGGTGGGCTCTCGTGAATTGGTTGCTTGACATGCTTGCGCTCTATGTATTTATTCGTGCATTCGGCGGCAATGTTGCTCCCGATGCATTGATTGTGTCGTTTGGACTGGCCAATATTTTGTCAGTCGTGCCAATAACGCCTGGCGGACTTGGAATTGTGGAAGGTATTTACATTCCAACCCTTGTTGGTTTCGGACTCACTCGCAACGTCGCAACTGTTGGCGTGTTGTCGTACCGAATTGCCCAGTACTGGCTGCCAATACTTGTTGGCGGGTTCACGTATCTATCGTTGCGTGTCGGTCCATTCGCCATTGAGCGAAACGAGAAACTGAGATCATTGCGCAAGGTCACCAAAATTGCTTCCGAGCACCCAACTACGAAGTACGAATTTTTGGAGCAGTATGCACCCCGCGACCGTACTGGCCAGTATCCATTGCCTGAAATAAAGAACAGGTTTTTACTTGGTGATGATGATGAGGAGTAGTTTGTAGTTATGACAGTTCATGAACGCCCGTTTGGAAGAGCATTAGAAGACTTCACAGTTGGTGACGTGTATCGCCACTGGCCAGGTAAAACCATCACTGAAGCAGACGATCACTTGTTTTGCATGATCACCATGAATCATCATCCTCTTCACACCAACGATTGGTTTGCATCGCAAAGTGTTCAAGGCCGAAACGTGGTGGTTGGCAACCTGGTGTATTCCCTTGTGCTGGGAATGAGCGTTCCTGATGTAAGCGGCGCCGCAATTGCCAACCTTGAAGTAGAAACGTTGCAACACAAGTTTCCGACGTTTCACGGCGACACCATTCATGCCGAGACTCGCGTGCTCGATGTTCAAGAGTCGAAGTCAAAAAATGACCGCGGCGTCGTGACTGTAGAGACAAAAGGTTTCAACCAAGATGGCAAAGAAGTGTGCTATTTCCGCAGGCGAGTAATGGTGTGGAAGCGCGAATTTATGCCAAACCGTGCGCGTCCGTACGACGGTCAAGACGTCTGGACAAACTAAGCGTCATTGTTGACCCACTGTTGCAGTGGGGATTGCCACAGTTGCGAGATTTTCCGTGGCGTGCCACACGAAATAGGTGGCACGTGTTGGTGAGCGAAGTGATGTCGCAGCAAACCCAAATTGATCGGGTTGTGCCAAAGTTTCAGGCGTTCATTGAGGCTTTTCCAACTCCACGTGAATGTGCAGATGCACCATTGTCGGAATTGCTCACCATTTGGCAAGGCCTGGGGTATCCACGTCGCTGTCGCAATTTGCATGAAGCAGCAAAGTTGATGGTGCACAATCACCACTCGCAAGTTCCTGCAGGTTTGGAACAACTGCTTGCGCTTCCAGGAATAGGCGAGTACACGGCGCGCGCGGTGTTGGCGTTCGCAGAACACGTCGATGTAGGTGTTGTCGACACCAATGTCACTCGCGTGTTTGCGCGCGTACTGAATAAGCCACTTGGCAAACGCGAAACTCAGACAATTGCAGATTCGATAGTTCCCGTTGGTTTGTCTTGGGAATGGAATCAAGTGCTGATGGATTTCGGTGCAACATGTTGTGCGGCTCGTTCTCCAAAATGTGAACGATGTCCAATCGCGGTTTCATGTGGTTGGCATCTGCAAGGCGGCGACGATCCGGCGCCGGCGTCTGCTGGAACAAGCAAGCCACAGGCACGGTTTGTTGGTTCCAATCGCCAAGCACGGGGCAAACTCATGAAAGCACTTGTTGCTGGGGGTGTCATGCGCAACAAAGCACAGCACGCCATGGGTCTGGTTGAACAGCCTGAACGTGCAGAAATGATTATTGAATCGCTACTCGCGGATCGCCTAATTATTGATGTAAACGGGATGTTGCAGTTGCCGTTATGAAGCGTTGCTTGTTACCCAATTAATGATGAGCTCGTTCACTTTTTTTGGTTGTTCTAATTGCATGAAGTGACCGGCGCCTTCAACAATTTCTACTTTCGCATTTGATGGTGCACGTGTTGTGGCATCGCGTGCAACTTCAGTGCCAATGCAGCCGTCGTTTGCTCCATGCAAGTACAGAAGTGGTTGTGGTGGGGTTTCGCCCTGCAGGAGTGACTGCGCTTCGCTCAGTGCCGGATCTCTAAACCCTGTGCCAAGTGCTGCGCGGTAGTAGCCAAGTGCTGCTGCAAGATGTTCCGGTGTGGCAATAGTGGCTTTTGCATTGGCAACATCTTGCGGTGCGGAAAACCCCGGCGACCATTGATCCCACAACATGTCAATGAAAGCAAGATTGTTGGCACCAACAACAAAGTCGGAAAGACCATGTTGGAAAAAGAACATGTACCAACTGCGCTGAATCTGATTGAGATTGGTAACGAAACCATTCCCCAGGGCGCCCCATGGTGGAACCGACATTCCGACAACAGTTTTCCATCGCGCAGGTTCAAGAATTGCCGCGCCGTACGTTATTGGAGCACCCCAGTCGTGACCGATGATGACGGCATCTGAATCGCCACCAAGTTTTTCGTGCAATGCGTTCGCATCTGTTGCAAGTGCTGCAGTTTGATATGCGCCGTTTGTAGGAATGGAAGTGGGTGCGTAACCGCGCATAAATGGTGCGACGGCGCGATAACCAGCAGCAGCGAGTTCTGGAAGTAAGTGACGCCATGAGTGCGCAGAGTCGGGAAAGCCGTGCAGGCATAACGCAAGTGGTCCAGTTCCGCATTCGAAGTAGGTGAATGACAAGTTGTTTGCAGAAACTTCATTCGTTGCAATGTTGTGCTGAGCGGTCATGCCCAAACCATAGTTGGGTAAGATTCATGTGATGGAAGCCAACTTCGACAGTGCTCGGTTTCGCCAGGTGCTTGGTCATTTGCCAACTGGGGTTGTTGTCGTTACTGGTGTAGATGCGACTGGCGCGCCATCGGGAATCACCATTGGCAGTTTTGTTTCGGTTTCGCTTGACCCACCTTTGGTTGGCTTTTTCCCGGGTAATGCTTCGCGTAGTTGGTCTCACATCGCGGAAGGTAAGGGCTTTTGCGCCAATGTGTTGACGAGCGAGCAAGATGAATTGTGTTGGCGCTTTGCACGCGAACCAGAGGGCGGAATGTCTGCTCGGTTTGATGGTCTTGATTGGACTAAATCGCCAAGCGGTATGCCGGTACTCGCAGGCGCTCTCGCGGTAATTGACTGCAGTATCGAGTCGGTAACTCCAGCAGGAGATCACAGTTTTGTACTCGGACGAGTTCAGCATCTTGCAGTGAGCGAATCTGTTGGTGAAGCAATGGTGTTTTATCGTGGCAAGGTAACTGGCGTTACACCACAACAATGAACGAACAAATATTTTCGCTGAATTGGTGGATGGCCGCGATTGTTGGAGTAATTTTTATCTTTGCTGGTGTACAAAAGTTCATTGCACGCGAACTATGGCCCACCCAAGCTAAGCGACTTGGCGCCCCCTCATTTGCCATTCCAACTGTTCCATATGTTGAAGTGGTGTTGGGCTCGTTGCTCATTGCCGGTGTTGTTACAAATGCAGTGTTAATTGCTTCTGTTGTGGCGCTATCAAGTTTTACCGTGTTGCTCACCCTTCGATTGGTCGCAGGGGACAGACCGCCGTGCGCATGTTTGAGTTTCCGCTCCACAAAGCCAATTGGTTGGAACAATATTGTGCGAAATTTGTTGATGCTCGCCCTCTTGGTTGCCGCGCTTATTCGTTAGCGTGCAAGCGTGCGTGTGTGGATTGACCAGGACTTATGTACGGGCGATGGCCTGTGCGTAGATCATTGTCCTGACGTCTTCGTGCAACTAGAAGACGGAATTGCTTATGTAGTGCAATCAGGTGTGACATTGAATGATCCGGGAAGTTCGGGAAGCCTGGCAACCGTTGAAGCAAAGAATCAAGTTGAAGTAGTTAAGGCTGCAGAAGTGTGCCCTGGCGAATGCATTTTCATCGAGATGGATGTACCACTGATTGCTCAGTAGGTAAGGTGAACCCATGAGGTGGCGCCTATCGGTTCATGGTGCAATTGTCGTGATGGCAATCAGTGTTTCTTCTGTGGCTATTGCGCAACCTCGCGCAAATGACGAGACGACGCTTGGTCAATTGTCCGCGATAAAAGTTGTACCAGAGCGAACCGTTGGTTTCAGGCCAGCACTGTTTACACGAACGGTGAGTCTCCCCGTAGCGGCGATGAGTGTGGCAAACATCGTGACTGTTCGTGAAGCCTGGGAGTCCGGTGCCTGGGCGTGGAATGCGTCGAAGCGAAAGAGTTTTATGAATGACCGAGCCGACATGACCATGTTGTCTCTGGTGCGAACAACAAGTGCGCAACAGCGAGGCGATAAAGACCCTGCTGGTTGGCTGCCTGGTTCACGCACATCAATATGTGCGTACCTTCGAAATTGGGTGAGTGTGAAAACAAAGTGGGGACTCGCTATGGATCAGCGCGAGTTCAGCGCTGTGAAGACAGCGTTCGTGCGACAGTGCAGTAATTCAGGCAGTTCTACGAGTGTGGTGCCGCCGTCGTCAAATAACGGCGTGACGACAACGACTGGAAAACCAACAGTAGTGGGAAGTGCGCTTGCGCTCTTGCAAACCGTTCGTGTTGAAAATGAATATCAAGTTGGCTACGACCGCGCGTTGTTTGATCATTGGCGCGACATTGATGGCGATGGATGCGACTCTCGCGATCAGGTGTTGAAGCGCGACAGCATTTCATTGCCACAAGTAGATCCAGTGAACTGCAATGTGATTGCAGGGGACTGGGTTTCACCCTATGACGGAGCAAAGTGGAGTAATCCGTCAGATATTGACATTGATCACGTAATCGCACTCAAGGAAGCCTGGGACTCAGGAGCGTGGGCATGGAGTGCCGCACAACGCAAGGCGTTCGCAAACGACACGTCAGACAGTCGAACATTGTTGGCGGTGACAGATTCGGTGAATCAATCGAAGAGTGATAAGGATCCTTCCAACTGGTTGCCGCCGTTGCAGTCATATACATGCACGTATCTCGGTAACTGGATCGCGGTAAAAGTTCGCTGGAATCTCTCGATGGATTCGAGCGAATTTGGACGTATCAAAAATCTGTTGCAATCGACATGCAGTTCTTTGAACATTGCGCCTATTCCGAACCTGCCAAATATTTCAGGTGGCACGACGGTGGTCACAAACCCACCAGCATCAAATACCATTTCAACTCCGACGCCGAACACCACATCGACAGGCACAGTTGCACAGATAAGCCCAGGTTCGTATTGTTCTCCTGAAGGCGCAATTGGCTATTACACGTTGAGCGGAAGCACAACGCCAACGACCTACGTGTGCTCGAAAACGGACGCTTCTGGTGTGCCGTATTCGGGCGGAAGGACCCGCTGGCGTAGGGCATAGCCATCGGAATTCCCAAGATTGCCCGTTAGCATGGCGGGACTATGTCGAAGAAGACCAAGAAGAAAAAAGCCAAGATGCGTCGCTCGAAGGCCAACCACGGTAAGCGTCCAAACATGGGACGTGGCTAAGCAATAGCGCTGGCGTGCCTGAAATGAGTTCGGCACGAATTGGTGAATTGGTTATCGGTGGTTCTCGCGCCAACTGGGCGCTGGTAGGAATCAACTTTTCTCATGATGGTGTATTTGCCATTGGCGAAATTGGATTGCGCATTGATGAGACGCTGCCACCTGGAATGCATTCTTGGGTGTTGAGCAATATCGATTCCACGATTAGGTCAATTGATGGAATTTCTACAACTGCAAATGTTGGCACCGTTCGAAGTGAACAAAACGATGTGCAAGGGTTCGTGTTGACGCCACTTGGTATTGATCATGTTGTAGTGAATACACCCGACTTGGAGCGCACCTCGCATGCGGTGCATGAAGCGACTGGCGCTGAGTTGAAACGAATTCGCGATGCAGGAAATGGTGTGCGCCAAGGTTTTCACAGGCTGGGTGACGTGATTATTGAAATTGTGTCTGCGCCATCAATGCCAGCAGGCAATGCATCGTTGTGGGGGTTCGTACTCAATGTCGCCGACGTGAATGACGTTGCTGCTTACCTTGGCCCAGATGTGTTGAGCCCTCCGAAACCAGCAGTGCAAAAAAACAGACTGATTGCCACGTTTCGCGGCGCAGTTGGGCTTGGTGTGCCTGTTGCTTTAATGAGCGATATTTAAAAGTCGTCAGTTGCGTCGGGGTCGTCGCGACGTGCGATGAATTTTGTTCCTTCGGCACACGAGTCGAGCAGTGGACACCACGAACAGAAAAACCCACTGCGAATAACTGGTTCTCGTCCATCGCGTTGCAGTTCGACCATTTTGCGAATGCCGTCAACTGTTTTACGTACCGCTGCCTGCAATACGCCTTCGGTTACGTCTTCCACATCGGCGCGGGCGGTAACGAGTGAGTAACTCGCTAATCGACGCGGTGCTGCACCAGTTCGCATGGCTTCAACCAACGCGTAAAATCGAAGCTCTTCGCGGTGGTTGGGTTGAACGCGTCCGGACTTTAAGTCGATAATGACTTTGGAACCAACAGCGCCAAGCGTGAGGTCTGCACGAGTGCTGAGGTTGATGCGCTGCTCAAACATTTCATAACGCGCAGAACTTTCGAGCACGGGACGCCACGTAGCTTTTAGTGGGGGAAAGCACTCGTCGAACTTGGTATACAAATCGATTGCTGAACTGCGCAATTGCGCACGGTCTCCAGCGGGCAAGTTGTCGATGAACGGCCCCGCACTTTGGCGCTCGTCGTCGGCAAGTTGAGAAAGTGCTTCATCCACCACATCGGCGGGAACAATGACTCCGCGCCAATTGAGGCCGAGCTCGACCGCTTTATGCAGCACGGTGCCTTTCACATTTCCAAGAGTCCATTCAAAACCAGTGAGACCTGCAAGATGGTTGGCTTCGCAACCGTGCACGGTGGTGAGCTTGTGCTTACTGACCCACAATGCGTTTTCAGGAGTGAGCCGTGGGGCAATGTCGGCAAGACCGTCGTGCAGTTGCGTGCGAATGCCTTCAATGATCTCGTGCGGGATGGGAACCCAGTCGGGTTCCTTGCCTAATGCTTCAAGAACAGCCTGTTGCATTGCATTGAGTTCGGTTTCAGACATCACGGTCACTCTGTCACATGGGTGTGTCATGCTGTGGCCATGAGCACCTCGACCACCATGCAATTTGCGGCTGTTGCGCGCTTAATTGCTGGCGAAACTCAACGTTTTGGGTTGCTCGCTCCAAGTTTTCGCAGCCCTCCTCGGGTTATTGGTGTGAATCGCACGGTGCGTCGTCGTGAAGGCGGTGGAGTAGTGGCAGTTGCGCTTCGCGATCGTCCATTCGTTGCCATTCTTGGCGACATGATCGAAGGTGTGGTTGTGGTCAATCAACTCAACGCACCAGATTCAGATCACGTACGTACGGCCTTGTGGTCCATACTTTCCATTCATGGATATGTTGCAACACAAGAGGTTGATGTGCATGCGCCGGCTGTTCAGCCGCGCGTTGCGTAACTAACTGCTCAACTACGATGTAGCAGTGAATACGCAGCATCGCATACGCAAGGAAATTCAATTTCTACGCGCAGTAGCGGTGACATTGGTGGTGCTCAGCCATTTGGGCATCGGGTTGTTTAGCGGCGGTTTCGTTGGCGTCGACATGTTCTTTGTGGTGTCTGGTTTCGTTATCGGTCTCACCATGGTGAACGAGCAGATTTCTACGGGAAAAGTTTCGCTCCGCAGGTTCTTTGAGCGCAGATTCTTTCGTATTTTTCCGCCACTGTCATTCATGGTCGCAGTAATGACGGTGTACGCCTATTTCGTTGTCCCGTTTACCAAGGCACAAGACTTCTTCATCCAGCAGGCACGTGCGGCATTATTTAGCTACGGCAACTTTTTTTTCATGTTTCGCAAGCTCGACTACTTCGTGCAATCCGGAGATATCACGTTCTTTCTCCACACATGGTCGCTCGGTGTAGAAGAGCAGTTTTATATTGCGCTTCCAATTGTGCTCGGAGTTCTTGCCTTAATTGGTCGCCGATTTGATGCTGCACTACGAATTCGTATTTGGACTATTGGATTTGTCGTTCTTGGCATTGCTTCAGCCTTCGTCATGGTTGGGTCTAGTAAGGAAAAATACGGTTGGTTCAACAGTGAATTTCGGCCAGGGTTCTTGTTTTATTCTCCGTTTACGAGAGCGTGGGAATTCTTTCTGGGTTTGCTCGTGGCTATCGCCGTATTGAGATACGAGCAAGGTAGGAAGTATCTGAGTTCTGCAGTTCGAACTGCATTATCTGTCGTTGCGGTTTTAACCATTTTCTATGTCTTGGTTACGAGGGTTGATGGGAATGGGTCGCAAATTGTTGCGTGCGCATTGACTGCCGTAGCAACCGGGCTGCTCGTTTTTTCACTTCCTGGTTCAAAACTCGATGTCCAAAAGTTCTTTGGAATTGGAATTTTCCAAGCAATTGGAAACAGTTCGTATTCCATCTACCTGTGGCATTGGATTGGTGTGTCGGTTTCATTAGACCTCATGAGACCAGATTCTTCGGTAGATAAGTCAATCTTGGTTGCTGCTTCGATGCTCCCTGCGGTGTTTTCATATCGGTATATCGAGCAACCATTTCGCAAGTTGCGATTAGGAAGTTACAAATCAAAAGTCATCGCTGGTGTATCTCTTGTGCTCGTTCCAACGTTGTTGTTGTTCGGACTCGATTTTGCAAAAACACAAACTCGAGAAGGCTACGGAAACGTATACGCAAGTACCGAGCTTCATGGCTGTGATTTTATGAATGATGTGTGTGTTGTAGGGGAAGATTCAGCTGCACAGAAAATACTGCTGTATGGCGATTCGCACATCTATCAACTGATTCCGGTTTTCGTTGACTATACGGAAACACACGATGTTCAAATCACTACTTGTGCACTGGCGTGCAACAGCGAACAGTATTCGACGATAAAAGATGGAACATTTGCTCCAGGAAATTTTGATCTCGTGATCAACTCCTTCAAAACAAATAGCGATGAATTGAGTAGGGAAGTAAGGCTTGATCTCGCTACAACATTCAGTCAATTTGCGTTGGATCGCGGTGCCGAGCACCTCATCGTGCTCGATAATCCGTTCTATGCGGGAAGCGTTGCTCCGCGTCGAATTCGCTTGCCCGAATTGGAACCACTTTCCCGAGCGGATCAAGATGCTGTTGCTAATCCAATTACCCAGAATTGGAAAGACGACGCTGGCGAAGGAACATATTTCTATGATCCGTTCACGGTGTTGTGTAATGCAACCGAATGCCCACTCGAACAAGACGGAAAAGTGTTGTATCTCGACAACAACCACTTGTCCATGCCTGGAGTTCGTTTGCTCGAACCAAGTTTGATTGACATGGTCAATCAAATTCTGGGCAATTAGGAAAGCACAACTGCGCTAAAACGCGCCTAACCTACACACCCAAGCCCAGGTGGCGGAATGGTAGACGCGGGGGGCTTAAACCCCCCTGGCTAGAA